>Ga0316217_10007375_pt1 | contig 10520 bp, 11 predicted proteins | sample 1anoAmetaG_FD_203633 | JGI IMG/M metagenome (GOLD analysis project Ga0316217, IMG submission 203633) | Freshwater microbial communities from Trout Bog Lake, Wisconsin, USA - 1anoA | ecosystem: Environmental > Aquatic > Freshwater > Lake > Hypolimnion/Profundal zone | place: USA: Wisconsin... | reverse complement strand
TATTTGGTGCGGCCGTGCACTGTCAGTAGCTTGCAGCCAGCTTTCTCGATTCTGCGGGCGAGGTCCAGGGTCTTCTCTTCGCTTCTCAGCACCCTTATTTTGCAGAAGATGGGCACTTTGATGTTGGCTGATAGGGCGCTGACTAATTTTTCTACCAATTCTGGCTCCTAGAGCAGAAAGGAGCCATAATGCCCCTTTCGGGCGATGCCCTGCGGACAGCCGAAATTGATATCGATGGCGTCAACTTCATTCTCGATCATTTTGGCAGCTCTGACCATGGTCTCGGGATCATTGCCGCAGAGCTGTGCGACAAGAGGACGATCTTCGGGACAGGTGGTGAAATGCTCCTGCTTGTAGTTTTTGGTGGTGGTCATCATTTTGGAGTGGAGCATGGGAGTGTAGGCCAAGGTGGCCCCGTGGCGACGTGTGAGCAGGCGGAAGGGGAGTTAGGATTGTTCCACCATGGGGGCGCAGACGAGGAGAGGGTATCTGAACCAGGGCAGGTCTTGTTGGTAGTTGGCTTATACCTTCATCTATAAAAGAAATATAGTTGACCTTCCCTCAGAATCATCTTTTATGGCCAGTTGCCTGTATTTTCAACTCTGCAGCAAATTCTTGCTAACCTTAAGCTCACCACTATATGACTAGTTATGAGCGTTATTTGGCCTGATTTTATCTTTATAAACTGCCAAACCAAAGATATAGAGCTAAATATATCACAGCCACTTGATGATATCGGGTCCCGTTTTGTCTCTGAGTTCGAAATGACCCCAGGAAGCCGTCGTTTTTACGACTTCATCCAGTTGCCCTGCGATGCGGCTGGTCACCTTGCCCCACACCAGGCACCCTCCTCCCACTACCTAGTCATATTTGGACCACACTGAGTAGATGTTCTTTGACTCTCCACCTGCGTTACTATTCAGAGCAGTGAGATACTTTGATGGGTTGGAAAGGGCAGTGGCTCCAGGATTGAAGCCATCAACTTCGCTACAAGTTGGCAGTAGGTATTGCCCGAAGCAGGCAGTAAGCCCTAAGTTACCTCCTGCGATTCCTACAAAACTCTTGACTTTGGCTTTAAGCGAAGGCCCCACTTAATAAGTTCCTGCTTTATCATCCTGTGCAGTTCCTCCTTGTGCGACTCTTCGGCCCAGGGTTACTCCCATCGAATGGCCAATCAGAGTCACCTGGGAAGCCTTTGTATAGGCAAGCACTGCCTCCACAAAAGCCCTCAGATAAAGAACGTACTTTTTGGAGTGGCTGTTGAAAGAAGCGGTTGAGGGAGAAGCCGTGCCCCAAGTGGTTGTATAAAGCTCAGATTTCTGATAGCCCTGTGAGCCCAAATAGATCGCAAGATACCTGAAGCCAGTCTGCCAGGATTCGTAGCCCGAGCCTCCCTTGCCGAATCCTACATCACTGTTGCCATGGATGAAGATGATGGGAGTTTTACTGATTGTCTCTGTGGAGCTGGCCTTGCCCCCGAAAGCCCCACAGCTGAGCTCCGATCTTTCGAACCCCCAGGAAGAATAGTCTAGGTGAAAAAGAGGGTACTGTTGTTTTTGAGGAAAGCAGTGAAATCGTTGCTAAATCCACACTCCAGATCTAGCTGGGCGGGTGGAGTTTCTTCGTTTTGGGAGAGATGAGAAGACCGGAATTAAGCCGTGGCTGCGATTGCAAGCAGGCAGAGGCACAGAAGGGTGTTCCTACTTTGTTGCATGTTGTGTATAATTAGGGAGATTAATGTCCATTCAAGAAGATTGTGGTAGACAATAGGTAGCTATGTTGTTATATACATCATTCCACATCTTCGTCTTAGATGGCCTAGACCTACATCCCCAGGCTTGAGACTTGCTTCTCCTGCTCCAATGACCTGATGATCCCTTCGATTCTCTCTTTGCATGTTTTGAGGGAGTCGGCTGTCGGGAAGGTGATTTCGACTTGGAAATCACCCTTCAGAATGTTGTCAAAGGTTCCACCGTTTTCGGCTTGCTTCAGCATATTGAACAAAATGCTATCCATCTTCTTGTACTAGTTGGACTCTTGACTCTCCTAGACCTATATACCTTCTTCGTCATCCCAGTTATCCAAGGGCTCAGGCCTCAGCTCATCCCTGATGAACAGGATGACCGTTTGCTTATTTTTGCCGACTGTGCCTATGTTGGCCACTGGCAGATTGATTTTGCAGTTGTGCTTGTGCAGGACGAGGGTTGAGGCTTCGATGTGGTATGAGAGTTGTGTGATGGTGAGTTGCTGTTGGTCCAAATAGATGCGAAAATCGGCCAACCCTTATTCTTCGCCTTACATAAGATTATAATAGAATGAGGGTTGGCGCAGCCTTGTGCGATAGGTTATTAAAAGCTGGCTTTAGCCCACAAATAGTCTGATGGTCCCCATCATATGAACTAACTGATAGTGATATAAAAGGGTAGTCAGTGCATCATGTGCGCTCAGCTGCAGATCTTCCAGTAGAGTTCATTGTTCTCCTCGAAGTACACAATCGCTCGCTATTCGTACCTTAGGCGGTCGATCTCCCTCCACAGGTCCTCGTTCCATACCCCCAACATCCACTTCAACTTGTCGCGATGGTCTTAGATCCTCACCCACTCGTTTTCTCGGCACTCTCTACTCAGAAAACTGTAGGCTTACCTTGCCTGCTATTTTAGCTGCAGATGGGCGATCAACTTCAAGCCGGTAACGATTAAGAGTAGAAGGGCAAGGACATAGGCATAAAAGGTGGGTGTTTTGCAGAATAGCTGGATTTTGCAAGAGAGAGGCTGAACCTTTTCAGCGGGCAATACTGCAAAGTTTTAGTATTTGAACTTTTGCTGCTCCGCGTTTTGGGCGTTCTCCAGCAGCGCATAGATCTCGTTTTTTAGCTACTGAGTGTCAACGTTGAACTCATTGAAAATCTAAAGAGTGCGCTTGCTAGGCACCCCTAAATCCTGGCTCTGGCAATCCTTAGCACCATAGTCCAGCTTCAACTGCTAGACTACAGCAGCCACAATATCTTTGGCTTGCTACTTTATAACTGGATCCAAGATGCAGGTGTTGTCTTAGCGGATGTAGCCTTTGTTGCAGTGTACGAATACGCCGCATTAGGCGTGTAGAGGGCATTTGTTTTGGGGTATGGGCTTTATGCCTTTGATTATTATGTAGGCGGCTAGTAGGATGAAGAATAGGAGCAAGAGCCATTTTTTTAGGAATTGGCACAATTTCAGTTTTTTTAGTTACCAGGAGTCCTCCCAAAAGACGTTTTCTGTGTCATCCAAGTAGCGTCTAAACTGATTACTTGGAGCTAGCTGAGACCCACTTTCTCTGAAGCTGAATCCACTTTTTTGTGTAGCTAAAGAGGGCCTAGAGCTCGTTTGTGCATCTTTTTTGTACTTCTCCAGCTTAGAAGTAGCAGTTTGGTTAGACTTGAATCGTCCAAAGCTGCTAATCTCTGCTGTTCTGGCCGACTAATAGACACCTGCCTGCTTATTACTTTTCCTGATGGCCTCTGCCTCAGGGTTGTAGGAGGGACTGCCGTAGATTCTATTGGGATTGGGGGGGTGGTTCTGCGATTTGCGCACAGTGGGTTCATTCCTCTGATCCTTGTAGAATGTTTGCCGGTACATGGTTATATAATGCGCTATAGTGATAGTGCGAGAGTGATAGGTGTTATAGCTTAGACATCTAGTTAAAAATAGTTATAGGAGTGTTGCAAGTATGCAAAGTATGCAAGTAAAGGCGGGAAGTTGATCACCAGGTTAAGAAGGGGTCGATGTTGGGCTTGATCTAGACGGCGGGGGTGGAGTTGCCTGAGTCGGGGTACTCCTCGAAGTTGGACACATCTCCCAGACTCTTGACCACTGGCACGTAGGGTGCCTTTATCTTCTTCTTCATCAGGTCTTCCCAGCTGAAGTTGTTGAACCACCTGTGCTTCTTTATGTCGTTGACACCTAAATCGCCTAACAGTTACCATCTTTCAAGTTGCCGTACCTTTTGGAGAGGTCCGCCACCAGCAGGTGCTTCACTAAGGATTTGGCGTCTTTGTCGAAGTTCGAAGTAAATGAGATTTTTCCTTTCAGGATGTTTCTGTAGATACCCATGGGGTCTTAGTCGTTGAAAGGGTCGATTCCTGCGTGCATTTCGTAGATGAGGACTCCGAGGGTCCACCAGTCGACTGCCTTCCCGTGACCTTGGTTGAGGATGACTTCAGGGGCGATATACTCAGGGGTGCCGCAGATGGTGAAGGTTCTGCCTTCTGTGAGGAACTTGGCGAAGCCGAAGTCAGTAAGTTTGAGGTAGCCGTCATTGCCTATCAGCAGATTCTCAGGCTTCAAGTCTCTGAAGATGATGTTTTTGCTGTGCAGGTACTCAAAGCAGCAGGCAACAATGGCGCCATAGAAGCGTGCCTGGTCAGTGGTAAAAGACTCCACGTTTCTGAGGTAGGTGAAGAGCTCCCCGCCGTTGATGAGTTCAAGCACCAGGTATAGGTATCTTGAGTCCTGCGCGAGTCCTTCGAAGTTGACGATGAAGGGGTGGGTGATCTGAGAGTGGACGAAGTTCTCGTTGTAGACGTGGTCGATTTGTTGGGCCTTCATGATTTCGTGTTTGTTGAGCAGTTTGAGGGCGACGTACTTGCCGGTCTTCTTGTTTTTGGCCACTTTCACCTTGCCGAACCCTCCTGAATCACAGATCGCGTACCTTTGCCTAGGATTCGCCCGATTTCGTAGTCCTCAAGTTTCAGCTTTTTGATGGTTTACGCTTCGCTTTTCTTACTCATGGAAGAACAATAGAAATTAATCGAATTAAACTAACTACGACGATATAAACCTCAAAATTCAAAACTCCTCCACCCACTCCATCGCCCTAAACTCATCACTATCCATACATCTGGCTACAGGCACTCTCAACTAAATGCCGCAGACACAGCCCGCCCCCCAGCTGTCTGAATGTGGCCCAAATGTGCTCAGAATGATTACTCAACAAATACTCAGCATTTATGGGATAGTCCACTATCAATAAACAGCAATCAAGTACTCAAATCCTCATCACTCGTCGATTTCATAGTTCACCAAACTCATCATCTGCTCCAGTATGCTGATTTGGTTCATTCTGGTTTTGCACTTGGCTGATTAGTAGATAGGTTTGAAGGTGAAGTTGTTTTCGATGTTTTATAGGACCGCTTTAGATATTGATGCTCCGTTGTGGCTGGCCCTCAGTAGTTCTTTGAGCTTGGCCCCGTTCTATTCCAAGTAGGCTTCTCGCTCGCACACTAGCAACAAACTGCCGACCATCTGTTTGTATTTTTCGCCTTTGAGCTCTGTCCGTTCCAGAAACTTGGCGAGGTAGTTGTACAGTTGGAAATCAATCTGTGTTTTGATGGTCTTGATTTCCTCTTCGTTTTTGATGGTCTTGGACTGCTCGAACCAAGGGTGGTCCTTCTTGCGGCTGTATTTCAGCTTGTACCAGTGTTAGTAGCGATATTCCTCGTGAGTCAGCACGAATTTCCGAAGGATTTGGGCTCTTAAGTAGTTCTGCTAGTTTTGGCTGAAGAACTCAAACTTGAGCTCAGGCCAAATCATGGGCACTTTCACAGGCAAGGTCCTAGGCAGCACTTTAGGCTATTACTTAGCATTGTTCTTTTGCGCAAGTCTAAACCCAAAGATATCTGAACCCTCAATGTGCTGTATAAAGAGGCGTTAGGCCTTGCCCTACAAAGAAAACACCACTTGCCATTCGTTTCTGTTGAAGGAGTAGCACTTGACCACCTAGGCAGAATCTTGGCAGACCAGCATTCCCTCTTCTGAAAAACCAAACCATTTGAGGATACTGTTGGATTTTATGGGCAGTAGGACATCTCGGTCCACAGTCACTGAGTGCACTGTTATTTTGTAGACCTTCATTTTCAGCTGCTGACAACCCCAGATTGGCAACCCGCCGTGGTAGACCACTACGAGCAGGTCTTAGTAGGCCTCCATTGTTACGAATCTGCGGTCGAAGCAAATCGAATGCAGTTAATTGCCTGCGTAATCAAAGATTTTTATTTCTTCAGTGTTGATTGCTGCCAGCCAGTTGCCCCCAATTGCTATTCCTTGGATGTTTTCCCACTCAATCTCCCAGCTTTCAATGCCATTTCTTATCTGTTTTTCCTCTTGGAATATGATTTGGATGCTAGAGGCGCAAACAAAAACCTTCTCTTTTAGGGCAAAAAAGCCAAAAGTCCTGTTTTTGGGGAGTTTCATTCTTTTCATTCGACTCCTGTCATGGATTTCCAACTACATCAATGAGTTCATGTCTTAGGTTCTTTCGATTACGCAGCCTATATTGTTATAGAACAGGAAACGAGATCGGTTGTACTCTTAGTAGCTTTTTTACAGATGAAACTGCGGATAAACTGTAATCATCTGCCTTGTAAGAGGAATCTCTTCTTTTTTGCTCAATTCTGACTGCTTTTCTTAGTGTTGCTACTTCTGTTCTTACTAAATGCCAAGATTAGAGGGCTATAATTGAGGCCTATTTTAGTCAATATTCAATAAAGCTTAGTTCGAAAAATGGTATAATTTGCCATCTGAGTCTTTGTTGTTCACAATGTAAGCAAATGAAAAATCGGAATCTTGAACAACTTGACAGATACAAGTGATAAAGGTACTCAACTCCTAGAAGATGGGTATTTAGATGAGTTTTTCTTTAGCACTGTAGTTCCAAATAGAAAGCAGCTTGTATGTCGAAACAACTAAAGTTTTCGCCTTACCGTTGCCTCCAGCGTTGACTGATTGCACAATCAGTATCTAGGTTTCTTATTTTATCTATCTTTACATTTTGTATTCACTTTAATCTTTTGATATTTCGATGACCTGCAATGCTGAGAGCCCTGCACAAAAGATAACAGTTCTACTACCCTCCACTCCCTGCAGTTTCGCAAAGCTAGCGTTCATAAAAGAGTATGTTCTGGCAACACTTTAAACGGCTATTTTGAAGTTGCCCATGAAAGAAACCTAGGTAGGAGCAACTCCCTCCTCAAAAGGGTCTTCAGATATGTCTGAGTCCTTCTATTCCTGAAACTATTGGTTTTTGATGTAGTAAAGATGCAGGTATCCTTCGTTGCCTATGGAATAGACGTATTCGTCACCCCCTAAACAGATCCTGCTGACAAAACCTTAGTGCTATTTGGACAGTTTGGTTATCTTCTTAGATTTCATGCAGTAAAGGACAGTCAGTTCTTGATCTGCGATTCCCAGGTACTTTCCAGAACTACTGAAGCTAACAGAGGCGATCTATTTGTGGCTTTTGAAGAGCACTTCTGCCTTCTCCAGCTGGTTCTTGTGGATAGGCCTCATGAATTTGACCAACCCGTTGTTCGTGCCAAATACGAAGTGGTGAGCAAGTTGAGGATGAACGGCAAAAGCAGTGATGTGAAGTTTCTACGGATTCCTCAGCTAGATGGTGCTGGTTTGTTTCAGAGTGTTGTCAACAGTGAAGAGGATATCGTCTGAGCCAACTGTGCAGATGAAACTGGGTAGGGGTTTGGTTACTTTTGATTGGTGGAAAGCTACACTCTGCTCCCTTCTAGGTGCGGGTTGTATGTGTAGAAGTTTTTGTCGATCATATGGCGCCAACCTAATTTAACTATATACTCAATAAGCGCAATCACACCTTTATCTCCATTTTGTAAAAGATAGCACTTTTTGGCATAACAAATGGCACTTTCACAAACGATTGATTAAGGAAGTGAAGTATTTTAGAGTTGTGATTCTTTTTAGCTTACAAACTTTGATTGCTTTTCAATCATATTTTCTCATTGCCGCATTTTAGGAAGGGTTATGAGTTATTTGGGTACCTCAGCTAAAAATAGATTAAAACCCAGATATATTTGAGTTGCTGTGCTATTTAATCACACTTTAATGAACAACTTCGGTTTCCCTTCAAGCAACAACTATGCCCAGTCGCAAGTCACCTCCAACCAAGGATTCTAAACCAATTACACAGGGGTAGAAAATGGGGGGCTTTTCACAAGAGATGAATGCCGCAACCTTGCTAGGTATAATACTTTCTATGAAGAAAGATAATTGAGACTTACGACGGAAACGGAGATGGCATTTGCTAAACGATTGAAGTGGCAAAGTGGTTGGTCGATTGCTACCGTGCAATGAACAAAAGTTTCCAGCCGACCGCAACTGACATCGCCTCATATGTGCAGATCATTGATAAAAGCCGAAACGGCAAAGTCAATAGGGAAGAACTGTAAGAGTTCATCATTCGTTATTTCTTCAATCCCAACAGAGTTGCGTGAATGATATCAATAGTGATCTCAATCTTAAAGCACCAATTATTGAGCCAAACATTGGTTAGAGAGTGAGGTTTCTACTGCTCCCATTAAGAATGAATGTCTTTGCATTAGTTGCCAAATAATTCTTAAAGGAAAATTCTTTATAATGAAGAAAAATGCTCTGTTGTTTGAATTAGCTGAAAGTCTAAGTCCAAGTCCTATAAAAAACATCATAAAATATCTCTCCAAAGGAGGGCATCCTCGAAGCCGTCTTCCTCTATTCCAAGGTTGTCATGCACCCTTGAAGGGTCGGCCTCAGCGATTATTTGTGAATCAAGAGCGTTAGGAGCCGTAAAACTGATGCAATTGTCACCAATCCAAAAGTATTTGTCATCGAACTTCTTCTAAGGCTCATTCGAGTTGATGAAGAAAGCTATCATTCCCTGCACAACCCCAGTGATAAACCCAATTCCAATAGAGGCGAAACATATCCCGAAAGGAGCACCAACCGTCATATCTGTGTTTGTGTAGACAAACAAATCACTAAGCCCATTGTTGACTCTGGCGCCATAGATGCAGGTGAAAGTTGCTCCTACTATTGACTGTAGGGCAAACACTCCGGGAGCATAAGTGCAGCAAATGCCAAGGTACTGGTAGAGTCTCTTTTAAATGTAGAGATAAAACAGAGGATGAAGGATTCCTGCCGAAAAGCCGCAGATTAGAGCAAATGCATAGTTTGTTACGTAGTAACCTGCTGACCCTCCAGCTACGATCCCTGCCAAAAGTCCATTTTAGATGTCTCTGAGAATGAGCTCACCTTTGAGCAGCAAGTTCATTGCGACGTTTGTGATCACAGAGGCACTCATGCTGAAGATTACGGAGATCGATGAGTTGATTGCAGTAAAGGCTTCTTTTTTTATTGAGTTATCTCCTTAGAAAGCGAGGATGGGGCACAAAAGAAAGATGAAAAGGGTGCCTACTAAGGATAGAGACAAAGACGCTTAGAATTTACTGGCGATTCTACTAATGATTATCTGCTACCTTGCCTCCCTAAAAAAATAGATGATTCCGCTTCCGAAACTTAAAAACCCTCCGAAACCGAAAATCGTAAAACTGCCAAAATTGTCCTGGCCTATTTTTGCAGCTAACTGCCGATTAAGTTCATAGGCAATAGTGCTCAGAATCGTAAAGACTAAAACCTAAAGAGGTCCGCATCGGCCAATGATGCCTGTGAATCCCACAACTATGGCTAGAGCGCATTTAAGGGCTCCAGTTATCGTGTTTCCAGTGGCCTGGTAGGAATCAAAATTAGCCAAGAATAAGGAGAAGCCTTTGCTGCTGAAGGAGTCGGAGGAGAGTGAGTTGGGGAAGAGTGAAACTTTGGACCAGAAAGCATTGGCAAGGGGATAAAGCTGGATTGTTACTGCCACTATCAAGAAGCTATAGCCAATGCTCGTCCAGATGAGTTTGCTGAGGTAGCTGAGGTAGAGGCCGAAACCTAGGTTAGGTAGTGGTACCCACGATGACCAAGATAGACAGAAGGATGGCAGATATGATTGAAGAGACGTTGATGTATTGTGTGGGAGATGATCCGTAAATGCCGTAAAGGATGCTTACTATGCTCTGGAACACAATCAGACTGATGCCGAATGCAAGCTGATTGTGATTCCTTTTGACGCTTCCGGCAGTGGACACTCCATTTTCAGAAATAGTTAAGCTTGAGATCATGTCTGTATTAAAACATCAAAGCTGGCAGAATTTAAATTATTGCAATAAAAACCTTACCATTTTTGGGAGAACAAAGCAAGAAAGATGTATCAGACAATTTGGAGATAATGTATTTGTTGATTAGATTTAAGATGTAATGAAATCCCTTTATCGAATCAAGTTGTTCATGCTTTGACTTTGAGTTCTGCTTTAAGTTTGTCTTGCTTGAGCTTTTATTATTTCTGGGCCAAGAACTTTTTCTTGAACTCTGCAATGATCTTCTGCAACTCTTCATTGTTATATTTTTTGGGCTTAATGATGATCTAATTTTTTGAACCGACTTTAACTTCGGGCTTAGATTAAGGTTTTGTTGTGGAAGGAGTAGAGGGTGTTGATTTTTTTTAGACTTCATTGGGCTATTCTTTCTTGGGTTCAGGCTTTGCAGGTGGTTTGGGAGAATCCTTCTTTGGCTCTTCTTTCTTGGGTTCAGGCTTTGCAGGTGGTTTGGGAGCGTCCTTCTTTGGCTCTTCTTTCTTGGGTTCAGGTTTGTGAGCGTCCTTCT
>Ga0316217_10007374_pt1 | contig 10523 bp, 6 predicted proteins | sample 1anoAmetaG_FD_203633 | JGI IMG/M metagenome (GOLD analysis project Ga0316217, IMG submission 203633) | Freshwater microbial communities from Trout Bog Lake, Wisconsin, USA - 1anoA | ecosystem: Environmental > Aquatic > Freshwater > Lake > Hypolimnion/Profundal zone | place: USA: Wisconsin... | reverse complement strand
AGTGGAGGAGGCAAGTAGGGTCTTACAGAAAAGTCAAGGTAACCAGCTGATATTGCAGGATATTTCTGGATTCAGGGTCAGTTACTCTTAAACTCCTGTTCGACAATTATTTATGTTATTGATAACATAAACCAGCTTGCGGCTGTTGATATAGCGGCTAAAACCGTGACGATTATCGGTTATCTCGGATATTATCTGAACGACATTGCGTTTGACTCAAGTGGGAATCTCTATGGCATAGGCGACCAGTTATACAAAATTGATCCGAGTACCGGGTCGGCAACACCGATAGCCGGCCCCCTGGGCCTTTCGTCCATCACGTCTCTGGAATTCGGTAGTGACGACGGCACGCTGTATGCCGCGAACGACTCCCTGTGCACGGTGAACCCACTTACGGGAATAGGAGCGGTTATCGGCAAGGGTGGTGACCCCTATATTTCGAGCGGTGACCTGGCCCTTCTCGGGAGCCAAATGTATCTGACTTCGACCTATAACTCATCCACCGACAGTCTTTTCCGGATAAATCAATCAACAGGCGTAGGAACCTTTGTCGGTCAGATAGGATATCCAAATGTGTATGGAATGGTAACTAACGACAACGTCACTCTCTATGGTTTTTCAGGCAACAAGGTGATCCAGATCGATCCAGCCACGGGTGCCGGCTCCACGAACTGGGACATCAACGGCATGAGCGGCCTGAGCACGATCAATGGCGCAGCCTTTCACTGATGCCGCCGGCTGCCTGACGCAAATTCATGTAAGACCTTAGAGAAGTCCATTCCCTACCTTCCTTAAAGCATCCCGCCATCGCGCTGGATGCTTTTTTTGCACCAAAAGGCATCCCTTGAGATTCTTCAACGCCGGTATTAAGCACCAGAACTGATACCATTCCGGCTTACCTTGTTCGCTGCACTGTCGACCAGCGCGCCCTGCAGCACCGTCCGCCCCTTTCAGCCTCACCGGCCACGCACCCGGTTCCGAGTTCTCTCCGAAAAGCGTCCCTCACCGGTGCCTGGCTCGGTCATGGCGCGCTCCAGGCTTAGCCGGAAACGTTAAATCAGAAGAGCCGGAAAACCCCGGCGTTCAGGCCGGGAATATAAGGCATGGCCGCGTCAGCGGCCAGGGGTCTCCTCGCGCTGCTGCTCGATGTAGCGCCTGATGATCTCCAGGGGCGCCTCTCCCTAGCTCGCCGCGAAGTAGCTCGGTGTCCAAAGCGCCCCCTTCCAGTAGCCACGCGCCAGCTCAGGGTGCCGCTATTTGGCAAGGCGGCTGGAGACGCCCTTCAGGCTGTTGACCAGGGAGGAGACCGCGACCTTGGGCGGGTACTCCACCAGCAGGTGCACGTGGTCGTCGCCGTGCATCTCGAAGAGCATCGCCCCGAAGTCGCGGCAGACCGCCGCGAAAACCTCGCGCAGGGAGCCGAGGTGTTCCTCGCCGAAGACGTGCCGCCGGTACTTGGTGACGAAGACCAAATGAACGTGCATGCCGAAAACGTAATGCCGCCCGGTTCTGAAATCGCTTGCGTATGTCATAGGCTAAGCATAACATAAAGGAAAATCGATATACAAGGCCGTTAAATACCGGTTGCAACTGATGCCGTTCATTTGAGGAGCACGACCTGTCCCGGAATCTTCCCGGGATAAAACTGCAGTTTTGTTTCGATGCCACCGCAGGTCACCCACAGGCTGTGGGCGCTCCGGTATTCCCCGTCGCCATCGAAAGTAGCCTCGTTTACTTTGAAATAGGCTGCATCCGGGCTGCTGTCCGAGGGGATCACCGTCCCGGTGTCAACGAAAGGGAGTGCTGGAAGGCGCAGCGAAACGGGGCCTATGCCATCGCAGATGAACAGGATGAGATCTGCTGCGCTGATTGGCACCGCATAGCGCCCTTCTCCTTCGAGGTCCTTTTCCTTTCCGATCGCCTCTTGTGCATCCTGAACAACCGTGCCGGTAGGGATCAGCATGATTGCGTCAGTTTTATCAGGTGCGGGTGTCACCTTTTTCTGCGTCAGCGCCGCAACGTGGTCAACCTGCGACCTGACCACAATCCGATGAATTTCCTTACCACACTCGATGAATACGGTCTCGGCCAGGGCTTCCCCGTTCGGATCTGTGAGCTTTTGGTAGCCGATGATCGCCTTCCCGCCAAGGAGAACGGCAGTCAACCCGGTGTCGTTTTTAGTGCGGACGCTGGCGATGGGGCCGGACTGGCACCCGAACAAACTTCCGCTCGGGTTGATGTCCATGCTGGCCGGAGGCATGCTTCCCGGCGGCACCATGACGACGGCGGCGTTGAAGAAGATGTTAAGAGGTGTGGTCGTGCCGGCGGCAAGGGCAGCACTGCTGTTAGCCAAGATTCCGGCAGTAAACACCACCCCCGCCATGAGTTTCCTGATGTTCCTAGTGCACCACCTCAACAAGATCCACTCTGCGCGTATACGGTAATGATCCGTCATATGCAGATTATTTCCAGCACCTTGACCGGGCCAAAAGCCCTAACGGGGGATGTCTCGACAAAAACTATTCGGTTTGTACTTAATTTCGTTCTGTGCCCTCAGGTACCTCGCCTGTGCTAGCTGTCCCTTTTGCTGCTGTTTTCCTGCATCAGGTCGGGCCGGGCCTACTTTGGACAATTTCAACATTCCTGCAACACTCAAATTAGCAAAAAATATGAAAACAAGAAGGTTTTCAACCTTTGAGGGAAATCCAGCTGGGGCCTTATAAGGGATAAATGCGGGGAATTCCCTCGGTCCTATTTGGATAGCCGTTATCCGACATAAAAAGCTCTTCATAGGCAAAAAACGTATATCCTGATGGGCAGCAGGTATCGTCGCTCGTGGGGACGATTTCTAGCGACCACTCCATTTAATGACGTTGTGGCCGAAGACTACCTGGAAGCAAACGTTCTTGAGAAAGTCCATCCCAAGAAGCCCGCCGTTTTCTGCCCCTCCGCTGCCGGGCAAAATTAAAGTCCTTCGCAGCCTCTGGTTCAAGAGGATTACCTCCCGCGTCGACTTTCTCGGGAAACCCGCAACGCCCGGTAAATGATCCAACAAAAATTGGCACCCTCTGTTATCGCCCATAATTTGAGCTTCTGCTCCATTGGAAGATACGGACATAATTCCTCCATATATCCACGGTCACGTGCCAACACACATGAAATGCCTGGCGCTGGACTCTTTTTACCGAGCCGTTTTCTCGATGGTTTCCTGGATCAGGTCTCTGCAGGCTTTGAAGTCGATCGGTTTTGAGACATAGGCGTCCATGCCGGCATCGAGACACCTCCTCTCATCCTCTTTCAAGGCATGCGCAGTCATGGCGATAATGGGTATACGACCGCCACGGCAGCGTTCCTGCTCTCGAATGAAGGCGGTTGCCTCAAATCCGTTCAGCCCGGGCATCTGCACATCCATCAGGATGAGATCGAATTTTTCCCTCTGCCAAAACTCAACGGCCTGTTCCCCGTTTCCGGCGATTTCAGTCTGATACCCGGAGATGCGCAGCATGTTGCGCAGGACCTCCCTGATGGTGGCGTCGTCCTCGGCAAGGAGCAGGCGCGCCTTCCTGGGTGTCTCAGCCCCCGGTACCTCCCGCGATTTTCCACCCTCCCCTTCCGGAGGCAAGGCTGCGTGCTGCGCCGTCACCAGGACCAGAGGGACCTTAAAGAAAAAAGTGCTCCCCTTCCCCTCCTCACTGGTGAAACCGATAGTCCCGCCCATCCGTTCCACGATCTCCTTGCTGATGGCTAGTCCCAAACCGGTTCCGCCATAGCTGCGGGAATGCGAGTCGTCCACCTGGCTGAATTCGCGGAACAGCAACTCCTTCTTGTCGCCAGGGATGCCGATACCGGTGTCAGTAACAGTGAAAATGACCTCCTGCCTGCCACCGGACAGTTGGTCACCTGCCAGGACGTCAATTTTCACACTCCCCCGCTCAGTGAACTTGACCGCATTACCCGCCAGATTGGTCAGCACCTGGCAGAGCCGTACCTGGTCGCCGACTAAAGTCGCCGGAATGGCTGCGGCCAGCGTGGGGGTGAGTTCCAGCCCCTTGTTCTTGGCGACCGGTAGCAAGATGTTGTAGGTGTTTTCCAGACACTGCCGGCAAGAAAAAGGTTTTTCCTCTAGGGACAATTTACCGGCCTCAATCTTAGTCAGGTCGAGTATGTCGTTCAGGATGCGCAGCAGCGAGCGGGCCGAGGCATAGGCGGTGCCGACGAACTCCCGCTGTTCCGCTTCCAGATCACCAAGGAGCAGCAGATCGAGCATGCCGAGTACGCCGGTCATTGGGGTGCGCAGCTCGTGACTCATGTTGGCGAGAAACTGGCTCTTGGCCCTGGTAGCCGCCTCGGCCTCCTCCTTGGCCTGGCGTAGCTTCTCCTCTACCCGTTTGCGGTCAGTAATGTCACGGGCGACATGAACAATGCCAATCATGCTGCCTATGCGGTCCTTAAGCGGTGTGGTGGTGACCAGAAAATCTCCGCCCAGACTCTCCTCGTGCACCTCGGCCTGATGCTCCCTACCATCTCTGAGGGTCAAAAGGTGCGGGCAGGATTCGGGCGGCCCGTCGGTGCCATGTATGGCAAGGTGACAGGCCAGCCCGATGCACCCCTCCGGGGTCACACCCAGGCCTTCTGCCATGGCGCGATTTGCCCGCACGATACGGTGCCGATTGTCCATGATGGCAATCAGGTCAGGCACGCTGTCGAAGGTCCGCTCCCATTCCTCCTTGGCACGCCGCAGCGCCTCTTCGGCCAGGTTGCGCTCGGTAGTATCGTGCATCATGACCAAAATGGCAGGCTCCCCGCGATCAGTGAAACTTACCGCCGTTACCTCAACCACCCGCTCGCCTCCGTCCGCCTGCATGACCCTGACCTCGTTCAGCGGCACGGTGCCACCCTTGAGCAGGGTCTCGATCCTTCCGGTCATCTGGGCATGGTAATCCGGGTGAACGAATTCGTAGGGGGAACGGCCGATAACCTCCGCACCCGCCCCTGCCCCGAACAGCCTGACCGCCGCCGGGTTGATGTACTCGATCCGGCCACCGCGGTTGATGAAGATGGCGATCTGAGCGGTTTCCACCAGGCCGCGGTAGCGCTCCTCGCTCTCTCGCAGCGCCACCTCGGCCGCCTTGATCAAGGTGATGTCCCGTCCCGACACCACCGACCCGGTGATCGCGCCGTCCTGGTCGCGTATGGGGGCAAAGTTGTAGCTCCCCACCCAGCTCTCCCCGGTGTCCCTGCGGCGCAGGGAGTACTCCTGGTTGCTGGCGGTCTCGCCACGTAGCGCCCGGGGGACCGCCCACGGCTCCACCGGCGCGAGCTCGCCGCCGGGAAGGTAGACCTCCAGGATCTCGGGATATTCGGCAAAGGTCCTGTTGCATTCAGCCTTGTTGCGAAACTTGTGGAAAGTGGCGAAGGCGTCGTTGAAATCGATGAAGCGCCCCTGCGCATCGGAGATGAAGACGGCATCCGTCATGCTGGCCAGGGCCGCCTCGAGTTTGTTTCTGGCGGCGAGGATTTCGGCCTCGGCCAGTTTGATATCGGTGATCTCCTCGGCAAAGATGACGATACCGCCGACCTCCCCTGCGGCATCATGCCAGGGGCGGATTTCCCAGCGCACCCACTGCAGCGAGCCGTCTGAACGCTCGAAGGGGTCGCCTTCCGAGCACAGCACCTCTCCGGCCAGCCCGCGGCGGTGCGCTTCCTTCCAGGCATCAGTTATTTCAGGAAAGATCTCGTAATGGGACCTGCCGGTCAGGCTTTGCCCGGCCAGGCCGTAGTCGCTCGCCCAGCGGCGACTGGCGTTCAGGTAGCGCATCTGGGTGTCGAACATCGCCAGTGCCGCCGGGGCGTGCTCGATGAACAAGCTCAGCTGTTCACCTTTTTGCCGCAGATCGGTCTCCATCCGCTTGCGTTCGGTGATGTCGATCAGCGTGACGACGATGCCGTCGACCCTCCCCTCCGGGGTCCGGTAGGGAAAGATCCGCTTGAGGTAGGTCCGTTCGTTGTCGAGCGACCCCACTGCACGCTCGGCAAAGGGGCGGCCCGCCAGGACCATTTCCGCATCCTGGCTCAGGGTGGTCCAGTCGATCCTCCCTGCGAAGTGCCGGAAGGGGCGGCCGGTGTCGGCCGGGATCAGGTTGAACAGATGGGCCGCCGCAGGGGTGAACCCCCTGAGGGACAGGGTGCGGTCCAGGAAGAGTGTGGCGATTTCCGAGCTGGCGATCAGGTTTTCCATGTTGCTGGTGGCGAGGTTCAGCTCCTCCACCTTACACTGCAGCTCAGAGTTGAGTGTCACCAGTTCCTCGTTGAGAGCCTGCAACTCCTCCTTTGAGGTTTCCAGTTCCTCGTTGGTGGACTGGAGTTCCTCGTTAGCGGACTGGTACTCTTCGTTCATCGACATCAGTTCTTCGCTGGTGGAAAGGAAACCCTCGTGGGAGCTCTTGAGCTGCTCGGAGGTAACCTGCAGTTGTTCGTGAGTGACGCGCAGCTGCTCCTCCAGCTGGCGCACCAGATGAGTCGGGGCAGTTTCCCCCTCGCCGGGTGCCTCGCCACCAGTCGCACTGGACAGACTAGCGGGGGGGGGCGCCGGTTCGAAGCAGACCAGCATCAGCTTCTCCCCTGACGGGGAGGTCTCCATCGGACGGACCACAAGATCGACGGATCCCCAGGCGCCGCCGTGGTCCAGCCTCACCCCCCTGAAAGCAACCTCCTGCCCCTCGGTGAACCCCTTGTAGATCGCCGCACGCAGCGCCGGTCGCAGTTCTTCCCGGGCCATTTTCATGAGATCGCGGGTCAGATCACCTTCTGGAATCTCCAGGAAGTATCCGGTCCGGGGCAGGACATGGACCACCTCGTATTTCTCGTTAACCACGACTCCGGGCGGGGCGTAGTGTTCCAGCACTGCTTTTTGGACCAGATCGGCGGGAGAATTCTCGCGGCTGCTGGCAGGACCTGCGGGACGGCTGCCGGCCGGAACCCGCAGCAGGCTTGGCTGAGAAAAGGGATGGGTTGCGGTACGCCCCCCCTCCTGGCGGGCATAGATCTTCCACCTTTTGCTGACGGTGCTGAACAGTTCAGTGCCGTGGCCAACCGATTCCGCGCAACCCAGGAAGAGAAATCCCCCCGGCCTAATTACCTGGTGAAAGAGGGAAACCAGGCGCTGCTGCATGTCCGGATTGAGGTAGATGAGGAAGTTGCGGCAGGCCAGGAGATCGAGCCGGGAAAAGGGTGGGTCCTTGATAAGGCTGTGGTGGGCGAAAACCACCATCTCCCTGAGTTGTTTGGTCACCTGCCAGCGTCCCTCACTTCTGACGAAAAAGTTCCGCAACCGCTGTTCTCCGAGGACAGTGACGGCTGCATCGTCATAAAGGCCGGCCCTCCCCTGTGCGATCGCCACCTCATCGAGGTCGCTGGCGAAGATCTGCACCCTGACGCTCAGGTTCCTTTGATCCAGGTATTCCCTGACCAGCATGGCCATAGAGTAGACTTCCTCGCCGGTGGCGCAGCAGGCATGCCAGATGCGGACCGGGTCGTCGGGGTTCCGGTCCGCGAAAAGCCCTGGGATGACGTGGTGCTCCAAGTATTCGAACGCCTGCGGATCCCGGAAAAAGCTGGTCACCCCTATCAGTATGTCATTACCAAGGGCATGCGCCTCCTGCGGGTTTTCCTGCAAAATGTCGACATATTTCCGGATCCCCGCTGCGTCGTTCACCATCATGCGCCGCTCGATGCGCCGCAGGACGGTGTTCGCCTTGTAGGATCTGAAGTCGTGGCCGGTCCTCTCCCTTATGAGCGACAGGATCGCCTCGAGATCCTCTTCGATACTGGTCGCACGGCAGAACTGTGGGGTGAGGACACAGACACCGCTGGCCAGTTCAGCGATCTTCACAGCGATTTCATCTGCCGGAAGGATCAGGCCCGCAGCTCCGGAACCGATGGCACTAAGCGGCATTGCGGGGCTTTCGGCCGAGGCCGGCTCCTGCACGATGACGACACCATTGGCAGCCCTGACAGACCTTACCCCTTCGGTGCCATCGGTGCCGAATCCGGAGAGCACCACGGCAACCGTTCGCTCGCCCCGGTCCGCGGCGAGCGAATGGAACAGGCGGTCAATGGGGTGATGCAGTCTATGCGGCTCTCCCACCGGTATCGGGAAGAGCCTGAGCCGATCGTCGCTTACGGCCAGATCACTGCCTGCCGGTATCACATGGACCCGATTCGGCACAAGTTCCATCCCCTCTTCAGCCGTCACCACCTCCATGGAAGTGTAGCGGCCTAGCGTCTCGGCAAGAAAGGACGGGCCGACCGGGGGGATGTGAATGACTACCACGAATGCAGCTCCGCAGTCGGAGGGCAAAGTGGTGAATATCTGCTCCAGCGCCCGTTGGCCGCCACCGGAGGCACCGATTCCTACCACGAGGCATGCGCTGTGAGAGGGGGGCACCTTTTGGCACTGGTTAGCAAGGGCTGCCACTCGAGTTTGGCCAGCGTTTCCCTGAGGGCAAGTCGTGACAGGGGACATGCAGGTTTACCTCTCTTTGTGAGTTCTACGTTCCGCTTTCAGGCATACAGAAGCAACCCACTGTTTTTATTAATGGCATTGGCATGGAGGATTACGATGGACACTCTATTTTAGAGAACAGTTCAACGCAACAAATATAACAAAAAAGTGCACTCAGGTAAATACACTGGACAAAAAATCAAAGTAGCAATGCGACAACGCCTGCACCGACTGACCGGAAACGGGATTTGGACTAAGATGGGTAGTACATCTGAGTGCACTTCTGGGCAGGTAATTTTATTACATTTTAATTTTTTTAATGATATTACTTTGCATTACTGATTGTGCTCTCACGCCCAACAATGGGAATTTCCCTACTCACACACTTCATTTATTCTTACACTTGGTGGTCTCTGACGTTAAGGAAGGAGCAGCCTTTAATAACGAGGTGGTCTCAGCTATTAAGGAAGTGGTCGAGTGTAATAGTCCGATAGTCTCCGATATTATGAAAGGGGTGGAGTATAATAACCGGATGGCCTCCGCTATCAAGAAAGGGGTGGCGTATAATAACCGAGTGGTTTCCGCTATTAAGGAGGGTGGGACTACAAATTCCTGCTAGCCTCCACTATTACAAATCCTGATGGACTACCTTCTAACGGACGGGGTGGGCTTTAAAAGGTTTATCAGGGTTTCCCGTGGGTGATTCAATCCCCAAATGCACCTGGGAAGGTGTTCCCATGTCCAGCGGCAACAGGGTCTTGGTCGCCGGTTAGGTAGGGCATGACATTGTACGGCATACGCTCACTGTATTCGTCTTCCTCTTCCACCGGCGCAACTTGGTGCATCGCGCCACGAGCTGCTTCGATACCTTCCAGCCGGGCAATGACCCAACTGGCGAGATATTGAGAAGCAAGGCAACCGCCCGCTGTGGCGATTTTGCCCTTGGCAAAAAATGGTTGGTGCCACACCTGCCATGGTATATGGTGCCTATTAGCTCGCGCCATGGCTTATTGGTCTTGAAAGCATGCTGGCGCCCGCCAAAGTCGGCACGCTTCAAGGCGCAGTCCCGAATGCCAGATCGAACCGCTCCCAGGGATCCCAGAAACTTATTGCCAACGGGTCGAAAGCTTCAGGATCGAAGGAACCCTCCTTCATCGATTCAACCCATGCCTTCATATCCTCATATCCCTCATGCTTTGGGTCAGCAAGGGTCTGCAAAAGCTCCCCATATCCCCACGGGCCACCGCAATCTTCGGGCGGGCAGGCCCTCTTCCCCTTGATACAGCGGGGATAGGAGACTTCACGCTCCGCCACCAGCACCGCTTCGAGTTCAACTTTATGCCGCCAGTCGTCGCCGAAATCATAGACGTACTCGAAAGTGGGCCTGGCCAAGCTGAGGAATTTGGATGTCTTATGCTTCCAGCCGGGAAGAACGTCATCAAAGTCGTCCTCATCAGGAATACCGAAACTCAGCTGCTGCCCGTTGACGTCCTTTATCCGGAACTCGTGAAGATGGCAATCAAGCCAGCCCATCGCATCCTGAATGGCAACGTGCAAATCCCAGAAGGAATAGGTGCTCGGAACCTGGATTCTTCTCCAGACCGGTGGTTTAACATCCTTCAGCGTAATTTTGAACTGGTAGACCTGTTTTTTGGGAGGCATGTCTATTTACCCTTATTACGAGGACCTTGTGATTTTGCACGGCGATGGAAACCACCAATTAAGTAAAGCCAAGGTATTACCAATCACTATGAATGTCAAGATGGGATGAGGCTGGTCTGTCCGGATTAAAGAGGAGAGAGGCGGGTTTACTCGGGGAAACTTGTGCGGACAAGTGGACGTACCTGATGGATATGAATCTATCTGCGTCAATGCCTGCATCAGGACGTCGCTCCCGCGGACAAGCTTGAGGGCAAAGACATGGAGATTTTCAAAGAGCGAGACCGGAAGCTCGAAGAGGCAAGAGAGCTGAGAAGAAAAAAAAGATTACGGGCCAGTGCTCAGGGCATCAACTCGGAAA
>Ga0316217_10007373_pt1 | contig 10525 bp, 12 predicted proteins | sample 1anoAmetaG_FD_203633 | JGI IMG/M metagenome (GOLD analysis project Ga0316217, IMG submission 203633) | Freshwater microbial communities from Trout Bog Lake, Wisconsin, USA - 1anoA | ecosystem: Environmental > Aquatic > Freshwater > Lake > Hypolimnion/Profundal zone | place: USA: Wisconsin... | reverse complement strand
CCGTTCTTTACTTTACCTTCGCCTTTTTTGTGTGCCATGACTTATAGTTTTTCTGATTCTGAGTTTGTAAATGGGAAATTATCCGATTGATTCGATAGCAATCTGAGTTAATGACTGACGGTGACCTTGAGTCTTTTCGTAAGTCTTTCTTCTTTTCTTTTTGTAGATGATAACTTTGTCGTCTTTAAGGTGCGCTACTATTTTAGCATTAACCTTTACACCCGATACTACCGGTGTTCCGACCTTTACAGTGCCATCAGCTTCAGTCAACAATACTCTGTCGAAAGATACAGCATCACCTTCATTACCTTCTAAACGATGAACATACAATTTCTTACCGGCTTCTGCCTTAAACTGTTGTCCTGCTATTTCTACTATTGCATACATATTCTTATGAATTTGGGAGCGCAAATATAATGACTTGAAATTAAAAACCAAACCGCATTTTGGCTTATTTGCTGTTACCTATCAACATAAGGGTGTTTTAAATTGTAGACAATCCTTTGCCGAAAGGCCGTTTTGAGCTTACATCATGGCCCTCATTCTTTGCAACAAGGTGGGATGCGAATAATTAAAGAAAACGAACGCCGGATGCGGTTGCAAATTACTTAAATGGTTAACCGATAGCTTCTTCAATGCGCTGATAAGCGGTTGTGCGCTGTATGTTTCTTTGGCATAAGCATCGGCCTCATATTCATTTTTCCGGCTGAAAAGGTTCATTAACAGGCCCGTAACCAGCGAAACCGGGGCATACAACAACGAAAAGGTGATGAGCGATAAATGAAAGCTGTTTTGCTTAGCCCCAAGCACTTCAGCCATAATAGGGTTACTTGCCAGCCAGCCGAACAGAAAGAACATAATACCCATTTGGGCAACTGAAATGATAATGGACTGTAGCACGTGTTTCTTTTTATAATGGCCCACTTCATGCGCCAGAACTGCCGTGATCTCATCCGTATTCATATCGTTCACCAGGTTATCGTATAACACGATATTCTTTTTGCTGCCCAGGCCGCTGAAAAATGCGTTAGCTTTGGTTGAGCGCTTTGAACCATCTAAAATGAAGATGTTGGTTAACGGGAAGCTTACTTTACCGGCATATTTTTCGATAGAGGTTCTCAGTTCGCCAGATTCGAGTGGAGTTAGTTTATTGAATATGGGTAATATAAGCGAGGTGTAAAACATGGCCACAAAAACAGAGATACCCGCTACTGTTATCCAACCAGCCAGCCAGAACATATTGCCCAACCAGCCAAACAGAAACGTTAACAAAGCAATGATTGCACCACCTATTATAACGCCCATCAACAGTTCCTTGATTTTATCAACCGCAAAAAGCCCGGGCGTTACCTTGTTAAAGCCGAAATTTTCTTCTACTACAAAAGTCTGATAGAGGTCGAACGGCAATGAAATAATGGTTGTTGCCGCACCAATGAGACCAAAGAATATCAGGGCCTGAAGAATAGGGGAGCCTGAATAACTGCGGGCTATACCATCTAGCCAGGCAAAGCCTTTAAACTGCAGGAACGCAATAGTGAATATTAATGATAGGGTGGACGAAAGAGCACCGATCTTAAAATTAGCAAAAGCATAATCCCGGGCCTCTTTGTATTTTTTAATATCGTAAAGATCTTTCACCTCAGCAGGCAGCGGGTTATCCCAGGTTTTTAAGTTAAGTGCCGATAATACTTTTGAAAGTACAAACTCAAATATTATAAATGCAATGATGATATAAAGAATTACCTGGGCCATTAAACAGTGTTTTGTGCAAAAATAAAATGATTTGAATAATCGTTGCAAAAGTTTGACATGTCTGCAACAGCTAAAGCCATAGTTTGTTTACAGATGTGTTTCGGTAACATCAAAAAAATGTTTGTCCTCCTCAACTGGCTCGGGGTCTTCTCCAATAGTTTGGGGCAGGTCATTATTACGCAGTAAATAGGCGATAAGAAGTCCGCTGATAGCGCCGTACAAATGCGATTGCCACGAGATGCCGGGTTGGGGAATAAAACCCCAGATCATACTACCATAAATTAGCCCTACAAAAATGGCGATGGTAACCGATAACCGGTCTTTACGAAATATTCCTGAGGCCATTAGAAAAGTAGCAATACCATAGATGATTCCGCTGATACCAATGTGTACAGTATCGGGCGGAGCGAACAGCCAAACCAAAATGCCGCTGGTAAGATGCACAAAAACCAGTACCGGCAAGGCTATGCCGGGGTAAGCATTCAACAGCACGGTAAGCAAAACCATCATAGGCAGGCTGTTCGAAATAAGGTGATCGAAACTACCGTGTATGAATGGGGAGAAGATGATACCCTTTAAACCGGCTAAGTGGCGGGGCCAATTGCCATAAGGCCCGAAGTCGAATACATCAAAATACTGCATAAACTGCACTATCCATAACACCGACATTAAGGCAAATACCAGCAACAGGTTTTTCCAAAAGCTGCTTTTCTCCGATCTCATTATATATTGTAATTGTACTGCAATTCAGGCTTTTTGTTTAAACAAGGCTAATCCATTCTCGTCGTTCATTATAGAACGTTTATCTAAAAGGTTTGTTTTAATGATGTGTTTTAAAATAAACCGGTATGTATATAAAAAAATCCCGGCCCTGGTTAAAGAGTCGGGATTTTTTATTAAACAAATCAAGCTTACCAGTAAGGGACGAATTTTACTCCTCTTACCGAACCGTTTTTGGTATAGGTGATGTAATATCCTTGTGAACAGTTTGCGCCGGTAGCCGTTGCTGAACCATCAGGGGTACCATTGCTGTCGGTACCATAAACAACAGTTGCGGTACGATTGGCAACAGAATGGGTTAATTGACCCTGATATGGTCTCCATCCGCAATTGCTGTTGGCCATAACCGGTATGTTAATGGCGTTGGTAAATGCTAAGCCAAATCTGTTAGTTCCGGTTACATCAATATTATTGGCAGCTTCAGAGTAAATACTTACGGCCGGCGTTAAACCATTTGCTGAGTTGCTCCAGCTTCTGGTTCTGTCAACAGTCCAGTTTCTTTGCGAACCATCTGCAAAAGTTATAGTCAGGTTGCCGGTGTTTCGGCGTGTTACTACAACATTCGGGGTCAGGCCGGTAATAACTTCCCATTCCAGGCCGCTGGTTTCTTTTGTCAGGGTGTGGGTACCGGTTAATGTATACGTTTCCTGTGTTATTGGGTCGTATACTTTAAGTCCGTTATAGGTTATGCTTAGTGCCGAGCCCGCTGTGTTCCATGGAATGCCGTTGCCTGTGATAGTAACAGTGCCGGTACGGATAATACCATTGCAGGTATTAATACCATCGTAAGTTACGGTAATAGTATGGTTGGTGCCAAGGGTATCAAACACAAATGTTTGGATACCGCAAAGCAGACCAAAGGCACTGTTACCGAATCCATAAGTTTTACCCGACATTGTTTTAACCTGTCCGGCTGTTGCTGCTGCATCATCAGATGTAGCGTTAACTGCGTTTGATACACTGTTGTTATCTTTTGCACTAACGCTGTCATCGGCGGCAGTAGTGGTTTCTACTTTTTTACAAGAGTTGAGTGTTATTACTGCGCCTATGGCTAAGGATAGGGACAGCGCAAGCATGAATTTTTTCATATGGGCGTTTTAGGGTGTTTTGTAATGCATCTATGACCTAAGCAAGATAAAATGGTTTAATGAGGTGCCGATTTATTTGTGCTGAAACTAACTTACAATCTATAAACATGCATACTTTTTGTATAAATAAACGGGCGTTGCTGAAAATCACATTTACCTAAAGATACGGGTGCTTTAGTCGCAAATACTTATAAATTAGCAGTGCCTAAAATACTGCCTGTGAAATACTTCAAATTTATCCTTTCAGCATTCGTTACAGCCCTGCTGATCGTTGCTTTTAATTCGCAATTGATTTTGCCCTTGGCTTTTGCCAGGTTTCTAAACCCATACCAGGGTTTTTGGCAGAATGCGGAGAACACTAAAACCTGGAAAGACGATGAAGCAAAAATACCGGGGCTGAAGGAGGAAGTAAAGGTTTATTTTGATGAACGGCTGGTGCCGCATGTTTTTGCTAAAAATGACCAGGACCTTTATTTTATGCAAGGTTATATAACTGCCAAATACCGGCTTTGGCAAATGGAAATACAAACACATAATGCTGCTGGCCGCATAAGCGAAATAATAGGAGAGAAGACCATTGATGTTGACCGCATGCAGCGCAGGATTGGTTTAGGCTATGGTGCCGAAACTGCACAGGCTTACATAGCCAAAGACCCGGAAAGCAAAAAACTGATTGATGCTTATTGCGATGGGGTAAACGCCTATATTAAAACACTAAAACCTAAAGATTACCCCGTAGAATATAAACTGCTGGGTTATGCGCCCGAAGCCTGGACACCTTTAAAGGTTGCCCTGCTGCTTAAAAACATGGCCAACATGCTTTCTGTTTTTGAGTATGACATTGAGAATACCAATTTTGTGGCTAAGTATGGCGAAGCGAATTTCAGGGAGTTGTACCCCGATTTTATAGCCGACGAGGACCCTATCATACCTAAAGGAACACCGTGGAATGTTACAGCCGGTGATAATACAGACCATAGCCAGGCGCAGGCAAACGCCGGTGGCATCATTAAAAATGAGCTTTTCGCAAATGCGCTGGAAAAGCCTGATGAGATAACAGGTTCAAACAATTGGGCGGTCAGCGGTTCAAAGACCAAAAGCGGCAAACCTATTTTATGTAATGACCCACATTTGCACCTCGCATTGCCTTCCATTTGGTACGAGATGCAATTGGTATCGCCTTATATGAATGTATATGGCGCCACGCTACCGGGCTCGCCGGCGGTTATTATAGGCTTTAACGATTCAATTTCGTGGGGTGTTACTAATGGCGGCCGCGATGTGCGCGATTGGTATAAGGTTAAGTTTAAAGATGCCTCGCGCGATGAATATGAGTATAATGGCCAATGGGTAAAGTCAGAAAAGAGGGTAGAGCGTTACAAAGTAAAAGGTAAGCCCGATGTATTGGATACAGTTGTTTATACCCGGTTTGGTATAGTAGTCTTTGATCAGCATTTCGGAACTGCGGATAGTAAGAAGAACCTGGCCATGCGATGGACTGCTCACCTGCCTTCAAACGAGTTTAAAACATTTTACCAGTTAAACTGTGGTAAAAACTATGACGACTACATCAATGCCTTAAAGAACTACACATGCCCTGCGCAGAATTTTGTTTTTGCATCGCGAAGTGGCGATATTGCTATCAAGCAACAGGGCCGTTTCCCTTTACGCGATAAGGCAACCGAGCAAGGCAAGTTTGTAAGCAATGGCATTACAGATAAAGATGAGTGGAAAGGCTTTATTCCCACCGAGGATAATCCTACAGTAAAAAATCCTGAACGCGGATTTGTTAGTTCTGCTAACCAGCATCCTACTGATTCCACTTACCCTTATTATTATCCGGGCCTGGGTGTTTATGAAAACTACCGTAACCGCCGCATTAATAAACTACTTACCGCCGCACAGAATATCGATGCTGACTTTATGAAAAAAATGCAGACAGACAATTACAACCTGCTCGCTTCGGAAGCTTTACCCGTACTGCTTTCGTTGTTGGACCAGGCCAACCTGAATGAGAAGGAAAAGAAAATAGTAGATGAGTTGAGTAAATGGGATTATTACAACAATGCCGGTGAGGTAAGTCCTGTTTATTTCGAGATATGGTGGAACGAGCTGCGCAAACTTCTTTGGGACGAAATGGCAGATAAGAATGTGCCTATGAAACAGCCTAATTTTTATGTTACCGTTGAATTTTTAAAACACGACATCACCTCGCAGTTTTACGATAATCTTTCAACCCCTGATAAAAGAGAAACAAGAGCTGATATCGTTTTGATGGCTTTTAAACGCATTGAAGATACTTTGCGCAAGAAAGAATTTGTGGAAGTTAACGAACCTTATGATACTGACGAAAATTATAAAAAGGACGATTTAAAAGCGCATGACTGGGGAAGTTACAAAGACACCAAAATAAGCCATCTGGCCATGCTGGATCCATTCAGTTCAATGCATGTTTACAGCGGAGGTAACATTGGCATTATTAACGCTACCAATACCACTAACGGCCCATCGTGGCGGATGATAGTTGATGAAGGTGCTATGAAAGCTTATGTAGTTTATCCGGGCGGCGAGTCGGGAAACCCCGGTAGCGCTTATTACGATAATATGGTTGGCAACTGGGCCAAAGGACAATATTACGAGGCTAATTTTATAAAAAGGGGCGAAGACCTTGGTGCAAAGAAATTGTTTGTGTCAACCTTTAAACCTTAGCAACTTGTTCATTTGCAAAGGCAGTAATGTGTTAACGTAGGAAAGAGACAGATTTAAAATTATTCAGTAAATATATTTTATGAGAAATTTTTTGGTAACAGTTTTTGTAATTGTGTTTCTGGCTTCGGTGCTACAGCCATTTTTGCCATGGTATATTATTGCGGTTATCGCTTTTATAGCGGGATATTTTATTAAGCAAAGTCCCTTGTCAGCTTTCAGTGCAGCATTCATTGCTATATTTATGCTGTGGGTATCATACGCTTTTGTACTATCTCACGCTAATAATGATCTGCTGGCCCGTAAAGTGGCTACTTTAATTCCGATGCACGGCCATGTATCGTTGTTGTTAATATTTACCGGCGTTGTTGGTGGGCTTGTAAGTGGCTTTGCAGCTTTAAGCGGCAGGTTTGCTGCAGCCTTATAGTATTATTAATAATCGGCTGAGAAATCCTGAGTGGCTTTTATATACCGGACACCTTGTTTGTCCTTTGCTTCAAACATGGCGGCACAGCCCAGGTGTTTGAATTCTTTACCAAGCATATTTTTTCTGTGCGGTGGCGAATGATAAAGCTCATCCACTATCTTTTCTGCAACTTCTATGTAAGTGGTTTGGCCGGTTATGGGTATGTTGGTGTAATCTACATTCTCCGCCTCTGCCGTTGAGTTGACTCCAAATATTTTTATCCGTAGGTCGGGAGTACGCAGCGCAGGGGTGCGGCTGTTAAAATGGTCGAAAAAGTTTTTCTCTATCATCTGGTTTGTATGCACCACAGCTGCATCGCGGAGTTGCGGCGAAAACTGCAATGGTTTTAGGCCTTTACTTTCTCTTAACTTATTGGTAGCGTAGTAAACTGAAGCGCATAAAAGATGCAGGTCGTAGTTATCGGGGTCAACAATAGATTGGGCAGGCAGAGTTTTGTAAAAGCTTTTCCAGTTATGTTCGGCGTAAACCTGGTCTTTAAAGTATGAACTACGTTGATAGAGAGCAATTTTATCGAGATACTTCTCGCCGGTATCAAATGCCAGCAAGGGAACGAGCGCCAATAGAAGCAGGATTTTTTGAAACATAAATATTTAACGCTTATAGCCGCATAAATGGTATAAAACGCCTTGTGAATTTATGTAAAAGCCTGGTTGTATTAACTTGTTGCTTTTTGATTTTAAAAGTTCAACTCGCAAACTATACCGTAATGGTCTGATAGTTGCTTTTTACCTTTTTTAAGTATACTTACAAAACGCTTGATGGAGCGGATCTTAACGCCGTTGTTGCGCACCAGTATGTAATCATAAGTAGTTTTATCTTTTACACCGTAGCTCTGGGCAATTTCGTTATTTACGCCATCGTAGGTGCATTTTTCAACACCTGATATTTCGCCGTTCTCGGCGCCAAAGCAATCCAGCATGGTGCAGTACCTTTCTTTGATCTCTGCTTCGGTATTCATGTCGCCGCAAATTATCTGCGGCACACCGTTGATGCGATATGGGGCAAGCAGTTCGGTATAAATTTCATCCATTTGCTTGTAACGCACTTCCTGAAACTCATCGGCCTGCAGGTGGGTGCCCATCAGCTGAAAAGGTTTTCCGTTCCACGTGCCTTCAAGCAACATAGCGCCTTTACGTGCAAGGCAATCCCAGGTGGCACATTCTTTAAACTGAATGGTTTGCACCACCTTCATTTTAATTTTGCTCAATATCCATACTCCACCATTGGTCTTTATGTTTGGTGAATTATTTACCGGGCCGTATTGAAACTGGTATATACCACCCAAGCCCTGAAGTATTATTTTCCTTGCTGCGGGTAAAAATGCTTCTTCAAAAACAATAATATCGAAATCTGTTTTCTTCAGTTCATCAACAATGGCATATGCTCTTTCGCGTTTGCCTTTGCGCACCACCATGCGGGGTAGCATGTAAATATTCCATGAAAGTATTTTAAGGTTGCGCCCTTCGGTAGAGATCTCATCAGAAGCAGATTTTGGGGCCGGCTTTTCAGCAGCCAAAACATTTTTCTGCAGGCAGCATATTAATAGGATAAGCGCAAGGAACGAATTGACAATATTTTTCATGTAGAATGGTTTTGGAAAACGTTCCTGTTATTCTACGAAACTAACGGAAAGAAGTTGGAATAATTGTATTGATAAATTAATTAAGGATTTTTTGTTTTTTGTGCGAAGTTTACGCTATGAATAGATTGGCACTAACCCAGGGAATAAAGCAGCAAGCCAAGGCAATTGGCTTTGATAGTTGCGGCTTTGCCCGGGCTGAAAGCCTGGATGATGAAGCCCGGTTGTTAGAGGCCTGGTTAAACCAGGGGCTGCACGGTAAAATGGCCTACCTGGAGAACCATTTTGAAAAGCGAGTGGATCCCCGAAAACTTGTTGAAGGGGCCCGCAGTGTTATATCTCTGTCATACAACTACTTTACCGATACAAAGCAAAGCGATGACAATGCGCCGAAGCTGGCCATGTATGCCTTTGGGAAAGACTACCATGAAGTGGTAAGAGAGAAACTTGAATTGTTGTTTGCATATATTAAAACGCAGGTGGGCGAGGTATCGGGCCGCAGCTTTGTTGATTCGGCACCCGTGCTTGAACGGGCCTGGGCTAAACGAAGCGGAGTGGGCTGGGTGGGCAAGAACACCAATGTACTGACCAAAGGACTTGGTTCATATTTTTTTCTGGCTGAGATTATACTGGACGTTGAGCTGGAATACGATTCGCCGGTTAAAGATTATTGCGGTAATTGTACCAAATGTATTGATGCCTGCCCAACCAATGCCATTTACGAGCCGTATAAACTTGATGCCAGTAAATGTATCAGTTATTTTACCATAGAGCTAAAGGATGAACTGCTGCCCGACAGTTACAAGGGTAAGTTTGAGGATTGGATGTTTGGCTGTGATATTTGCCAGCAGGTTTGCCCCATTAATGCCCGGGCATTGAAACATAACGAACCCCAATTTGAGCCGCGCAAGGAATTTTTAGAGATGACCAGAAAGGACTGGGAAGAATTAAATGAGGAGACATATAAGCGCATATTTCAACATTCGGCTGTAAAGCGAACTAAGTTTAAAGGGTTGAAGCGGAATATTGAATTTTTGAAGAAAGCTTAAATCTTTTCCGGCTTTTATGGAATTGGAAGTTGTAATTTTATTCAGTAGCATTACTACACTAAAACAAACGGCATGAAAAGCACACTCGCAATACTATCTATTACCTTCACTTTATTGTTTTCCTCATGCGGAACTAAAAACGTTACCATAAGCAATGTATCGCCAAACGGAAAAGTGAAAACCAGCGTTAAAGGCAGTCATCAGGGTATTGGAACCTGGAAGGTTGAATTGGATGTAAAGGCCTATGATTTTAAAGAAGGGCACCTGGCCTTTGAAGTGGAAACCGGCGATATAAGCGATAAGACCGTAAAGTTCGACTGGAAAGATGACCGTAACTGTATCATCTCGTTCGATGAGCCGGATGGCAAGCCAAGAACGTTTCAGTTAATAGCTGACCAAAGCCAGGTTCAGTTAGCAGAGGTAACTCTTTAGAATGTGAAACCTTACTGCGTAAATATGAAAAAAACATTTATGCCCAATGGAAAGGACCGTTACTGAAAGCTTTTTTTTGTTTTGTCCTCAATGGGTCGGCTATGTATCCGGTAACTATTTCCTATCATTCTATCATAAATATGTTATAATTGCTTTATAATCTGAATGCAATGAGGTTTGGCCTGGTCGTGGTGGTGCTTTTATGGGCACAGTGGTGTGCAGCGCTGGGTGTAACCGATTCAGTGCGCGTGGATGCTTCGCTGATACATTACTCGTCTGACTTTGAGCGGCAGCAATTTGCCGATTACAATAAAAGCGGAAAGTTTGAAGCCATAAACTTTCTTTTTTGCCTGGATACCTCGGTTAACCAGGCCAAGGCCGAACAACTGAAAGCCCGGCTGAACCAGTTTTTTGACGATAAACTGGCACCCATTGTAGCCGGTAGAAACAAAGACAAAGCCCTGAAGCTTTTCTTTAACGAGATACACGATAACCTGCTGCGCAAGTATATCAACAACGCCCGTTTTGAGTTTTTGCTGGATGCAGGCGAATATAATTGTCTAACCGCTTCGGCTTTGTACGCCATGGCCTTTCAGCGGTTTAATATGCCCTACCAACTACGCAGCACCACCGACCACGTTTATGTAATTGT
>Ga0316217_10007372_pt1 | contig 10526 bp, 16 predicted proteins | sample 1anoAmetaG_FD_203633 | JGI IMG/M metagenome (GOLD analysis project Ga0316217, IMG submission 203633) | Freshwater microbial communities from Trout Bog Lake, Wisconsin, USA - 1anoA | ecosystem: Environmental > Aquatic > Freshwater > Lake > Hypolimnion/Profundal zone | place: USA: Wisconsin... | reverse complement strand
TGTGGCTTACCATATCTCTGTCGAAAGATCTGAGGTACTCCCCACGAGTCATCATACTCACATTGTACCCTAAACCTCGCAGAAAACCGGCAATTTCAACTGCCACGTACCCTCCTCCGACGACTAAAGTCTTTCCTGGGGCTGTTTTTTTGTTGAAGATGTCATCACTTGTGATTGCATGCTCAGCCCCTTCTATCTGTAGGTAGGTGGGACGTGTTCCAGTGGCGATGACAAAGTTTTTGGCTTTGATCTCATAGTAATCTGGTTTCTGCGGGTCCAAGGGTGGAAGATGTCCAGTTTTGACGTACTGATGAATGAGTTGAGTGTTTCTGGAGCAGATGATGGTATCTTTGTCCTTGAAAGTGGCGAGACAGTTGAGATAGTCCATGTTGTCGACCTTGTTGACGTTGGCCACGTAGCCGAAGTTGATGGATTTGATGTAGCCTTGGATTTTGCTGCGCAGTTTGTTCCAGTTGAAGTTGGAACCCAGCTTGTCTTCGTTCTATCGCTAGTTCACTCCCAGCTACCACCCGTAGTCACTAGAGTTTACGATTTCGTCGTGGTACTTCGCAGCTTGATGCATCAGTTTTTTCGGGATACAGCCCACGTTCACACAGGTGCCACCTAGACCCCACTTCGACTTGTGCAGACTTTACTCAACATAGTCAATGACTATGACGTTCAGCCCATGCTTATTGGCTTCGAAGGCAGTTGCCAACCCTCCTGAGCCTCCTCCAATCACAGCCAAATCGTAGAGTTGCTCATAGGTTTTAGTGAATGCCAGTGGGTCTTTGATGATGGAATAGCTGCACGCCATGGCCATTGCTCCACAAAGAGAGCGTTTGATAGTGGTATTGAGTCGAGTGTAGCCGAGGAACCTCGATATTTTTTATCTAATCATAATTAAAGTTATAGCACTAAACCAACCATAACCCAGCAGTTATAGAACTGCTGACAAACTGCACCCTTTTTGCAATCTAATGCATGTGTTTAGGTCTGTCTTGATCAATCATAATCAAACGGGCATCAATCATACAGAAAGGAAGATAGGATTGGATACTGTTTTAGTAGCTATTTTACATCCATCGTCCCATCGCGGTAATACATCAGCTCCCACAGCACTGTCTGCATCTCCGCCAAAGCACTCAGATCGATGAATCCGTGTTTGAGCAGATAGTTCGTCCAAACTGATGCAAGTTATTGATAGTCGTAGTCCACACCTCGCTATTGATAGTGAATTGAGGCTATCCCATGTACGATTCTTTCTGGTGGGAAGCACAGATTTAGCAGGTATCCATACGTCAGATCTGAGTTGAACAGTTTTATACTCCTGTTCCTTGGCAAATTCCGAGGCAGCCTCTGCAGCGAATCCACTGCCATCCAGTTGTCCCAAAACAGGATCTTGCGTTTGAGGGCTGGGAAGTCGGCTGCTGGATCCAAGGAGGAAGGGTTGATTCCGTTCTTGGAAGTCAGGATAAAGGGAATGCTGAGATCCACATCGTTGATTATGCTTAGGTCAATGAGCCACTTTGATATGCTACCTTTCTATGAGTAGTAAGCTGCGGGCACTATCGCCCAGGGTCTCACTGATACTTTCTCAACGAGTTGCAGCTGCAGCTTCTTCTGAGCTTCGGTCAGTCCTCCCGGGCAATCGTCCCAGCCGAGGATGAATGGAAGTTTGAGTTGTTTTATTTTGTCCTAAACTCTCTTTAGAGTGTAGTTTAGACTGTCGATATACAAAGTCCTGAGCCCAATGACAAGCTAAACACCCCGTTACTTGCAGAAGTCGGCTGTTTGTTGCCACTGCCGCAGATCCGAACTGTTCCAAAGAGCAAGCGTATCGAGGATCTGAGGCATGTGAACATAGAGACTGCCTTTGGGCAGCAACTCCACCAAAGAGCGGCGCTGCTAGTGTGTGTACTACTTCTGCTCCTGCCAGTAAAAGCCCTAAGCGATGCCTGCTGACTGGACCGACGCAACTGACAGCAAAGATAGCATTAGTACCCACTTCATTCTAGGCAGAATGTATCCAATTATGTATGGCGTATGGTGGGGGGCTGCAGAAAGTGAGACATTGCAGATTTGTATGCCGAATATTACGGATATCAAAACTGTGTTTCAAGCTGCCTCATATTAATAATAAGGTTGATGCTTACTCCCTATAAAATACTGCCCATTCACTCCAGCTACAGCACCAATGGCAAACTCCTCACCCTCACCGAAAAGTTCAAACGCACCCACAGCTCGCTCTCCAAAACCAGCGAACTCCCATTGGCCAACTCACGCAAGGAGCAGCCCAGGATTTACAAACCTAGGACTTCGGAACACACTGAAAGGGCGCATCGGTTGCATGTGGACACTCCTGCAAGGCACTTGATTGAGTTCCCTGCGTTTATCACACAGGGGTTGACTGAGAAGAGCAGGGGTGGGGATAAGAGCGGGTCTCGGTCTAACAAAAAGAGGGGGTACCTGTCGCGGAAGGTGCTGCAGAAGCAGCTGCTGGAGAGCTACTTGGACAACATCTTCAAAAGGGTGTCGCTGATAAGGGCGAACTAGACGCAGCGGCTGTCGGAGTTGTCGGAGGGGAGGAGGGCCAAAACCAGGTCCACACTTACTACGCGATGATATCTTCAGCCCATCTTCACCACTCATTGTACCTCAGGCCAGAATAGGCAAGTTAGGGCTGGATTTGACCCATAACCAACTATAAACAACCATAAACAACCATAAACAGTCATAAGAACCATAAGCAACAATAAGCAACCATAAACAACCATAAACAACAATCAATGCAGAGCTGGTTCTTTCTCAGAGTAAGATTGTTGTGAGAGATCGAAGGCTGAGTGTTTGTAGGTTGGTCATATGGGTAGTTGTGGGTGGTCTGGGGGGGTGGTCCAAGAGTTGTTATATTCTGGTTAACTATATGTATGATGGGTGATATAAGTATTATTGTTTTGGGGTGACTCATGAAAGCGAGTGAGCCAAAGCAAACCCTGCAAGCAATTGTGGCCCAATACGAGAAAAGCACCTAAAGCCTGAGCAATAGGATTTTGCGCAAAATGACAAAAGATGGGGAACTGCTCATAACCAAATGTTTACTCAACTAAAATTCGTACTTAAATATGGTTAAGTATCATGCGCTGCTGTTCATCAGCAGAAACAATGACCGAGTATTCCTAGGCTACAGGTATATTGATTGGGCAACCGTCTAGGAGACTGACCCTTGCTTTTAGTCCTTTTTGGAGAACAGCCTAATAAAATCTAGCAAGCTCTTCGAGAGTGGTACCATCGGCGAGATCTTTTACGATAAACCGGAGCTGACCATTATCTTCAAAACCTAGTCCAAGAAGTTGAGAGTAGATTTCCAACATCCCACTGTAGGATAGCAATGGTAGCAGTAGCTCAATAGCATCATCCACATTCATAAAAATCATGACTTGCCTAGAAGCACACTGCCCAGCACCCACAACCCCCCACTCTCTCCTCTGCCTTCTGTTTTCCCTATTTACTCATTACCGACTGTGGCCATGAATTGGACTAATTTTTTCACCAATCCCGTCAAGAGCGGCTAATATACAACTCAGAACCACCAAACCCCAGAGGCCATGGAGTTGATCAACAACCATGAATTGGGGTAGCCCAGCTAAATTGAACACACCCTTAATACGGTGATGAGGATGTCAGCTATGCCGAACTAGCTGACATCTTGGATCATAAGCAAAATCAAAACAGCCTAGATTGCCAAACAGGTTCAAATCAATGTACCTTCCTCTTTACGCAGGCCCTACAATAGACCAAAACCGTACTGGGCTAGAACTGTGCCAAACTATAAGCCTAACTGAAAGACTTAAAGACCCAATTCAAGGCCAGCTAGAAAAGATACTCATAGCAGCGGAACCAGTGTGATGCGCTTAGTTTGACAAAATCTGATTTGCAGAGGTAGAACTAACAGCTGCGCAGCCAAATGGACACTCATCACGCAAATGCTCGTGAATCGTTCCAAAGCTAGTAATCGGTAGCTGAGCGGATAGCCAAGAAGGAGCAAGAAGTGGAGGGGCTGAAGCAAAAATTGGCAGAGATGGCTGCATAGAACTAAAGTTTGCAGCTGAGGCTTACTGAGAACAGAAGTTTGGGCTATCAACTGTAAGCAGATAGAAAAATGCTAGAGTAGAAGCTGCGAAATGCTGAGGACAAACTGCGAAATGCTGAGGACAACCTGCAGAGTGCTGAGGAGCTACAGAGACAACTCAAGCACAAGTTAGAGGCTGCATAGTCAACCATCTCTGGACTCTAGAGCGCTTTGGCTTAGAAAGATAGGTAGATAGATAGTTTGAACGAATAAAACAGTAAATTGAGCTAACGGATAAGGTCACAAGTGGGTGAAGCCGAGGAAGGGCTGAAAGAGAAGGAGTCAGAGCTGGAGCGGCTGTCCCTCAAACTAGAATCTTAAATCGCTCAAAACTATCTCCACATCTTCTAGGGCTCTGTCCTCCACGACTACCTCGAGGAGAAGCAGTTTCTGCGCACCCAGATATAGACCTACTCCAAACGACCCATACTCTACACTCACCTGCTCTACCGCTATGACACCATCAACAAGGCCAACTTCCATAAGTATATCGACAACCATCCTCACATCTGCCTTGTCATACGTCTGCAGAACGGCATGCTGCTGGCCGGCTACTCCGAGGACCCCCTCAGTCCCGACAAACCGGCAGCCAAGGGCGGGTTGCTCTGCTCCCTGACCTCCAAGGCTTCGTTTGGGCTGTGGAAGGGGTATCGTTCGGTGACCTACGATGACTACTTCTTGATCTTCGGGAACAGCGAGCTGCGGATAAGGTGGGGGGAGTTGGTGCTGTTCAGCAACTTCGCAGTGAGCAACGGGTACTATGACTGCCGAGGGGAGAAGTACACGGCTCTGATGGGGAGCGGGGCTCAGCGGACGGAAGCGATAGAGGGGTATGAGGTTTTCCAGGTGATGTTCAGCTGAGTGATGTGTGTTGTTTTATTTGCCCAACCAGAGCAGATGCGTTGTGGGTAATTGGCAATCTTACATAAACTAGTAAAGGAAAGTCTACTTCTATCCCTCATAACCGCTGCATCTAATATATGCTGTATTATTAGCTGATGTGTTTCTTAAATAGATGCTGGCCACTGCTAGTAGTTCTGCCGTTTCTAACCATTCTGCCTTGATCTGGTCATCCCGTTACTGTCTTATTATGCTGTTGCTGTCTTATCATCCTGCTAGTGATGGTTGAGTGGGTAATAAATGGGGTAATAAATGAAGGATGGGATAGTAGATCAAGCACGTTTGAAAATGCCGTGGATTTCCCTGCGGGTGATCGTGCTGAACTTGTGCTCGTTGCGGCTCACCTCGTAGTAGTGGTCCGTGTACTTCTCCAGCCTGCTGATGAACTCCAAATCATGCGAGATGATCACCAGCTGGAACTTCTCCGAGGCCTCGTTGAGTTCGATCAGGGTGGCCAGCTGTTCTGCCAGGTGGTTGATGTGCTGGCGGTCCAGGTTGGTAGTAGGCTAGTCCAGGGTAAGCATGCGGGCGCTGGCGGAGAAGACCTCGGCCAGGGCCATGCGGATGACGATGGAGGCCAGCACCTTCTGGCCCATCGAGCAGCGGCCCTTCATCTCGAGCTTGACCATCTTGTCTGCCTCCTTGTACATCATGATGGCGTACTTGTAGTTCTTGCGCTTGCGGGAGTCCAGGTCGATCTGGGTGTCAATCTCGATGTGGTGGATGTCGTTGCCGTGGTACACTGCTTTCCAGATGTCCTGGATGATCCTGTTGACCTCGTCCATCTTATCGTGGTGCAGGCGGGTGATGGTGGACTCCACCGCAGCGCAATACTTCTCGATGTCTCTGTTCATGCGTTCCAGCTGCTCCAGCTTTGTCTTTTGCACTAGGTACTCCTTCTCGCACCCTTTCCTGTACTCCAGAAACGCCATGTCTGCCTTCAGGTCGATCTAGTGTACCTTTTTGCCATACTCTATCTTGACGTTAGTGTACTCCTGGGTCTTCTCCTTAGAGTCTCTCAGAAACCTATCGATTTCAGCGATCTGGTCATCGATGGCTGCCATTTCCTTGGTTATTCCAGCTGCCTGTTCCTTGAGCTAACTCATTTTGGCGGTGAGTTCAAAGTACTCCTTTCGGATCTGAAGCACCTTGCTCTATTCATCAATGACTTTGAGCTAGCTAGCGATGGACTCGGTGGTGTGGTGGGGCTGCGATGCGGCCGAGGGGTTGCAGGCCAAGCGCTGCCTGTCTTTGAGGAGGGCGGTGAGTTTGGTGGCTATCCTTGCGATAATTTCGTAGTGCTTAGTCTCCTCCTCGATCTGCTGCGTCTCCTGAGTGATCTTCTTGGCCTTGGCCCGGTTCCGCTCGTTCTGTGCCTGCTTCTAAACATAGCGGGCCTACTGCTACTCATAGATTTCGATCCTTCGCCTCTACCTTGCCACCAGGGTGGAGAAATCGATGTACTTGCGCACTGAGTCATTGAATAGTTCCAGACATGCCTCTTTGGTGTACTTTTCGTACTTTTTGGCTGACTCCGTCTCAGCCTCGCGTTCGAATTTGGCGATTTTGATGCCTTAGATGAGTTTTTCATTGATTTTGCGCTGTTCCTTCTATTTGAGAGTCATTTGGTAGTTCTTATTTTTCTCAAGGAGTATCTTTTCGCGAGACTGGAGACTTGCGATTTCGGCTTTGAGTTTGGGGATGGCGACCTCGGGTTAGGCTTCGCATTAGTGGAGATGGGTTTGGCGGATGTACTGTTCCTGGAGTTCCCTGATTTGCTCGGCCGTCTTGTCCTTTATCTTCTGGCACTTGGCCGCCACAAGCCTCAGCTCGTCGGGGGTCATTGGCTTGGAGCAGAGTGAGCACTTCTGCTTGCTGTTGCAGTACTCCAGGTAGTGTTAGTAGAACTCGCTGCCTGCGAACTAGAGCTTGGCTATTTTTTCCTTGAGGGAGGGTCCCTGCGGCAGCTTCGAATAGCGCTCCAGCTCTTCGTTCTTGATTTTGATGCGGCACTGAACTTCCTTGAGCATTTCTGTGACGTCGTCTTCCTTTTTGCAGTAGTTGGCATGGTCGTCAATCTTCTTGTAGAGGGCAAAGTAGCAGCCGAGTATCTTCAGTTTGGCCTACTCCAGTAGCTTAGAGTTGGGCGCCAGCTTGGCCTTGGCCTCCTCGTACTCCGGGGCACTCATGTTCTTCTAGATGATCATAGTCGAGGGGTTGCATTTCGCCAACTCGTTTTTCAGGCTACTCAACTGTTTCTTCTTGCCATCCAGCTCCTTCAACCTTTCACCTATTCTGGCCAGCACAAGTTCCTATGTCACGCTCTCCCTCTTGAGTTGTTTGAGTTGTGGCAGGAACTCCTTTGCGTTGGCCATTTCCGCAGCGATTTCCACTTCTTTCTGCGACAGTATGCTGGCTGCTCTCAGCTTTTCCTGCATCTTCAGCAGCTCCTCCTGCTAATCGGCCAGGCTTTTGAGCTTCAGCTATGCGTCCCGAATGCTGAAGTTTGCCTTGCCCTCTCCTATCTCCCCCAGCCCTTTGAGTTCATAGTACTCTGAGGATAGCTTCTGGCAGGTTTCCGCAGCTCTACTGAAGCAGAAGTTGTTGAGCTACAGCTTTTCCTCCAGCGATCTTCTCTCTTTGCCCAGCCTGAATTTGAGATCCAGCTTCGCGTCCTGCTTATTGGTGGCGGCCTCTGCCTCCAGGACAGTGAGGCGCTACTTCAAAGGACGAACCTTCCAGGCGTCTTAGTTCATCTTCTCCATGCTCTCGAGGGCGGCGACCTTCCTGCGGGTGTCTTCTTCGTAGAGGCGCAGGAGGTAGGGGAGGGTCTTCTTGATTTCGCCTATCTTGCGGAGACAGTCCTTGCGCTGCTCCCACATGGCGTCGATGAGCTGGGTGTACTTCTTGGTTTCGAAGAGTTCGTCGAAGATGTTCTTGAGGGTTGCGGAGTCTTCGAAGGGCCAGAGGGACTCCTCCTGGTGGCACAGCACTATCTTGTCGAGCACGGCCCTGGAGGTGCCCAGGATGATCGGAATCTGCTTCTCGATTTCAGCGCAGTGGTGGTTGATTTAGAGCAGGTTGCCCTCCTCGTCCTTGGTTTTCAGGATTTGCTCCACGGACTCGTACTTGCCGCCCTTCTGGGTGAGTGTGAGCAGAGCCCGCCGAACCGCCAGCACCATCCGCCCCGTGTAGGCGAAGAACTTGAGCCTGATTTAGCCCCTGGACTCGCTGGCTCCGAGCAGCCTGGGCTCAATCAAAAAGTTTTTGCCCCTGTCGCAGGAAGGGGGCATGATGCCGATGGAGACGTACTTGAGGGCCTCGATGATGGTCTGGTTAGGGGAGGGGTACTGTTTTTCCAGAGCCGTTCTCGCCCCAGATGAGAGTGAGGGGCCGGCTGAAGTTGATTTGCTGGAGGTGGTTGGGGTGGTAGCTGCGGAAGCCCGCGATTCCCAGTGACTAGAACATCAATCAATATAAGCTAATACTATCTCTTACTCCTACTAGTACCTATCTATCCCACTATTAGTACCCAAAGCAGTACTAGCTTGATCAATACTGGGATATCTAGCAGATCAGTAGTCAGATAATAACATCACATACTTAAAGAGACGGACCAGCCACAAGAGAACTAAGCAGAGAATTAAGAGGAGAGAATGAGGAGCTAGAAATTGGTAAAATGCTTTCATAGAAGTCAATCCTCAGAGCACAATCAGACCTATACAACCAATAACTACTTATATTGCATTCAGTGAATAAGCAGAGAGGATTCAATTAGATATGTAAAATCAATCATTTCCTTTGGTTCCGAACAACGCCCCCCTTGCCCTGCTGTCTGCCAGTCTTGGCCTACTGCCTGCTAGTCTTGCCCTTGCTCTACAGTGTGCTCTTCTTCCGCTTGGCCTCACCCTTACTCCCTCCTTTTACAAATACTGCCTTTGAGCTGTCCTTTTGACCGTTACTGTCTAGCTTTTCCTCCTTGGGGTTGCTTGGCAAGTGCTGCTCTGTTTGGGCAGTATCTGCCGCAATGCCTTCCTTCCTAGCTCCTGTCTAGAGCTGGTAGTTTTGCTTGATGTAGGCACCTGTGGGTTGGGGTGGTGTGGGGTGGTGGGGTTAGGGGAGGTAGATGTAGGGTGGTGCGAAGATGGGGTTGGACATGAGTTCAAGCATTTTGCGAACCCTGGAAGTCCTTGAACCATGGTGCTGAGTTTCCTACATGAGCTGATCTTTGAGGTCGTAGTACTGCGGACTGTGGGGATCTTGGTTGTGACAGGTATTGAACTACATTTGTTTTCTGTGCTTGCTGACGTTTCTGTAGGTGCTACTGGCTACTACAGTAGAAGGGGGTGGGTTGTTGACCTTTTTGCAGTGCACTGTGGCGATGCTGTAGCCCTAGCAGTCGAAAGCTGTGGAGGCGAAAGTGGGAGTAAAGCGGGTTTTGGGGCGTGAGGAGGGTTGGTGGTTGAATATTGGTTGGTGGAGGAAGGTGGGGGTGATCCTCTGGCGCAGGGATTGCGTTTTGGCGAGTTTGGGCTAAAGGGGGGCAGACCGTTACATATGCTGGCTAGTTATATTTAAATGGATAAAGGTAAAAAGGGAAGGACGGCTATTGATAGGCAGTCTGCTATTAAAATTCTGAGGGCTATGCGAATGATGGATTTGGCAGCACTGCCGCCCTCTTGTGGAGAGCTTTGTGAGTGTAGCTCAGCCAGCCCGGCCACGTGGCTCAACCAACCCACCCACTTTCACATCCCAGCGGCCATCAAAGGCAGTGCTTTTGATAAGTGTAGAAGGTGACAACTATGACACAGGAGATGATCACTCTTCGAGTAGGTGCTGGAAAATGGTGAGCATGTAGTTCCTGCGGAAGGCCTACTTGCAGTCGAAGTAGGAGAAGGCGATGACGGCCAGGGACAGGGCCATGAGCAGGCACTCACCTCCGGGCAGTGGCTTCACGTAGCCGCGGCGTTTGAGCATCTGGTAGATGACCTGAATAGAGCGGCCTGTACCCGCGAGGTGTTGGTGAGCTGATAGAGGGCGATCTCAGGCTGCCTGCCCGCAGTCTCGACCAGAAGGTAGAAGGCCGAAAGGAAGTTGGCGATTAAGAGGTTATCTGGGTGAGGAAGCAGTACTTTGCCTGTTGCCCACGCGACTGCACAGAAAGCACAGCACTCTCCGCATGATACTCATCTGCACTGCCGTCAGGGATGTCGACCGCACGTACTCTGTTAGGTATTTCAGGGTTTCCAAGGCGGGACTGCGTGCGAACAGGGGTACTTCTTGGCTATTTTCTTGTAGCGGAACAGCAGGCTGAGGAGGTAGACTGCGCCATAGGTCTTGTAAGTGTTGGAGCAGACGGAGGGGACGTAGTTGAGGGAGAAGAGGTTGCAGGAGAGAGGGTGGATGTCTGAGCAGGTAGCTCTGCTGAACCCATGGGTGATGTATTTGTTGACGACCTCGACGGGGATCATATGAACATGATTGCTTCTTGTTTCAG
>Ga0316217_10007371_pt1 | contig 10527 bp, 10 predicted proteins | sample 1anoAmetaG_FD_203633 | JGI IMG/M metagenome (GOLD analysis project Ga0316217, IMG submission 203633) | Freshwater microbial communities from Trout Bog Lake, Wisconsin, USA - 1anoA | ecosystem: Environmental > Aquatic > Freshwater > Lake > Hypolimnion/Profundal zone | place: USA: Wisconsin... | reverse complement strand
AATTTGATTTGGTAAATGATGATTTAGTTTGTATTTAAAAAATTTTATATTCCAAAAAAAAGCAAACAACAACGATTATTGATAATTGGAGCTCAAAGAAGTACTTATTCCTTTATTTTCTTTTATTGTTTTATTTTTTAGCTTTTTAATATATAAACTTAGTTGCTTAATTTCGATGCTATCTTAGGTTAAGGGATCAAACTTAAAATAGTTCAAAAAAAGATTTTATTTTGTCTCCAAGAACTAATTAGGCCGCGTTTTCTTCAGAATGTAATAAAATTGGGAAAATTCAGGGTTTTTATTTTTGCTTATATTTTTTTTGGGATTACCGCTTTTGAAATTTTCTTTAATTTAATACTTATGACATTCCCAGTGTTCCTATTGAAGAAAGACATATTGTTGACCTGAATGGAACCAAAAATAACCATTTTTGTTTTTTATTCATCCTTTACATCTCTCCATTCCAAATATTCTTGGATTTCAACACTTTTTTCGCCTTACAATGATCAAATTCCTGAACCAAGCTGAAATGTATTGTTTTTAATAATTAATTCATTTTTTACTTTTCTTGTGCTGTAATCCAAAATTAAGAAAGAATAAGAGCTATTTTATACGGATTCTTACTGATGGGTGAAATGTAGGGGTCAGAACGTTCTCAGCTATAGCAATATTATTGTATAAATGTTTCTTGGTAATTAGCCAGTAAGCCTTCCGAAATATCTTTTCTTATACTAAGTATTAGGATAAGAATAAAAAAGGAAAGAAACTAATATTGTCGAGCGAGGACTGGCTCATGGCAGAATTGTAATCAGGCAACGTAGCCATTTATACCATTTTTACCCTCCATCTCTTTCTAAATTCATGCAATAAAATTCTCGTTTTTTGATTCTCCACCCAAACAAAAACAAACTAATCAAGCTTTAAACCTGAATTCCAGACGATACAGATGCACAATAATCCAAATTCGAGTGCCTCAAAGTCATAAGTTCACTGGCTTGGATGAAAGCCTGTTTACCCCACAACGAGTTTTTACTTATTAATTGATTACAGTCGTATGAGTTGAAGCGAAATCCCACAACTCTGGTGCCATATGGAAAGTATTTAAACCACTTTTAAAGTCAATCTTTATCCTTCACCAAACTCATGAATATAGTCAAAACCGTTCTAATGCTAATTTTGGCGGCAGTTGCATTCAAGGGAGCAGAATCAGTATCTTCTGAATAACAAAGTGTAAATCTGACGCAAAAGCAGTGGTAAATGGATTGTAACAAAGAGTAAATAAGAGATGAGTTCAGCTGTAAAAATGTACTTTTTGTGGCACTTTAGGATATAATGCAGGGTAATGGAAAATACAATAAGTTTCTGTACATTATATTTTATAAAGCGTATTTCAAAGATACACTGAGATGTAAGTGACTCCTTTTCAAGAGTAATTAAGCAGCAATATAGATGTAACTCACTTCTTACAAAGTGTACTTCAAATTAAATCTAAAGGCGTAACTAAGAGCTCAAAAAGCGTACAAAAAAGATAGAATCAGCTGTAAAGATGCTCTGACAAAGGGTAAGGTACCAAAATAGAATCAGATGTAAATCTGACCTTATGCAGTGTAAACAAAAATGGATTTAGGGGTAGGTTAGTGTTTAGAAAGTGTAATCAAAAATAAAATCAGGGGTAGATTAGTTATTACAAAGCGTAAGCAGAATTAGAGGCAGCTGTAAATTATTTGTTAGGAAGGGTACAGAAAACTAGAATTAGATGTGAGTTATTCCTTACATAGTGTATACGAGAGCTGATTTAGGCGTTGATTAGTTCTCAAAAAGAGTAAATGGAAAGATATTGAGTGGTAAGCTAGTTCCTACAAAGCGTAAACAGAGATAGAAAAAGCTGTAGATAAGTTTTTACACAGTGTACTCAACAAAAGAAATCAGGAGTAGCTGAATTCTAAATAAGTGTAAATAACCTTCCACTTAGGAGTCACTATACTTTAATTCAGAGTATCAATACTGCTACATAGAGCAGCCGATGGTAGAGCTACGATGACTTAGTACAGGAAATACCACTCAGTTGATTCTCACACAATCCTAACCTCATTAAGTTTGCTTGATTGTCTACTATCTTATTTTTATCTTCCTCTTTTATTACAGTTAAACTAAAAATTAGAGGCAATAATGAATCAAGTCTTGATCTAAATCTTCTTGTGAAATTAAAATCAAAATGGTCATCAACAATGACTATCTTTGATAGCTTAGTAGCTACAATCATAGTATTTCGTAAGCTAATGGCTCGGATAATTATGATTGATTTTAATGATATTTTATGGTGATATCAAAGCTCATACTACTCAAATACAATTACTTCAGCTTTGGTAAATACGCTTTTGAGAAATAGAAACACCCTTCATTAGTTATCTTATTTCCGTTGAGCTGTAAAATTTTAAGTTTGGACCATTTTACTTTTGATAAGTAGAGGCAGCAGGGATTGTCAATCAAATTATGACTGGCTTATTCGTAATAGCTGTCTAGCAGCAGTTACTAAAGGTTGCTTAAGTTCATTCTGGCTAATATTTGCAGCTTTTTGAGTTTATTGAACTGTTACCTTAGTTATGTTTTTTATACTTAGGCATAGTTTGGTTAGCCTATTCTCGTTGAGCCCGGGCAAGTTCAAAGAATTGATTTCTCTTATGCTATAGCGAAAAACATACCTAATTTGAAGCTGTTTTGGCCAAAGTCTAACATCTGGAAAATATATTGCATCCCTTATGCTGAGATACGAAGCTAGTCTGAATCAAATGATGGTTACTCTTTTCAAGTGAACTCATGTTCTTCCAGTTAGCTGTAGATAGGAAGCACAACCCTTAGTTTTAAATATGATTGTCGCCTAAGTTGTGGCAGCTTTACTCAGATCCAGTTCTTACAGGTTCGGCCAGCCTACTTTGGCTAAGCTTTAGTACCCTTTATCTGTAAAAAAGTTTGTTTCTTATTTATAGAAATGCTACTCAAGGTCAACCATTTTGAGCTATTTCCAATCAGCTCTCGATAAAACAGCACAGCCCTCGTCTTTTATTTTGTTGCTGGTTTTCCCACATTTAATCAGTGATATCTGAATTAAATTACAACATATCTTTCATGAGTTTCAGAACTTTCTTACTTCTTTTGGCTCTTGCGTTCCTGTCCACTTCACTTTCACTTCAATCCCATGAAGGCTCCTACGCTTACTATACTCGCAAAGAGGTCGCTGGAAAGCCCTGCAAGAACCACCGTGATTGCGATGGACAGAGATTGTGTGTTTCAAATGCCTGTACAGGAATAGCCAGGCCAATCAAAGATGCCAACTATCGTTATGATGAGAACATAACAAAAAAAACTTGCGCAAAAGACCCGATGGAAGACGTCAACTGGCGTAACAAAGACTACTACTGTGACGGAAAGAGAACCTGCTACAAAGGAAAATGCATTGGAATTGCAAGATGATGGCATACCAAAATACCTTAAATCATTGAAATTTAGTTGTATTTATTTGAGAATTCTTTGTTTTTTCTTGTCCAAAAAAGCCAAATTTGGGTTGTTTTAATGTTGCAAACCTTTGGTCTAAAAATAAGAGAATAGCTATCAATCTAACGCATAGATATATCTTAATACTTCACTGAGATTGTAACCAATGTTTTTTTGAAAATTTGAAGAATAACTTCAGTAAAAAATGAAACTAAAATAATAGATTTTGATATTTGATAAACAATTTTTTAGGTGGTCTTTTCACTTGATGCTCTATTGTTTTCAAGTCATTTTAACTAAATTCTTAGTTTAATCTTTTGCAAAGGTCAAACCATTATTTTTAATCTATAACAATATCGTTAATTTCAATAAAATTATATTTTAATCGTTTTTTCTAAACTTTACCTTACATTTTTCATCAAAAATGGTCTATTTAGGCCTGAAAATTGCAAAACCCGATTAAAAACAGATATCTAATTAGAATTGTCATAAACCCTATCCTCTCAAATATTGAAGCTGAACAGAAATGCAAAGTGATCACCTATCTACACTCATCGCTTCTTCGCACATTTCGGCACAGCTTTGCAAAATGAAAATATTTGATCAATTATTATTTTATCAACTAAAACAAGAAGAAGATAGATAATGCTCAAAATTTGAAAATGGTTTCTAAGGATGAGTATGTAGGTTTAGCTTCGCAAGAATATTAGGAAATCTATTTAAAGAAAGACTGATGTTTCAAGGTTTTGCAATATCCCTGAAAAGCAGTCAATACATATAAGGCTCAGTAATTTCTTTATATGCAGTCTATAGGACGATAGAAGAAGGAGTCTATTCTAAGTTTCTAAATTGTACAAGTTCAAAGTCATTCGAATACTAAATCTAGTTGGATAAATTTCCGCCTTCTGGACTGTGAATATTGAATGTTGTTGAACATCGACTGTTTGCTGCAGTCTAGAATGAAGATACAGAAAGCAGAGCTATGATCTGCTGTCAGACAAATGCAGAGTTGATAGGATGATGAATAATGGTATCAAGAACATGATAATTGTAGTGAGACATCTGTTTTAATTTGGATGTGTCATTTTCAATCAAAAATGGAAGGTTGCTTGAGCTGAACAATAGTGTTTGACATCTCAAGACAGACTTAGAAAGAATAACTAAAAGGTTTGTTATTGAAATTGAAAATCATGATAAATTAAAATGATGCTTCACCATTTGGAAAAGGTTGAATTCAAAGCTTACTTAGGATCACTTCGCATTAAGCAGAAAGATCGCTTACAAATTTGTTTATCAAAGCAAGCAAGCTCTATGATTTTACTTTGAATTCTTACTGAAGTTGTTCTTTGAAGTTTCAAAAACATTCGTTAAAATCTAACCTAAGCTTTAGCATACATTAATGCGTTCGGTTTATGACTTTTTTGGAATCAATAAATTGCAATCGAACTTGACTTTCTTGGAAAGCAAACAATCAAAAGTGTATTAAATAAATAGAGCCGAACTTCGATGATTTAATGTATTTTTGTATGTCATCACCTTGCAACTCCAATACATGCTCCTTTATAGCAGGTTCTCTTTCCGTCGCAGTAGTAGCCTCTGTTGACCCAGGTAGCTTCTGTGGGGTCAGTTGGACATTTGCTGAATGTTCCGTTCTCATCGTAACGATAGGAGGCATCTTTGTTTGGTCTGGCTGTTCCCGAACAGACACCTAAAACACACAATCTTTGTCCATCGCATTGACGACCATCCTTGCAGCCTTTTCCAGGGTCCTCCTTGAAGGTATACCAAGCAAAGATAGCTGTATGAGATTGAAGTGAAAGCTCAGTGGACAGGAACGCAAGAGCAAAAAGAAGTAAGAAAGTTTTGAAACTCATGAAAGATATGTTGTAATTTAATTCAGATATCACTGATTAAATGTGAGAAAGACCGTTATAAATGGTAATTATTTATGGAGATGGTTTGCACCACCAAACTTGTAAAGCGAGAAGAAGTTTTTCATGCAACTTATTTTCACTCAGTAGCCCAATTATTACTGAGCTTATATTTTTTGTTTCTAAGCTTAATAAAACGCTGAAGGAATGTTGGTCCCCTTTGGCAATTAAGAGAACTATTCAACTCTGCTTATTTCATGGATCACGTTTTTGATCCTTGGTGTTCCTCCCGTGATAGGAGCCTGAGGGTAGTAATCAGCGAGGTTTATAAGAATGTTTTTGATGATGTGCTCAGTTTGTAAAATGAAGTCTATTTTGAGTTTTTCTAATTCTAATTTTTGCTCAAGTTCCTTACAGTTCTGAATCGATTCCATCGTCCTCAGAAATACAGAGTGCAAATTAAGTAAAATATTAGAGGCAGCGTAGTTTTTGACTTCCTTTTCCTCCAACTTATTCTCATTTAAATAGTTCGGAAGCTGAAAGTATGTTCGCAGCTGTTTCAACCATGAACTTCCTTATCTTTTCTAGATTTGGCTCTTCAAGAAATCAAACCCTTATTTTGCTGTTTCTTGGAAGCTAGCATTAGTTTCTATGTGAAAGATGTGCTCTAAAACGACATCTCTAGGGTCCAGAATGTTCTTGAATTATGCACCATAAAGCATTTGATATCTATACTTGTTGTGGTTGATCTTCAAGCTGAAGAACTCAGGTTTTTATTCAAATTAGACATCTTTGGCTTATTTTTGATCAACTTTTTGCTGATTGAACAGTTTCTTTTGTTTACTGGAAAGTTGAGAAATTTAGTTTTTGTTTTGGTCCAAGAAGTTTTCCAGCGGACTTGGCTCCCTTATCGCAGTTTTGGTCTATTCTTGCTCTGAGAGATACTTTCTAATCTTAGACTTGGGCTATTCATCTTCTGAAATATTCTTTCTTATCTTAGGCTTGGGCTATTCTTCCTGGGAGGCTATTTTATTGATCCTTGGAGTCTCGAAATATTGCATGAAGTAAGCCTGCATCATTTTGTTGAGTGAGTTCTGATTGTAGATGAACTCTTGAAAATTAAGCATTCTGCCCTCGTTTCCGTCTAAGGTTCTCACTTAGCCTCCAGGAATAATCATATCTGATTAGGGCAAATACTTGTTCTCTGCCTATTCCGGACTCAAATCCCTTATAGCTGGCAGTTTTGGATGTATCTGAACTTTTTTCATCTGATCCAGTTTTCAAAATTATAGCAGCAGGCTACAAGGGAATCAACTCGAGTGTTGTTAATGTAATAGCTTGGACTAATAGTAGTACTCATAAATAAGGAAAAGATCATATGAGAGAAAGCCAAGCCGCATCAAGGCTATCGGAGTTACTTACTAAAGAGCATATTGGTCTGATACTTTTGGCTCAGCTAAATCTAAGGCTTTTAGATTATCTACATCTCGTGCCACAAGAGATCAACCTATCTGCATTTCCTCCTGGGTACTGGAGCCAGTCTCTTCAGAACATTTTCAGCATGCAGTTTCTAGATCTCTAAAAATTTATTCAGCTCGTCTCGTAAAATGGAATCAGAGGCATCTTTTGGTCCATCTACTTCTGTGTCATTGAGAAGTGGGGTTGTAAATTTAGTATGAGTTATTGGATGTCCGTTGGAGCATATCTTTTTGATCTATTGACTTTTCTAAGAGATGTATTGTTTTTAATAGTCCTCGTTGTCCTTCTTCTTGCGCTCCTTCACCCATTCTCCTATCAGTTTGGCGAGCTCATAGATGACGAATCCGAGGTTTATTAGCAGGTTGACGCCCAAAGCTATGGGGATGATCATGCTTCCCATGAGGAGGAAGCTACTAACTTTTTGGAAGGAGTAGTCAGGCACAAAAACGTCGATCTGATATGCACTTTGTGTCAAAACAATTGTGACCAGATTGAGCTGGACCCTAACCCTATCTCTCGTTTTGATATAAATCGGACAGAAGACAAGAAATACGATCCAAAACGAGCAGTAGGCCATGACAATCGTAGTTGCGTATGTATTGGAGTACTGCAAGAACAAGAACACTGCGATCAATAGGCCGGAATATGAATAAACTACAGTGAAAAGTATCTAGACCCAGTTTTTAGTTTGAAGGATGTTGTAGTATTCCTGGAAAAGGGAGGACCATTTCAGCCACAGCACCAAATAAACTGCGAAGATCAACCACACTATCCCACAGATGACTAAATTGGCCAACCCGCTGTAGTTGAGGTCAGTCATCCCATACTTTATTTACATGATGAGACTGCAGCCGAAAGCGCAGCCTAGACTTGCTACTCCTGCTAGGAGGAAGTCACTAAAGCAACTTCTACTGTACTCGGATAGTTTCTGCTTCTTTTATTCGCTCAAACATTTCAGGCATTGTAGTAATTTTAAGACTACTCCGACCAGCAATGGCAGAAGTACAAACAGTAGCCCAAAATTGAGATTGTTCAGAAAGTTGCTATAGAGACCCAAACTCTTTAATCTGCTTGGAAGAAGGACGTCATCAAAAGGGCGGTACTGGTCAGAATACATAAAGTTGAAAGGGTTGAAGACAGCACTCAAAGATTTGACAGCCGAGTGGAGAGGGTTGACCCATTCTATAGTCACCAGCCCTGCATAGGCGACCTGTGCCACCATTATGGCCTAAGCGATGATGCGCTTGCAGTTGCCGAATATGGAGATGAGATAGCAGATGTAGAGCAAGATGCTTTCTAGTTTGAGCACAGTTTTTATTGTGGATTGGTGCTGGTAGGTCTCGGGGAGGTAGAGATGGGCGTACTGGTTGTTTTAGGGCAGGACGTTAAATGTGTTGATATAAGTGGGGATAGTGTTGACTCTAGGGTCCCTGCTTCTGTTGAAAGCAAAGCTCAGTGATAAAGATCTATTATGAAGCTACTCCTGATACTCGAATGAAATCTAAACCAGCTGCTCAGGGAGGTAGCTTCTTAACGGTATGGGCAGATCGTTGGTAGCCAGCAAAAGACGATTACTAAACTTCCATGAGGAGATGAAGTGTGCCTTCGGGTTGGAATGTTTGGCTGAGAGATAGATAAAGCTGTCGAATTGCGAGGATAGCTTCCAGAAGGACTCTTCATGCTGATCTACAGCCAGGACGAATCTGAGCGAGTTGTTGTTCTACAGCTTCTCCTGAGTGAGCAGCGTGAAGTTGATCGGCAGGTGATAGCTGCAGTAGGCCGTATAGTTGTACCCCTGAAGCGAAACCAAGGCAGTACAAGTGTAACCGGGCTCAAGTTTGCATTAGTAGCATCCATCATGTGTTTGCCCGTTTCCGTCGTCACATTCTTAGTTGTCTAAGATCACCCCGTCTCCGCAGACGGGGAGGCATTCGCCGTTGTTGCTCAACAGCCGATGAGGGGTAGCTATGCAGTGTAGGCAGAAAGAAGTGTTGGAGTTGAGGCATACTTCGCAGTGTATATCCGTGCAGGGCAAATTGCAGTAAGTTGCGTTTATTTGGCGATAAGGCGAGCTACAGCTCAGACACTCATTCGCAGCACAGATTGAACAACCCTACCAAATCTGCGAGCACGGGACGCACGACCCAGTAACCAACTGTGCCACATTACTGCAAGAAGTGCAAAAGGTTGCTGAGTTGTTGCAACTCACGCAGCTAGTATCGCAAATCAAGGCAGTAGGCGCCCCTGGATCGTAATAGCCACTAACTGGAACGCAAGACATATTAACAAGTAACCGATTTTGTGATGCATTGCAACTCTTGCACTAACTATAGTCGTAGCAGGTGACGCAGAATGGACTGCACGCCATACAACTCGAGCTGCTGAAGTTCAAGAACTGGCCAGCTGGACATGAATCCCAGCAATTGGAGCCATTGAGTACCCACTGCGGGCCATTGCAGTCGAAATAGCTGGTGGCCCAGAAGGAGTAGTTAAAGATACAACTATCAGCATCGCAGCCGATTTTCAAAGCCACGATGGAGGGATGCCAGGAGTAGTAGAAGAAGAAGTTGGCAGAGGCAGTGTTGTTGAAAGAGAGGCCAGACATGCCACCGAAGAAGGTGTTGTAGCTGTTGGTCAGATCCATCCCGGGGTAGAAGTATCCACTATTGTTGGTGTAGGAACCGGAGTACTATGAGTAGCTGAGGTAGTTGGGGTACTTGGCATTGAGCTGCGTCTGGTCGATGGCCAGCACCACAAACCGGAAGCTGTAGTTGCTGTCGGGGAAATCGAAGTAGGGAGGCACGGTCAGCGAGCTGAGGATACTGTTGGGTTCCAGAGTGTTCTATGTGTCGATCTCGATGAAATCGCTGTAATTGGTTGAGTCCGATGTTTTGAACTAGAGTTTCAGATCACGCAGCATCGTGTAGAATTGGATGTCGTCTCCGGGAGTGTAGGAAGTTGGGAGTGGAGTGAGAACGTTTTTGGTGGTGTTTGTGAAGGTGATGGGGGTTATGAGTACGTGTGTGCCGAAGATGCGGGAGTTGTTGAGGACGATGAGGAAGTTGAAGGTGAAGCTGTAGATTTGGGGGTTGTAGAGGAATCCGGTGAGGTTGGTTTGGAGATAGGTGGTAGTATAATATAAAGGTTCGAGGTAGTACTCCACATTTTTTTTTGACGCATTGTAGGAAGAGTTCTGGTTATGGATATCGGTGTGGATGCGTTTGGTGGTATAGTAGACTGCAACTGGGGCCTGCAGGGTATGGGCATAGGTGTTGACAAAGGTCATCGATTGGTAGATCTTTGCACTAGTATTGAACACGCCCAAGTATGAGGCAATGTAATACTCGCCTGGATAAGGGCAGACTTACCGGTGATGAAGTCCCGGTTGAACTTTAGAGACCAAGGGGTGGAGGCTGCTTGGACTGAGTACTGGCTTAAAAGGAGTAAGAGGGCTGCCAGGAAGATAAAAGTGCTCATGTGTTTATATTATGGTGAATAGCCAGACAATACATTATTTAAGGTCGGTTTTATTTGTTAACAACTGCAGAATCCAAACAGCCGATCATTTGATCATCAGTGGTGGGTTGTGGGGCGCATAGGATACAAATCAAGGGTGCTGATTAGTGGGTGATGCGGTGGTAGCAAGGAAATAGATATGTCTAAAATGGTGCCATAGATGAGAGTG
>Ga0316217_10007370_pt1 | contig 10528 bp, 8 predicted proteins | sample 1anoAmetaG_FD_203633 | JGI IMG/M metagenome (GOLD analysis project Ga0316217, IMG submission 203633) | Freshwater microbial communities from Trout Bog Lake, Wisconsin, USA - 1anoA | ecosystem: Environmental > Aquatic > Freshwater > Lake > Hypolimnion/Profundal zone | place: USA: Wisconsin... | reverse complement strand
AAAATTATATTGTATTAATTTTGAGAGTTTATAGTCTGAATGATTCAATAATTAATTCAATATAATTATGGTAAAGTACTTAATTCAATAATATAAAAATGTTTTTACAAGAACACAGGATGTGTAATGTATAAATTAGGGCAACAAAATAGATACTTATTTATACTTCCGGAATAATTATCATATTAAAACGTCTGCATTTTCAGCCTTTTTAATAAATTATCTGATAGAAGAATATGTTTTAACCACATTCTGAAATAATTATTGGGTTCATACAGATTATTTATCTGCCTTTTTAAATAATTATGGCAATAAAATAGATGATTTGTTTACTTAATTTATTAATTGGAATTATGGAGTATATTCTTTTATTGCATTCTAAGAAAATTGTTGTTACAATTGGTCTACTCTGTTTGTAGTATTAAATAATTACTTTATTCAGATTATTACTTGAAATGTAAAATTTAATATGGATAATGCTGTTGTATTTGCTAAGTATACATGAATAAATAATTTGTATGGTATATACGATAACCGGAATACATTTGGATTATTTTTCTGAAATTATATGGTCTTTGTTAGTAATAATGAAAATGCAATATATTATTTTACATCATATAGCCATTTATATTTTCATAAAACTATGATTGTTCAACTAAGTTTTATGGCAATTATTTTAATAATTTTATTTTAACAAATTCAATAAAGTGAATTATAAATGAAAAAATAAATCATACATATCAGGGGAATTAACTTCTGTCAGACTTATTATAAAACATAAATAAATAAGGCAACTCTACATAGAGTTGCCTTATTTATTTATTATCATCTTAAGGGTATTTCTATCTCCAGTGCAAAACCTTTTCCGGGTGCTGTTTCTATATTCATTTTGCCATTAAATACACTTATCCTGCTATTGATATTTCTAAGCCCAATGCCTTTAATGTAGTTTTCTTTTTCCATCCCTTTGCCATTGTCTTCTATTTTTAATCTGAAATATTGGTTTCCGGCAGTTGATAAGCAAATATGCACTTCTGTAGCTTCGGCATATTTTACAATATTGGTTATTTGTTCCTGTACAATTCTATAGATGGCTACTTTATGTTCTTTCTGTAATAATGTGTAATCATAATCATTAAAATGAGTTACTGTAACAATATCATTTACTTTCAGCATATTTTCACAAAGATCATTAATCTGTTCTGTCAGATTCTTATTTTCCAGATCAGGCGACACCAGTACATGCGCTATCTTTCTGTTCTCATTAATAGCCTTTTTTATATTGTCGATACATTCTGTAATAATATCTTCATGTTGATCTGCTTTTTTCTTCAAAAGAGATAAAAACATAGTTGTACCTACCAGTATCTGATTCACATTGTCATGCAGTTCAATTCCAATAGCATTTCTTTCTTTTTCCTGAGCTTCAATAGCGGCAGAAATCAGCTTAAATTGCTCCAGTTGCTGACGTTCTGCAAGTTCTTTTTCCAGTTTCTTCTTTTCTGTCATATCCTTTATAAAACAGGTTATGCCTGATTCTGAAGGATAAACAAAACAAGACAACCACATATTCAAAGGAACAGAATAGGTTTCAATACTCAATGGCTTACTGGTTGTCATTGATTTAAGTAAAGTTTTATGTATTTCGCCTCCAATGCCGGATTTGAATTCTTCATATAATTTTTTGCCAACAAGATAACTGATTGGTTTATTGAAAAACATTTCTGCTACTTTATTTAAGTAAGTTATTCTCAATTCATTATCTAATGATACAAATCCATCTGTAATACCTTCTATCAGGCTACGGTACTTATTTTCACTGGCCCTCAGTTCATCTGCTGATCTTTTAGCTTCTGTAATATCCCTGAAGTTGAATACAATGGCGTTTATATTTTTATCCTGCAATAAGTTTATTATTACTCCTTCTACCCATATATAATGTCCGTCGTAATGCTTCATTCTCAATGAAACATTAATAGGTTTTCCAGGGTTTGCTTTTATTTTACGGATATTGTTGACAGCGTTTTCAATATCTTCAGGATGTATATTTCTGGTGCCTTTTTTACCTACCATATATTCGTCAGCCCATCCGGTTACCCTGGCAGCAGAAGGGCTTCGGTATATTACATTAAAGTCTTCATCAAACATACTTACAATGTCGTTTCCGTTTTCAATAAGAGTTCTGAACTTTAATTCGCTTGCAGCCAGCCTTTCTTCATTTTCTTTCCTGTTGGTAATGTCCCTGTAATTGAAAACAATTGCCTTAACGCTATCCTGTTTCAGTAAATTAATAATTAGTCCCTCCACCCATATGAAGTGCCCGTTTTTGTTCTTTAACCTTACAGTGACAGATACATGTAAACCCGGGTTTTCCATAATGTTTCCTATACATTTTATGGCATATTCTCTGTCGTCAGGATGAATATTGGTTATACCTGATTGTCCCATCATATCCTCATCGGTCCATCCGGTTATTCTTGCACTGGAAGGGCTACGATATATTACATTAAAACTTTTATCAAATAATGTAACTATATCTTCGCAATTTTCCAGTAAAGTTCTATATCGTAGTTCACTTTTAATTAATTTTTCTTCTGCTCTTTTACGTTCTGTAATATTCAGTGAAAGAATAAATAGCCCCTGTGGCACTGGTTGAATACTTAGTTCGAAAAATTCAATAGTATTATCAGGAAATCTGAATTCAGTTTCTATAAATTTATGAACCCTTTCGTTCATACAGATTTGTAATGTTTTAAACAAATCTGTTTGTTCTATTCCAGGATACTTTTCCATAATAGTATTTCCCAGCAGTTCCTCCTTGGTATAATGACTGTATTTTACAAGGGCATCATTTACATAAGTGTAATTCCAGTCAAAATCATGAATCTGCACACCTTCCATCATATTGTCAAGAGTGTTTCTTAACTGATATTCACTTTGTTGTATTTTTTGTTCAGATTCCTTTCTTTCTGTTACATCACTGTAATTCGACACTATTGCTTTAATATCTTCATCATGCAATAGATTTTTCAGGTTACTTTCTATCCATCTGTATTCTCCGTTTATATTTAAATTTCTACAGAGTATATTAAATGATTTTCCAGGGTTTAATAATACTTTTTGATGTATTACTCTTATTGAATCCAAGTCATCTGGATGTATATGCTTTAATGAATCAGTGTCTATTATATCTTCTGATTTCCAACCAGTAATCTTGGTAGTTGCATCGCTTCTAAATTTTACTTTGAAATTTTCATCAAGAAGGGATATGCCGTCATTGCTATTTTCTATAATTGCTCTTAATCTTTTTTCATTTGCTTTTATTTCTTTCTCAGCTTTCAGCCTTTTAGTTACATTATTTGCTAATACTAACTTAGCATTTATTCCATTGAATACTATTGGGTGGGTAGTGATTTCAACATCTATTTCAGTTCCATCTTTTCTTTTATGTTTCCATATTCCAATATGATAATTTTCATCATACCTAGATTGTGAACTTCTATCTAAAATTAAAAATCTGTCAATTTCATATTCAGGTCTTATATCAAGTAATGTCATAGTAAGGAATTCTTCTTTACTATATCCATATTCTCTAATGGCTAATTCATTTACATTTAAAAATTTAAAAGTACTTATTTCATAAATCCACATTGGTAATGGACTGTTCTTGAAAATATTTATATAAGAATCAGCAGATTGTTTTAGCTCTATATTTTTTATATAAATAGTTGCTTCCAGCTCTTCATTTGCTTCTTTTAATTCGTATTCATTTTGTTTTTGTTGGCTAATGTCTTTTACAATAAAATAATAAGAAATGATATTGTTATCATCTCCCTTTATTAAATTGCCGGTAACTGATCCTGTAAAACAATAGTCATTCTTTTTAATGAATTCCATTTCTGTTTGTAAATAACCAGTTTCAGTTATTTTTTGAATATTAATGTTTAACTCAGCTTCGGTTAATTTATAGAAGCCTAATTCTTTAGCAGTTTTACCTATTACTTCTTTTTTCCCGTACCCAAACAATTGTTCTGCACCTTTATTCCAGCTTATTATTTTCTGATCAATTCCTATGGAAAAGATGGCGTCCGATGACTCGTCTACAAGTTTGGCAAAATAAGCTATTTCTGATTTTGGTCTGTTAAAATACATTTAAGTTGTCTTTGGTACTAACTTTTACTTATAAAATTGAGTTGCGTTAATTAATACATTACTTAATAATTGTTATTTTCTGTAACAAGTATATTTGATAAATTGTTCACTTAAACAGTTGAAATGCATAAAGTCTACCAAACTTTATTCATTAAAGAATTAATTATTGCATATTTAATATAGTGTAAATATATAAAAATATGACACAAGGGTTTTTAAATTGTAATTATAATTATAAAATAAATAGATTGCTGAATATTATTTAATTAAAATATAAATAATTTAAGAGCTTGTTTTTTTAATTTCAAATAACAGAGGAAGTAATAAACATTATTTAACTATTTTACGGAGGATACAGTTAATATTCTATCTGTTTGAAATGATAGTTTAATTTTATTACTGTTTATTAACTAAAGTTTTACCCCTTCACAACAGATATAATCTATAATACTCAGGTTGGGTAAAAATCCATTCTTATTCTCAAATACCTGTGTATATTGAATAGCAGGTGAAGGAATAGTTGCATAATTCTTTGGCAGAAAAGTATTCCTAAGATCGGTGTACTCACTAATTTCTTTGCTGTATGACTCAGTGAACGATAGGGTAGTAGTGGACTTGAATATAGATAATAAGGTCTTTAATATAGTTTGGTTAAAGTCGAACAGGTTCTCATAAGATTGCTGATAAAATGCTTGAAACTTCATTTCAAAGTACTCGAAGTATGGGGCACGGGCATAACAGGATTCTATACTGCGCCAGTGTTGATCCTGCCAGTTAGTAGTATTATCTATCTTCACTTCGGTAATGCGGTTACGTTGCTGTCTGCCGTCTTTTAAAGGAACAGATAAATGGATTGGCCCATTACTACCCACAATTACACATCGGTTGCGGAAGCTCATCTTGCTATAATGTTCCCATTGTTCTATGCACACCTGTTCACTGTCAACCATCGCCTTCATGACCTGCACGCAGGGAAAGTATTGCGACTCAATAAGTATTTTGTTTTTAGTGAATGACATGGTAATATATGTTCAGCAATGTTAGCGATTATGATTGGGTTGAATAAAAATGCCGGCTATTGAAACCGGCACAATTATATAATTTACTTCAGGCATAGTAAATATGTGCAAAAAATATCAATATTAAAAGGATGTATTCTGTATTATTACTCACGATTCACGACTCACGCTTCTCACGGGAATAATGCACACTATTTGTCTGAGGAAAGTTTAATTGTTTTTATTAATCCAGTATTTCTACATCCTTAGGATATTTCGACTTGTCGAATGTAAACTGATTATCCAGTACAGGAGTAGTGGTATTCATATTGTTCAGACTGAACTCTACCTTATTGTTGCTCTGATCCAGTATCAGAGCTTTGGTAATCATGTTCTTTGTTTTGTCAACAAACACATTTACTTTCTTAAAGCTCTTTCTTTTGTCTAAAGGTGTTAGTTCTATTTCGTAGAAATTCCCTGCACTGTTCACTAATTTATAGTTGAAGTCTTTGTCGTAGAAGTTGGACAGTAAGTTCTGTGGACTAAGTGTCTGATTATTCTCGTCAGCAGGCGATACAGTAATGGTTTTTGCACCATCGTAGTTCCAGATGGTTTTGCTGTCGCAGATGATCTCGGTCTTACCTTGTTTCAATAAATATTTTTGTCCTTTAATGCAAATATTACCGGTCTTTACGCCATTAGGCTTTCCTTTTGAAGTGAACGATTTAATAATAAAATCTGCCTTTACACCTTTAAAGGTTTTCACCTTAGCACTTACTGCATCCAGCACTTTCTTGGCAGCAGGGTCTTTCTGTGCAAACAGGTTGCATCCTAAAAGTATCATAGTTACTACCAGAATTCTTTTCTTCAACATATAATTTATTTAAAAAGTGTGCAAATATAAGTGCAATAATCTAAGATGGATTGACTTAGCCTGTAATACGAGGTTTAAATATTGTTAAGTTAATTAAGTATGAGCAGGATATATGAATTGCTAACAGTTGTTAGTGCAGTATGTTTTATTCTATTATATTTGCGTCCTAACAAATAAAAAAGAAATTTTTGTATGAGTAAAATAGTCTATATCGTTTCGGCAGTACGTACTCCATTAGGTAGCTTCGGTGGTTCTTTAAAAGATTTCACTTCCACGCAGCTTGGTTCATTTGCCATCAAAGGTGCATTAGATAAAATTGGTCTTGATAGAAACCTGGTGGATGCTGTTTATATGGGTTCTGTTATTCAGGCCAATCTCGGACAGGCGCCTGCCCGTCAGGCGGCTAAGTTTGCCGGTTTGCCCGATAAAGTAAATTGTACTACGGTCAATAAAGTATGTGCCAGTGGTATGAAAGCCATTGCACAGGCTACCCAGGATATCCTGTTGGGTGATGCCGATGTGGTGATTGCCGGTGGTATGGAAAGCATGAGCAATGTTCCTTTTTATGTACCTGCCATGCGTTGGGGAAATAAATATGGCGATACGCAGATGGTAGATGGTTTGGCCAAGGATGGTTTGATGGATGTATACCATAAATATGCTATGGGCAATGCGGCTGAATTATGTGCTAAGGAATGCAATATCAGCAGAGAAGATCAGGATGCATTTGCTGTGGAAAGTTATAAGCGTAGTCAGGCTGCCACCAATGCAGGAAAGTTTGCCGACGAGATAGTGCCTGTGGCTATTCCGCAGAGAAAGGGCGACCCAATTATGTTTGCAAAAGATGAAGAACCTTTCAATGTAAAGTTCGATAAAATACCGGAACTGAAAGCGGCCTTTGTAAAGGATGGTACGGTTACGGCTGCCAATGCGTCTACCATGAACGATGGTGCTGCTGCGCTGATACTGATGAGTAAAGAAAAGGCCGATGAATTAGGTATAAAGCCTATTGCCATTGTGCGTAGTTATGCCGATGCCGAGCAGGCTCCTGAGTGGTTTACCACTACGCCAAGTCTTGCTGTTCCTAAGGCAGTTGCTAAGGCTGGATTGAAGATGACTGATGTTGATTTTATGGAGCTGAATGAAGCCTTCAGTGTGGTAGGTATTGCCAATACACAAAAGATGAATCTGGATGCTGCTAAGGTGAACGTAAACGGTGGTGCTGTTTCTATGGGACATCCGTTGGGTTGCTCGGGTGCCAGAATCATTGTTACCTTGATCAATGTATTGAAACAAAACAATGGTAAGATTGGTGCTGCCGGTATCTGCAATGGCGGAGGTGGTGCTTCTGCCATGGTGATAGAACTGGCGTAAGCAATAGCAGGTTGCTGGTTTCAAGTTACAGGTTACTTGTTGCTAGTTGCAGGTTACTGGTAACTTGCAACCAGCAACCTGCAACAAAAAGCAGTTTGTCTTTTCACTTCTCATAAATATTCCTTTCCTTTGAGGAGTTTTTTACAATAAATAAATCATTCATATAAACAGCCAAATGAAGAATTTACCGCTCAATAAGAACATCTTTATTCAGAATCGCAGCAGGTTTGTGAAGTCTATGAAGTCCGATAGTATTGCCATATTTGTCAGCAACGACGAATGGCCAAGCAATGGCGATGCTATTCATCGTTTTAAACAGAACAGCGACCTGTACTGGCTTTCGGGCATTACGCAGGAAGAAAGTATGGTGATTCTGTTCCCTGATAACGTTGATAAGAAGTACCGTGAAGTATTGGTGTTGGTTCGTCCTGAAGAGCTAAAGGAAAAATGGAATGGTAAAAGATTGAGAGTAGAAGAAGCAAGGGCTATATCGGGTATTGAAACTATTGTATGGCTCGATTCGCTGGAAGGTTTATTGCAGGCATGGGTACATCAGGCCGATAATATTTATCTGGATACCAACGAAAACGATCGTAAATCCAATTATCTGCAAAGCAGCGAATACCGCTATGTGACAGAGATGAAGACTAAGTATCCTCTGCATAATTTCCTTCGTGCTGCCAGGATTATGAAGGACCTGCGGGCTATTAAAACAAAGGAAGAAGTTGAAGTAATTCAACAGGCAATCGATATTACCAAAGTAACCTTCGACAGGGTTTGCCGTTTTGTAAAGCCCGGTGTATGGGAGCATGAAGTGGAAGCCGAAATAATGCATAGCTTTCTGAGTCAACGTGCTACCGGCGAGGCTTATGGAAGTATAGTGGCGAGTGGCGACCGGGCTAGAATCCTGCATTACGTAAGCAACAATCAGGAGTGTAAAAGCGGTGAGTTGCTGCTGATGGATTTTGGTGCAGAGTATGGTGGATACTGTGCCGACCTTTCCCGTACTATTCCGGTGAGTGGCAAATTTAGCAAGCGTCAGAAGCAGGTGTATGATGCCTGTCTGCACCTGCACAATTATGCTAAGTCTTTGTTGAAACCGGGTATCAGCATTGTGGATTATACCGATAAGGTAGGAGAGGAAGCTACTAAACAATTTATTGCCATTGGTCTTATTACCAAGGCCGATGTAAAGAACGAAGACAAGGAAAACAGGGCATACCGCAAGTATCTTTATCATGGCATATCGCACCATCTAGGAATAGATGTTCATGATCTGGGTACCAGAACCGAACCTATTAAACAGGGAATGGTATTTACTGTCGAGCCAGGCATCTATATAGAAGAAGAACAAATGGGTATCCGTATAGAAAACAATCTATGGATTACCAGAAATGGCAATGTAGACTTGATGAAAAATATCCCACTCACCACCGAAGACATAGAATCCCTGATGAAAGGAGTTAAAAAGTAAAAAGGTAAAAATAAAAAGTATAAGGCAGGATGTGACATTCTGCCTTTTTTAGTAGTTGTATTATTTTAATACTATTCCTGCAAAAATCATTACACCATTATTCGAATTTATCAGCCAGCAGGTTCTTAATGATGTACACGAAAAGTTAGCAGCATCATTGCAATGAAATCCCATAAAAAGTGACAGATGATAATCACTTTGATATTGCGGTAATGATAATAATAGTAAGCGAAAACGGCTCCAATAAAAGCTGGGCCAAGTATATTAATTAATGTGCCGTATTTATAATGCAGCAATCCAAATAAAACGGAAGATACAGTAATGGCAATAGCCGGACTTTTAAAGATGATTTCCAGGCGGGGCAGGAGATAGCCTCTGAAAATAAACTCTTCTACTACAGCGGCTGTAATACAGGTGAGTACTATAACCGGTACGTTGCCATTTATGAATTTGACTATCTGAAAAAGCATCTGACTTTCCTTCAGCTGATGCGTAAAATGCATGATGAGACCTATAATAATTAAACCACTAATCAATGAAAAATAAAGGGTTGGAATATGTTTCAGATATGTTTTGAATTTTAGCTGTTGTTCTTTCCATATCAACAGTCCTTGTTTTTCAAATTTTGTAGTATAAATCCATAAAAAAAGCAGCAGTAACCAGTAGAGTATTCTGGAGATACTGAATATTGTGAGGTCAGAAAATTTGAAACCCAACCATACTGTAAAAGGTTTAAGAAAGTTTGTAGAGTAAAAAAATAGTATCAGAAACAGTGAAAATATTCCAATTATTACTTTGCGTTGTTTAATATCAGTGAATAATTCGTACATAAATAAATAAATAAACCGGCGGAAATAGTGCTATATAATGCGGCTAAAGTAGGTAAATTCTGGTTTAAAATTTGAAAATGATTACAGGTGCATTTAATGTAGGATGTTCAAAATAAGTAGTTTATTAGTGTACACATTTTGACAAAATCCTTATTAAATACAGAATAGATTTAACTGCAGAGACAAGGAGTTGCACAGCGTAATTTTAATTTAAATGCAGAGAACTGTGAGAATCGCAAGAGATTATGCTGATTTTGAAAGTCACTAAATACATTTTGTATGTGTTAGAATGTATTTGTAATGTTGTTCAATGTATTAAAGTTTAAAGGGAGACCATGCTGAAAAGATATAAAAAAGGGAGATAAAGTCGGGGAGTGACACGCGATGCACGGGGGACGATACGCGTTGATCGGGGGATGACACGCGATGGTCGGGGGACGACACGCGATGCTCGGGGGACGATATGCGATGCTCGGGGGAGGACATGCGATGATCGGGGGACGATACGCGATGCACGGGGGGCGACACGCGATGCACGGGGGACGACACGCGATTGTCGGGGGAGGACACGCGATGCACGGGGGACGACACGCGATGCTCGGGGGACCATATAAAATGCATATGTGGGCAATTATGATGTGTGGAATACAGGTGGCTGGAGGTGAATATACAATCAAACACCAATGCGGTTTAGTTAAGGACTGAATACTATATGTAGGTTTTATTACAGCCTTTCAGCCCTTATGTATAATTTATGCGAATCAAGGGTTGAAATGAATATTATATTATGAGAACCAGAGTTGGGAATATCTGAAAGGTCATCCCT
>Ga0316217_10007369_pt1 | contig 10528 bp, 16 predicted proteins | sample 1anoAmetaG_FD_203633 | JGI IMG/M metagenome (GOLD analysis project Ga0316217, IMG submission 203633) | Freshwater microbial communities from Trout Bog Lake, Wisconsin, USA - 1anoA | ecosystem: Environmental > Aquatic > Freshwater > Lake > Hypolimnion/Profundal zone | place: USA: Wisconsin... | reverse complement strand
AGGCCATTCGTGCAGGTTTCTAGAAATGCTAAAAGTCATACATCGATCAGTCGTATATGGGCAAAGTGGACAAATCGGGGTCCTGCGGTATCGTAGCCTTCTTCTACGGCAAGGAGTGCTACGTGGCCAACGTTGGGGATAGTCGGGCGATCATGAGCTCTCGCAGGGGGCAGATGGTGCGAGAGCTCTCGATTGATCACAAGGCAAGTGACTAGTTTGAGCAGAAGAGGATCACTGAGGCCGGGGGCAGAATCTATCAGTAAGGGAGTTGCTATTTAGGACCAAAATTAGAAATGCCAACCCCAATCTCAAGATCTTCTATGAGGGGTAGGAGCACAGCTTTATCCTTGGGCCGCATCGAGCCTTTCCTGGAAGACTGTCAGTCACACGAACCTTTGGCGACATCGAGGCCAAACTCTCAGAGTTCGGGGGGAACTCACGCGCGATAGTCTGCCAGCCATAGGTCGTCAGTGTGACAATTGCCGAAGAGGACGACTTCATAATTATGGGATGTACTTCGGGTGAGATTTAGGCGACGGCATCTATGACAAACTGAACAACTTCGAAGTTGTGGAGGTAGTCTGGGACACTTTCAAGAGAGACAAAGGGACCTTTGCCAATTTGCACGAGTTCTGTGGGAGGGCTGTCGAGAATATCATGAAACTGGCTTTCAACAAAAAGACCTTGGACAACATCACAGTTGTGATGATTGCGTTCTAAGGGTTGGAGAGCTATCTGCAGTCGCAGCTCGAAGTGAAGCCGCAGACGGCAGAGCAGGCGTAGACTCGCAAAAGCAAAGGGGTGTCCAAACTGTAGTCTTCGTTTGAGAGGAAGTACGTGGGGAGAAGTGTGTCTCCGTCCAACTACGGCTCCGTCCGCACCAAAAGTTATTACCGGCCCTCATGACTCATCTTATAACTTTTTCATTACCAACCATCTTATAGCCTTTTGATTATAATGCATTACTACAGATAGATGATTAGTGATGTTAGGTTATGAACCATAGAATACTAATAGTTGATTGCTCTCAGGGTTGAGTTGATATTAGTAATATGATAGGTATCACAGGTAGTAGTAAATGGGTCAATCAAAAATGGACTCCAGGTCATGTTCGGGCTCCTCTGCCTCCTGCGGCTCCCTCTCAATATCCATAGGTCTGAAGCAAGCCTGCTTCTCGAGTGCCTCGCGGTTGACCCTCACAATATTCCTTCTCTTGATCTTGGTCTCCTCCTCCACCTCCTCCTGCTCCTCCACAATCTCACATATCCCGGTCTTCATGTGCTTCCTCAGACTCTTCTTGCAGCGGTTGATGATCTCGATGAAGTTCTTCTTCATGTGCAGGATTTCGGTTTGGGTCTGGTCCTCGATTCTTTTGGTCAGTGCCTGCATCTCCCGCACCTCGCTCGTTATTTTGTCCTTCTATTGCTTCACTTTGCTCTCCTGCTCACTGTACAATTGTCTGTAGCTCAAAAACACGCGTTTCATGTGCTACAGAGGCGCCACTCCCACCATTTCTCGCAGAGTGATCTCGAAGAGAGTCACCTTGATTCCTGACTCTATTTCGCAGATCAGGGATGTCTTCCCTTTGGCTTCATCGAAGCGTATATCGATGCTTGTGCGGGTTCCATTCAGGCATTCAGTGATGGTATTGGTTGAGTTCTCGTTCCACGCCAGCTGCGAGTTGATGGCTTATTTCTTGAGCACCCCCTCGAAGACGGAATCGCGGGTGTACAGAAACAGCTTTGCGAGGATTTAGTCGGGTTTGGGTTCAAATACTCCGAAGTGTTCGAATTCGGTGAGGATTTTGATTTGCAGGGTTCTGGGCTATCGGACTTGGTGCTGGATCATTGCTGCTTTCTTCATTTTGAACTTATATATAATTCTGAGGCAAGGCGGGCGTAAAGAGTGTTTGGCCATCAGAAAGAAATACCTCAGGCATATAAAAATGGGGAATAGACGTCCTTTATGACTAAATATCAAGGTTGTAGAGTTGGAGGGTTGTGGACAGGATTTATAACTTTGCAAACTGTGGTATTTTTGAGCTGAGTCCCTATTAAAACTATTAAGCAGCAAATCCTTGCGACAAGCCGACCCCTTTAGTGCATCCATCCTTGGTCGTATGCCGAAGGGTGATCATTTGGGTGGATGCCAATCCAAAAGAGTTGGATGTTGTTGTAGATATATTTGTATATGTGGCCACTTGGATTATAATCAAAATGGTGGATTGTGCGTACTTCACAGACTTCAGCAAGTAGCTGACCATCGAGAGCGGACGCATCACCCTCGACTACAAGAAGTGCAACTACAACATCGAGGTGTAACTATCCCGACACTCAGGGCCTTCCCCTACACTGGCTGCAAAAAGGTAGACAAACTGCCCAACACTTCCTTCAAAAAGGTAATAATGGGATGAGGTAGAAGGTCCAGATTATTGCTGTCTACGGCATCATCTAGATGGAGGTCAACCCTTACCTCATCGCAGTCACCAAGGCCACCCTCATCGGCCAGATCTTCGGCCGCAAGGTGTTCCAGGTGCAGAAGATGGAGTACTTCTGCCTGTCGGCCGAGTAGAGTCCCAAGGACAAGAAGTACCTGCGAGGGCTGGACTCGACCCTTGCCAACAAGTACCTTTACTTCTCGGATGAGTACGACCTCACGTCGTCCCTGCAGCAGTTCATCAACAGCGGCAACTCCCTCAAGAACAAGAGGCTGGAGTACATGTACAATGCGGAGTGGATCGACGAGTTCCTCAAGCTCAAGGCCTACGAGTGGATCACTGGCTTCATCTCCGGCTTCATCAATATCAGTTTCACGCATATTGGGCCTTCTGCCTGCGATGTGGCTTTGGTCACCAGGAGGGATCGGAGGAGACAGGGGAGGCGCTGGATCGTTAGGGGCTCCGATCTCGACGGCAATACCGCCAACACCGCGGAAACCGAGATGATTATCCAGACTGAGCACAATAACAAAAGACACATCTTCTCATTTGTGCAACTGCGAGGGTCGATGCCCTTCCTGTGGAAGCAGAGCCCAGACATGAAATGGAGCCCCAAAGTGGTGATCGGCAGCAACGACCGCATAAACACCGACGTGATGAAGAAGAACTACGACGACATCCACAAATCGTACGAGAACTGCGCGCTGATCAACCTGGTGGACAAGAAGGGGTCGCAGGGCAGACTGGGCCAGTACTTCGAGAAGGCGCACTCCCAGCTCGACGACCCCACCATGAGGCTCGTCTGGTTCGATTTCCACGCGGAGTGCAAGAACATGAAGTACGAGAACCTCTCCAAGTTGTTGGACCTGGTCGCCAGCGAACTCGACAACTACGGCTACTTCTACCTCGAGGTGGGCAAGGACAAGGAGGTCGCCAACTCCGCGCTCTCGGTCTCCAGCGAGAAGGTCGAGCGGCCGGTCAAGAAGAACCTGCAGAAGGGAGTGTTCCGGACCAACTGCATGGACTGCCTCGACCGCACCAACGTGGTGCAGTCGGTCTTCGCCAGGAACATCATCCTCAGCTGGTTCAACAAGGTCGGCATCAACAGCAGGAGCCGAGGCCAGTCCGCCTTCGAGAAGCTGCCCGACAACCTCGAGGAGATCTTCCGCGCGCAGTGGACCAGCAACGCCAACGCCGTGAGCATACTGTACTCGGGCACTCCAGCCATGAAGACTGACTTCACTGCCACTGGCAAGCGCACTATGAAGGGTGCTCTCGATGATGGGTACTATGGGACCAAGAGATGGTTCCTGGGGAACTTCTACGACTCCAGGGACCAAGACTTCATCGACTTCTCGCTGGGCAAGATCAAGCCGAAGAGGGGCAATGAGACCATCAGCCACTCCCCCATGAACGCACTCTGGGTGCTGCTATTCTTCGTAACAGATGGGCTATCTAGATGATCGTGGTCTTCTTTGTGATCGGAGCCGCCATCGACTCGTACCTGTCCGACCACAGCGTGACTCTGCACTACAAGATACTGGGAGGGTTGGCGGGAGTAGGGCTGAGCTTGTTCACCGCAAGGCAGCTGAAGAGTCTCTTCGTGCGCAAACCAGTGAAGACTGAAGATTTTTGCTGATTGCTGTCTATGATCTTATACGAATCTCGCGGAACACCCCTATCAGCCATCTACCCATATCATCACACATGAGCACACATGAGCCATATGAGCACAGATGAGCACAGATGAGCACAGATGAGCACAGATGAGCCACATGAGCTCAGCTGCAGTTGGCCAGTTGCCTTCCTGCCAGAATTTGTGGTGCTGAAGCACATATCCTATAACTATTAATAAATCAGTTAGAATGAGAGACAGATCTAGCAACTACCGCACCGCAGTCGAGCGCTCAACCTAGCGCAGGTAGAATGTCACCAGCTAGTTCGACGACCATTCCAACCGCATCAAGGACCTACTCAGAGCCGATCTCATCATGCTCTAGGAGGAGAACGCACTCCTCAAGGCCAAAACCAAGAGGGTCGGCGAGCTGTAGGAGAAGCTGGACTTGGTTTTGAAGCAGAATTCGCAGCTGCTCTCCGAAAACGAGAGGATTTCCAAGTTCCTGCATCAGAAGAAACAAGACTACGACCAATTGCGGGAGAAGCTGCAGCTCCAATCCACCCAAAAACTAACCTCTGCCACCGAGTTCGACTACGAACGCAAAAAGCTGCTGGCCGAGATCGACAGTCTAGAGACATAGCTCAAGGAGACCGAACTACTCAAAAGCAACCAACTGAGTGAGCTCAAAGCCCAGTACCAGCTGTAGCTGCAAACCTCCAAAAGACAGAGCAGCACAGCCCAGGACGTCTACGAACAGTAGATCCGCAAGTTGCGAGACCAGCTCGACAAGAAGGAGTACTAGACCAGCGACAGTTTGAACCGACTCAAGAGGTTCTCTTCGGAGGCCGAGTACGATGTGCTCAGGCTCAAGGAGGAGAAGGAGAAGCTCAGGACTGAGCTGCTGTATTTGGAGGGCGAGAAGAAGAAGGAGTTGGATGTCGTAAGAGCGAAACTTGAGGCCAACTATCTTTAGGAGATTTAGTCTATCAAAAAGAACCATCTCAGCAGTTTGGAAGGCTTCGAGCTGTAGAACAAAAAACTCAAAGAACTCATCGACTCCAAAACCAGCTAAATCGAGCAGCTGGCCTCGAGATCCAGCAAACAGAAATTCAGCTACTAATAAGCCATCATCTCTCTGAAGAAATAGAACGACTCAATGCGCTCCAAAATGCTCTAATACGACCGTTCGTCCTAGAACGAGAAGGACAGCCTGAAGGTCAAACTGGGCAAGCTGCACGAGAGCCAGATCGAGGAGATGCGGGTCAACCAGCAGAAGTACATCGAGTGCCTGCAGAGTGAGGTTGTGAAGTTGGAGGGGACTGTCTATAAGAAGAATGCGGATATTTAGAAGCTGGTCAAGGAGAAGGCTGCAGTCCGGCTGATCTTTGATGCCTAGTAGGCACGTCTCAAGCAGGAAATCGATAGTTTGCAGGCAAGGCTCAAGGATGTAGAGGGGACACATGCGGACTGGGCTTTCCAAGCTGAGGAGAAGCTTAAAGAGAAGGCGAGGCATATCGACTATTTAGACCAGCTGAGTTAGGACCAGCTCTAGAACCACCAGAACGAAATCAGTACATTCAAGCAGATCGTGGAGCATGCCAAGGTTGAGCTGGAGAGCGAGAAGCTGAAGAGTAGGGAGAGGGAGCAACTCAACCTGGAGACCATTGACGACCTCAACAGCTAGAATACCACCCTGAGGGAGAACTTGAACCGGGAAAGGGCAGATAGAGACAAACAGATCGAAGAGCTGAGCTATTAGCTCAACGGAACCATCACAACCCTCAAGAGCAAAACTGACAGTCTGACCTCAAGAAATAACATCCTTTAGAGATAGCTGGTTTCTCTCAAGGAAACTGTGGTATTCAAAGAGAGGGAGATCAAAAACCTGCAGGAGAGGGCGAAAGCCATGGAGGAGAGGGAGAAGAAGTTGGAGAGGGAGAATGACGAGTTGCGGGGGAAACTTATCAAAAAGGACCAGAAAACTAATGAGATGCTGGATTAGCAGAAAAAGAGACTTGAAGTACTTTTGGTCCAATGTAGTCAACTTTTGCCTTCACCATGGACAACCTCAAAATCGACCACGAATCGGCGCTGAAGCTGGAGGGCAACAAGCAACTGGACCTGAGTGAGAAGGTGAGCCGCAAGGAGACCTAGCTGAACGATTTGCTCAGATCTTACAAGAAGATGAGGGAAGAAATGGAGGGACTTAGCTAACAGTAAGCCAACAAAAAGGAAATGACGCTCAGATTTCCGGGAGCCACCGCCGACCTGATCGCAACCAAGAACCTCTTCGACGTGTATTTGAAGTCCAGGGTTTTGTAGGTCTGTGCTGATGCGCGTGAGAAATAGAATAAAGTGAAATGATAATAAGCAACTGCTTAATAAACTTAGCACTTTCTTTCTAACGGCCTGCAGCTATTTGCGGGGAGGTATCAAAATTTTGAAAATTTGAGCAATTCACAGCATTATAAATTATAACTTTTTCTTCCAAAACCAATAATCTCAACAAATTTGAGACGTTTAAATATCTTTTGGCTGCTCTTTGGGTCCAGCATCGCTTTCTAATGTTTCTGCGCCCTTTGCTGCCGTCTTTTTGCGAATAGTTAAAATCTTCAAGCGGCTAAGTTTAATGATTTTTTCCAAACGAAATTACTCCTTGGAAAGTAGCTCCAAATCCGTTTTGTGCAATATTGTAGCATGTTCTCAAAATTTTTGGTGATTTTGGCCCTATGGTAGATGGAAAGCCTGATTTCCTCGATTATTTACAATCTAATTCTAATAGAAGGAACAATGGGCTGTTAGGAGTCACAATTTGGGAAATCTGCTTAGTCACTCAACGACGTGCCCGTTCTTGAGACGAAGTCAGGGGCCAAAAGGAAGAATGTGCACTAAAAAATACATGGAAGGAGCTCAAACTCTGATATTTTTTAAAACATCAAAAGAATTGACTTTTCTAAAACCGGCAACGAAACATAGTTCATCGAAAAGGCGATAAGCAAGCACTTCCTGCTTTTCAAGCTGAGCAAGCAAGAAAGGAGAGAGTTGGCCAATGCCATGGAATGCTACTAAACCGAAATCGGCGAGTACGTTTTCAAGCAGGGCACCCCCGCAAGCATGTTCTTCATCATCCGCGAGGGAGAGGTCGACATCGAGGTCAACAACGCCAAGGTCAAGACCATGAAGCGGGGAGACTTCTTCGGCGAGCTGGCCCTGATCTACTCTTCTCCCAGGTCTGCTTCGGTCAGAGTCAAGTCCAAGTGCTCGTTTTGGTGTCTCAGCCAGCAGCTCTTCCAGAAGATCCAGCGGGACATGGTCAAAAATAATTATAAGATAGCCAAGCCCTTCGTCAATAAACTGCCCCTTTTCAGCTTCCTCAGCAACAAGCAGAAAGATTCCATCAGCTACCGCATGAACACCCTCAAGTATCCCGAAAACGAGGCCATTTTCAAAGCCGGAGACGACGCCGTTTCCTTCTTCGTGATTATCTCTGGACTCGTCTAGATAAGCATCCCGGGTAAACCACCGATCAAGTTCAAAAACGGAGACTCATTCGGTTAGAACTGCCTGAAAGAGAATGAAATCCGGTCGGGGACTGCCTTGTGTCTGGAGAAGACGGAACTTTTGGCCATTAGCCGTGATGACCTGAAATATTGTTTGGGGGACAAATCGTTGGAGGAGTTGCTCTATTACAACATACTTAAGTGGTCACTTCGAAGGTCATAGCTTTTCAAGTATCTTCCCAACTTCGATGAGTCTAAGATCATTAAAAGTGGTCAGTTCTTCCTCAAGAATGATCTGTAGGTCATTTTGGATATTGGGTAGACCTAAGACAAGGCTTACATTTGCCTGGAAGGAAAAGTGAATGATTTTGAGGTGGGAGCCATCATCAACGAATAGGAGGCATTGGACTAAAACGTGTAATCCTTCGTTTCTCAAAAAAAACTGCTAAAAAAGTAGTACGGATATATATTTGGTATCCCCTTAAAAGTCATCCAGAAGTAGAGGAAGGCCAAAATAAAGGGCCCCCATACTTTGAAGAAACTGGAAACAAAAACTGAGGCCATCCGATCAAGGACGGAGTCCATCACCACAAAGGTAGAAATCAAGGACCTTTATGTGCTGTGCCAGCTGGGCGAAGGGCAGATGGGCAGAGTCTACTTGGTCTAAAACAAGCAAAACTAAAGAAGGTACGCACTCAAGTGTGTCTAGAAGAACATCGTTCTCAGGCACCAGATGTAGAAATTTCTGAAGTGCTAGAAGGAAATACTCCAGACCGTTGATAGTCCCTTCATCGTTAAACTATACGAAACCTACAAGGACTCGCATTTTGTCTATTTGCTGCTCAACTACATTTAAGGAGGGGATTTCTTTGATTTCTTGACGGAGATAGGGATTTGTAACAGTGTGATGGCGCAGTTTAACTTTGGCTGTCTTTTCTTAGGAATCGAGTATCTCCATAAAAACCAGATCGTTTATCGTGATCTAAAACCCTAAAACGCAGCAATAGACTCAAAAGGGTACCTCCACATAATCGACCTGGGTACCGCCAAGTTTCTGCAAGACGACGATGAAAGTGGTTATCGGACATTCACAATCATAGGTACTCATTTTGATACATAGGAACTCCACACTACATGGCTCCCGAAGTTCTCTAAGCCAAAGGCTATTCCTTCGAAGTCGACATTTGGTCCCTGGGAGTGATTCTATACGAAATGGTGTGTGGCTCCCTCCCATATGGGGACTACTCTGACGATCCTGTGAACATTTACAAATAGATCGAAAAAAACGACCTTAGGTTCCCTAGGAACTACACTGATACGGCAGGCAAGCAGCTCATTCTTCGCCTTCTCGCGAAGAACCCCGACAAAAGGGCAGTTGAAGATTTCAGCGAGATAAAGAACATGGAGTACTTTAAGAGCTTCAATTGGAGCCTTCTGTAGTCTCAGAAGATGAATTCCCCCATCAAGCCCAAGATTGTGGATGAGAAGTGGAACAACAAGAGTCAGTATTTGCTGAGCTATCTGCAGAAGGAAAAGCTGAAAATGGAGAAGCCCATTGAGCCCAAATTAAAGGATTGGGATTAAATATTTTGACCTCATTTTTTATAATATTGATTCATATTCCATACATTTACATTGGTTTTGATGATTCCCTCCATGAAAGCGCTGCTCTTCCGTCCGTTCTTAAGATTCCTTGCTTGAGAAATATTTATAATAATCATAGATAATGAAAAAATAAGAAAGTAGGCCGATTTCAGTTCGATAGACATACTCCTAACCCCTGATCTGGCTGCCCTAGAGCTCAGTAGCCATATTCCACGACAGAATCATCCACTACAGCAAAAACAGATAAAAGCCCATATCCTCGAGCAACATCACTTTAGCCACCTTGAAAGACCTGTAGTAAACCGACAAACTGGTCTCCTTTTTCAAGGACGATATCGCGTTCAAGGTCAACTAAACCCTAAGGACCATTGTTATCGTTAAGATTAAGAATTAGAAGAGTTAGATCCAGTTTCACGTCGAGAAGGAACCCCAATTTACTGCCGTTCATTAAATTTTGAGGAGGAAGCTCTGCGAAATTGGGTTTGAAGAAAAGTATCGAATTGTTAGAGAGATAGGGAAAGGGGCTACTGCCAAAGTTTACTTAATTTAGCGGATTAGTGACAAAAAAAACTTTGCGGCCAAAATTATGCCTTTGAAGGCTTAAACCAAAGATTACGTACTTCGAACTGAATTAAGGAAACTTTTGTTAACGAAAGTAAAATTTTGAGGTCTCTAAAAAGTCCCCACATAGTCAGCGTCTAAAGCCTTTACATCTCAAAAAAAGAGCTAATAAGCGTGCTTTAGTACCTCGATGGTGGCACCCTTCTCTAAGAACTCAAAAACGTATCAATCTTCCTACCCCAGTAACAAATCAAATCAGACCGCGACAAACTAAAAGCCGTGAAAGACATCGCCCTCGGCCTATAGCACCTCCGACAGAAGCGAATAGTCCACCGCGACCTCAAACTCTAGAACATAATGGTGCGCCTAAACAAAGACAAAACCAAAGACTACGTAATAACCGATTTCGGGCTGGCCTGCTGGATGGGGGAGAAGGAGCTGCTGTATGAGAAGTGTGGCACCCCGGGGTATATTGCACCGGAGATACTCAGGGCCAATAAGATGAAGGTTATCGTCTCGCATGTGTCGGATGTGTTTTCCTTTGGCATCATCACTCATTTCATGTTTTTGTGGGTCTATGCAGATTGACGCTCAGAGCTGTGTTTCCCTACAATGGGGATCCCAAGCAGCTGCTCACGCTCAACAAGAAGGCCGTCTTCTCCTTGGACACCAAACGGCATGAGATGCTGTTGGCTAGTGAACTACGCATACTCCAGAAAACTTTGGCTGTTGATCCTGACAAAAGGATAGATAGCCGAGAGTTGATTGATGTGTATATAGCAGAATACGAGAGGGAAGTTGAGGGGT
>Ga0316217_10007367_pt1 | contig 10530 bp, 5 predicted proteins | sample 1anoAmetaG_FD_203633 | JGI IMG/M metagenome (GOLD analysis project Ga0316217, IMG submission 203633) | Freshwater microbial communities from Trout Bog Lake, Wisconsin, USA - 1anoA | ecosystem: Environmental > Aquatic > Freshwater > Lake > Hypolimnion/Profundal zone | place: USA: Wisconsin... | reverse complement strand
CAGGCGCGGAGTGGATGGGACCGGGCAACAGGCCGCACGCGTTTTGTCGTACGCGGGACGCCCGGGGCACGCCCACGGTGTTACCGTATGTGGTTTTCAATGAGCCATGCCAGGGAACGGCTGCGGTCATACGCGGCAGGCCCGGCCAGCGTCGATACGGGTGACACTTCCCGATCCGTGGCGCCGGCACGGCGGGCTACGTATGGTGCAGGCTTCCGGTAATGGATGATCCATGTTGGCTGGGGCACCTCATGGTTATGAGCCTTGACGCGTTGCCAATGAACACAGACGACGACCTCTCGAACAGGACTGCGACAAGGAGCCCCGGCCTCCCAACCGGAGCGACCTTTGTCGTGAGGGTTGAACGATGACCGGCGGGCTCCTCTTTCCGCCGACATCGTTTACTCAGCTATATATAGTGTTTTGATTTTCGGCGGGGGTTTTAGAGGTAAGTGATTTCTTGTGAATAGGTTATGGAAAAGTGGTGCCGCCGCAGCGACAAATTCTTCGCATTTTCTTTTCTGCGGATGAAATAGTGAAATCAGCGAAGGGTGGGGTTAGACTTGGGCCATGCTACAGCAGTAGTGTCAAACTCTGGCCGGGCCCGTTAGGCATCGGATTGACGGTGCGGCGGGCTGGGTGATGCCGGATGGCCCGCTCGGCTACGCGTCGATCGTGGCCGGTGTGGTGCGGTCGACCCTGAACGCCAGGGCGTGGGCGTTGGTATGATGTGCGGGCTGCGGAGTGCCAAGGTGATCAAAATTGCAAAGGAGTTGGATCGCATGCGGTGCAATAACGACGGGTATCCCCATGATGTAGTTTGAAAATCTAGCTCAGTATAAGTGTAGATCATTTGTTTATTGAAATGAGGTGCGTACACGTTCGGTCCTTGATTACCATCTTTCGTACGGCGCGTTCGGCGTGATTGTAACCCGCTGGCATCATTCGCAACAATAAATGTTCCTGCCGGGCAGGTTCAAGCAGGCAGTTTGGACCTTGCCTGCCGCACGGCGTATACTAAGTGCATGACGCGTGCGTATGAAGAAATCGTTGATTTCATCGCCGGTGGCAGCAGCCCGCATGATGTGGCGGTCTGGCAGCCCTCCACCGAAGCCCGCGAACGCGTCGCCGAACTCATCGCGGCCGAGAAGACTGGCACGATCTCTGCCGATGACTTGGCCGAACTGAACCATTATATGGAACTCGAACACATCATGCGCCTGGCCAAAGCGCGGGCCCGGCAGAGCCATGCCGCATGAGCACTTACGTTCCGCCAGCCCTCCGCCGCCTGGTCGCACAGCGTGCCCTGGGGTTCTGTGAGTACTGCCTCATCCATCAGGACGACACCTCCCTGGGCTGCCAGATCGAACATATCATTTCCGAAAAACACGGCGGCCAGACCATCGAAGCCAACCTCGCCTTCGCCTGCGTGTTCTGCAACCGCTACAAAGGCACTGACCTCGGCGCCCTCTCACCGACCACGGGCCAACTGGTCCGCCTCTACCACCCGCGCACCGATTTATGGCAGGACCATTTCCACCTTGATGGCGTTCAGATCAAGGGCCAAACCGAGATCGGCACCGTCACCGCCAAGCTGTTGCTCTTCAATCACCCCGACCGGTTGCTGGAGCGCCAGGTGCTTGCCACCCTTCGCCGTTACCCGTCGGAGATCGCCCAACGGCTGATGCGGCATTGACCCCTTGTCACGGTTTGCGTTCCCCATACCGATCGGGATCATTCGTCCTTCGTCATTCGCGCCCCCACCAGTGACAACGATCCGGTTGCAACTTCCATCGTCCATGGTGCCGCAAGCCCCGGGCTTGGGCCCGGAGCTACGAATCAGAGTTACGGGTACGGGCGCTTGGCGGGCCAGGCGGGGGTGGGGGAGAGTTGGAGAGTGGGGGGGGCGGACAGGTAGCCGAGGGAGATAAGGAAGGTGTCGGCGCGGCGGAGGGCGTCTACCACGACCGGTTCGGGGGCGGTGTATTGGGGGACGATGAAGGCGTGGCGGGTTTTTTCCAGCAGGACCAGGTCGCAGCGGTTGCCGGCTTGGATCATGGCCGCGGTGAAGAGCCGTGATTGGTCAGCCGAGACGATGTGGTCATCCAGGCCATGCATTAACAAGGTTGGGGGTTGGCCGGGGGCGATGTGGTGCAGGGGGGAGAGTTGGCGGGCCAGATTGAGTTGCGTGGGGCTGGGCTGCGTGGCGGCGGCCGGCGGATGGCGCTCCAGGGCGGTGCCGGCGATGATGTGTTTGATGAAGCCGCCCTCGGCCATATCGACGATGGGGTTGCACAGGACCAGGGCGTTGGGACGGGCACTGACGGTGCGGTCGTCTTGCGGATCGTCGCAGCCGTCGATGGTGCCCAGGCACGCAGCCATGTGGCCGCCGGCGGAATCACCCAGGGCGGCGATACGCGCCGGATCGATGCCCAATGCGGCGGCGTGGGTGCGCAGGTAACGGATGGCGGACTTGCAATCGGCTACGGCATCGGCGACGGTGGGGCTGGTGCCTTTGATCAGGCGGTATTCCAGGCTTACGCCGACAGCGCCGCGCGCGGCAAAGTAGCGGGCGTGGGGGAAGAAGGTGTCGGCCGTGCCGCCGGACCAGCCGCCGCCGTGGATGCAGACGATGGCGGGGTGGCGGGCCTGGGTGTCCGACGGGGAGAATACATAGAGTTTGAGGGCTTCGGGCCCGGCCTGCTTATAGACCAGTGGGCGCGGGGGCGCTGGATCCTGCAATAGATCCGTGAGGGTTATGGCGTGTGAAGGGCGCGAAAAATAGCACGTGGCTGCCAGCAGGAATAAGGTGATAAAGCGATGGGGGAACATGCGGGGTATCCTTATGGAATAACTAATGACGAATGATCCCGATCGGTATCGGGAACGAATCAATTTCCAATGACCCATGATGGAATGACCAAACGATGGTGCGGGTGGCGCGGTACGATGGCGCTAAACGGGGCAGGATAAGATGACCCCGGCGCGGGGGATGTGAACTCCTATTTCGAGACGGATCAATGGTCGGCACGGGCGCGGCTGAGTGACGGCGGCAGATCTTTGGGATCGCTTCCCCAGACCTTGTTGGGAGTTGGGCCCATGACCAGTTCCAACGTGCCTCCGGCCACGATTTCCTGGTGGCGCAGCCAGGCGCGGTTGAGGGGTTGGCCGTTGAGCGTGGCGGATTGCACGTACAGGTTCTCCTTGGAGTTGTTCTGGGCCGACACGGTGAAGGAGCCGCCTTTGTAATAGGTGCCATCCAGGCGGATGGTGACTTTGGAAAAGACCGGGCTGCCGATGATGTAGACGCCATCGACGGGGCACACCGGATGAAAGCCAATGGCGCTCAGGATGTACCAGGCGGACATCTGGCCGACGTCTTCATCGCCGCAAAGGCCGTGGACGCCGGTGCGGTAGGCGTTATCGACGGTGAAGCGGGCCCATTTCTGCGTCAGCCAGGGCTCGCCGGCGTAAACGAACAAGTAGGGCACATGGTGCACCGGCTCGTTGGACTGGTTGAAATAGTCGTTCCATTCGAAGCTGCTGGGCGTTTTTTCGAAGAACGTGGTGAGGTAGGACAGGAAATAATCCTTGCCCATGGTGTCGATAAGGCCTTGCACATCGTGGGGCACAAACCAGCCCTGCTGGTAGGGATTGCTTTCCGTGCAGCCCTGCCCGCCCGTGGTGGCACCTTTCCACGGGGTCCAATTACCCTTGGCATCTTTGGCGTGCATGTTGCCGACGGCCGGATCGTAGATGGAGTGGTAGTTGAGCGCCCGTTTGAAAAACAGCGCGGCATCGTCCTTCTTGCCCAGGGCTTGGGCAAAGCGGCCGGTGCAGTAGTCGAAGTAGGCGTATTCCAAAGTTTCCGAGACCGAACCGGGCACGTAGCCCAGTTGCTTGTAGGCCTGCACATTACCGCGGTTGGTGCGGGGCCCGTCGACGGTCTGGCGGCACAAGGCATAGGCTTCGGCGGCGTCGAAGTGGCGGATGCCCTTGAGATAGGCATCGGTAAAGACGCTCACAGCCGGGTCGCCGAGCATGCAGCCCGACTCGGCACCCATGATTTCCCAGCGCGCCAGATATCCGTTGCCACTGAGTTGGGCCTGCTGCATGAGGCTGTTGACGGTGTCGTTGACCACATCGGGCCGCAGGATGGTGAGCATGGGGTATTGGCTGCGGAAGACATCCCAGCCGCTGAAGATCGTACGGTAGGTAAAATCGGCGGTCGTGTGGACCTTGCCATCGGCTCCGGTGTATTGGCCATCGACGTCGGAGTAGCTGCGCGGGTCGAGGGACGAATGGTACAGGGCGGTGGCAAAAACTTCCTTCCGGGCGTCATCGCCGCCTTCGATGTCCACGCCCTTTAAGGCGTCGACCCACAGGGCGCGGGCCTGCTGACGCACCAGGTTGAAATCCCAGGCGGGAATATCGTGCGCCAGGTTGGCCCGGGCGCCGGCGATGCTGACGAACGAGATGCCGGTTTTAAGCAGCACCTGCTGGCCGGCGGTGGTGGCAAATTCGCTGTAGAATCCCAAGTGTTGGCCTTCCATTGCGCGGCAGTTGTCGAGGATTTTGGCTTCCGCCACGCGCTGGCGATATTTGGCGCTTTCAATATCCCGGCGATGGCGCGACCAGTCGTTGGGGATGTCGGCCGACCAGATGCCGCAATGGGTGATCGGCTGGGAGAACTCGGCGTGGAAGTAGACGGTGTAGTTGGCATGGCCAGCGCCATCGCCCCAGCCGCCGCCGGCGGGGGGGCACTGCATGAAGCCTTCGATCGTGTGGTCATCAACGACTTTGACGCTTTGGAGGGTGGAGGTGCCGCCGACGCGCCGGGCCAGGTCGATCTGGATGCGGGCCGGGTCGGATTGGGGGAAGGTGAAGCGCAAAATGCCGCTGCGGGCCGCGGCGGTGGCTTCTACGCGGACCTGGTAATCATCGAGGGTGACGGCGTAATAGCCGGCCTGGGCGATTTCCGTCTCGTGATGGAAGCGGGAGCGGTAGCCATCGCCGCCGCCTTTGGTGCCGCGCTCGGTGTGCAGGGGCCCGGTGGTGGGCAGGACCAGGAAGTTGCCCAGGTCGCCATACCAGCCCACGCCGCTCATATGGGTGAAGCTGAAGCCTTCGATGGTCGTATGAGGATAGGAATAGCCGGAGCCGTTATCGCCGCCGGTGATGGTGTCCGGGCTCAACTGCACCAGGCCAAAAGGCGTGGCAGCGCCGGGGAAGGTTTTGCCGTGGATGCCGCCGCTGGAGCCGGCGCCGATCATGGGGTTGATGAAATCAACCATGGTCTTGTCGGCGGCCAGGCCGCGGCCGGCACTGATGGAAAACGTGACCGCCAGGGCGAGGCGGGCGGCGGAGCGAACAAGGCGCAATGACCAATGAGGGAATGACGAAACGGTGATGCGGGTGGCGCGGTTGGATGGCTGGACGGTTTGGCGCTGTACGCGAACATGCCCAGCGGGGGCCCCTGCCCCACTGGGCATGGCACCCAGCTTTGCAGCGGGGACGCCACTGGCACCCGGGCTGGTGGCGAACAGGCATTGGCCCATGGATTGCGATCCATGGGCGTGGAGGTTATTGGCGTTGGCCATGATTCGGTCCTTATTTGTTTTTCTCAGTACTATTTTGATTCCAGAATGTTTTGGCCGGAGCGCGTGGCGGTTACTTTGCAGCGGGCGTCGGGGCCGGCGGTGAAGGCGAGTTGGTCCTTCTGGTCGCCACAGGCCACGGCAGCTTGGCCGGTGGCGGCATCATATGCCACCGTGGGCGGAGTTTCACCCGCGCGGAAGGGCAGCAGCAGAATTTTGTAGTGCGCTGTGACGCCACGGAGATTGATGACCAGCCGGTCGTAGAACTGGGGCAGACCCTTGCGATCGGGCGGGCCGGCTTCGGTGGTGATCTGGATGGGTGCCAGGGCAGCATCGGCGGTGGCCAGGCCCACGGGGCAAACCAGCAGCAGCGGCTCGCCGGGGGCGGGCACAATCTCCGGCTTGGTCGCGTCGGGCTTGGCTTTGGGGTCTGGGGTGCGGAACGCCAGCGCGGCTTGGCCGGCCGGAAGGCCGTCCAGTTTGGCTTGCCACACGCCGCCGTTGAGCATCGCGGCCCATTGGTACAGATGGGTTTGCTCATCTTTCTTCAGGTCGTCCATAACGACACCGTAGGGATGCACGCCGCGCACCAGGCCCACCGTGCGATAGACATACTGCATGGGATTAAACAACGCCCGGCTGGTGGCGATGTAATTGGAGTAGTTGTAGTTGGCCCACCAGGGGCGAAGTTTATAGCGGGCGGTGCCGGCGTAAATCTTGGCGATGCTTTCCGAGGGGTCCATCTCCCAACCCATGGTGTTAGCCTTGGCGTCCCAGATTGGCGCGGGCTGCGTTAGCCAGCGGTAGGAATAGGCGTAGGTGAGATCGGCGGCGGCCGATGAGCCGGTCGGGGCGCATTGGGCGCCCAGGTACTTGGCCGGGGCGTTGTAGCCATTGGCCAGGCCGGGCATGTTTTCCGGTTCGGAGTGGCCATCGACTTGGACCAGGTTGTAATACTTGCCGTCGTAGGTCTGGCTGAAGGGGGACTGGGTGAACCAATCGACGCCCAGGGCGGAGAAGTGGAGCATGCCGGCATCGGCGTGGTGATGGCCGGCGCCCATGTAGTGGTCGGGGCGAACCATGATGTTGATCCACGCGGCATTGGGGGTGGCATCGCTGTAGGCCGAGAAGACGCCATGGACGGGGGCGTTGAAATCCAGCGGCAATTTCAGATCGGCGCGGGTGGTCGGTGCGAAATCGGCATCGTAGAGCACGCCATGCACAAAGCCGGGATAGGTGGGGCTGGGCAGGCGCAGGCGCTGGATTTTGGCGACCTGGGCGCGATAGGACTCGGGGTCGAAACCATCCAGAACCCATTCGCGCATGCCTTCATCGGCCTTGCCGCCGAATAGGCCCGCGCGGCCCAGCAGGTAATCGGCACGACGGTCGGCGGGGAAGAACGCCTTCATCTCGTCGGTAAACTGGAAGGAGAGTGGCTGCTGACTGAAGGGGGCGTATTGGGTGCCGCTGTTGACGGTGACCCGGCCGGAGGGCGAGGTCATCTGCACCTGGCCGGTGAGTAGCTTGCGCCAGTGGGGGTGGCCAAAGAGGTTTTGGCCGCGGCGGGCCAGGGCGACCATGGAAAGGGTTTGGAATTGCAGGCCGCCGGGGGTTTTGCCGTTGCTTTCGTAAATAACGCCGGCGTCATCGATGCCCCAGTCGCAGAAGGCGCGGACGGTATCACAATTGGATTCATAGGCTTCGCGGTCGAAGCCTTCGAGGCCTTCGATGGCGGTGATGGCCAAAAAGTGCGGCAGATCCCAGGTGACCCAGTTGACATCGCGGAAGCGGACGGGGGCATCCTGGCCATAGGCCCGGCGGCCATAGGTGGCCTTGGCGATGATGCGCCGCATGGTGTCCTTTTCGTCAGGGGTCATCCATTTGCCGCCGAAGTCGAGCGCCAGGCCCAGGTTCATGTGGGCCACCAGCCCGGCCACGGTGCGCCAATGGGTGGCGCCGCCACTGCCGGCCAGGGTGATCACGGTGCCGTCGGGGCGGGTGTAGGTGCTGCCGAACTCCGAATCGCTGATGGCGGAGAGTTCATCGAGCAAGGGCTCGCGCAGCTTGTAGTAACTGGCGAGCGCGGCGGCGGCCTGGCGGCCATGGACCTCATCGCCCGTGAGCAGGCAATATAATGACATGGTGGTGAGGCACTCGGGTATATAGGCGATATGCGAATTGTGAATGCCCGGCTTATGCCCCTTGAGGGAGGGGTAATTGCCGGGTGGGGTGGCGTTGGTGGTATCCCATTCAAGGCCGGCGGTGTTGCCGGAGGCCAGTTTCTGCAGCAATTGGCCATCGCTGGTGGTGGCATCCCACCAGCTCTTGCTCAGCAGGGACTCCATCTCAATGAGAGCCATTTGGCCGGCCTTGGTGTTTTTGATGCGCTGGGCCAGGAGGGGCACATCCTCTGGACTGAACAGTACACGCGGATAGACGCCCGGCGGGGGGACTTTGGAACCCAGGAGCTTGGTATTGAAGCCGGCGAGGTCATATTCCGACTGGGGTGCGGTGGGCCATTGGGTTTCCGGGCCGTTGAGAAGCTGGAGTTGTTCGGGCGTGACTTTGACGTGGTCGGTCCACTTGCCCTGGCGGGCCAGGGTGGGGATGTACTTGGTGGCGATGTCCGGATCGGCGAATTTTTCGGGGGTGTCGAAGAGGGTGATGATGGCGTCGAGGTCCGGTTCGGGCATGCCGACGAGAGTCGGGGGAGCTTCGCCAATTAACACCAGGCCGCGGGAATGCTGCTGGACCTTGAGCCCGAGTTGCCGGGCGGTGGAGATAACATCGAAATAGGCGTGGCCATTGATCTGAACGTTGTCCACGACCACCGACATGATGGCCGGCTTGGGCGTGACGCTGTAGACCCAGCGCTCGGCCAAGTAAGCCGGGGCGACATCCGCCTTGATGTCCTGGGCGGAGAGCAGGTCGAAAAATGCGACGGGTGCGTAGAGCGCTGCCTGGCGCGCCACCGCCTCGTCACGCCAGGATTTCTCATCGAGGCGGACCTTGAGCCCGTTAACATAGGCGTACCGGCTGCCGGGAAAGACGGCCGTGCAGTGGACTATTTTGGCCAGCGCGCTGGCGTGCGCCGAGCGTGTATAAGGCAAGCCTTGATTCTGCGGTGGGGCGGCCGGCAGCGGGACGTCATCGGCGGCGCGAGTTTGGAACGCCGTGGTGCATGACACGCAGGCAGCCAAGGCCAGGAATACCATTCGTCGAAAGGACCGTTTCATAAGGGCTCCGAAAGAAATGCACGTCACCAGCACATGACAGGGGCGATCCACAATCAACTGTGGGCCAAGGGTATTATTGCATCATGCGGGACGTGCTGCGGCGCTGTGGGCGATTGGTATTCACGGCGGAATACCGCGGCCAGGGCGTAATTGAAGTCCGCGTCCCACGAGCGGGCGGTGGAATTGGTCGTGGATGGTCGCGGTGCGGTTGGGTCCGCAAAGCCCCCCTCAATTAAGGCCCCAAAAATTTTTCTAAAAAAAATCTTAATGTACTGTTGACACCGCCGGAATTGACGATATACTGCTTAACTCGCCGTCGATAACACGTTGACGGTCGTACTTGTTTATGGAGTTGTTCATTGCCGACTGAGATGCCTGACACGGCACAAACCGCATAACCCGCCTCGGACTCCTCCTTCCCTAAAGAAAGCAGGATTCACCGGTGGGAATGCCGGTGAGTTGAAAAACTAAAAAGTCTCACGAAAGTGAGCATGGGTCTTTCGCCTTTATTTCGCTGTTATGAAACTGCGAAGTAAAGGCCAGTGACTCAGGAAACTGTTTCGCCGGGTGGCTCTTTGACAAGTGAAGATTGCGTGATGTGGTAGAAGTTTTGGCTCGACCGTGTCCCCTCAGGAGGACATTGGGAAGGCTGAAACCTTCTAGATTCCACATTTCACTAAATTGTTTAGAGCGCAAGTATACGTGCATCCCTACCCATTGGGGTGCACGAAAGTTACTCAGTGGTTTGACTCGATTGTCTGGGGGCTATCCCTGGGCAATCTGATTGAAGATGAAGCTGAACCTTTTTGCGAGGGTACGGTTTCCGATCTGGTCTTAAGTTGTCCGCAAGGCTGATTTAAGGTTGGTGGACGGTCTTTGATCAATGTGGTCAAGCTACTAAGGGTATACGGTGGATGACTTGGCGTACAGAGGCGATGAAGGACGGTGTAACCTCCGAAATGCTCCGGGAAGCTGGTAAACAGGCGATGATCCGGAGATCTCCGAATGGGGCAACCCATTTACGGCCCGCCGAATGCATAAGCGGGTGCGAGCGAACCTAGGGAACTGAAACATCTCACGTACCTAGAGGAAAAGAAAGAGAAATCGATTCCGTCAGTAGTGGCGAGCGAACGCGGAAGAGCCCAAACCGGGAGTAATCCCGGGGTTGCGGACCTCAATGTGAGAGCCGAGCGGTTAGTCAAACAGTCTGGAAAGTCTGGCCATAGCGGGTGAAAGCCCCTTAGACGAAAACCGCAAAGCCTCTAGAGGCACCAGAGTAGCGCGAGGCTCGTGAAACCTCGTGTGAAACCGGGCAGACCACTGCCCAAGGCTAAATACTCCTGTACGACCGATAGTGAACCAGTAGGGCGATTGAATGTTGAAAAGTACTGCTATTAGCAGAGTCAAAAGTACCTGAACCCGTATACCTACAGTCCGTGGGAGCTCGGATCCCGTAAGGGTGGAGTGACCGCGTACCTTTTGCATAATGGGCCGACGAGTTAACGTTTGCGGCAAGCCTAAGGTCCTCAGGACTGCAGGCGAAGGGAAACCGAGGCTGAATAGGCCGTTAAGTCGCAGGTGTTAGACCCGAAACCACGTGATCTACCCATGGGCAGGATGAACAGAACTTAACAGTTCTGGGAGGTCCGCTAGACGTGACCGTTGAAAAGGTCTGTCGTGACCTGTGGGGAGGAGTA
>Ga0316217_10007366_pt1 | contig 10531 bp, 8 predicted proteins | sample 1anoAmetaG_FD_203633 | JGI IMG/M metagenome (GOLD analysis project Ga0316217, IMG submission 203633) | Freshwater microbial communities from Trout Bog Lake, Wisconsin, USA - 1anoA | ecosystem: Environmental > Aquatic > Freshwater > Lake > Hypolimnion/Profundal zone | place: USA: Wisconsin... | reverse complement strand
GCACCGCCGCCACGACCCTCACCGGATCCGACACCGTGACCGTCTCCGCAAACAACCTCACCCTTGGCGGAGCCATAGCGGGTGCAGGATCCTTGACCAAGGCCGGCACCGGGACGCTGACCCTCTCCGGAGTCAACACCTATACGGGTGGCACCGTGATCACGAATGGTGTTCTGGTTGTTGGAAGCAGCTCCGCCCTTGGAGCCAGTACCAACAGCCTAAATGTCGGCAATAACGGCACGCTGACCAATGCCTCCTACAATGCCACGGTCGGATCTGTCACGCTTGGTAACGGCACGATCTCGGGAGCTGGCACGCTGACACAGACCAACTTCACGGCCACGAATACGGCTACGGCATTGGTTTCCGAAATCCTCGCCGGAAGTGGAGCCTTCACCCAGAGCGGAGCAGGCACGACGACCCTCTCGGGCAGCAACAGCTACACAGGCGGAACAATCATCAGCAAGGGACATATCACCGCCGGCAACGCGGCGGCCCTGGGAGCTGCGACAAACAGCCTGACCAATAATGCCACGCTCGATCTCAATGGTAATGGGCTGACGGTCGGATCCTTGGAGGGTAGCGGTGTGGTGACCAACGGAAGCGCCACGGGGGTAACCTTTACCGTGGGAGGCAACAATGCCTCGACGACCTATTCGGGAACGATCGTGAGTGGCACGGGATCGATCGGGCTGACTAAGAATGGCACCGGCACGACGACCCTCTCCGGAGCTAACAGCTACACGGGAGCAACTGTGATCAACGGCGGCACACTCCTTCTCGGAGGAGCATCTCAACTCGGCGGCGGCAACTACGCCGGCTCCATCACCGACAATGGCAACCTGATCATGGGAAGCTCCGCTAACCAGACCTTCTCTGGAACCCTTTCCGGATCCGGCTCTCTGACCCAGAACGGCCTTGGAACCCTGACCCTCACGGGGAATAACACCTCCTACTCGGGATCAACCTTCCTTAATAATGGTGGTATCAACATCTCCTCCGGTAGCTCGCTAGGTTCCGGTAACATCTCCCTAGGTGGCGGTACGCTTGCCTACAATGGCCTCGGCAATGCTTCACTGGCCAATCAGATCAATGTCTCCTCTGGTACGGGTCTGCTCCAGAATCTGACTGGCGGCAGCACCCTGACGCTCTCCGGTGGTCTTAATAATAACGGAACCACGCTCGAGTTCGAGGGAGGATCATTCAATGTCACGGGTAATATCAGCGGATCTTCCGCGGGATCGGATCTCACCGTTGAGGGCAATACCATAGTGACTCTCTCCGGGACCAATACTTATGCCGGACCAACGGCGCTCTTCGGTGGAGCGACTCTGAACCTTGGATCCTCGACGGCACTGCCAGCTGCCACCGCGATGATCTTTGGATCCACGGCTGATCTGGGATCGACGGTCAACTCGCTGAACCTGAATGGTCAGAGCGACACGGTCGCCTCCATCGCCAATCTGGGTGGCGGTATCAACCAGATCTATGATGGCCTGGGAGGTGGAACCCTCACGATCACTGGAAACAGTACCTTCGGAGGATCGATTGGCGGGCTGAACACTACGCCTGCCCAGCGCAACTTCAACGTGACGATCGCTGGAGGCACTGTGAATCTGACCGGTGAAAATACCTTCAGCGGTACCACCACCATTAGATCCGGAGCCACGCTTGATCTTGGCGGTGGCGGAAGTTTGAACTCCACATCGAACGTGATCATCGACAGTGGTACGCTTCTCTTGGGAGGTAACGGCCGTACGAATTCGATCAATCCGAACGCTACCCTCAACCTGTCTCAGAATGCGACCCTTTCCATGGGAGGCCTCGGTGCCACCAGCAGGACGGCTAGCCAGACGTTCAGCACCCTCACGCTCACCGGCAACAGCATCATCGACTTCGCCAACCTCCCGGGGAACTCCTCGCTGACCTTCAGCTCCATCGTGATGAACGGCAACAAGCTGTCGATCTACGACTGGAGCGGTACCACGGAATGGGGCAGCCTCTCGCCGACCCAGCAGGGCTATCTCACCCACCTCTATGATACGACGGGTGGTAGCTTGACCAGTGAGGACCTCGCCAACATCAGCTTCTACAGCGGCTATGGATCGGGATTCCTCGGCGCGGGAGCGTTCATCAACGGGGAGATCGTGCCGGTGCCCGAGCCTAGCGTCGTGATCGTCGCCTGCATGCTGCTCGGTTGGCTGGTCTTTGCTAACCGCAGGATGCTGATCGTCCTGATCAACCGACGCCGGGCTTAACTTGAGAGTGTTTTAAGTAAAGGTGTGGCAGTCGGTACGGGAGCGCCATCGGATGCTCGGCAAGGAGCAAGCAAAGTGGCTGTGGTCACTGCACTACTGTCCGAGCGCCGCGACAATGCACAACGCACACGCCTCATGCCGCCGCAAAGCGATGCGACAAGATAAAAAGAAACCGCTCCAGTGACATGCCGTTTTCATTGATAATTGGCACATCGCATGTCATGGTAGAATTTCCCTCATGGCATTGATCAACCGAGCCATCATTCCTTTTTTTGCAGTGATGCTTTACGGTCTCACAGGAGTAGGGGCTTGGGAACTTTTCGGCCCCCGCGGGTTCATAAGGACTTCTACTCACCGTCAGTCCAAGGATGTGGATTCATTGAGTTTTAACAATAAGATCCAGCCAATCCTCTCGGAAAACTGCTATCACTGCCACGGCACCGACTCCGCCTCGCGCAAGGGCGGCCTCCGACTCGACAAGGAGCTCGAGGCCAAGGCCGTGCGACCTGGGCATCAGCCCGCAATCGTCGCGGGTCACCCAGAGCAGTCCGAGATGATACGTCGCATCCTGTCCGATAAACCGAACGAGGCAATGCCGCCTCGTGACAACCACAAGCCTCTCAAGCCCCAGGAGATCGAACTCCTTAAGGCATGGATCAAGGCCGGCGCACATTATGAGCCCCACTGGTCGCTCGTGAAACCCCTGCGTCCCGTACCTCCGGAAGTCGCGGGAACCAACTGGGGAAACAACCCGATCGATCATTTCGTCCTAGACAGACTCCAAAAGGAGAACCTTGCTCCGGAGGCCGAGGCCGATCCCCGAACTCTGATCCGACGTGTCACACTTGACCTGACGGGACTTCCTCCCACTCCCGATGAAGTGGAGGCTTTTGTGAAGGATTCCTCCAAGGAACACTATCAGAAGATTGTGGACGATCTGCTCTCCCGCCCCACCTTCGGTGAAAACGAGGGACGCATCTGGCTCGATGCGGCACGCTATTCAGACACCGTCGGTCTCCATATCGACAACTATCGTTCGATCTGGCCCTACCGCGACTGGGTCATCAAGGCCTTCAACGAGAATATGCCCTACGACCGCTTTGTGACCGAGCAGCTGGCGGGTGATCTTTTACCCGGTTCCACGGACAACCAGAAAATCGCCACGGGGTTCCTGCGTTCCCAAGAAACAACCGACGAGGGAGGATCGATACCTGATGAGGTTGCGGCCACCATGGCGGCCGAACATGTGGATACGGTTTCCACAGTCTTCCTGGGCGCCTCCATGAAGTGCTGCGCCTGCCACGACCACAAGTTCGACCCCTACACCCAGAAGGATTTCTACCGTATGAGCGCTTTCTTCAGGAACAACACGACCCCATTCATGGATGGAAGAAGAATGGATACCCCTCCCATCCTCTTTATTCCCGGAAATGATGCGGACAAGGAGCGCTATAAAAGTCTGCTCGTCGAGTTTGACGGGGCGGACAAGATGTCAAAAGCCGCTAACCAGGCCGTGATAAAAGCCACCGGTCCCGGCGCCAAAACAACTCCTGATGAGATTGCCAAACTCAAGGCGGAGCGGGATGCGCTTGGCAAAAAACGCGAGGCCCTAAAAAAAGAGAAGAAAGCCATTTATGAACGCGGACTGCTAAGTCTCATCGAAGAGGAGAAAAAGAACTCCACCCCCACGGCCTATGTGCTGAAGCGGGGTCAATACGATATGAAGGGAGAGCAGGTCGCGGCGGGCGTGCCGACTGTCTTCCCGCAGATTCCGAAGGACCAACCCCAGAACAGGCTCGGCCTCGCCAACTGGATCACCTCCGTGGAAAATCCCCTGTCCGCCCGCGTCTTCGTGAACCGTCTCTGGCAGCAGTTCTTCGGTAACGGAATCGTCAAGACCTCCGAGGACTTCGGCATCATGGGAGACCGCCCGGTGAACCAACCCCTGCTCGATTGGCTCGCCGTGGAGTTCCGGGACAACGGGTGGGACGTCAAGAAAATGATCCGCCTCATGGTGACTTCCGCCGCTTACAAGCAGTCACCGGTTATCACCGCAGAGAAGAAGGAAAAGGATCCTGAAAACATGCTTGTCTCGCGCGGACCTCGATTCCGCATGGAGGGAGAAGTGATCCGCGATCAGGCGCTTGCTGTCAGTGGCCTGCTCAATCCGAAAATTGGCGGTCCCAGCGTCAAACCCTATCAACCCGATGGCATCTGGGAAGCGGTGTCGATGCCAGAAAGCGATACCAAACATTATGTGCAGGACAGCGGGGATCAGATTTATCGCCGCAGCATGTACACCTTCTGGAAGCGTCAGGCACCGCCTCCACAGCTTGACACCATGGGGGCCCCGACCAGAGAAACATGTACCGTGAGACGCGTACGCACAAACACTCCCCTTCAAGCCCTGCTGATCATGAACGACCCCCAGTATGTCGAGGCGGCTCGCAAGATGGCTGTGGATGCCATCAGATCGACTAATGACCCCTCCCAACGCCTGGACTACTTCTCCGAACGTGTCCTTGCGAGACCTCTGAAGGATCCTGAAAAGAAGGATCTGTTAGCCACAGAAAAGAAGCTCATGTCAAAATATCAGGCTAATCCCTCCGCCGCTGCTGACCTAATCAAGATCGGCCAACTTCCGACAGCTGGCGATATCCCTCCGCAGGAACAAGCAACGTGGACTATGATCGCCAGTATTTTCCTAAATCTTGATGAATCACTTTGCCGCTAATAAATTATTGACATTTCCTTAATATGAATCCACTCGACGTCCTGCAGCAACAGATCAACCGTAGGCAGTTTCTCTCCAGGAGCGCGAATGGCCTCGGCAAGGCCGCGCTCGCAACCATGTTCGGGGGATCGTTTCTCTCCCAAGTGGCGAAGGCGATCACCACCGGTGATACTCAAAACATCATCGATAGCCTGCCCAACTTCGCACCCAAGGCCAAGCGTGCAATCTTCCTTTTCATGGCGGGAGCACCCTCACAGATTGACATGTGGGACTACAAACCGAAGCTCGGTGAGATGTTCGACAAGGATCTGCCATCCTCCGTCATTAATGGGCAGCGCCTTACCGGAATGACCTCGGGTCAGGCTCGCTTGCCTATCGCGCCTTCAATCTTCAAGTTCAATCAGTTCGGAAAATCGGGAACTTGGGTAAGTGAACTCCTGCCTTGGAGTTCGAAGATTGTGGACGACATCTGTCTCATTAAGTCGGTCTACACTGAGCAGATCAACCACGAACCCGCCATTACCTTCATCCAGACCGGCAACCAGAATCCGGGGCGAGCCTGCCTCGGCTCCTGGCTCTCTTATGGCCTTGGATCGCTGAATGAAAACCTACCCACTTTTGTCGTTCTCACATCTAAATTCAGCACCACAAAGAACACTCAGGCTCTTTCAGCCAGACTTTGGTCCTCCGGTTTCCTCCCAAGTCAGCACAGCGGCGTGGCTCTTCGCGGCGATGGCGACCAGGTTCTTTATCTCAGCAACCCTTGCGGCGTCGACTGTGATACCCGTCGCATGATGCTCGATAGCGTCGGCCATCTCGACTCGATGGAACATGACGTGATCCACGATCCGGAGACCGAGGCACGCATCAGCCAGTACGAGATGGCCTTCCGCATGCAGACCTCTGTTCCAGAATTGACCGATATCTCGGGCGAACCAGCCATCACCAAGGCCCTCTATGGACCTGAGGTGACTGATCCGGGAACCTTTTCGGCAAACTGCCTTCTAGCACGGCGTCTTGTTGAGCGAGGCACTCGATTTGTTCAGGTATTTCACCGCGGATGGGATGTCCACTCCAATGCCCCTGAAGCACTTCGCCTTCAATGCAGGGATATCGACCAAGGATGCTACGGGCTCATAACCGATCTCAAACAGCGCGGCATGCTGGAGGACACCTTGGTCATCTGGGGAGGTGAATTTGGTCGTACGGTCTACAGCCAAGGGAAACTCACCCCAGATAACTACGGGAGAGATCACCATCCCCGTTGCTTCACCATCTGGATGGCGGGTGCCGGCGTGAAGCCCGGCACATCCTACGGAGTGACCGACGATTTTTGTTACAATGTCGTCGAAAATCCGGTTCACATCCGTGACATAAATGCGACGATCCTCAATCGTTTTGGCATCGAAGCGAATAGTTTCAACTATAAGTTCCAGGGGCTTGACCAGCGTCTTGTAGGCGTCGAGAAGGCAAATGTGATCCAGGATATTCTGACCTGAGGAGCTTAGCAAAAGCTAAGGAAGCGCTGATTAGAGCATTTTCTTTTTAAATGGTCGTAAAAAAGAGTTGCGAGCGCCATGGGGTGGTGGGCTAGGAGCAAGCGAAGTGGCTGTAGTCGTTGCACTACTGCCCGAGCGCCGCGACAACGCACAACGCCCCATGCCGCCGCAAAGCGATGCGACAAGTTAAAAAGAAACTGCTCTAAAAGACACTTTGCTTCCGCAACTCCTTATGACCATTTAAAAAGAAAATGCTCTAACACGCCCAAAACCGGCTGGATCGAGTTTCGGAGCGACCGTTTCAAGCCGCCGTTCGAACAACAGGCGAAGGAGGGAGGGGTGATCCGTTTCCGCGAGATCCGCGGCAAAGGAGAGATCAGGCTCGACGGTGTCAAGGTTTTCGAAAAATCGCAACCGCAGGCAATGCCCGTGGAGATTTCCCGTCCCCCCGGTAATCGTGAGCATCAGCTGAGCGTCCTTCTCCAGAAGGGCGACGATGCCAAGGAAGCCGGGCTCGGCGGTGTCGTGACGGTGGAAGCCAAACAACCGATCAAGAGAGTTTTTTCCTGAGTCGCGTGGCCATGGGGCCGATCCCGTGCTTCACGTCCCCCCAAGCGCCCTTGCCGGAGTTGTAGCGGAAGCCCTCCTCCTTGTAGAGGGTGGGGGTGGAGGGATGCTTCTCCGCCGACTCACGCCAGGCGGCCCAGACGGCGTCATATTCGGCGAGAAGTGTTGCGGCGGTCGGCGGGTCGAAGCGCTCCTCGCAGGCCTTCATCTCGAAGTTGAGGCGGTAGATGGTGTAGAGGAATCGACCGTAGTCGCAGGAAACCCGGACGAACTCCTGCGTCTCGGGATCGGCGAAGGTGATCTGAGCGGCCAGACCGCAGATCTTTTTCCAGATCTCCTCGGCCTCGTGCTTCTGCCGCAGCACCCGGGTGCGCTTCTCGGGATCCCTCGGGAGATCGGGCTCGCCGATGTACTGGTCGCGGCTCCACCAGGGACGGATGTCGTTGTGCGTGGTCCGCTTACCTCGGATGACTGCCTTCGCGGAGAGAAGGCAGAGTTCGCGGAAGAGGGAGGAATCCTCGGGCGAAAGCTTCAGCACCTCGGAACAATAGCGGGCGAACACCGTCTCCTCGGTCTGCCGCGGATCGTGCGCCCATTGGGCGGCAACCCAGGCGTTGAGGGAGCACCAGAACTCGTTTTTGGTGTAGGGGCCGAGCCAACCTCCACCCCGACTCCAGGTCCAGACACCGGCGTAGAGAGGGGAGGTCCGGGCGAATTCCCGGAGGCCCCGCAGGTCGCCCGACTCCATCGTGAAGTCGTACTCCTCGAAGCCATTGATGACACCGTCGAGGACGTAGTTGGGATAGCATCCCTTCCCCTCGTACTCGCGGGCGCACTGCACCTCGATGATCTGGGGATGGCGTCCCTGCCCGATCACGCGGCTGAAGCGGTTGCCGCGGTGAAAGTCTCCTTCGCAGTGCTTCACGCTGATGGTGAGCAGGGGATGCGGTTCCACGGCGGCATCGATCATGGCGTAGGCCTCGGGATCGGTGTCGAAGGAGAGCCAGGTGCGGAAGAAGAGGGTCTTGCCGCGCTTCACGCAGAGTTCTTCCCTCAGTAACCGCATTAGGGGAAGGATGGTCTCCCCGGGATTTTTCTTCTCCCTGATGCCGCCTGCATGGTGCGGGGCATCGTCGAGGTAGGTCTCACCGATGCGCACGATCAGGCCGTCGAGTTCAGGCAGGATCTCGAAGCTTTCGGCAATCATGTGCCGGAGAAGATCCTGTGTGCGGGGATGGCGCGGATCACGCCAGTCGGTTCCCTCCTCCTCCATTTTCCTGGCGAGCCGCTTCGGCAGGAGGATGAGATCCGACATGCAGAGCACTCCGAGGCCGGCCGCCTTGACGCCGCCGTAGAGTTGCTTGAGTCGTGCGGCTTTGGCGTCGACCCAGGCGCGCTCCTCGGTTCCCTTCGGAAAGATCGTGGGGTCGAAGCCCTCCCAGTTGATGGCCAGTTGGGGGGAGTCGAAGATCATGAAGACCTTCGAGTCGAAGCCGAAGGCCTTCAGGTGGGCCGGATCATTGAAGGCGGTGACAAAGGGGGCGTCGCCCGGATTGTCATGAACGAGGTCCAAGACACGGGGTGCGGAAAGGGTCAGCGACGGGAAATCACTCATCGGGGCGCCTTATTTCTTGTTGGAGGCCTCGATGTCGGTGCTCGAGCTGAATTTCCGCTTCGCGGTGTCGCCTTCCTTGAGGAGCTTCATGTCACGCGGAGGGATTGTCTTCCGGTACTCGTCGGTCTGCAGGCCGATCTGGTTGAAGGGGATCGGAGGAAATCCCTCGATCGCGGCCACCAGATCATGCTCGCCGCCCGTGATCCTGAGGGCGTCTCCGAGCGAACCGAGGAAAGTGAGCCCTTTGATGACGACATGGGGGGCATTGGTCAGTCCGAGGAGCGCGGCGAAGGAGTGAGGCAGCCGAATATTGATCATCCCCGAGTGTCCCATGTCCCTTGAAGAGGAATCAAGGCCCCATCAAGGGTTCGGGCCAGATTGCAAGAAGACGGGTATTGTCTCTGACTTGCAGGTTTCCAATGAGTTCCGTCCCATCCGATTCCGTCGAAGGGGAGAAAGGCCAAGAGCTAAAAAAGGGTGGTCTCTACTGACCAACCCTTCTTCCGCCTCCCCCTCAGGAGAAACTCGCAGTCTTAATGGACTGCTCACCCAAAACGCTAAGGGCGGATCGTGGCACCTTTGGCAGGATGACGGCGGATCATCTCTGCCCCCTGATTTCTCAGAGAGTTTTCAAGGTGCAGCAGTGCTTCCTCGGAAACACGGGTCAGGCGGACCTGTGGTCTCATCGCCTTGGCGCGATCCAGCAAGTAGCGTTTGAGTGCCGCGCGATTGATCAGCGAGCTCATGGTTAGTTGCTCCCAAGAGCCCCAGTCTCGGTATCAAAGAGCCCATAGAGTGCCTCTCCACGACGCAGGGCCGTGTGCGGGTTGACCTTCTTGTGGGTCTCCGTGAAGGCGTTGAAGAGCGACCAGGCTGTCCTGGGCTCGAACGCTTCATGGTTTGGAGACCGCCATTCCTGTAATACCTCGGGTAGTTGAGTGGTCGTGACCACCCCGGCATCCAAGGACCGGATCACGATGTCGTGGGCACGGGCATCGCCAACCTCGACCTGCTTGTAGTGCTCAATCCGCTGATCCAGCTGGATAAGCCTGTCTCCTAGCTGCCCCACAGCTCGCGCAGTTAACTGATGCAGGTCTCTCATGGCCCATCGTGTGTGCTTCCGGCTGATACTCACCTGACCGTAGAAACTCAAATTATCACAGACAAAAACCCTGGACCCAGCAACTAGGCCTGCTGGGAAGGTCTTGTCATGACTGTTCCTGATTCCTACTACCCATCCATGGTCGGAGATATTCCTGCCTCGGATGTTGATACTGAGGACAGCGAAATAGCGGCTGCCGTCATGGGTGAGGCTGTGAGCACTATCGGTAATGGTAAACCCGCATCCCTGAAGCTGATCCTCAACTTCCGTGAGGACCGTGCTGTGTGGGATGGGATACCAGCTCTGGGTCCGATCCGGTGTGGGAACGGTCCAGAGATCCTGACGACTGACGACCTCCGCTCCGCAATGCAAAAGCATGCCGCGTGGAGGTTTCTGAGCCACTGGGGGCTCGTTCATGATGATGTTCATGGTGTTTGGGTTGAACGCAAAAGGGGCCCTCAGCTACTCGGCCAAGAGCCCCCTTCACTTGGTTTGTTATTAATCTCTCAGGGCGTCTTCCAGATCGTCCTGGCAGTTAGCGCACCGCCAGATCGACTTCTGAAGATCGTCCAGGTTCTTCCTCACGATGTAGACATAGGCCCCATCGATGACTTCCTGACCCGTGGTGACCTCACCACACTCACTGCAAACGAACTCCATGCCGGTAGTGACGCCCCTTGAGGACAGGATGGCATTCATGCGGCTTGGAGCTCCTCGGCTCGTTTGTACTTCAACTGCTCGATCCTGACGTGACCT
>Ga0316217_10007364_pt1 | contig 10538 bp, 8 predicted proteins | sample 1anoAmetaG_FD_203633 | JGI IMG/M metagenome (GOLD analysis project Ga0316217, IMG submission 203633) | Freshwater microbial communities from Trout Bog Lake, Wisconsin, USA - 1anoA | ecosystem: Environmental > Aquatic > Freshwater > Lake > Hypolimnion/Profundal zone | place: USA: Wisconsin... | reverse complement strand
CGCGAGCAGCAGGTGCTCGACCTGCTGGCGCAGGGATTGATCTACAAGGAAATTGCCGACAAGCTCAACATCGGCTACGAAACGGTGCATACCTACATCCGCCGGATTTATGAAAAACTCCAGGTGCGCACCCGCACCGAGGCGGTGGCAAAGTTCTTGCAACGCTGACCAACCTTGTACCCACATTTGGTGACAAGCCAAAAAATAAGGATGTGCTATTGTGTTCTTGTTGTTGGACGCGCGAGGGCAGTTGACCGTGTGCAAAACTTTCAACCAGCGTGCGCGTCAGAAGTTTTAGAGCGCCTGTTCTCATTGAGGCCGGAGTAGTGTCCGGCCTCTTTTCTTTTTTATTCATCCTCATCCTCATGCTCATCCTCATGGATCGCTGAAGTGAGGATGAGGATCAGGATGATTTGGTGGTCGTGGCGGTGGCAACTGATCCAGTCTCTGCCGGTGCGGGTCATGACCTGCCCGTTTCGGAGAAATGATCCCGCCCGGAGCTTTCGGAAAACTCCGTTTGCCTACTGGCACCGGGCGAGTTGCTGTCTGTGTTTGCCGGTCGGTATTTACTTGCGCCGGACAGGATGGCGGCCGGGTCAGCCCCGACGCCTTCCGGCGTCAGGGTTGAGCTGGGGGCAGGACGGAGCGGAACCCAATGTTGTTGTTGTTGTTGTTCGGGTTGTTGTTGTTGCGGTTCGCCGTCCGGCAGTTGATCGCGTTGTTGTTCCAACTGCCGCCCCGATTCACACGGTTGGAGCCTTTTGGCCGCCACCCCAAAGCGTTGCAGGACATGCCGCCGGAAAGCCCCGCTTTCGGCCGGCAGCACGAACGCCAGCAGCGCCTGCATTCGCTGCTGCAAAACTAATTCACTCCACCGACCGCACGACTGCGCCGCCTCGTAACGCCGGAACTTGCGGCTAAACCGCACCTTGCTTCGCCGCGCCAGGCGCACCGTGCCGGGGAACAGCCGGTAGCCCAGAAAGTCCATCCCAAAGGCCGTCCGGTTGATTGCCGTGTTGGCTTTCAATTCCAGCTTCAACTCCGCCGCCAGAAACACCCGCACCCGCTCGCAGACGGCCCGGAGTTCGCCGCCGGTGTCGCCCCACACCACGAAGTCATCCATGTAGCGCACACAAGCACCGCGCTGGCAGGTCTCCTTGAGAAAACGGTCGAGCGGGGCAAGGTAAAAGTTGGCGAAATGCTGTGAGGTGAGGTTGCCAATCGGCAAGCCGCGTCCGGGCGTGGTGTGATAGCTGGCGAGGATGCGGTCAAAGATGCCCAGCAACACGGGGTCTTTGAATTTCCGCCCCAGCAAGTCCCGCAGCGTGGCCTGGTGAATCGAGTCGAAATACTTGCGGATGTCCATTTTTAGAAACCACCGGTGCGTCCGGGCATAACCCTGCGCCCGCGCCACCGCCAGCACCCGGCCCTTGCCCTTGCGGCAGGCGTAGCTGTCAAACACCGCCGCGCGTTCCAAAACCGGCTCGCAGACGTTCATCAGCGCATGGTGCAGCACCCGCTCGCGGAAAGTCGCCGCGCAAATCAGCCGCTCCTTGGGATCACGCACTTTGAAATAATGATACTCGCCCACCGGCACCTCCCCCGCTAGCAATTCCGCGCCCAGCGCCGCAAGGTTTTCATCCAGCCGCTCCCGAAACGCCAGGCAATCCGCCTTGCCGCGCTTGCCCTTGGCGGCTTTCCAGAACGCCAGCCGCAGATTGTCCGCGTCGGCGATCTTCGGCATGAGTTGTCCCTCGCGTTTCATGGCTTCATCCGGGCACCGGGTTGAACACCAGCCGCTCCAACACGGCCTCGCCGTATTTCTCAATGCGCGATTCGCCCACGCCGGCGATCTCTTGCAACGCTGCCTTCGTGCTGGCGCGCTTCCTCACCATCTCCGCCAATTGTTCGTTGGTGAAGACCTCGTAAACGGGCACGCTCTCTTGCTCCGCCACGCCCTTGCGCCAGTCCCTGAGCCGGCTGAACACTTCAAATTCTTCCGGCTTGAGCACCTCCTTGTAATCCACCTTCGGCAGCTTGCCGCCCGGCGGAGCAATGCCGGCCGGGGCGCTCTCCAGAAATTCCACGCAAAATGTCCAGAATGAATTCTCCCCGTCCGACACAAACTCCTTCCTCACCGCCAGCACCCGGTGCGAGCGCAGAAACGCATTCATCTCGCCCTCGGGCACCGAGAGATTCTTGACCGGCACGATGAACAGTTTCAATTGCATTTCCGCCTCAAATCCAGTTCTGAATTTTCAAAAAATCGCGACCGCTGCGCGGGCTGTTTTTTTCAGTTTCATGCGTTTTCCATTTTTCACAGCCGCTCCGCCGTCAGTCTCCGCTCGTCCCTCGCTCCGACTCGCCGGCTCCGCTCCAGCCGTTTCAGCTCACTGACCTGGGGGCAGGACGGAGCGGAACCCAATGCTGTAGCCGTAGTCGTACGGGCTGAAGCCGTCGTAGCGGGTCGCCGACCGGCAGAGGATCGCGTCGAAGCTCCAACTGCCGCCCCGAATCACACGGTAGGAGCCAGATGCCGGCCCGCGCGGATCACTCCCACCCGCATACGTTCCATACCAATCCCAACACCACTGCCACACGTTCCCAGCCATGTCATACAGCCCATACCCGTTCGGCGCAAAATAGCCCACCGGACTCGTGTAGGGATAAGCTCCGCTGTCTCCGGCCGAAAACGCCGGATCATAATCAATCGCCGTGGCAAAGTCGTAGGCGTAACCATAACTAACCAAAGACAGCGGATCACCGTAGTAATTCGCCTGGCTCCACGAAATCGTGTTCCCCCACGGAAACCGCTGCCCACTCACCCCGCCACGCGCCGCCTTCTCCCACTCTGCCTCCGTCGGCAACCGATACCCCGCATTCCAGTTCACACAGCCATTCGCGAGGTCCATATCCCCAGTCCGATACACCGTCGTCTGTGCCGCGCTCGTATAATAGGCCAGCGTCCGGCCTTCCATTTCGCTCCGCGCATTGCACCACTTCACACAGTCATACCAGTCAACCGTCTGCACCGGATGATTTGCCGCCTTCCCGGAGCCAGCGTAGTCAAAACTGTAGCCGTGCCCAATTGCCCAATTGTAAACCTGCTGCCACAAGGCGTACGCCACATCATACTGGTCCATGTAAAACGCCGAAACATAAACCGTATGGACTGGGGCGTCGCTCTCGCCATCCAGATTGTCCCCCATCGTGAAATTACCGGCGGGAATCAACGCCATGCCTGAGGGCACGTTGGTGGGGGCGACGGTCAATAATGCATTCCGGCTGTTGGTCGTGCCATACGAGTTGCTCACCAGCACGCGATAACTCCCGGCATCGCTGGTGGAACAGCGGGCAATTTGCAGCGTGCTGCTCTGGGTGCCCGTGATGCGGCCATCGTCCGTAAGATTCAGCCCGGAACGTTGCCAGCGATAGGTCAGCGGACTGTCGCCATTGGCCGTCACGCTAAAGCTGGCGGTCTGTCCCGCCATCACCCACTTGTCGGGGGGCTGGCTGGTGATTTGGGGCGGGGTGCTGTTCGTTTCCCAAAGCAGCGTTTTGGGAATGAGCGTAAAGGTGTGGCTGGGCAAGTCGCCCCACGAACTGTCCCACCCGCGTAAATCCAGCCCGACGGTGCTGGTCAGGCCGCCATAAAGCGCCAGATCCCATTGGTGCGGATTCAACTGGGCACTGCCATCCAGTTCCAAGTAAGGCTGCAAGTCACCGGAAACACCGGCGGCGCTATAAACATAGAGAGTGAGTTTGGGCTGCAGGTAAACATTCAAACTGTCGGTGGTTTCCACCTGCCAGGTGGGAGTCAGGAAGGAAAAGCTCCCGTTGGGATTCTGTTGAAAGGTGGTCCACCCGCTCGTTTGCGACCAACTTCGGCCAGTGAGAATCTGCTCGGTGCCGCTGATGCCGCTGGTGAAATCGCCCGAAGCTTCGAGGTTGAGATTGTAGCCGGCATTGATTTCCAGCACCAGTTCCACCCAAACCGGCACCGGGCCAACGAATGCGCCGTAGAACTTGTTAATGGGCGTGATCAGCGGAATCGTGCCGCTGCGGGTCAGCGTGCCCGTCGCGTGGACATGGGCGTCCAGCGTAATACCCGCGGTGGCGTTGAGCGTGGCCGAAAACTGGCTGAGCTTGAGGCCGCTGAAGTTGGCGCTGAAAGCAAGGTCGGAATTCAGCGTCAACTGGCTGTCGGGAAGCAACTCAATCAGCACATTGGCGTCTTGGTAAAGCGTGCGTTGGAGATTGACGGTGTCTTGAAGCGCAAAATTTGGCTTCGGTCCCGGCGGCATGGTCGCGCCTTTGAGGCCGAACGCGACGGCGGCGTTTCCCTGGCCACCCAACTGGGTGAAATTCGCCGAGGAAATACTGCCAAGCTGGAGCATTTCGGCCAGGGTCGCCGGGCGCGTCAGCACCACCACGCTGTGGCTGGCCGGGTTATTGGTGAAGGAAAGCACGGTGACGGTGTAGCCGGTGTTGAGATTGGTATTCACCAGAACCTCGCCTGCGGCCAAACCCGGAAACGAACCAGGGTAGGAGAAGGTGTAGTTGCTGCCATTCGTGGAGGCCAGCACAAAGCCGCTGCTGCCGGGAATATAAAGAATGTTCGTGCCGGCCACGCTGGGCAGCGCGATTTGAAATGACCAGGTGAAGTTGGTGGTGACATTTCCCAGCGTGTCAGCCACTGAAAGCGAGGCGGTGACGATCTGGCCGTTGGTGCCGAGAAACACGTTCGTAGCGGGAGTGAAAGTCAGTGTGCCGCCGATATAGGCAAGCTGTGGATTGGGCAGGCTGATCGCGGCATTGGTGCCGACGGTGAGCACAATGGAGTTGCTGTTGACGCCGGTATCATCCGTTAAGCCGACTTGCACCGTGCTTTGGCGGCCCACGGCAATCGCGCCATCCACCGGCGAGATCGGCGAAACCAGCGGCCCCTCGGTGTCGAGCTTGACGACTTTGAAAAATTGGGCCTTGGCGGTGGTGGGAAAACCGAAGGCGAGCGAGTTCGAGGTGGCAACCAGCGTCGCGGAGCTTGACCATGCGCCCGCGAGATTCGTGGTGGTTTGCAGCACATAGCTCTTGCCCGGATAGGCGTTCCAGATGACCTGGACGGCGTTGCTGCGGTTGAAATTAAAGTTGAAATTAATGGGCAGGCTGGCCTGTGCGGTGCCTGCCAGCGCCACGAACAGGGCCGCCAGCAGGGAGATTGGAATCAGGTTCAGTTGCGTTTTCATAAGCAAGTGTCGGGTTTAGTCACTGAATTTTTTGAGAGTACAGCAGCGATTCTATCCAAACGGCAGCCCCTTGTCAAGAATGGGTTACGGCGATTTTGTGACAAATTGCGTTTAGCCGAAACCAAGCACTCGGCATTTGCGTTTGAACGGATATTCGCCACCAACGAGGACCTGGATCAGGCTACCTGCTCCAATCCTGCAAAGCTCCCCATCCATTTGCGGCAACCAGGGCAAAAAATTGTCAAAAAAGTGCGTTTCGTGTTAGCGGCTAACACCCGCTTTTCCCAAACCTGTGCCATACTCGCTGCGTGACTGCTGCAAACATGCAGGAAAATCGCGACGGCGGCGCTGAACGGTGGACTGCGGATTATCCCGGCGCCAAGCCGGGATTCGGCCCGCCGTGCGTAAACCGTCACCTTACACTCCCGATGCCACATGAAAACCCGTAACGGCAAAATCGCCCGCCTGCCCCGGAGCGCCCGGGATGAATTGAATCATCGCCTGGACAATGGCGAATCCGCCGGCGCCATTCTCCCTTGGCTGAACGCATTGCCTGCGGTGCGGGCCGTGCTGGCCGGCCAATTCGAGGCCAACCCGGTCAACCCACAGAATTTGACCAACTGGCGTCAGGGTGGTTATCAGCAATGGCTCAAACAGCACGAACACAACCAACTCGTCCGCGAACTCGCTCATGACGCCAAGGAACTCGCCGCCCACCCCGACGCACCGGCGCTGGCCAGCCATTTGTCCACCGTGCTGCTGGCCCAACTCACCATCTCCGCCCGTGAGGCGCAGACAGAACTGACCGACCCCACGGAACGGTTCGAGCGGCTGCGGCAACTCCTTCAAACCGTGGGCCAGGTGCGCCGCGAGGACAATCAGACCGCCCGGCTCGCTCTAGATCGGGACCGCCAGGCGTTCGCGCAGGCGAAGGAAATGAACCATGATGGGTGCCTGGAAACCGTGCCTGCGAACCGTCAGATTCTGCAATCCCTGCTGGACCATCTAAATGGTTCCCCGGCCCAAACGCGGAATCCCGCCCCCGCGAAAAAGCCTCCCAATCAAGGTGAAACAAGGTGAAACAAGGTCAATCAAACCGAATCAAGGTGAAAAGAATCTCTGGAGTTGCAGCTCGACAACGGCCATGCGACAGCCACGTCGCGCCTCTCAACCCTCAACCCTCAACCGCAGTCAAAACAACGTTGGCTTTCGGCCCGCAGCCTGCTAGTTTTTCCCGGTCCATGCCAGATCCAGTCAACCCTGCGCCCGCGCTTTCCAAGAGGCAGATTTTTCTGCGTCGGCTGGCTTCCTCGGTGGCGCTCTGGACGATCATCCTGGCGGCCATGTTTTCCGGCAAACGCTTCATTGCCGACGGCGTGTTCATGCTCATCATCGCGTTTCTGGCGCTGGCGGGGCTGGTGGAATTTTACGGTCTGGCGCAAAAACGCGGCCTGGCCTGCTTCAAGGTTTCCGGCGTCATCGGCGGCGTGCTGCTGATGTGCGGCACGTTCGCCCATTTGCACGGCTGGCTGGGCATCTTCGACTCGCCCGCGCGCGTGAACGATTTTGAAACCGACTTCCTGATTTTGTTCGTCCTGGGACTGGGCGTCCGGCAGCTTTGTGCCCGGTTGAATCCGGATGGCTTGAGCGCCATTTCCGTGACCATGTTTGGCCTGATGTATGTGCCGTGGCTGCTGAATTTCATCCAAAAAATCAATTTTTTCCCGGGCGTGGACGGCAAATACTTCCTGCTCTATTTCATTTTGCTGACGAAGTTCAGCGACATGGGCGCGTATGTCGTCGGCTCGCTCATTGGCCGGCACAAGCTGATTCCCCGCATCAGCCCCGGCAAAACTTGGGAAGGTTTGGCCGGGGCGATTGTGGTTTCCACCGGCGCGAGTGTGGTGTTCGTGCATTTTCTCGGCGGCCACATGGCCGGCATGAACCTCGCCCACGCCATCGTGCTGGGCATCATTTTGAGTTCCACCGCCGTGATCGGTGATTTGATCGAATCGCTGTTCAAGCGCGAATGCGGCGCGAAAGATTCGGGCAGCGTCCTCCCGGGTATCGGGGGTGTTTTGGACCTGCTGGACAGCCTGCTGTTCAACGCGCCCATCATGTATTTGTATCTGCGGCATGTGCTCGTGCCCTGATGATTGGATTTATGATTTACGATTTAGAACTTGTGCGTGGGCTGGAAATGACGAGAGAAGACACCTCACCCCGGCCCTCCCCATGAACCCGGAAAACATCCAACATCCAACATCGAACGCCCAACATCCAGTGGAAGCGCGGAAGGAGAGCCATTGGATGTTCGATGTTGGATGTTGGATGTTGTTAAACAGTTCAGGTGCTCAATGCGCGAAAGGATTCTGGGAATTCTCTCCCCATTTTGCTCCGCTGACTCCGCAAAACGCGGAGAGGGAGAAACGCTCCCAGCGTGTCGCAATGGCGATCTCGGTTGCCACGCGTAAATCGTGTATCGTAAATCGTAAATTTCACAAATGAAAAACGTTGTTCTACTCGGCAGCACCGGTTCCATCGGCACCAGTACGGTGAAGGTGGCGGAGGATTTGCCGGACCAGATCCGGCTAATTGGCTTGGCGGCGGGCAATAACGCCGAATTGCTCTTGGAACAAAGCCGCCGGCATCAGCCCGCCGTGGTGTCCATCAGCGATCCGGCCAAGGCCAGGGAATTGCAAAATCTGCTCGGCCCAAGCTGCCAGGTGGGCTGCGGCCGGGACGGTCTGCTCAAACTCGCCACGCTCCCGGCGGCGGACATCGTGCTCATTGCCATCGTGGGCACGGCGGGCTTGGAGCCGGCGCTGGCGGCGATTCGCGCGGGCAAGGACATCGCCGTGGCCTCGAAGGAAATCCTGGTCATGGCCGGCGAAATCGTGATGCGCGAGGCGCGCAAGTTCGGAGTGCGCGTGCTGGCCGTGGACAGCGAACACTCCGCAATTTTCCAGTGTCTCGACGGCAAGCCGACCGATTCGGTGCGCAAACTATGGCTCACCGCCAGCGGCGGCCCCTTCCGTGACCCGCACCAATGGCCCCGGGAAAAATTCCCCGAAATCACCGTCGAACGCGCGCTCAAGCATCCGTCGTGGGTCATGGGCCGCAAAGTCACGCTGGATTCCGCCACGCTGTTCAACAAGGGACTGGAAATGATCGAGGCGCGCTGGCTGTTCGACATCGAAATGGCGCGCGTCGGTGTGGTGGTCCACCCGCAAAGCATCGTTCACTCGCTGGTGGAGTTCGTGGATGGCTCTGTGCTCGCGCAGTTGTCCACGCCGGACATGTGCCTGCCCATCCAATACGCGCTGACCTATCCCGCCCGTGCGGCGAGCGACCGGGTGCGGACGCCTTTTCCCAGTATCGGCACCCTGACCTTTGAAGCGCCGGACGTGGAGCGGTTTCCGGCAATTGAACTCGCGCGCCAGGCCGGAGAAACTGGTGGCACGCTGCCCGCCGTATTGAACGCGGCGAATGAAATCGCGGTCGAAGCGTTCGTGAACCGTAAAATCAATTTTCCGCAAATCACCGCCACCGTCCGGCGGGTGATGGCGGCGCACCAAGTCGTGGCGCATCCCACGCTGGAACAGATTCTGGAAGCGGACGCCTGGGCCAGACGGGAAGCGCTGGGGAAATGACGAATGACGAATGACGAATGACGAATGACGAATGGAATGACAGAGGATTTAGAAACCTGCACGGCTGCGGAATTGGAATTCTGGGAAATTGTTCCTGGGAAAGTTGAATCGGTACTGCGTGATGCAGCGCCGGTGACGGTTTATGACTTGGAGGAGCGTACCGCGCGGTTCGGCGAAGTGATTATCCTGTTTGCAAAAAAGATTCCCTTTAGTCCGGTCAATAACCGGTTGATTGACCAAGTGGTCGGCGCGGGAACAAGCGTCGGCGCAAATTATTGCGAAGCCGATGACGGGGTTTCCAAGCCCGACTTTAAGCATCGGATCGGCACCTGCCGGAAGGAAGCGCGCGAAACCAAGTTTTTCCTCCGCATGGTGGCAGTCGCGGAGCCGAAACTGAAAATGGAGGCACGCGAGATCTGGCGTGAAGCCAACGAGTTACATCGAATTTTCAGCCGAATCTGGCGCAGCACGAAAATCTGAAAATGAAAACGATTTCATTCGTCATTCGTCATTCGTCATTTTTTGTTGCCGTCATTTGTTTGCGATGATCCGTTGATCTGATATACTTTATTCCTGATTTTTGAATGACCATTTTACATTACATACTGATTGCGCTCGAAGTTGTCCTGATTTTCAACCTGATCATCGGGGCGCATGAGCTGGGGCATTTCCTGGCGGCGCGGTGGCGCGGCCTGAAAGTGGAACGGTTCGCCATCTGGTTCGGCAAGCCCATCTGGAAGAAAAAAATCGGCGGCGTGGAGTACGCGCTGGGCACCATCCCCTTCGGCGGCTACGTCTCGCTGCCGCAAATGGCCACCATGGAAACCATCGAAGGCAAGACCGAGGCATCCGCGGAGCCGCTGCCCAATGTCGCCCCGCTGGATAAAATCATTGTGGCGTTCGCGGGACCGCTGTTCAGTTTCTTGCTGGCGATTGGTTTTGCCGTCCTCGTCTGGCAGGTGGGCAAGCCAGCCATTGACGCCGACAATACCACCACCATCGGCTGGGTGGATGCTGATGGCCCGGCGTGGAAAGCCGGCCTGCGTCCGGGCGACAACATTCTGGCGGTGGATGGACAGCCCGTGCATCACTTCTCGGCCACTTCCGCCGACAGTGTGACGTGGCGCATTGTCACCAGCACCGGCACCAATATCGCCTTTCAATACGTGCGTGACGGCAAGACCTGCTCGACCGAGGTGACGCCCTACCATCGGGAAACGAAATGGTACGAGCGCAAGGCGCTCCGCCAGGTGAAGATTCGCCCGGCGATGAAATCCATCGTTTACGACGTGGCTTCCAACAGTCCCGCCGCGCTGGCCGGCTTGAAATCCGGCGATGAGGTGGTGGCCTTGAACGGGCAGAAATTTTTTCATCCGATGGCGATTTTTTCGATGCAAGATGCCTGGAGCAACAGCCCGGTGCAGCCCGTGGTTTTGACCATCAAGCGCGGGGCGGAGCAATTTGACCGCGAGTTGCGCGCCGTCAAACCGCTGCAACCGACCAATAGCAGTCCGCTACTGGGGCTGATTGAACTGGGCGACGAAACCAACGTGCTGCTGGTGTACCCCAAACCCCTGGAACAGGTGCGGGACAGCGCCCTGCAAATATTCAACACCCTCGGCGCCCTGTTCGAGCGCCA
>Ga0316217_10007362_pt1 | contig 10541 bp, 14 predicted proteins | sample 1anoAmetaG_FD_203633 | JGI IMG/M metagenome (GOLD analysis project Ga0316217, IMG submission 203633) | Freshwater microbial communities from Trout Bog Lake, Wisconsin, USA - 1anoA | ecosystem: Environmental > Aquatic > Freshwater > Lake > Hypolimnion/Profundal zone | place: USA: Wisconsin... | reverse complement strand
GCTTTGATGCAACTGCAAATAATAGCTAAGATTGAGAATATTGTGCGTCCTGTCAGATCTGCCAGAGTGTTCAAAAGTGCAAAATATAAACCATTGATAATGGCTGTCGATGAATAAATACATCTCAATACATAATTTATCCAGTGCTGGCTAATATGCACTCTAACATCACTTATAGCCATCACACTTACCAGTCTGTCTTAATTGCAATATTAAGATATTAGGATGCTCTACAAACAATCTTAGCCTAAAATTCGCTACTAGAAATTTGAGGAGAAGGACTACTTCCCATTCAAGCATCAAGGTTTCGCTACCCTTGCGGTCCATGCTGCTCAGGAACCGGAACCTATCCACGGCAGTGTCAACATACCCATTCATTTGTCTTCAACCTACGCTCAGAGAGACATCGCCCAACCCTACGGCAAGTTTGACTACACACGCGGAGGGAACCCCACTCGAGATGCACTGTAGCAATGTTTGGCAGCAGTGGAATACGGCAAAAAGGCTATAACGTTTACAAGTGGAACTGGTGCCTTTTCCACCTTTTTTCACATCTTGTCCAAAGGAGACCACATCCTGGCGACTGAGGACATCTACGGTGGAATCTACACATACATAACAAAATTTCTGACATAGTACCAAGGGGTTATAGCTTAGTTCGTTGACATGACAGGGGATCTCTCAGTCGTGTAAAAGGCAATCAAGCCTGAAACTAAGGTGATCTGGGTGGAGGCACTCACCAACCCCAACATTAGAGTAATTGATTTGGCTGGTCTTTGCCAAAGAGTCAAAAAGATAAACCCAAACATCATCATCGTAGTTGACAATACTTTTAGTTCCCCTTATATCAGCTCACCTTTGCTATTAGGTGCTGACGTAGTTCTGCACAGCCTTAGCAAGTATATTGCAGGGCATACTGACCTACTCATGGGAGCTTTGGTCTTCAAAGATGAAGAACTCTACAAACAGGTTTATTTTGCAGCATACAGCCTTGGGGCCAACCCCAGTCCTTTTGACTGCTATCTCTCTCTAAGAGGTATAAAGACCCTTGAATGCAGAATGCTGCAGGCAACCAGCAACGCTTACCACATCGCTCACTTCCTTGAAAAGCACGAAGCCGTCGAAAGTGTTTTCTATCCTGGTTTGAAATCAAACAAATTCCACGAGCTGGCAAAGCAGCAAATGAGAGGATTCGGCGGAATGCTAAGCTTCAAAGTGAAAGGCAACAGCAAAAACGCAGCCAAATGTGTAAACTCCCTAAAGCTGATAATCCCTACAGTCTCTCTAGGAGGCGTCCACTCCACCCTCTGCATCTCAGGTCGTACGACCCACAAAATGTTCAGTCCATAGCTACTAACAAAGCTGGACATAACCGAAAACCTACTAAGATATTCCGTAGGAGTGGAATCTCTGGACGACCTGATCTAAGATCTAGACCAGGCGCTAGCCAAGTCCCAACTTTAAGAATGATCTGGCTGAGCAATACCTTATGAATATTAATAAATTGGATATTATATTCTTTCGCCTTAAATGCTTTACAAACAGAGCCAGCCCAAAGTTAAGTACGAACAGTTCGCAGAGAGCGAGTATTTCCCCTACAAGCATCAGGGTTTCGCCACTCTTGCCATCCATGCCGGTCAGGAGCCAGAACCCATCCACGGCAGCGTCAACGTCCCTATCCATATGACCTCCACCTATGCACAGAAGGACATCGCCCAGCCTTACGGCAACTTTGACTACACCCGAGGAGGCAACCCCACCCGCTAGGCCCTGGAAAAGTGCCTGGCCGCAGTGGAGTACGGCAAGAAGGCCATAACTTTTTCAAGCGGGTGTGGAGCCACAGCAACTATCCTGCATACTCTAAAGCAAGGAGACCACATCATCGTCTGTGATGATGTCTACGGAGGCACGCAAAGATACATGAGGAGGTTCTTCAACGAAAAGCATGGAATGGAGGCTGAATTTGTTGACATCAGTCACACTGAAAACGCTCTCAACGCAGTCAGGAAGTAAACCAAATTCATCTGGATCTAGACTCCCACCAACCCCACCATGAAACTCATCGACATTGAAGCTGTCTCCAAAGGAGTCAAAGCAATCAACCCCGATATCAAAGTAATTGTAGACAACACCTTCGGATCCCCCTACATCACTTCTCCTTTGCTGTTGGGCGCTGATGTTTCCTACCACAGTCTGACCAAGTATATTGGAGGCCACAGTGACTTAGTTATGGGTGCCTTGATCTTCAAAGACGAAGAGTTCCACAAGCAAGTGTATTTCGCAGCCTACAGTCTGGGAGCCAATCCAAGTCCGTTTGATTGCTACCTCGCTTTGAGAGGAATCAAAACCCTTGAAACCAGAATTCTGCAATCAACTCGCAGTGCCTATCACATTGCCCACTTCATGGAAAACCATTAGGCCGTCTAAAGTACCATCTACCCTGGATTGAAGTCCAATAGATTCCACGAGTTGGCCAAAAGACAAATGAGAGGTTTTGGAGCCATGATCAGTTTCAGAGTTAAAGGTGCCAAAGAACAGGTTTCCAAATTTCTCAAAGCCCTCCAAGTCTTCACCTTGGCTGAGTCTTTGGGAGGAGTCGAAAGCTTAGCCCAATGCCCTGCCTTCATGACCCATGCCTCAGTGGCCCCTTAAATCCGCGCAGTCCTAGGCATAACCGACAACCTGATCCGCCTCTCAATCGGAGTGTAAGATCTGGACGACCTGATCTAAGACATCGACCGCGCTCTGCAAGCCTCCCAAAAAACTGATTGAGCCAGCCTTAACATCAAATAAACATTAATTTTATGTAACATAAATAGGGATCTTCAAAGAAGCGACTCTACCTGGACCCCGTAGAAATAATCAGCCTCTACAAGCTCAACCACATCCAGCTCGACATTGCCCTCAGGCAGCTCAAGGATCGCATCGACCGGGAGTTCTAAGAGTTCCGAGTCAGTCTGGTCAGCTCTCTAAACCACCTCAATTTCATACGCTATCGTCAGTACTACCCCAGTGATGACATCAAGTTCGTCTTCAAAGAAAAGGTCAATGCCAGTACCATTGAAGCTCGCCTGGAGCAGAAAGATGAAATTATGCAACGGATGAAAGATTTCGAGCTCATCAAGCAAGACATTGGAGGAATAAGCGACAACTGCATCTTCGAGCTGTAGAAAATAACCCACTCCAGTACTCCCATCCTGTCCTTGAAGTAGCTCTGTCCCAGCGGGGTCACCTTCCTCTAGAAAAACAATGAGATCATTCGCTAGTATCTCTAGTTTTGGAAAGCAACCGAGGGAGATGCACTCAATTTGGGGGCCATTTTCAAGGAGCTGTCGCCTGTGTTCCCTCGAGGGGAGATCAAAAAACTCGGGGTCATCTTCTCGCAGCAAAACAAGAGGATAGCCCATGCAAGACTACTGTATAGAGCCAGCCAGAATAATTTTCAGAGCGCCTTGTTCAAGTAGGCCTGTGCCGGACACCCCAACACTCTGATGATCGCCAAATCCGAGAAGGGACACATCTTCGGTGGATTCACGCCGGCGAAGTGGCTCAACACCAAAGAGAAGTAGTTCGTTGGCGACCCAACAGCCACATCTTTTCTGTTTTCTCTCGACCACAATCTCGTCTTTCCCATCAAAAGAAACCAACTGGACTACGCGATTTCGGCCTATGGAGGATGGGGACCCATCTATGGCTCTCCCTACGGCCCAGACCTCTCTATTTCGGACAAGTGCCACATGAACGATAATAGCTGTTCTTCCCTGGGCTCGCACTACGATATCCCCATCAATATCAAATAGTACTCTGAAGAAGCCTTTAGCCTTTTGGCTGGTTCGAAAAAGTTTAAAATAGCCTAATACGAAGTTTACGAACTACATCTTGAATGATAAATACATAGAATTAATGGTAAAATGGTAATCTTATCTGTGTTCTTTGAGATTGCCCCAACTATCTTTGGGTTTCTATGAAGGTAAGCTGGCTTAGCATCTCTTTTTGATAGCTTAAGCAGCTTCCAGTTTGCAGCCTATTACATTTTTGGCTATCTCCAGAAGCTACTTTTGTTATTTGTCTTTATGTTGTGCTTTTTACGTTTATGGATAAACTTTTTGCACAGATTTCGGGTAAGTGGGTCAAACTCAGGAAGCTTATATCTCTGAAATAAAATTAACTTCTACTTTTCTTCCTTAATTTTTCGCCAACCTCATGCGCTTTCCTCTCCCCAAGCCGTATCTTTTATCACAGCGTTTCAACAAGAGCCACAACGGCGCACTGCTGTTGATGGCCCGACACGGTGGGATGGGTGTTGGGTGGACATTATGGGGTGCGATTATAACTGATAAGACTACGTGCGTCTCGCGTGCTTATAATTTTAGTGCAGATAATAGCATGAACTTCTTTAATTTGCGAGAAGTGTAGAGCTCGTAAGACGAACACTTCCTCCAGAACCTGCGCGGCAACAACGACCTCTTCCAATAATTCTGCAAAGTCTAGTCCCACTCCGACCGCTAACCCAGCGAGAACCAAGTCAAATAATAAATGGAGGACGAAATGCAGTACCACGTCAAGCGGGGCTCCAAGGATTCCAAGGGCAACAGGCGCTCCAAAGACAAGAAGAAGGTCTTCTACCGCGACAAGATGGCCGAACTCATGAAGCCAGGCGAGTACGTCAAACAGTAGTACAAATATGTGACCTATACTACAGGCGACCACAACAAGTTACCCATCTCCAAATAGGAGCAGCTGAAAAGGAATAGGGAGTCTGCAAAGAATTCACGCCAGCGCAAGAAAGAATACGTCACATTTCTGGAGATGAAAAATGACGAGCATGCCAAAACGATCGGAGAACTCACGTACAAGCTGTAGCAGGTGACTCTGTAGCGAGACCGGCTCAAGTAGGACCACCACGCCTAGGTACACTGCCTCTAACCCAGATCAAAACCTTCTGCAAGAGCAAGGCCGAAGCCTACGAGAGCCTCGAGCTGGCCCTCAAATAAAACTAGGGCACCCAGGATAACATCAAGGCTCTAATCAACGATATGATGGCGCGCTTCGGCACCTCCGGCAGCGAGAGGATCGGAATAATAAATTATTATATGAATGAGATCATAGAGGTGCTCGTGAGCGATATACACAAATACTTCTTAACCTCCTCTTCATTCGTTCAGAAAACTCCTCCCAACAGCCCCCCCAAAAACATCGACGTGGACGTCATGAGAATCTTGCGGCTGGACTCCGCCAAACTGAACACCATGGTCTCCAAGTATAGATAGCGGTTTGTCAAGGAGACTACAGTTTTCAAGGACCTCACCCAAGAGCTTTATCGGATCTTCAAGTCAATCTAGTCGCAGGGGAAGGTCATCGAAGTGGTGTTCGCGGAGATGGTGAAGTAGATCGATCCGAAGGCCCTGGGGGAGCTGATAGTCTGGTTCGAGGAGAACCGTTTTTGCCGGGAAATCAAGCGAGTGCGGCGGGAGTGGGTGGACCAGCTCAAGGCGGGGGAGGAGGTGATCGAAGTTATTAGGAAGCAGACGAAGCAGGACCATTTTTGATTATTGATTTTGCTAGGTCATTTCCACAACCATACCATACAATACAATACTATCTGCTTGTGGTGGGTACTGTCTACTGTGGTAGGCACTATCTACTATTGGAGGGCACTATTCATCTGTGGTGGGCTGTCCTTCTGAAGTGGGTAGGTTATATAACTATGGCGGGTACTGGATTATTACAACCTATAGGATAGGATGGGATGGGATGGGATGGGATAGGATAGGATATTACAACTTATATAATCACTTTGAAATCCTGAACTTGGAGTACATCTAGTTTTTGCCTTCCTTCTTGGTCTGCGCCTGCCGATGGGACTTGGTGTCTTGCTTGCTGCTCAAGTCGCACACCACCTGGCTGATGGAGTTCCTGCTCCTGGGGAAGCAGTCTACTGACAGCTCGACCTGCGAGTCGATGCACCTGAGTCTAAGTAACTGGAATCGTACCTGTCTTGCTTGAACACTTCTTTCTTTTTGGTGCGGGTGGAGAAGATCATGGCTCTGTTGAGGGTGTTGATGGGGGGTAGGAAGATGGATGCTCTTTCTTTCTTGACTTTTAGGGGTTTGGAGTTGTATTTCACGATTATGTCCTTGCTTAGCTTTTCTTCCTCGATGGTTGGTTTGCCTTGGATGCTGTTCTATATCAGCTCAAGCTCTTTCTCCGACAAATCTTCAGCCTCAGGCTCGGAGTCGCTTTTGCCTTCGGAAATGTCATCGTCTGAGTGGTGCTGGGGTTCTTCTTAAAACTTCTCATATCGTTGGGTAATTGGCTTTCTTAGCTTATTGGTTTGATCGAAGCGGAGATAGCCCAACGCCTTGCAGAGATAGACGCCCATTTATCTCCACTTTTTTGCAGTAAACGACATCTAGGTGCGACTGACCGCATCATAGTAGAACCCGTTGGAAGACTCCACGGTAAAAGTGAAGGGAACATCAACCGACCTGTTGAGTATGGCCCGCGCTGTGGTGGTCTTCTCACTGGAGATCCTAAAGATGCAGGAGTAGAATCGAAACATCGAGGTCATGTTGGACAAAATTCGGGGCAGTTCTCGGCTCAACTAGTAGTGGGTATGCTGGATGCCGAAATCTGGGCCGTACATGAACACGTTTTTCTTGACTGAGTGGCCGTGCAGATCGATGTAGAGATTGAACCTTTTTTTGTGCTTTTGCTTGAGTTCTTTTGCCAGTTCGATGAGAAAGTAGGTCTAAGGGAAGGCGAATTTTCGAGATTGGTCAAAGGTGCGGTTGAGATCTTTGCCAAAAAGACTGGTTCTATAGTTGCCGGCAACGACGCCGTCAGGGTTGAGCATGGGTATGATGTAAAAGATATAGCTCTTCCTCAGTTCCTTCGCAGACACATCATTGCTGCACAGATACTAGAGCATGCCCTCGGCGACGAAGGAAGAGTTGGACTCCCCGGGGTGCACTCTTCCAGTGACCAGCACCACATGCTTGTTGTGCTCCTCTTCCTCTTCGTTCGTGATTTCGACCACAGGGATGGCAAGTCCACTCAAGGAGCGGAGAGGCGCGAGTTGTTTGAGGTTGGTGAGCTGGGGTAGGAGTTTCAAGAGGCGAGAGTAGTTGTAGGGTATGCAGTAGGCGAAATGGATGGTGTCTCCGGGTGTCATGAAATCATAAGCAAACGACATCGTAAAATATGTGTTTAATCTTCACTTAGTTAGGAATAAAGGTTACATGTATTCCAGCTCGTCTTACTACTCATCATACAGGAACTAGTATCGCAGCCTTTGCTTCTCGTAGCTGACGTTCTTGCCCTCCTGCCGCCACTCGCTGTCATTGAGTTTGGAAAAGGTGTAAGGTTTGAGTCCCTGGATCAATGCGAAGTTACTCGTTGGTACAGAGACTTCTCTCTGCGGAAGTTGCAAATGTTGAATTTGACTGTTCCTAGATATTCTTGGTTTTCGATGGTGAAGTTGTACCAGTTTGTGTGTCCTCTTGTGTTGCTGTCCACTCTCATGAATAGGTCGAATTCGTTGGCACTGCATTGGACTGCCGCGTCGAGGTTGCCGCCTTAGAAATCAGAGTTGAATTTGAGGAAGCTGTCCTCGATTTTGGGGGACAGGGGTAGTCCAGCTCTTGCAGAAAACAGCTGATCCAACTTCTTCTCAGCTGGGTAGGGGTTGTCATAGTTGTGGGTTTCATGGAGGACATAGGAGTTGTTCCTTCTGGGTCCTAAAACACAAAAGATGTACCTAAATAGACCAAACTCTCTTTCCTCTTGGCCCTGGATTTGTAGAGCTCCTTGACGATCTCATCAACGACAAGTTGCTCATAGTTGATGGAGAAGACGTTGTTGACGGCTGGTTTGGCCGAACGCTTGGGTTTCCAGCCATTGGCCATATCTGGCTAGAGAGAGTAGGCCCTTTTGGGTAGCTAGAGGGGAGGGTCGAGATACCTTTCCTTCTCGTTTGTTTCGGTTTTCTGCTAGCCGATTTCGATCTACTGCTGGGATCGGTAGTACTTGTGCAGCTACTCATCGTCCTCAGCGTTGAACTGGCTCTCGAATTGCTCCGACATCAATAAAAATAATACAAAAATTACCACTTATATCCTCTTATTCAATCATAAACGAGCCACAGGTTTGATTTAGGCTTACAGACTTTTGCCTGTCAGATATTTGGCAGCGTCTGATACAAAAAATTTCACTACTCTCCCCACATCCTCAGCCACTTCCAAGCTTGGATCTTCCTAGTTTGCTGTCGATTTTGTTGAAGTTTGGCTCCATTGCGAGTTACTATATTTCGTCTTGCCCAAGCCCGCACAAACACAATTCACTCTAATCCGATCCTAAACCAGCTAACTGGCCAGTATTTGAGTCATGGCGACCAATGCGTCCTTGGTGAGCGAACTATGCCCGATAACTGTACTGGATGGGTATGCGGCGTTGTCAGCAAGAATGACAATGGAGCCTCCTTTCTGCTTCTGCAGGTAGGGAAGGGTTTATTGTATGAGGTAGAAATTGGATTTGTAGTTGAGGTCTGGCATTTTTTCAATTTGGGCATTAGAGGCTTCTAAATAACTGCCCATGTGGGTCGACACAGCCGCAGTTGGCACCAAAAAGTCGATTTTTCCGTACTTTTAAAGGGTTTATTTGATCAGTCTTTATCTATCGGCTGTTTTGCCGAGATGACAGACAACTCCGTGAGCCTCATATCCCTTAGCCTTGAGTCCCTGGACAACCTAATCCAGCTTTCGCTGGTCTCTGCTGGAGATGACCACTTTGACTCCCTCCCTGGCCAAACTCTCAGCCACTCCCTTGCCCAGTCCTGTAGAGGAGGCAGTAATAATGGCAACTTTTCCTTTCATAGTATTAATATAATCTATTCCATAGATAGATTTGGTGTTTTGCAAGATCAATCGATCCAAAAATAGCATTTTAGAAAAAGGGACTAATTTCTCGATTTTGAATAGATCAGAAGTGCCACTACTTCTTGTAGATTTTGAGCTCGATGTTTTTGCTTTAGACCATCTATTCGATGAAACTAGATAAGAGGGCTGTACTTCGTGGATGTGACCTTGTACCCTGTGTAGATCGTGAGGCCCATCAGAAAGGGGTAGCTGAGCACTGCGTCCATGAACTCGATTTGGAAGTCATCTTACTTAATGTCCCAACTTCATAGCAGCATCCTTACACGCAATACAGCTATAGATACTCGACTTCCTTCAGGTACGAACTGTTTTACAGCAGCTTTATGAACTTTTACTGACTATGGCTATACTTACTCCTAGATTGGATCACCTTTACTTTACAACTAGATTCCCTAAATCACAAATCCTATACTTCGTCTTCACCTGGATTATGACAACTTTACTGTACTTGATTCGCAGCTTTTTGGGCCGGAAGTTTAGTGACTCGATTTTTTTGTTTATCTGGGCTAGATTTTCGTCGGATATTTCGCTAAATTTTTAGATGGCGATCAAAGTCTGGTCTTCCCTGAAATAGGGCAAGTTCAATATCATTGAGTTGACAGTTTTGGGAAGATTTTCTTTGGAAGAGATAAGGAAATCTTTGAGGTGATTGAACTGTTTTTACTAAAAGCTGGCACATTTGATCATTTTGGGTACGATTCTGGCAATATCTGAGCAAGTCAGCTAGCTGTAACGTTTCATTATAAGAAGTTCGGCCAGTTTTCTTTAGGTCTAGTCCATCAGGAAGTTTTAAAATTTGAGGTTTTATAGGGAGTGCGAAACCTCATGGTAGAGACTTTCAATCTCTGCCTTCAAAAGCTGAAAATACTCAACTATGATCTTATTGAGTATCTCCCGCTTTTCCTGATTCGTGCTGACATAATCCTCGGCTATCTTCTGGATATCTTTGATGGTGTAGCTAGTGTGCATCTTCTAGCTTTAGCTGTGGTGCTTGATGCATCCCTTCGTCTCGCAGATCGGACTTGAGCTAGTACAGGTGATGCAGCTGCCCATCAGCACTGCTTTTAGGGTGTGCAGACGGCACAGGGAGTTTTATTTGCGCTACATCGTTCAAGGCTTATCTATTTTATAAGATAGTGCGATTTGGATTATAGGGTGTTTTTATTCGGGATGGAGCTAAGAAAGGCTGATCCCAAATTTTGTGGACCTGCATTTTGTGAACAATCCCTGTTTTAGCTCAACGTATTAACGCCCTATAACTTTATAACTTTATAAACTTAGCGATGAGCGTCAAGATCCCCTACATAAACGCCGGCAGTGTGGCCAAGCCGGACAACACCTTCACCGACCTCCTCAGAAACCGGGTATGTCCCAACTTCGAATTTCTATCGCTAACAACCCTGCTCATCTTGGCCTGCCTGTTCGTCTTCATCGTCGAGCACATCCTCTTCGCACCGGGCGGGTACAACAGCTTCCTTCAGCACCCCACCCAAATGGACAAATTCCTGCTCGATATCCCACTCTTCAAACACGAAAAGCAGTACTTCTATCAGCTGTTCACCAGTATGTTTCTGCACCACAGCTATAGACATATTGTGATGAACC
>Ga0316217_10007361_pt1 | contig 10544 bp, 10 predicted proteins | sample 1anoAmetaG_FD_203633 | JGI IMG/M metagenome (GOLD analysis project Ga0316217, IMG submission 203633) | Freshwater microbial communities from Trout Bog Lake, Wisconsin, USA - 1anoA | ecosystem: Environmental > Aquatic > Freshwater > Lake > Hypolimnion/Profundal zone | place: USA: Wisconsin... | reverse complement strand
CGCCTTTCTCATGGCCAAACAGTTCGCTCTCCAACAAGTCGTGGGCGAGTGTCGAACAATCGAGGGTCACAAACGGCAGCGCGGCCCGGTTGCTGCAGGTGTGATTCGCGCGCGCGACTAATTCCTTGCCGGTCCCGGTTTCCCCTTCGATCAGGACGCTGACGGAACTGGCCGCGATGGTTTGGATCAACTCAAAAATCACATGCATGCGCTGGTCCTGGCTGAGCATGCCACAAAACAACTTCTCGTTGGGAGCACTCATCAGTGGGGCGAGCGCAGTTGGGAGTTGGGCGGGCGGGGGCGCTTGCGCACCGGCGGCGCGCTGAATGTGGCTCCGTAGCGCCGCGAGCGTGGGGCGCTGGTTGCGGCGGTCGAGATAATCGAAGACACCCAGTTTGCCGGCGCGGGCCGCTTGGGACAGCGAGGGAGTGGGGGTGCAAATGATCATCGCCGCGCCGTCACTGCCGTTGCAAAGTTGATTCAACACAAAGTCCGGGTCACCTTCGCCAATGTTGATGTCGGCAACGATGATGTCGAAGGTGTCGGCGCGGAGCAACTCAAGGGCCCCGGAGAGGTTGACGACTGAGAAGACATCGCAACCGTCTTGGATGAGAGCTTCAGAGGCGGTGGTTGTCCAGTGCCGGTCTTTATCGAGCAACAGGATGCGTTTGCCGCCATGAAAACCAGCGCGTGGCATCAAATCATCCTCCGTCCGCGTAACTAAGCCGAGTCAGTTTGCGACTGAAGATTCCATTGTCCGCAGCCAACAACTTAATCGCGCCAGCCAAGATCCGGCCCAGAATGCCGGCCGGTGGCACTGGGTCGCGAACTGCCGGCGGCGGTTGTTGAACAACTGTTCCATTCATCGATTAATTTTTTCCAGTTCGAGTATCGGTTCGCGCCACGCGCTCTCAGTTATACTTTCGCAATATAGTTGACCTCGATTCATGGGCGCAATCAGGCCGTCACCTCATTTTCTCCTAGGACTAGGTTCTAGCTGGGCCAGATGTTTTCGCCCATCGTGGTTGTGGAATTTGTAAATTTACCAGTCGGAAGATCACTGCGAAACCCAGGTTTATTTGGTTGGATTGCTGGCCTGGCCGTATTCCAACGAACGATTGGCGGATCGGGTTTCGAAACGAATTTCAGCGCCGGCGATTGCTATTGGGACAAGCGGAGGAGGACCTTGGCGGCGATCAGTTCAAACATTTGAGATAACTGCGCGCTGGTCGGCGCAAAGAGCGCCACGCCATCGTAGGCCGTCGGCACGTAGCCGGCCACCGCCGGGTCATTGGCGATCTGTTGCAAGAATGTCTGGTCGATGTCGTTGCCGAGGCCAATGCAATAGACGATGATTCCATTTGCCCGCATCGCGTTGGCGATCTGGAGGCACCGGTACTGCGCGTCATCTGTGACATTCGCCCGCACCAGTGGTTGCAAGACGCGATAGTGATAGGAATAAAACTGCGTGGGAGTGGACGCGCCGAGGTTAAGTTTGGTGCCCGTGGTTGGATCAAAAAAACCGACCGTGGTGCCGCTGTCATAGCCGCCGAAATTCAGCAGGGTCAACGCCGGAACACGGAACGTGTCTTGGCTGGTATTGGCGAGGCCATCGGTAAAGAACACGCACACTTTCACCACCGACTCATTGGGCGGCGTGGCCACGCTGGCGATCTGGGCATACGCGTTCGTCAACCCCCCCAGCGAGTAGGTGGCGCCGCTAAACACGAAACTGTTGGCGGCATTGATGATTGCGGTTTTGAATGGATGGTTGATGGCGACATTATTGGCAACGGCTGAGGCGAAGCTGACCATGCCCACGGTGTCGTAGTCGTCGTCGAAGTAGTTGATAAAGGTGGAAATAGCCCGTGGCAGCGCCGCGCCCCCGCCATTGCTGCTCATGGAACCGGACCGGTCCAGCGCGAGGGACATGACGACATTGGCGCGGGTGGATTGGGCGGTGGCATTGACTTGCAGTGTCTGCCGTTGCGGGATCAGCCGGATAAAAAAAGTGTTGATGGTGGCGGCGGCGTTAACGGTCAGGAACCGATTGTTATTCGCGTCGGTACTGAATGTGACGGTGGGCGTCACGGGACCGGCACCCCAGAGTGGTTGGCCATAGTTTGCGGAGAATTCGGCCAGCGCAATGGTCTGGGCGGGGGCGATGCCTTGGTAGTAGTTCCGCATGCCGGCCAAGCAGCCCGCGTCGACCGACTTGGCGAGGCTGGCTTGCGCCAGATAGGCAGTGCCGAAGTCAATCGCCAACCCGACGAACAGGAACACGACCGGCAGCATGAACACGAACGTGAGCAGGGCATTGCCACGGCGCTTCCGCCAGCCCGGTTGGTGAACTGTGGCAGGATTCATGGCGGGTCTTCCTGCCGTGATCTAGAAATAAGCGACATCATATAATACAGACGGCAAGGTCAGCCCCAAGAGCTGTCCGATTGGTGTCAACGGTGTGAATGGCCAGTAGACCTCGGTCACGTACAAGTACTGGTTGGGTTGCGGTAGCGGAACCGTGGTGGCCGGCAGGGTTGCGCTGCCGCCCATGTGGCCGATCCGGCTCGGCGCGGCCGTGCCGGACAGTCCGCCGCTCGCGACTTGCTCGGTAATGAGAAAGGTTCCATTGCTGTTGAGCACGGAGGAGACGATGACGCGCCCGTTGGCGTTCATATTCCACGGGGCCGCGTCGTTGATGACATCGGTCATCGTGGTGGTCAGCGAGGCGCCGCGGGAGGCCAGGTTGGAGCCCTCCCGGCTGAGATTGATGAGAATCAGGCGATCCTGGATGACGCGGCCGAAATCAATCAGTCCAAAAAAGAGCAGCACCAAGACCATTGCAAACAACAGAAACTCGACGATTGCCTGGCCGCGGTTGTTGCTTCGTCGAAATCGCCGCAGTGGTGGCCGGGTTGGCGCCATGGTTCCTCAGTTCTGTTGCGCCGGCGGAAACGGTTCATTGTGGAAGGAGGTGTTCACAGTGAATGAATAGACACCGGCGGGAAAAAACTGGCCGATGACCGGCGTCAGCAATGTCAGGTTGTAGGTCAACGAAAGCTTGAGGGTGTCGCCCGGTCCACCCGCGCCAGTACCGGCGGCACCGCCGGAGGTCTGGCTGCTGATCTGGAGACCCGAGACATCAATGCCCATCGCGTTCTGCTGTGCCACCTGAGTGATGGATGCCAGGCGCGAGATCGTTTGGCCCGGATTAACCGGGTCGGGCAGATGGTTGCCTGTGACGGCATAGCGGCCGGCAACACGCAAGGCGTTCTGCAGCGTCAGCACCGTAAAGAACAGGCGCCCGAAGTCGACCAATCCAAAAACCAGCAGAAAAATCAAGGGCAAAACCAACGCATACTCAACAATCGCTTGCCCGCGTTTCCCCAAATTACGCCCGGTGTTGATCACCACCCCCATCTCACTTTGGTTGTCGAAAGTTGCGGCTCCACGCTAACGGTGTTGGAAAACATGAGCGGTGGAATTTGCGCTGCCACTTGCAAACCGCTGCTCCCTGATCGACCACTCATCAGGCAATTCCTCCACAGTTGATTCGTGCCGGTTACACGCCGGCGTTCGCTAGCATGGGTTAGTATATCGCCGTGATTTACGGGCGCAATCAGCTCGTAGTCTGATTATCGGCTAGGATTCAGACTTAGTTGAATGATCATCGGTGCAGCCAGTAATCGCCCAGTGCGGATATGGAGGTGGATCCCGCGCCGTCAGTGACTTTGAAGCCGCCAACGTAACCATTTTGGATCAGCACCCCGGCAGTCGAGGGCTTCGGCCGGGCCGGACTCCGGAGTAGTGCAAGCGACAAGCCGACAGGCCGCCAGCCGAATTGGATTGTTCAGAATCTGGACAGAAAGCTGGCCAGTGTTCAGTTAGCTTGACACATCAAGCTGGACGCGGACCGGCGGTCTGTGGGGAGAACTGAAGTCCTGATCGCCTTGCCGGCAACGGTGTTCAGCGATTTCTGCGCCTGACAGTGACCGGTGTGAGGCACCAGCAATTTGACCGGCACGGATCCTGCATAATCCATGACAAGAAAAGTGAACCGCAAAACTAAATCAAGAGATAGGAGCCAGCTTATGAAAACATTCAGGGAACGATTGGCGCAGAAGTTCAGCAACTGCTCCGGCCAGAGTTTGGTGGAATACAGCCTGGTCATTGCCCTCGTGGTGATTGTTTGTATCGCGGCGTTGACAGCGCTCGGGACATCGGCCAGCAATAAGGTGAACACCATTGCCACGCAGCTGTCGCATTAAGCGGGCGGCGAACCGATATTCGCAAAATGAAACCGCGTCAACGATACCACGGAGGAGGTGAGGAAGAATGAAGAGGTTAATGAATCACCTGATGGGCAACCGCGGCCAGAGTTTGGTGGAATACAGCCTGGTCATCGCCCTTGTGGTGATTGTTTGCATCGCGGCGTTGACGGCGCTCGGGACATCGGCCAGCAACAAGGTGAACACCGTGGCGACGCAGCTGTCGCAGTAAGCGGGCACGCGGAGCCGGTGGTGGGACGACCGTGGTGGAATTGATTCAGGCCGGGTCGGGTCGTTGGACGGCCCTGCAAATAGGTCCGCAAAGGAATACAGGATGGGAGGAATTCGGATATGGCCACAAACATGGCGGGCGGTCGAATTTTAACGGTGGGCGTTGTCCTCGGCTTGGTCACCGCCGTCCTTCTATATGTCTACTTGCGGCGCCAGACCCAGTCGTATACGGCGCACTGGAAGACAGTGGTGGTGGCCGGAATTGAGATCCCGGCCCATACGAAAATCACCCGTGACAAGCTCGTCTTGTTCCAAGCCGCGCCCGGGCTCATCTCACCGGGAACCTTTCCCGATCTCCGGATGGTGGAAGGTAAATTGGCCCGCACGACAATCCACCCCAACGCCCAGATCACGGCGGCCGACCTGATGGTGGAGGGGGAAATTCCCGGTCTGGCCATTCGCGTGCCGCCGGGGAAACGGGCGATTGCCATTGCCGCCAGTGAAGTTATCGCCGTCGGCCAGATGATCAAGCCCGGCGATCACGTGGATGTTCTCGCCACCTACCGGGATCCTGAGGGCAAGGTCGAAACCACGCAGATGATCCTGCAACACGCGCCGGTTTTGGCGGTGAACATCGGCGAGACGGATCCATCCACGCCCGCCGGCGCCAGGACGTCCATGACCCTGGCCGTTGCCCCGGAAGACACGGAACGGTTGACGGCGGCGGCGGTGGCCGGGCAGTTGCGGGTATCGTTGCGGGCGCCCACGGATACCACGGTGATCAGGACCGCCGGGGTAACGGTGCGGGATATTCCGTTTGGCAGGATGCGGGGCGAGGACGACGTGCCCGGGCCGGCCGCGGTCAAGGTCGCCGCGGTTCCGGCGGGCGCGCCACCATCTCCGCCGGCCGAACAGGGACTGCCGAAGCTGCGCGAGATCACAATCATCCGCGGCACCGAGGTGCGGTTGGTCGTGCAGTAACAGGGGTTAACCAAGCGAAATAATCAACGAGCGAGACTTATGAACCACACAACAAAACATCAGGCCGGGCGGTGGATGCTGGGGGCCGGGTTGGGATTGCTCCTCACCGTGGGGGGCGCCGACCGGTGGGCCACGGCGGCGGTACCGGCGGTGCTGAAGGTGAACGTGAGCGAGGCGGTGACCCTGCCGGTGGGCAAGCCGGTCAGCAAACTGGCGATTGCCGATCCGGCGGTCGCCGATGTGGTGGTGCTGTCGGAGACCGAGGTCAGCGTCATTGGAAAAAAAAGCGGCCTGACGACGCTGACCATTTGCTATCCGGCCGAGAAACCAACGGAAGTTTATCGGATTGAAGTGAGCAATGGAACGGTCGCGCAGATCGCCGCGCTGCTTGCCGAACCGGAGCTTACAGTGCGCGAGGCGGGGGACTCGGTGGTCCTCGACGGTCAGGTGCAGGATGAGTTGCAGTTGCAGCGGGCGGTGCAAGTGGCCGAGGCGTGCAAGGTGAAAGTGGTCAACTTGATCGAAGTCAAGAAACCCCGGCAGATCAGCATTCGCATTCGCGTGGCCGAGGTGCTGTCCGATGCGGCCAAGCAGGTCGGATTCACGTGGTTTGGGCCCCAGGGCGAGGTGCAATATGCGATGTCATTCAACGCGGTTGGTTCACTGGTGAATCAGATTAATCACGGATTCGTTCAGCCGGCTCCCTCGAGTGCCAACGGGACGACGACCGGCGCGATTGGTGATAACGCGACCCCGTCCCTGGACGTGGTGCTGCAGTTGTTGGTTGATAACAACTGTGCGCGCCTGCTGTCGGAGCCGACGCTGCTGACCAAGAGCGGCAGCGAAGCCAGCTTCCTGGTGGGCCAGGAATATCCCATCGTGCAGGTGCTCCCGAATTCCGTGACGGTGGATTACAAGAAGATCGGCGTGAATATGAAGATCAAACCGACGGCCGACAGCAAGAATCGGATTTCCACGGTGATTCACGCCGAAGTCAGCCAGGTGACCGGGATCTTGCCCGGTCAGGTTTCGATTCCGATCATCGGAACCAAGACCACCGACACCACGTTGCAAGTGGCCGATGGCCAGACCATCGTCATCGGTGGGTTGCTCGAAAACAACATCAGCCAGGATGATCTGCGCAAGGTGCCATGGTTGGGGGAGATTCCGGTGTTCGGCTATCTCTTCCGCCACAAGGCCCACGCGCAAGAACAGCGCGAAGTGATGTTCTTCATGACGCCGCTGGTGGTGAAGGACGTGGATGTGGCCACCGCCGGTGCCATCCAGACGCCACTCATGCGCCAATGGAGCGGGGTCAAGGCAATGGATCATGTGTTGGACCTGCCGAAGCATGACCAGCCAACCCGCAGTCGCAACGGTCCGCTCGCCGCGCCAACGGAACCGGCGGCGCCGAAACAATCGCCGACCACCAACTATGGTCCGGCAGTACCGGCCGGGCAATAAGACTGGCAGGATTCATGAACCGAGACCTGACCCTGCGACATGGCAACGCCCATCACAATTATCATCGCTAGCAACCTGATGACTGAGCGGGAACGACTGCGCAAGCAGTTGGCCGGCCACCACGATGTGCAGGTGGTTGGCGAAGCGCAGAATGATCAGGAGTGCCTGGATCTGGCATTGCGCCAACGTCCGCGGGTTCTCCTCATTCAGGAAGACCTCCCGGCTGGCGGCGGGCTGCCGTTAGCCCAGCAGATTGCCGACCGCGCCAGTGAGATCGGCATCATCCTGATGTTGACCCATGCGGTGAACGAAGAGTTGTTGCACAAACTGTTGCACGCCGGCGTGCGCGGGTTCATCGCGCGCACTACGACCGACGAGTTAGTGGTCGAAGAAATTCGCCGACTGGCGGGTGCCCGGCGCGCCGCCGCAACACTCAGCCCGGTGGAAGCGGCCCGCTCCCAGAACCAGGTCATCACCGTCGTCGCCCCCCGGGGCGGGACCGGCAAGACCGTGATCGCCACGAATTTGGCCGTGGCCTTGGCCAGGAAACAAGCCAAAGTTTCCCTGCTCGATTTGAACCTGATCGGCGGCGACGTGGCGGTATTATTGGACTTGGTGCCGCACCGGACGGTCGCGGACCTGATGACGAGTTATGCGGGCATTGATGAGGACGTGATGGAAAGTTTGATGATGCGGCACGACTCGGGGGTGGACGTGTTGCCGGCCCCCATTGAGGGAAACTTTGATAGCAACCGGCTGTCGCGGGCGGTGGTGCAGAACGTCCTGCAGTTCATGCGGCACCAGTATGCCTTCACCATTGCCGACTGTGGGCATCCCAGTTTTGAGGGGACGCTGGCGGCAATGGATTCCTCCGATATCATCCTCGTGGTGGTGGGGAATGATTTGCCGCGGTTGCGCGATGCCAAGCAATATTTAAAAAAACTGATCGCCGCGAATTATGCCAAGGAACGCATCCGGGTGGTCGTGAATCGGTCGGGCGGTGGCCAGACAATCGACAGGAAGGAAGTCGAGTCGATTCTGGAGTTACCGGCGGCGCACCTGTCAAATGACAATGAGTTGGTGGAGGGATCGGTGAACATGGGCCAGCCGTTTGTGGTGGCCGCGCCGCACAAGCCGTTGTCCCGGGAACTGCTGAAATTGGCGGATGATTTGGCGCCACCGGCGGGCGCGGCTCCGAAGAAGGCGAAACTCATTTTCGGAATGTTCTCATTATAGGGCGGCTCCCGCATGAATCCCGGACCTGAACTGAGCGGACAAGTTTACGCAGACTCGAAGCAGGCGATCCTGGGCCATCTGATCGAGAACATCGACCAGAAACTGCTGGAGCATGGCGATGCGAACCTGTTGCGGCGGCGGGTCGAGGAATTGGTGGATGAGAAGTTGCGGCTGGACCGGTTGCCGTATTCCCGGCAGGTGCGCAACCGGTTGGTGACGGAAATCGCCGACGAGATTCTGGGGTACGGCCCGATCGAGCCGTTGTTGCACGATCCGACTGTGACGGAGGTGATGATCAACCAGCCCGATCAAGTGTACTGCGAACGGTTTGGCCGGTTGGAGCTGACCGAGGTGAAGTTCCGGGACAACGACCACATCCGGACGATCATCGACAAAATTGTGACCCCGTTGGGCCGCCGGGTGGACGAGTCGAGTCCGATGGTGGATGCGCGGCTACCGGATGGGTCGCGGGTGAATGCAATCCTGCCGCCGCTTGCGGTGAACGGACCGGTGGTGACGATCCGTAAGTTCGCCGTGGATGCTTACACAGCCGAGGATTTGATTCGGTTCGGCTCGGTGACGGCGGGCGCCGTGGCATTTCTGGCGGCGGCGGTGCAGGCTAAGTTGAGTATGTTGATTTCGGGCGGGACCGGTTCCGGCAAGACGACATTGTTGAATGTATTGTCGTCGTTCATTCCGGACGGGGAGCGTATCGTGACCATCGAGGATGCGGCGGAGTTGCGGCTGAATCAGAAGCACGTGGTGCGATTGGAGGCGCGGCCACCGAACATTGAGGGGCGCGGTGAGGTGACGATTCGGGATCTGGTGAAGAATTCGTTGCGGATGCGGCCAGATCGGATTGTGGTGGGCGAAGTCCGCGGCGGCGAGGCGTTGGACATGTTGCAGGCGATGAACACGGGGCATGAGGGTTCGATTTCGACGGTTCACGCCAATACTCCGCGCGACGCGCTGGCGCGGTTGGAGACGATGGTGATGATGGCAGGGATGGAGTTGCCGTCGCGGGCGATTCGGGAGCAAATCGCGTCGGCCGTGCATCTGCTGGTGCATATCGGGCGTATGAGCGACGGGAGCCGGAAGGTCATCACTGTGAGCGAAATTCACGGGTTGGAGGGGAACGTGATGGTGCTCCAGGATTTATTCATGTTTCGGCAACAAGGGGTCGGCGAGGCGGGCAAGGTGTTGGGGCAACTGGCCCCGACTGGAATGGTGCCGAAATTCATGGAGTGGTTTACCGCGCGGGGCATCAGCCTGCCCCGGGACATCTTCGTTTATCCAACCACCGGGGAGAATTAGCTATGTCCGTTGATTTGTCGATCGTGGTGTTGGTGGGATTGACAATCATGTTGGTGGTGATTGGGGTGGCCAGTTTAGTGGTGCGGCGGCAGACTTTGTTGGCCAGTCGCGTCAGCACGTATGCAAAAAATGAGGCGGAAGCCGCCGCTGGTGCGCCGGTGGAACCAACCGGCTGGCGGGCCCGGTCAGCGGGCCAGCTGGCGCCCTATCTGGAAAAATTGGCGCTGGATTTGAATCAGGCCGATCTGCCATTGCGGCCGCTTGAGTTTGTCGGTTTGCAAGTTATCTTGGCGGTGGCCGGCCTGATCATCGGCGGGCAACTGCTCGGGTTTTTGCACAGCGCGGTGATCCTGGGAATTGGTGGTTTTCTGGCACCAATGGGTGTGATGTGGCTGCGGCAACACCACCGCCGGCTGAAGTTTTCCCGGCAGTTGGCCGATGCGCTCATGCTACTGGCCAGCTCGTTGCGGTCCGGGTACGGTTTTATCAAGGGGCTCGAATTGGTGAGCACCGAAATGGATGACCCGATGGCGAAGGAATTGAAGCGGGCCTTGCGCGAGATTCAGTTGGGTAACACGGTGGACCAGGCGTTGCTGAGCCTTTCCAAACGGGTCGCCAACGCCGACATGGAGATTGTGATCTGCGCCTATCTGATCCAGCGTGAAGTGGGGGGGAACCTCACTGAGTTGATGGAGAAGGTTGCCGAAACAATCCGGGAGCGATTCCGCATTCACGCTGAGATCCGGACCTTGACGGCGCAGGGGCGACTGTCGGGAATCGTGGTCTCGGTGTTGCCACTGGCGCTGAGCGGATTGATTATTCTGGTCAATCCGTCGTACTTTGAACCGTTACTGCAGCCGCCGCTGGCCCAGTTGGGCCCGTGGTCGGTGCCGGTCGGTGTGGCGGCGATTGGCTTAGCCATCTTGATGCAAATCAGCGGAGCGTGGTGGATCTATCGGATCATTGCCATCCAGGTGTGATTATGATCGAGATGACCATTATCTTGGCGTTTGTGTTTGTCACCAGCATCCTGTTGGTGACAGGGTGTTA
>Ga0316217_10007360_pt1 | contig 10544 bp, 9 predicted proteins | sample 1anoAmetaG_FD_203633 | JGI IMG/M metagenome (GOLD analysis project Ga0316217, IMG submission 203633) | Freshwater microbial communities from Trout Bog Lake, Wisconsin, USA - 1anoA | ecosystem: Environmental > Aquatic > Freshwater > Lake > Hypolimnion/Profundal zone | place: USA: Wisconsin... | reverse complement strand
TGTATCTAGTTTACCAGCGCTGCTGGCGCAGAGCGGGAGGTCCGGCTCTGAGGGGATGGTGGCACTCCCTAAGATTATCTATGTAATTCCTCCGCCAATGCTTTAGGCTGGAAGCTGATGGCCAAGCAACTTTCCCATTACGATGCCGCCGGACGCGCCCGCATGGTCGACGTCAGCGCCAAGCAGCCTACGCTCCGCACGGCCTGTGCCAGCGCGGTGGTCGAGATGTCACCCGCCGTGATCCGCGCCCTGCCCAGAAATCCCAAGGGTGACCCGCTGGAGGTGGCGCGCATTGCCGCCATCCAGGCCGCCAAGCGCACTTCCGATCTGATCCCGATGTGTCATCCGGTCCCGCTGTCCCACGTTGACGTTCACCTGGAGGTCGGCAAGCGCACGGTGCGCATCCGCACCGAGGCGACCACGACGGCCGTGACCGGGGTCGAGATGGAGGCACTGGTGGCCGCCGGAGTCGCCGCCCTGACCATCTACGATATGTGCAAGGCACTTGACAAGGGTATTGTGATCCGCGAAGTCAAGCTCGAGAGTAAGACGGGCGGCAAGAGCGGAGACTACCTTCGAGCCAAGGCCAAGCCAGCCCGCGGTACAAAAAAGCGAAAGCAGTCATGATGAACTCCCTGCAGCCAATGACGGCAGTCGTGCTGACGATCAGCGATTCGTCTTTCCGCCGCGAGCGGGCGGATGCCTCAGGCCCCGCAGTGCGCGCGGCGCTGGAAGAGAAGGGATTCACCGTCATCGGTGTCGAGATCGTGCCGGACGAAGGAACCTGCATCGAGAACTCCCTGATTGAATGGTGCGAACGCGTGCCCCTGGTGGTGACCACCGGAGGTACCGGACTGGCCGAGCGCGATGTGACTCCGGAGGCGACGCGCAGCATCTGTGATCGCCTGGTGCCGGGAATGTCCGAGTGCATGCGCCGCGAAGGCTCCCAGCGAACTCCCTTTGCCGCGCTCAGCCGTGGGGTCTGCGGCACCCGTGGCAGCACGCTCATCGTGAACCTGCCGGGCAGTCCGCGCGGTGCCGTCGATGCACTTTCGTCGGTCATCGGCCTGCTGCCCCACGCGCTGGACCTGCTTCGAGGCAAGACGGCCCACGACGACGTCCCGGCCAGCCGGTAACCCGCCTCGTTTCCGGCCGATGGCTTGCGGCCCAAGAGCCTCGCGCCGCATGGCTTTCGCTCGTATTACGAGGAATCTACCGGCGAGGCAGAAGCTCTGCTGCCCCCGCCACCGTCTAAATATCCTGTACACTTTTTGGTTCGGTATTTGAAAGCGAGGCCTGTGATGCGTTTCACCCGCTCTCTGATCGCTGTAGCCGTTGGCATCGTGTTCCTGGCTTCTTTCAGCTTGCTGGCGCAGGTGCCGCCGGCCGCTCCTGCTCCCCCTGCGGCAAGTCCTTCCCAGCCCGCTCCGGCGCAGCCTGCTCCGTTCAACGTGAGCATGCTCGATTCGGCGGTTGATCCCTGCACTGATTTCTACGCTTTCGCCTGCGGCAAGGGGCTGCGCTCGAATCCGATTCCGCCGGACCAGGCGTCCTGGGGACGCTTCAACGAACTCGAAGAGCGCAATCGCGAAATCCTGCACCAGATTCTGGAGAAGGCAGCCGCGCCCGACCCGAAGCGCAGCTCCGTTCTGCAGAAGATCGGCGACTATTACGCCTCGTGCATGGACGAAGCGGCGATCAACCAGAGGGGAATTACGCCCATCAAGCCTGACCTGGAGCGCATCAACGTGCTGGCCGACAAAGCGGATCTGGCCTCTGAGATCGGTCGCCTGCAGCGTCAGGGTGTAGATGCGGTATTCGGCTTCGGCTCAAACCAGGACTACAAGGACGCCACCCGGGTGATCGCCGAGGCCGACCAGGGCGGGCTCGGGCTGCCCGAGCGCGATTATTACTTCCGCGAAGATCCGAAGTCGGTCGAGCTGCGCAAGGCCTACGTGGCGCACGTCGAGAAGATGCTGGAACTGGCGGGTGCATCGCCGGCGCAGGCCGCCGCCGATGCCAGCATCGTCATGGCCATGGAAACCGCGATGGCGAAAGCCTCGCAGGATGTTGTGCGGCGCCGCGACCCGCTGAACCTGCACCATCCGATGACCGTGGCAGAATTGGAGAAGACTGCACCTTCATTCTCTTGGCCGCGTTTTCTGAAAGCCGTGGACGCGCCGCCGATCACCAGCCTCAACGTCGTCTCGCCGGAGTTTTTCAAGGGGATGCAGGCGCTGCTTGTGTCCCAGTCGCTGGCCAACTGGAAGACCTATCTGCGCTGGCACGTGATCCACTCGTCGGCGCGCATCCTGTCGGCGCCGTTCGTCGAGGAGAACTTCAATTTCTACGGCCGCACCCTCGTCGGGCAAAAGGAGATGCGCGCCCGCTGGAAGCGTTGCGTGCAGTATACGGATGGCGACCTGGGCGAGGCTCTCGGTCAGCCCTACGTCGATCTCACCTTCGGCACAGAAGGCAAGCAGCGCACCCTGCGCATGGTGCAGGCGCTCGAGCAGGCGTTGCACTCCGATATCGAGGAGCTCTCCTGGATGACGCCGGAGACCAGAAAACAGGCGCTGTTCAAGCTGGAGAAGATCGCGAACAAGATCGGGTATCCCGACCAGTGGCGCGACTACACCAAGCTGTCGATCGTGCGCGGCGATGCCATGGGCAACTGGCAGCGGGCCAACACGTTTGAATACAACCGGCAACTGGCCAAGATCGGCAAGCCGGTGAACCGGCAGGAATGGTTGATGTCGCCCCCCATGGTCAATGCCTATTACGACTCGCGGCTCAACGACATCAACTTCCCGGCGGGCATTCTGCAGCCGCCGTTCTTCGACAACCGTCTGGATGACGCCATCAACTACGGCGCCATCGGCGCGGTAATCGGCCATGAGTTGACCCACGGCTTCGACGACGAAGGGCGCAAGTTCGACGCCTTCGGCAACCTGCGCGACTGGTGGACCGCCGCCGATGCCAGGGCATTCGACGAGCGCAGCCAGTGTTTGGTCAAGGAGTACGGCAGTTTCGTGGCCGTCGATGACGTGAAACAGAATGGCGAACTCACCCTGGGCGAAAACACGGCCGACAACGGCGGACTGCGCATTGCCCAGATGGCCCTGCGCACAACGCTGAAGAACGCCACACCCGAGCAGCTGAAGCCCATCGACGGCTATACGCCCGAGCAGCGGCTGTTTCTCGGCTTCAGCCAAATCTGGTGCGAGAACGCCACCGAAGAAGTGCAGCGTCTCGAGGCGCAGACCGATCCCCATTCACTCCCGCGCTACCGCGTCAACGGCGTGCTGGTGAACATGCCGGAGTTCCAGCAGGCCTTCCACTGCCAGCCGACGGCGGCCATGGTCAGCCCGCGTGCCTGCCGCGTCTGGTAGGGGCAACCGCCAGGAAGAACGACCTGGTCCGTAGTGGCCAGGCCGTATCTTTGTTCGACTTCGAAGCGCAGCTTTCTTGCTGCCTTCGGGAATAAGCCGCGCCTGCCGCTATCGCCAGATCACCTCTTGCGCGGTCAGCATGGGCACGTCGTCGTCTTTCCTGCGCCCGGGCTTGAACTTCCATTGCTTCAGGTTTTCGACCGCCTTCATGTCGGCCTCAAGCGTGTAGTGCTTGGCAATGGTGATCAGGTGGGCTTTGCCGTCTGTCCCTACCACGCACCACAGGACCACGCGGCCATTGGCAAAATCTTTCAGCGGCGGCGGGTCGGGCTGCTGGAGCAGGAGCGGAGGCTTAATCTCGTCGCCTGAAGCGCGATAGACGGTCTGGCCTTCAAAATAGGTGATCATCGGCGGGCGGGCAAGGCCCGCCTCGCTTTCCAGCTCCGGCAGAGGCGCAGGGGGGCGCTTCTGTTGCGACACGGCAGCCAGCGCAAGGGCGCAGAACATCAAGCAAAGCAGGGACTTTCGCATCGCGGAACCTCAACCTACAGCATAGCAAGGCTATTCACGGCGCGTCATCTGCGATAATCTGCCCACTGGCCATGCAACTCAAAAACGCCTTACAGAACGCCGTACGCTATCTGGATGACGAGGTCGTCGGATCGCCGCGCATGAATGCCGAAGTGTTGCTGATGTTCTCGCTCGGCTGCGACCGCGCCTATCTCTATGCCCACCCGGAACGCGAACTGACGGAGCGTGAGCTGGATGGCTACCAGTCTTTATTACGCGAGCGTGGGCGCGGCGTGCCCACCCAGTACATCACTGGCCACCAGGAATTCTGGGGATTGGATTTGATCGTCTCTCCGGCGGTGCTGATCCCGCGGCCCGAGACCGAGCACCTCGTAGAGACGGTCATGGAACTTGCCGGCTTGAGCAGCGGGAACGCCACGCGGGACTCCGACCAGACCGCCCGGAAACTGCGCATCCTCGATGTCGGCACAGGTTCGGGCGCGATCGCCCTCGCCCTGGCCCACGAACTGCCTCAGGCGGAACTCTGGGCGGCAGACATTTCATCGACGGCGCTGGAAGTGGCGCGGGCCAACGCCGCTCGCCTGCAGTTGACCGAGCGCCTCCGGTTTCTGGAAAGCGACCTGCTGGCGGCGCTGGATCCCGGCCTCGCCTTCGATTTCATCGTCTCCAACCCGCCCTATGTGGGCGAGGGCGAAGAGGACAAGGTACAGCGCGAGGTCAGGAAGTTCGAACCGCGTGTAGCCGTCTTTGCCGGTCCTGACGGGCTTGATATTATCCGGCGGCTCGTCCCGCAGGCCCTGGCGGCCCTGAACCCCTCGGGCTGGTTGCTGCTGGAGATCGGCTACACCCAGGAGGCGCAGGTGCTGGAGTTGCTGGCCGGGCATCACCCGTGGTCGGAGCTGCGCTCCGTCGCCGACCTGCAGGGAATCCCGCGCGTGATTGCCGCGAAAAAAGGCCGAATTCCCCAATCTCCTGCGGCTCAGTTTTCCGGGCCGGGTAATTAGCCGGAGAGCTCTCATTCAGGCTGGAGCAATTTCCGGGGAGCACATCAAAGCGGGAGCGACTTGACCACACACCACTGGCAAGGAGCGCGGCCCGGTTGGTTGTTGGGCTAGGAGCCGGTTACAAGACCCTGCTCAGAAGAGAACGTAGACAACGGTTTCATGACCAATCGCCATCCCAGCGAATCATTGATCCGTGTTCACAAACCCTAATCTCGCAGCCCCAGAAACCCGCGTAAAAAGGCCGCCCGAGGGGGCGGCCGGCGCTGGTCACAAAAAAGTGGGTATGCTATTTAACTCGGAGCGCCACTGCTCTATTTCGCCCGCGACTCGCTCCGAAACGCTGGTACCGATGGGACTCTCAAATTCCGCACGGCCAGCAACGCGGCAGATCGGCATCCCCGCGTCGTTTCAGCTGAGGACGTGCGGAGAAAACTGCCTCCAGGTTCATGTTCGGGCAGCGGCCTGAGACGATGCCGCAGCAGGCGCTGTTCCCATGAACCTCGCGCGATAGACATGAATAAAGTAGAGTCCTACCGGGGCCGCGATCACGTATGGTATCGCAGCACAAAGGTACAGGTGCTGCACGGACATGTTCATTCCGACCAGCAATCCGCCGAGAACCGGTCCGGTTACTGAGCCCGCGCGGCCAATGGCAAAGCACCAGCCGGTTGCATTGGAGCGGAAAGCGGTTGGATACATCATCCCGGCGACGGCATTGGTGGCGTAGTTGAACCCCAACACGGTGAATCCCGACAGAAACATGGCGATGCTCAATAGCGTCCCGGAGAAGAACACCAGGTATCCGATTGAGCCGACCACAATAATGCCGGCAAAGGGCAGAATCGCTACCGGGGTGTAGCCGAATCGGTCGATCAGATAGCCGATGGTCCATCCCCCGATAACGCCACCCACCTGGATGACGGAGGTGAACAGTGCAGCCTTGGAAAGCGGCATGTTCGCGCTGGACAGCAAGGTCGGCGTCCAGTTGAAGAGGAAGTAGTAGCACATCAGGTTCGTCGCGAACAGGATCCAGAGGCAGATGGTGACCGGAGCGAGACCATCACGGAACAATTGCACAAAGCGGAAGCTGGTGTATTTCTCGTCATGCACGCTGAAAGTTGTAGCGGCGTCGAGGTGGATGCCCGGCTCTACCTTGCGGAGGAGCTTCATGACCTTCTCCCGACATCCTTCGCGCACCGAGTAGTACTTGATGGATTCCGGAAGGGCAACCATGCAGAGGATAGCGGCCAGCACGCCGATGACGCCCCCCACATGAAACAGAATTTTCCAGCCATGTGCGGGAATCAGCCAGGCCGCTACCGGGCCGGGCATGCCGGCGCCGATTCCGATACCGGAGATCATGGCGACCACCAAAGTCGCGCGGTTCCGCTTGGGGGCATACTCCGAGCCCAAGGCTATGATGTTGGGCATAACGCCGCCGATTCCAATACCACACAGGAAGCGGACGGCGGCGAGTTCCGTTACATTCGTTGCCAGCACCGCGGCCCAGGTGAACAGGCTGAACAACAGGCAGGAAATGGTGATGGCTTTCTTTCGGCCATACCGATCGCCAATGTACCCCAGCAGCGGCGCCCCGAGCAGGATGCCAAAGGGACTGGCACCGAACACCGGCCCCATGGCGGCCCGACTGGACAGGTGCCACGACTTGATGATCGCCGGAGCGGCATAGCCGATGTTATTGATGTCGAAGCCGTCGAGAAACATGATGAATGCGGCAACAACGATCACCCGGAGAGTGAACGATGTGACCTTGGCCTCGTCGACTACCGAGGTTACGTCGATGACGTTCGCGTTTGCCATGACCCACCTTTGTCCTTTGAAAATAGAAGTTAGGCCGATGCGGTCATTGCCATCCAAGAAACCAGCTTCATGCCGCCCTCGCTTCTGAGCGATGCCGGCAAAGTGCGATGCCGCTACACATAGCTGCCGTCCTTGACCCACGCCGCGAGTGCACCAATGCCCCTCTCAAGGTCGTATTCCGGCTGGTAGCCGAACTCTTCCCGGATACGGCTGTTGTCGAGACAAGCGTCGATGTCGAACTCGGTCTTGGTGATCGTACCCACGCCTTCGCCCAGACGAACGCTGCTGCCGGTATAAAGTTTTTCCAGCACGCAGGCGACATCATGGAAAGTGTGGTGACGGCCCAAGCCAATGTTGTAAATATCGTGTTTGGTAGTGCGTGCGCAATGGATCAGGGCGTGCGCCCGAACGCAATCGCGCACGTAAACGAAGTCGTGGCCTTCGCTGCCGTTGATGTCGTTGAAGGTTGTAGGCCCGCCCTTCACGACCGCCGTGACCATGCGCAGCATGGGGTTGCGACCGGAAGCATAAAGCGGCCCGTAGATGCGCGACGGGCGGGTAATGACCACGTCCATCTTGTGCACCTTCCGGTACATGAGGCAGAGCAGTTCCGCCATCTTCTTGGTAACCGGGATGTAGCGGTCTGAGCGCACCCAGATGAACTCTTCTTCCTTCAACGGCTCGTCGCCTTTTCGTCCCTGGTTCACACTCTCGGAACTGACGAAGGTGACCCGGCCCATATCCAGCAGCCGGGCAGCTTCAAGGATGTGGCCGGTCCCATTCACATTGATATCGACTGCCTGCGCCAAGCTGCCTTTGCCTTCATAGATGGAAGCGCCGTGAATGATGCTGGTAACCCGGTGCTTCCTGATGGCCTCGACGATGGTGCTGAGGTTGGTCACGTCCATCGGTGCGACGGCCAACCCCTTGCCCATGTGGGGAGTCAGCAGATCCGGAATCTGGGCGTTGCGGTTGCGGGTGAGCAGGACCTCGCAGCCCTGCTCAAGCAAATATTTGGCCAGGTTCCCGCCAAGAAAGCCCAGTCCGCCGGTGATGAGTATCATCGCGTCTTCCTATCGGGCCGAAGCCGCCTTGCGGGCGGTGTTCAACGGCGTGCGGTTCAGCGGCTCAGGTTCACCCTCGGTAACGATATAGCTGTCGCCGACGAAGACGCCGTCGCCGTTCTTGTCCATGACGCACGGATGAACGACGATGGTCATGCCGGGCTGCAGCATCGTCTGGTCTTCCGGCACGATCGCCGGCGGTTCGTCCAGGTCGTGGCCCATGCCGTGGCCGCCCCGGTACAGGTACAGGAAGCCGGCTTTTTCGACGTAATCCTTCATCACGTTGGCAACGTCGCAGGCGCGGTTGCCGGGGCGAAGCGCTTTGACGCCCAGTTTCTGCGCCGTCGTGCCCACGTCGAGAAACTCCTTCATCTTGGCCGTGGGTTCTGACAGCGGCGTGACGACCGTGAGCTGGGTGTAATAACCTTCGTAGCGCGGGGTCAGCTCGACCAGCAGGCTCTCGCCTTCCGCAATCACTCTTCCCGAAGGGGCCAGGAAAGGCGCCACGGGATATTTACCGGTGCCGATAAGATTGAACGCTTGTTCCACGCCATTCTTGCGGATGAAGTAGTCCATCTCGGCGTAGATGTCGAACTCGCTCATGCCGACCTTGGCGACTTCCTTAATGCGGTCGTAGAGTCCGTCGGTGATCTGGGCGCACTTGCGGGCGATCGCCTGTTCCTCGGGGCTCTTGATCATGCGCAGATCGGAAATGACTCGATTGGCGTTGACCAGGGTCGCGCCCGGAAGCTCCTTCTTCATGTGCTCGTAAATGCTGAAGGAGATATTCTCGATGCCGACCAGACCGATTCGCTTGTCCTGCCCGCCGCATTCCTTGATGCGCTTCACGATGGCTTCGGGATAATTGGAGCTCTGTCGAGAATCGCGGATCCAGCGCTTGTTTGCGACCTGCTCCTGAATCTTGCTGAAGACGAAAAGAGTCGGCTCGCCTTCCCGCGGAAAAATGACGTAGGAATAGCCGAAGTGCGGTGGATAGTTGGAAAAGTAGCGAACATAGCCGGTCCACATGGCGTTGGAAGCAACGACCAATAGGGAGAGGTCGTTCTGCTCCATAGCCTTGCGGATTTCACGGTAACGACGGTCGCGTTCCTGCTCGGTCAATAACATGTCTGCTCCTCAAATTTCGTCAGTATTCACGCAGGTTATGCCGAGACGAGGGCCAGGGCGCGGAAGGGCGCGGCACTCGAGTTCAGCATGAGCAACGGGTTGCAGATGAAGGTGAATGTGCGGTCAGCCGGCAATTTGTCCAGGTTCACCAGATTCTCGATATGGTAGCAAGGTCGCTTGCGCATCAGCATGTGGGTGGCGCGGTCCTTGGCGTGGTCGACCGTGGAAGCATCGACTCCGAAGATAAGGATGCCGCGGTCCAACATCCATTCGACCGTATCCGCGCGGATTTCGAGGTACCTGCCCCAGTACTCGTCGGTGCCGTAGAGTTCTGCCGCACCGGTGCGTATGAGGATGAACTTCAGGTCGCTCGGGTTGACATTGATTTTCTTGAGCGCTGCATCGAGTTCTGCCGGTGTGACCGATTCACCCGCTTGCTTGGAGGAAAAATCGAGCACCACGGCGCTGCCGACCATGTTCTCCAGCGGCAGCTTGTCGATGCCGGTTCCTTCCGGATTGAAGTGCAGGGGTGAGTCGATATGCGTGCCCGCGTGATCGCACATAACGAGCATGTTGGCTTGCGAAGAAACATTGCCGGGGCGAAGCGTCTCGTGGTGCCCCTGGTAGATACCGAGAAAGGTCTTCGAGATTAAGGGAAACGTGGGCATCTTCGTATGAATTGGCCGGGACAGATCAACGACCTGGAAAGCTGGCTGCATGTAGCCTCCTGTTGCCTGATACGCTTGGCTAAGAGCTTGGACTGCGACGAAGGGCGGGTCCCCGCCGGTGCACGTGCGGCTTCGGGCACGCCAGCGAGCCATCAGGATAATCAACCGCGCGAATATAGTTGTGGGAGTCTGGCGAGTAAAGTATTTTGTTGGTACAAAGTTGGACCTGCCAGGCACAATATGGAGCTACGTCATCTTCGCTATTTCGTGGCGGTTGCGGAGCAATTGAGCATGAGCCGCGCCGCTGAACGCCTGCATACGGCCGAGCCCTCGCTGGGACGCCAAATCCGCCAGCTCGAGCAGTTTATCGGCGCTCCTTTGTTGATCCGCCGCAAGCACGAATGGGAGCTGACCGAGGCGGGAAAGATCATGCTGGCCGAAGCCAGGCGTGCCCTCGAAGGGCTCGATTCCATGGTGCAGATGGTGCAGCAGGCTGGCCATCAAGAGGCGGGACGAATCGTTGCCGGCTTCTCCCCGGGTGCTTCTTCCGCCGTACTTTCGCGCCTGCTGCCGCTGCTTAAGGCGCGCCATCCCGGGATCAATCTGGTATTGCGCAGTCTGTTTTCTGCGGAACAGGTGGCTGCGCTCAAGAGTCGCACCATCAGCGTTGCCTTCTTGCGTGGTCCGGTAAGCGGACGGGAGATTGCCTCCGAGGTCATCCGCAGGGACCGGATCATGGCCCTTATACCGTCAGACCATCCCTTGGCTAGGCTAAAACGGGTTCCGCTTGCCAAACTGGCCCAGTTGCCGCTGATACTCTCCCGTGTCTTTAAGGATGACGTAACTTCGATAGCAACCCGGGGAGCGGTGACCTTTCGCACCGCGCTGGAGACCGACAGCATTCTGCCGACGCTTAGCGCCGTCGGTGCCGGGTTG
>Ga0316217_10007359_pt1 | contig 10545 bp, 9 predicted proteins | sample 1anoAmetaG_FD_203633 | JGI IMG/M metagenome (GOLD analysis project Ga0316217, IMG submission 203633) | Freshwater microbial communities from Trout Bog Lake, Wisconsin, USA - 1anoA | ecosystem: Environmental > Aquatic > Freshwater > Lake > Hypolimnion/Profundal zone | place: USA: Wisconsin... | reverse complement strand
AAGTTCTCATCGCCAATCGTGGCGAGATCGCCATCCGTGTGATTCGGGCCTGCAAAGAGCTGGGTATCAAGACCGTTGCGGTCTATTCCCAGGCCGACAGCAATTCGTTGCATGTGAAGCTGGCCGACGAAAGCGTCTGTATCGGCCCTGCGTCCAGCGCGCAAAGCTACCTTAATATCAACGCAATCATCAGCGCTGCGGAGTTGACCGATGCCGAGGCGATCCATCCCGGTTACGGTTTCCTCTCGGAAAACGCCAATTTTGCCGAAGTCTGTGAGAAATGCGGCATCACGTTCATCGGCCCAAGTCCCGAAAGCATGCGGATCATGGGTGATAAGATCAGTGCCCGTCAAGCGGTCATCAAGCATGGCGTCCCGATCCTGCCCGGCACCAAGGAAGGGGTGAAATCGGTCGAAGACGCGGTCAAGACCGCCAAGAAGATAGGCTTTCCGGTCATCATCAAGGCAACCGCAGGCGGCGGGGGGAGGGGGATGAAGATAGTCCATTCCCAGGCGGCCCTGCCCAACGCCTTTGCCACGGCCCGCGCAGAGGCCCAGGCCGGTTTCGGCAACCCAGAGGTGTACATCGAGAAGTACTGCGAAAAGCCACGCCACGTGGAGATCCAGATCCTGGCCGACAAACATGGCCATGTCATTCATCTGGGAGAACGGGACTGCTCCATTCAGCGTCGCCATCAGAAGCTGATCGAGGAGGCCCCCTCCACTGTGATAACACCGGAGTTGCGTGAAGCCATGGGGAGCGCTGCGGTCAACGCCGCCGCTGCCGTCGGCTATAACAGCGTAGGGACGGTGGAGTTTCTGGTCGATAAGAAAAACAATTTCTATTTCATGGAGATGAATACCCGTGTGCAGGTTGAGCATCCGGTGACCGAGATGGTAACCGGAGTCGATATCGTCCGGGAACAGATTCTCTCCGCGGCAGGCGTGCCGCTTCGTTACAAGCAGGAAGATATCAAGATCAACGGCCATGCCATTGAGTGCCGCATCAATGCGGAAGACCCGATCAAATTCACCCCCTGTCCCGGCAAGATCACCGCCTACCATCCGCCTGGAGGGCTTGGGGTGCGTGTGGATTCGTTCGTCTATGACCAATACACGGTTGTGCCGTATTACGATTCCATGATCGCCAAGCTGATCGTCCACGCTGAAACGCGTGAAGACGCCATCAAACGCATGGCTCGGGCACTGGACGAATACATCATTGAAGGGATCAAGACCACCGTATCCTTCCACAAGCGGATAATGGCGAACAAGGATTTCATCGAGGGGGACATAGATACCTCCTTCCTTGAAAGGATCGTACTGGAGTGACATTATGGACTTTCCAGAGGAACTGAAATATTCAAAGGAACATATCTGGGTCAGGGTAGAAGGAAGTTCGGCCGTAATCGGCATAACAGATTTTGCCCAGGAGGAGTTAGGACCCATCTCCGGTGTAGAGTTGCCGGATGAGGGCGACGAGGTGGAGCAGGACGATTCCGTCGGGTCCATAGAGGCACGCAAGACTGTAGCCGATATTTATGCACCCTTTAGCGGGACAGTACGCAATGTCAACCACGAGGCTCTCGACAACCCCGTTCTTTTGAACGACGATCCCTATGACGGCGGCTGGCTGCTGGATATCTCCATCAATGACTCCGACGAATTGAAGGGTTTCATGTCGGCTGACGACTACGCCGACTACGTCGAAAACAAGGATTAATTTTTCGGCTGATATGTGTTACAAAGGGCGTGATAGGCATCTATCCCGCCCTCTTGTTTTGAAACCAGATTTTTTCAGGCATGGCAAAAATGGAAAAGGGTTGAAAGGATCCGGACTGTGCGTTTTGCCGTAATAGTGGCATGTGCGATATTGTGCCTGCCGTCGCTTGCAGCGGCCGTCGATGCACCCATCCTGCTCTCGCTCAACGAGGCGATCCGCATGGCAGTGGAGAAAAATCTCGACGTGCGGGCTGAACTGTACAATCCCGCGCAGTTCGAGGCTGACATCAACCGCAACAAGGCAATCTACGACCCGCTCCTGACCCTTCAGACGAACTACAGCGATTCCACCATCCCTTCGGAGACCACGGGCACCTATGGTCACATGGTCCAGGCAAACGCCTCGCTGGGACAGCTCCTATGGACCGGCGCAAACGTCACGGCCAGCTTCGACAACACCTACAACAGCAGCAACCTCATCTATATGTTGAATAACTTCTGGGAATCATCCCTGGGCGTCACCGTCACCCAACCGCTGTTGAAGAACTTCGGACGGGCGAATACCGAAATCAACATCAATATCTCGCGGTTTTCCAAGTTCGCCTCGCTGGAACACTTCAATACCATCCTGCTGAATACAGTCGCCCAGGTCAAAAACGAGTATTTCAAGCTCTACAGTCTGCGGGAGCAACTGCAGGTCGCTAAGACCTCGCTTGAGCTGGCGCGCAAGATCCTGAACGATACCAAGGCCCAGGTCGCGGCCGGCACTCTGCCTGCCATGGAGATCATCAACGCCGAATTCGGCGTCTACTCCAGGGAGAAGGACCTGATCGACGCCGAGAGGGGGGTGAGCGATGAGGTCGACGTCATGCGCCTTTTACTCCAGATCAAGGAAAAAGGTGAAATCCTCACCCAGGACCTGCCTCGCCATGACCCCTATGAGGTGGACGAGGATTACGAACTCAAGCGGGCCATGGACCGCCCCGACATCAAGGAGCAGCGCCGCAACCTGGATATCGCCGAACTTCAGACACGTGTCTCCAACACGCGACTTTTGCCCGACCTTTCCTTCTCCGCATCCGCCTCTCTGGTTGGCCTCGACCACACCTATCACCGCAACTTGGAGACGCTTACATCGGCCGATAATCCTGCCTGGAGCCTCGGCCTGATCTTTACCTGCCCTCTGGGCAACAACGCGGCTGAAAACGATTACCGCAAGAACCGCCTCAAGACCGAGCAGACCGCGGTACAGATTAGAAGCCTTGAGGAAAAAGCCGCCGATGATGTCAAGAGCGCCATCCGCGGCATCTCCAGCAGTTACAAGCAGATCGCCGTTTCGGAGCGCGGCAGGGCTTACGCCGAGGAGCGCCTGAAAGCCTACCTGCGCAGGAAGGACGTTGGTCTGGCCACTAACAAGGATGTGCTGGATGTAGAAAACGATCTGGTCGCGGCCGAAAACAACCAGATCACGGCAGTGGTGAACTACGACAACGCTGTTACCCATCTGTGGCAGGTGACCGGGGAACTGCTGGAGCGGCAAAGCATCCGCGTCGTGGAAGGCGATGCGGACAGACTCTACAGGAATATACGCTGATGCTGACCATAGGCCGCATAGACTATGCAAACGTCACTCCACTATTTCATGCCCTCAGAGAACATTTTCCCTGTGCCGGCTACCGGTTCGCCTGCGGGGTCCCGGCCGAGCTGAATGCACTGCTCGCTGCGGGGAAGATCGACGTCTGCCCTTCGTCCTCCATAGAATACGCCATCCGTTCCGAGCGCTACCTCATCCTCCCCGATCTCTCCATCAGCAGCATCGGCCCGGTCGCCAGCGTGCTCCTCTTCTCGCGTGTTCCCATCGAGGAACTCGACGGCCGGGAAATCCTGCTGAGCGCCGAGTCGGCAACATCGGTCAATCTGCTCAAGATACTCATGCGCAAGCGTTTTAACAGCACCTGCCGCTATGCCGTCTCCTCCGGGCCGCCGGCCGAGGCCCTGTGCTCCGCGCCTGCCCTGCTGCTGATCGGGGATGCCGCGCTTCGCTCTTCAATGGCTGTGGCCGGGACCGGCGTGCGCATTTACGATCTGGGATCGCTGTGGTATGAATGGACCAGGCTGCCGTTTGTTTTTGCTCTCTGGTTTTGCACCCGTATCGCCGCAAAGGAGCGCTGCCATGAGGTGCGGAAGCTGGCGGAGCAGCTTGTCCGGGCCAAAGGGTTTGCTGCCATGGAGCGTGAGCTAATTGCCGATTTGTCGCCTGAAGCGGCGTGGATGGGGCGTGAAGGGCTTGTCAATTACTGGCGGGATAATATCTCCTATGAGCTGGGAAAGGCCCATATGGAGGGGCTGCGGTTGTTCTACCGGTATGCTGCGGAACTTGAACTGATCGCCAAGGCACCAGAGCTGCACTTTTTTAAATAATAGAGAGATTCTGACGCAGGCCGCTGTCCCCGCCGCTTGTTTATCATTGATTGGAATCGGTTTTAATCGTTATTCAGCGACCGGCAGCGACGATGGCGGCATAGTCGGCCAGGATCCGGGCGTGGTCGAAACAAAGAACTTCCGGCAACTTATCAAGCGTGAACAGCGCCAGGTTGGCCGCGTCGTCGGCGGCGCACGGAATCCCGCTTCCCCTGGCCATGAAGACCGTAGAAATGGTATGCATGCGCGCATCCCTTGTCGGGTCCGAGTAGCATCCAACCAACCGCAGGTCCTGTATCTCCAGTGACGTTTCTTCAAGTGCCTCCCGGCGCGCGGCATCTTCGAGCGATTCCCCGTAATCCACGAAACCTCCCGGCAATGCCCAGCCATGTGGCGGGTTTCTCCGCTCGATCAACACAATGCAACCATTGATCTCGATGATGATATCCACTGTTGGGAAGGGGTTTCGGTACTTTGTGACCGGAGAACCGCAAGAGGGGCAGGCGAGCGTATCAAAGGACATGGTGTAACCTCCAGGCACCATAAAAAAAGGGGAGAACAATGTTCCCCCCTTGGTGTCACTGTGCAAAATGTTGCGGCGCTTATTTCTTCTTGCCGCCGGACTTGCCGCCGGAGGCTTTTTTGGAAGCCTTGAGCGGGTTGACCTTCGCATCGTCCACCTTGATCTCAACCTTGACATGGGAAGCAAAGTTACAGATGCCGTTGGCCCATTTCTTGGCCGGCGCAGGATAGGCGCTGCATACCTGACCAATGGTGCCGGTCACGATGCGCTCACATCCTTCACAGTTTTCTGCGATGATCTGGCAAGAGCCGTCCGTGAAAACACATCCCTGCTTGCCCCAAAAGGTACACTCGGTACCGGGAAGTACAGTCTGACACTGCATGCTTCTTCCTCCTAAACGTATTCTGTTATGAAATCTAACTGTAACAAGTAAGGCGGAAAAAAGTCAACAGGAAAAATCCTTGGAATTATGACCTGTTTGACTTGACTGGCAGACTCTGTTGTATTACCTTAATACGACAAAACATGTCTTGTTATGAAGGGGGGCAGTATCATGCGTATCGCTTTTGGAACGTCCGGGTGGCGCGGCATTCTCTGTGAAGACTTCATTTCCGATAATATCAGGGTGGTTATCCGGGCCATCGCCGATCATATCATCGCCTCCGGTGAGCAGCACAAAGGGGTGATTGTTGCCTGCGATACCCGCTTCATGGGGCAGCGCTTCGTCGAGGAGGCGGCCCGGGTGTTGGCTGGCGCGGGCGTCAAGGCCTATCTGTGCGAGCGGGATACCCCCACGCCGGTCGTATCCTTTGAGATCCTGCGGCGCCATGCCGCCGGAGCCATTAACTTTACAGCCAGCCACAACCCGCCCGAATACAACGGCGTCAAGTTTTCACCCTCCTGGGGGGGGCCTGCCCTGCCAGAGACTACTAACGATATCGAGCAGCGGGCCAACCAGATGCTGGGCGCGGCTCGCTGCCCGACCCTTTCACTGGACGATGCGTCGCGCCAGGGGCTTATGGAGCGCATCGACCCGCGGCAGGGGTATCTGAAGGCATTGGAAGAGAAGGTTGACTTCGATGCCATTGCCCGTATTGGTAAAGTGGCGCTCAATCCGCTGTACGGCACGGCGCGGGGGTATCTGGATGAGCCGTTTAAAAAGCGCGGCATCCCTTACGTTATGATGAACGACCATCTCGATCCGTACTTCGGAGGCTACCCGCCAGAGCCGTCCGAAAAAAATATTGCCGACTTCATCTCATTGGTCAAAAGCGACCCCGGCATTCGTCTGGGTTTGGCAACCGACGGCGACGCCGACCGTTTCGGCATCCTGGATAGCGATGGTTCTTACATTGAGCCCAACTACATCATTGCGCTGCTTCTGGATTACCTGATCCGAGTGCGTAAACTGGAAGGGGGGGTGGCACGCAGTGTCGCTACCACTCACCTGATTGATGCGGTTGCCAGGAAACACGGCATTCCGGTTTACGAAACGCCGGTAGGCTTCAAGTATGTCGGCGAGTTGATCAGCCAGGACAAGATCGTTCTCGGCGGCGAGGAAAGCGCCGGACTCTCCATCAAAGGGCATGTTCCCGAAAAAGACGGCATCCTTGCCTGTTTTCTGGTGGCAGAGATGGTTGCCCGCGAAGGGAAGACCATCAGGGAGCTGCTGGAGCGGCTGTATGGCGAGGTCGGACGTTTCGTGACCCGCCGGGACAACCTCAAGCTCTCGCCGCAACTGGAAAACGGCTACGCGAACAAGATAGGGGCAGTTCCCGCCGAGGTCGCCGGGGTCAAGGTCAAGGAAGTGGTCAGGATAGACGGAACCAAAATGCTTTTGGCGGACGGCAGTTGGATGCTGTTCCGCAAGTCCGGCACCGAACCGGTGGTGCGTCTCTACGGCGAGGCGTCCACGGAGGCGAGGCTGTCGGAGGTCATGGAGGCTGGTCGGAAGTTTATCCTGGAGTAAACGAGCGCAACGGGGCGCTGTTCGAAGGTTGTTGAAATCTATTTAACTCAAAAGGCAAGGAGATCATCACCATGTGGGACTATACGCCAACCGTAAAAGAACATTTCCTCAATCCCCGTAACGTGGGGGACATACCAGACGCCGACGCGGTCGGCGAGGTGGGCAGCCTTGCCTGCGGCGACGCACTGAAGCTCTATCTCAAGCTGGACGACGAAAAGGACAAGATCGTTGACGCCAAGTTCCAGACTTTCGGCTGCGCCAGTGCCATCGCCTCCTCGTCGGCCCTGACCGAGATGGTCAAGGGCAAGACCCTGGACGAGGCCCTGGCCATCAGCAACCAGGACATCGCCGAGTTTCTGGGCGGACTGCCAGAGGAGAAGATGCACTGCTCTGTCATGGGGCAGGAAGCGCTGGAGGTGGCCATTGCCAAATATCGCGGCCACGAGGTCAAACCCCACAGCCACGATCATGACCACGGCCCTGCATATCCCGACCAGGAGGGGACTATCGTCTGCAAATGTTTCGGCATCACCGACGTCTTCCTGAAAAAGGTGATCGAAACCAACAAGCTGACCACGGCCGAACAGGTGACCCATTTTACCAAGGCCGGTGGTGGCTGCGGTGGCTGCATCCCCAGGATCAAGGAACTTATCGCCGAGGTTATGGGGGGCGAACAGACGGAAGAACCCCGCAAACGCCCGGAAAAACTTTCCAACATGAAGAAGATGCAGATGATCCAGGAGGTTCTTGAGCGGGACATACGGCCCATGTTGTGGGCTGACGGCGGAGACCTTGAGCTTATCGACATCGACGGCCCCAAGGTGCAGGTGGCTTTTCGCAAGGCTTGCGCCGGGTGCGCTTCTTCCGGTTATACCTCCCGCGTGGTCGAGCAGAAGTTGCGTGACCTGGTGGCAGAGGACATAGTTGTCGAGGAGGTCTCGGCATGAAGGAGATCTATCTGGACAACAACGCCACCACCAAGGTTGACGAGGCGGTCTTCGAGGAGATGCGTCCCTACTTCTGTGAGCTGTACGGCAACCCCAGTTCCATGCATTTTTTCGGCGGCCAGGTGCAGCAAAAGGTGGACGAGGCGAGAAGGCGCGTGGCAGCGCTTCTGGGTGCCACGCCGGACGAAATCATCTTTACTGCCTGCGGTACCGAAAGCGACAACGCCGCAATCCGCTCGGCCCTGGAGGTATTTCCGGAAAAACGCCACGTCATTACCTCCCGCGTGGAGCACCCGGCCGTTCTGACCCAATGCCGCAACCTGACCCAAAGGGGCTATCGCGTGAGCGAGATCGGCGTGGACAGCGAGGGGCGGCTGGACCTGGCGGAGCTGAAGGCAGTGCTGGATACCGACACCGCCATCGTGTCGCTCATGTATGCCAACAATGAGACCGGCGTGATCTTCCCCATCGAGGAGATTGCCGCCATTGTCAAGGCCAAGGGGGCGCTGTTCCATACGGATGCCGTCCAGGCCGTGGGCAAGGTCCCGATCAACCTGGCGGCCTCGAATATCGACATGCTGTCGCTCTCTGGCCACAAGCTGCATGCGCCCAAGGGGATCGGCGTGCTCTATCTGCGTCGCGGCACCCCGTTTCGCCCCTTCCTGGTGGGAGGACACCAGGAAAAAAGCCGCCGCGCCGGCACGGAGAACGCGGCCGCCATCATCGCTCTGGGCAAGGCATGCGAACTTGCCGGGCAGCATATGGAGATCGAGAATACCCAGGTAAAGATCATGCGCGACCGTCTGCAGAGCGAACTGATGGCCCGTATCCCCCACGCTCGCATCAACGGCGGTGCTGCCGAGCGGCTGCCCAATACCCTCAACATCGCCTTTGAGTTCGTGGAAGGGGAAGCGATTCTGCTGCTTTTGAACGAGCTTGGCATCTGCGCCTCTTCGGGCAGCGCCTGCACCTCAGGTTCCCTGGAGCCGTCCCACGTGCTGCGGGCCATGGGGGTGCCCTTCACCTGCGCCCACGGCTCGATCCGCTTCTCACTCTCCCGTTTTACCAGTGACTCAGAGATCGACGCGGTCATCCGCGAATTGCCGCCGATCATTGCCCATCTGCGGCAGATGTCACCGTTTGGCAGGGAGTTTTTGAATAATTAACCCTCTCTTTTAGCGAGGATGAATAGAACAAGACGGTTCCAAGATCGGCTTGGAACGTGAATAAGTCCCGCAGGGGGCGGCCCCAGTGTGGCAGCCCCCTGTTTTTGCTGGCATATCAGGAAAAATGCGTTAGAATTAAACCCGGCCGTCCTGATGTGACGGCGATTGACCTTTTACTGAGGAGTTTCGATCATGGAGATACGGGTGCCGGAGGTGGGCGAGTCGGTCCGTGAAGCGCTGCTGGCCAAGTGGTTCAAGAAGGACGGCGAGGGCGTCAAGAAGGACGAGGCGCTGTGCGAGATAGAAACCGACAAGATCACACTGGACATACACGCCGATGCGGCCGGTGTTCTCGCCATCACGGTAGCAGAGGGAACGACTATTCCGGTCGGTACGGTCATCGGCTCCATAAGCGGGCAACAGGCCGTAGCCGCCGGGACGCCTGCGACGGAACCCCAAACCCCGTTGCAGACGGCGGTTGATTACAATCTCATCCCCTCGGCATCGACACCGGCTGCCCGCCGAGAGATGCGCGAACAGGGTATTGACCCTGCCAGGGTAGTAGGGACCGGCAAGGGTGGGCGCATTACTTTGGACGATCTCTTCAGCGGCATCGCGGAGAAATCCCAGCAAGTTCTCGCCGCACAGACACCACCCACGGATACGCCTGTGTCTGCCCCAGCAGCCCCATCCGCGCTGCAAAGCATGGTCACCGCTTTTGTTCCGCCCGCGCCCCTTCCCCCGTCCGGGGCGGTTCACTCGGAGGATGCCCCCCACTATTCTGCCGACAGGGAAGAGCGCGTTGCCATGTCCCCCATACGCAAGCGGATCGCCGAACGTCTGGTTGCGGTGCGCCGGGAAACCGCCATGCTCACGACCTTCAACGAGGCCGACCTGACCCACATCAATAAACTTCGGGACAAATACCGCGACCACTTCCTAAAGCGCCACGGTATCAAACTCGGCTTCATGTCGTTTTTCGTCAAGGCCTGCGTGGAGGCGTTGCGGGAGTTCCCGGCCGTAAATGCCAGCATCGACGGCGACAACATCGTGTACCATCATTACTACGACATAGGCATCGCCATCGGCGGCGACAAGGGACTGGTGGTCCCGATCCTGCGCAATGCCGAGCGGCTGCATCTTCACGAGGTGGAGAAGGCAATCAGCGACTTCGGCGAGAAGATAAAGACCAACCGCCTGGCCATCTCCGACCTGGAGGGGGGCACCTTTACAATCTCCAACGGCGGCGTGTACGGTTCCATGCTCTCCACCCCCATACTCAACCCGCCTCAGAGCGCCGTGCTTGGTATGCACGCCATCCAGGAACGCCCCGTGGCGCGGGACGGCCAGATAGTCATCCGCCCCATGATGTACCTGGCGCTCTCCTACGATCACCGTCTCATAGACGGGCGCGAGGCGGTCGGGTTTCTGAAGAAGGTGAAGGAGTATGTAGAGGACCCGGAGGAGTTGCTGCTGGAAAGTTAGGAGGTTGTTGAAAAACAGCCATCTCGCCGCGTCCTCGAACGCCCTTTCGTGCAGCGTAGCTCTGCTACGCCTCCTCAGGGCCTTCTGCGGGTGCGACGATCTGACTATTTTTGAACAACCTTAGCTCTAAGATGATTTGTTGAAAAACAGCCATCTCGCCGCGTCCTCGAACGCCCTTTCGTGCAGCGTAGCGAGGCTCACGCCTCCTCAGGGCTTTCTGCGGGTGCGACGATCTGACTATTTTTGAACAACCTTAGCTCTAAGATGATTTGTTGAACAACAGCCATCTTGGCCATCGTCCTCGAACGCCCTT
>Ga0316217_10007358_pt1 | contig 10545 bp, 8 predicted proteins | sample 1anoAmetaG_FD_203633 | JGI IMG/M metagenome (GOLD analysis project Ga0316217, IMG submission 203633) | Freshwater microbial communities from Trout Bog Lake, Wisconsin, USA - 1anoA | ecosystem: Environmental > Aquatic > Freshwater > Lake > Hypolimnion/Profundal zone | place: USA: Wisconsin... | reverse complement strand
GCGGACCTGACCGACGACGCGGTCAACGCCAAGATCGTGGCCAACGGCTGCAAGGGCATCTGGGCCGACCCGCTGCAGCCCGGCAAGCACCCGCTCAACACCAAGATCTGCAAGGTGGACATCGTCCCCACCACCCAGATCCTGCTGAACTGGGCCGACAACCGCAGCAGCGCCCATGAGCTGGATTCCGGCCTGAAGACTATCACCCTGCGCACCGCCGACGCCTTCAACGTCAACATGGACGTCAGCGTGATCATCCACATCCCCATCAAGAACGCGCCGAAGGTGATCGCCAACCTGGGCTCGGTGAAGAACATGATCTCCCAGGTGCTGGAGCCGGCCATCAGTTCGCACTTCCGCAACGCGGCCCAGTACATCCAGGCGCTGGATCTCTACACCCAGCGCCGGGAACTGCAGGAAAAGGCCAAGGAGCACATCGACGCGGTGCTGCGGGTGCACCACATCGATTCCAAGGACACCCTGATCGCCGACGTGGTGCTGCCGCCGGAACTGACCAAGACCGTCACCGACCGGCAGATCGCCGAGCAGGAGAAGAAGACCTTCGCCACCCAGAAGGAAGCCCAGGACGAGCGCCGCAACCTGGAGAACGCCACGGCCCAGGCCAACATGCAGCCCAAGGTGGTGGAATCCGAGCGCAACGTCGAGATCCAGAAGAACCTGGCCGAAGGGCGGATCAAGGAGGCCGAAGGCTCCAAGCAGGCGGCCATCCTCACCGCCGAGGGCCAGGCCGCGGCGGTCCGGCTCCAGGCCGGCGGCAAGGCCGAGGCCACCAAGGTCAACGCCGCCGCCGATTCCGAAGCCATCACCAAGGTCGGCACGGCCGAGGCCGAGATCATCCTGGCCAAGGGCACCTCCACCGCCGAAGCCTACAAGCTGGAAGTGGGGGCCATGGGCCGGGACGTGTTCGGCCAGATCCGGGTCATCGACAAGATCGCCTCCAGCAACCTCAAGTTCATCCCCGACAACCTGGTCCTGGGCGGCGGCGGGGGCGAAGGCGGCCCGAACGGCATGATGAACGGCCTGTTCGGCATCGCGCTGCTGGAGAAGCTGACCGGCAGGAGCTTCGCGCCGCCCCAGGGGGAGCAGAAAACGCAGTGAGCTAGGCGATCGAGTGGACGCTCAACCATTCCTGCAGGGCCTGATCCATCCGGCCCTGCCAGCCGGGGCCTGTCGCCCTGAATTGAGCCACCACATCATGGGACAGGCGGATCGTGATCCGGTCCTTCTTCGGGGCGACTTGAGGGCCCCGGGGCTTGCGCAGCTTGGCCTGCAGCGATGCAGGCAGGGCGCTGAAGGGTACCCCCTTGGCGAGGTCCTCCCTGGTCAACTCCCGGACTTCACCTTCCTGGTCAGTCAAGGGTTTGCGGTTTGCCATATTTCCTTCCTTCCCGCTCGTTCGCTTTCCGGAAACTGATGACTCTGATCCCGATGGGTAGCTCAATGAAACAAAGGACATGAAGCCTTCGCTCGAAATACCCGATGGCGATCATGCGTTCCTCACCGTAGTCGCGCCGTTCGTCCTTGATGAAAGTTGCGGTTTCAAAATTGAAGTCAACAGCATGGTCGAACGGAAGCCCACGTTCCAAAATATTCCGAACATTCTTTGCGGGGTCGAACGCAACTTCCATTTCCATATTGTATGCACAATAAAATAAAAATCAACCCCGATTCCCAGTCCTCCAGTGAATTAATACCTGAAAAACCCAAGACGCAGCCCGGGCCGGATGCATCCAAAGGCCTGGAGATCACATCATGGGGTTCAATCGGCTGGTTCCAATCCTGCTGGCGGCAACGCTGCCGCTGAGCTTCGCCCGCGCCCAGGGGACGGGCTTTTCCCCCACCCCCAAGGCGGCGCCCGGAACCGAAGAGGCCTTCGACGCGGGGCTGGCCGCGGGAACGAAACCCCAGCAGCTGGGACAGCCCGCCACCGATATCCACGGCATCGACGCCGCCGGCGCCCCCATCGATCTGGCCCGGTTCAAGGGCAAGGTGATCCTCCTGGACATCTCCACCATGTGGTGCGTCTGGTGCAAGCAGGATGCCGCGCCGCTCCAATACCTCTACCGGACCTACGGCCCCAGGGGCCTGGCCGTCGTCACCTGCCTCACCGAGGACGCCAACGGCGCCGCGGTCACCCAGGCGGGTTTGCGGCAGTGGGCCGGCACCTACCACCTGACCCAGACGGTGATGAACGACGCCAGCGGAACCCATGACGGGGTGGCGGAAAGCGTCTACGCCCGGGCCACCGGCGGCTTCCCCACCCTGGTGCTCATCGACCGGGACTTCAACGTCCAGTACCTGGAGGGGGGCCTCGATCTCCCTGGCGTGACCGCCAGGATCGAAGCGCTGCTGAAACCGTAGCCATGTCCGGACCCTTCGCCCACGCGCTGCTGTGCCTGGCCCTGGCTCTCCCGGCCTGGGCGGGCCCGGCGCCCGCCTTCAGCCTGAAGCGGCTCGACGGCGCCCCGTTCAACCTCCAGGATCATCTGGGCAAGCAGGTCATCGTCCTGGATTTCTGGGCCACCTGGTGCGGGCCCTGCACCCGGTCGCTCAAGAAGCTCCAGGAACTGCATGAAAGCTTCCCGGAGGCGCTGGTGCTGGCCATCGCCATCGACGACGGGCGGACCCTGGCCCAGGTGGCGCCCTACGTCCAGGGGCGGGGGTTCACCTTCACCGTGCTGCTGGACCCGGACGCCGCGGTGTGCCGGATGTTCGATCCCGAAGGGGGCGTCCCCACCACCGTCGTGATCGACCGCCGGGGAGGGCTGGCCTACCAGCACACCGGCTACCTGGCCGGGGACGAGCGGGCGCTGGCCACGGCGGTGGCGAAACTCGGCAAGTGAAGCGGGCCATCCTCATCCCCGCCCTGGCCGGCCTGGCGGCCTGGGCCGGCGAGGCCCGGCCCTTCAGCCTGGAAACCACCGTCGACCTGCTCGAGCGCCACGACCTCGCCGCCACCGGGCCGGCGAGCTTCCAGCAGCCGGCGGTCCGCCCCGGACAGTTCCAGGACACCCTGTCCCTGGTGGGCGGCCGCGGCCCGTGGACCGGCGCCCTCACCCTGCGGGACGTCAACTTCTACCAGCAGGATCCCAACATCACCCTGGATCACGCCGACACCCGCATCTACAAAAGATATATCAAGTATCAAACCGACCGCTGGACCCTCCAGGCGGGCGACTTCAACACCCTGCTCGGCCGCGGCCTGGTGCTTTCGGTGATCCAGAATCCGGCCATCCTCAAGGACGACACCATCGACGGCGGCGACGCGCGCTACCGCGGTGGGCGGATCGAATGCCACGGCCTCAGCGGGACCGTCGCCACCGAAAAGCAGGACCAGAGCTGGCGGGTGGCGGCCCTGGAAGCCACCCTGGAATGGCTCCCGGGCCACCGGGCGGGGCTGCGCGCGGCGGTCATCCAGGACGGGCGCCTGCCCCCGTTCGGGGTGCCGGTGGGGCTGCGCCAATGCCGCTCGGCCAGCCTGTCCGGCCAGGACCCGTCCGGGTCGGTCAGCTACTACGGGGAGGCGGGCCGGATCGACTTCCGCGACCAGCAGCCGCTCCCCTACCCCACCCCGGTGGATCCGCGCACGGGCTCCGGCGCCTACGGCAGCCTGTCGTTCCAGCGCCGGGGCTGGTTCCTCATGGCCGAGGCCAAGAACTACCGGAACTTCGACGATGCCCTGAACAACCCGCCCCTGGCCGACCGGGACACCGAAAAGAATGACCTGTACGAGGGCTCCGGCCGGCGCGTCTATGCCCAGTTTTCGTTCCGGCGGCCGGACCTGACCGTGTTCCTCAGCGCCGGACGCTACCGGGAGGAGGACGCCGAGGGGCAGAATATCTACGGCGGGCTCAAGCTCCAGGACTCCGGCCCGCTGGACCTGGCCTGGACCTACGGGCTGCGGACCGTGCAGTACCTGGAAAAGCGCACCGACGCCACCCTGACCTGGCGCTGCACGCCGCTGTGGAGCCTCGAACTGAGCCTGCGCGACAAGCGCAACCGCCCGCCCGGATCCGATCCCTACGAGGAGACCGATCTCACCGTGCAGCTGGCGCGATCGCCCCGGTTCTCGGTCTACCTGCTCCAGCAGCGGGCCTCGGTGGCGGTTTTCCAGGCCACCCGGATGTACAGCGCGGGGATCCGGGTGAACCTGCCTAAGGGCGGCTACCTGGACTTCTCGGCCGGCCGGCTGCGCGGCGGCGAGGTGTGCGCGGGCGGCCAGTGCGTCATCCTGCCTCCGTTTGAAGGCTGGAAGCTGGCCGCGCACCTGCGGTTCTGACTGCCGGCAGCCGCCAGGGTCAGCGCACCGCCAGGGTGTAGCCGGTGTTCGACTTCGGCGTGCCGTATACGCCGAAATCGCAGCTGAACACGGTCCAGGCCAGGGTGGGGTCGGCGGCGTCGGTGGTGGAAGTCCAGTAGAACTGGTAGCCCACGAATCCGCTGAAGGGCGCCGCCTGGTACAGCGTGCCCGCCGCCTGGGTGAACGGGTCGATGGCGTACCTGAAGGTGTTGTCGAAGTAGTCGGCGTGGTTGGGCTGCTGCCGGTCGGCCAGGCTCTGCAGCTCGTTGCGGCTGGGCATCCGCCAGCTGCCCGCGGCGGATCCGTCGCTCAGGCCGTAGAGGCCGCTGTGCAGGCTGTTGACCGCCGCGACGGCCTGGGCCCAGGGCAGGTTGATGGCGTTCGCCTGCTGCATCCAGATCAGGCCGGTGACGGTGTCGGTGGTCGTGCCGTCGCCGTTGTCGATCCAGCGCGGGTAGGTGAGGTGCACGCCGGCCTGGAAGCTGGCGTCATCCCCGGCGGCGGCGCTGGACCAGAACCCGGTGGCCTGCAGCGGCGCTGCTCCGCCGCCGGCGCCTTTCACGGCCCAGACGCCGTTGCTGGCTGTGGCCTTGGCATTGGCGACGCTGTCGTTGATGTAGCAGCCGTCGTCGAGCCTGATGACCCATGCGGTCACGGTGCCCCAGGTGATGCCAGTGTAGCCGGTGGAGCTCCAGTAGTTGCCGTTGGCGACATTGATGAACGGGTTGCCCGCCGGAAGCGCCGGATGGCTGGCGGAGACGTCCACCAGGCTCTCCAGCTCGTGGAGGTTGGGCATCCGCCAGTCCCCCGCCCTGGAACCGTCGCTCAGGCCGTTGCCGCCGCTGGCCAGCTGGCCGACCTCGGCGAGCGCCAGGGGAAAGGTGGTGGGGGCGAAGGTGGCGGCGTCCTTCAGCCAGGTCAGCCCGGTGAGCTGGTCGGTGACGGTGCCGTCCTGATGGTCAGTAAACCGGGTGGTCGGCCAGGCGACCCCCTGCTGCAGATCGCCGTCGTCGCCGGCGGCGTAGCTCGCACGCTGGCCAGTGCGGGCGATGCTGACCGGGGCATTGTGCTGGTCAAAGGCGTTGAAATCCGCCCCTGCCAGGGAGGCGTTGGGCAGGGAGACGAAATGGATGGCGGTGACATCCAGGCCGACCCCGCCGGTGTTATAGCCCTCCAGGAAATTGTTCTGCCCGCAGCGCTGCACCGATGCGCCGCCGCCCACCGAGGGAAAGAAGCCGAAGCCGGGCGCCATTGTCCAGATGAGCCAGTTGGCGGGGACATCGCCCATGGTGCCCAGGCCGGAGAAGCTGTAGCCGCCGCTGCCGTCGGTGACCGCCGTCTGGTCGAACCGGTTCCAGTTGGTGCTGTACAGGAGCACCTGGGCACCGGCCACCGGGAGGCCGTTGTGGCGCACGGTGCCGGTCACGGTGTCGGTGGGCGGTGGCAGGCCCGGATCCGTGTTGCCGAAGCTTTGCCCGGCGCCGCCACAACCTGCGAGCAGGGCGACGGACAGGACGGCCGAGGGAAGGCCGAGACGTCGGGCCAGACCTTGATGCGGCATGGGGGCTCCTTGCTCAGTTCCTACCGGGGGGAAACGGGTCCAGGGCAGCGCTCAGCGTGAGTGCCGTTCGGGTCCGGCGGACCGGGCAGGCGGGACTCCCTCGGAGCGAGGCAGGACAGAACACCAGACAGGAAGACCCAGGCATTCAAAGGGGCCAAGTCGCACGGCCAGGCATTGCTCCGGCTTCCATGCTGATGTCATCGGCACCCGGCCCTGAAACCTGAAGCGGCCACGGGCGCGATGCGGGGACCTGAAGGTTTATTCTAGGTCACGGGCGCCGGGTTGAACACCGCCAGGGCGTTGTACAGCCCCCAGCGGTCCGACCAGGTCTTCTGCCGGCCGCTGGCCACCTCCAGGATCAGCCGGAAGATCTCCCAGCCCACCTCCTCGATGGAGGCCGATCCTTCGGCGATGCGGCCGGCATCGACGTCCATCAGGTCATGCCAGCGGGCGGCCAGGTCGGAGCGGGTGGCCACCTTGATCACCGGCGCGGCGGCCAGGCCGTAGGGCGTGCCCCGGCCGGTGGTGAACACCTGCAGGGTCATGCCCGAAGCCAGCTGCTGGGTGCCGCAGACGAAATCGCTGGCCGGGGTGGCCGCGAAGATCAGCCCCTTGCGCCGCACTTTCTCCCCCGGCGCCAGCACCCCCACGATGGCGCTGGTGCCGGATTTGGCGATGGAGCCCAGGGCCTTTTCGACGATGTTGGCCAGCCCGCCCCGCTTGTTGCCCGGCGAGGGGTTGGCGGCGCGGTCGGTCTGGCCCAGGGCGAGGTAGCGGTCGTACCACGCCATCTCCCGGATCAGCGCCCGGCCCACCTCCACCGTGGCCGCGCGGGGCGTCAGCAGATGGATCGCGTCGCGCACTTCGGTCACCTCCGAGAACATCACGGTGGCGCCGGCCCGGACCAGGAGATCCGAGGCGAACCCCACCGCCGGGTTGGCGGTGACGCCGGAGAACGCGTCGCTGCCGCCGCACTGCAGGCCGACCACCAGGTCGGAGGCCGGACAGGTCTCCCGCCGGCGCGCGTCGAGGGCCGCGAGGTGCTTTCCGGCCAGCGCCATGATGCTCTCCACCATGGACGCGAACCCGACGTAGCGCTCGTCCTGGAGGCAGACGATGTCGTCGCCGGGAATCCGCACCGGGTCGCCGCCTTCGGTCAACAGCCGCTCCGGAGTCAGCTTTTCACAGCCCAGGCTGATGATCATCACCGCGTTGCCGAAGTTGGGGTTCAGCATCAGGTTGTGCAGGGTCCGGATGGGCACGATGGCGGCCGGGGCGTTGATCGCCACCCCGCAGCCGTAGAGGTGGTTGAGCGCCACCACGTCGTCGACGTTGGGAAACCGCGGCAGCAGCTCCGCCTTGATCCGCCCCACCACATGGTCGACCACCCCCGCCACGCACTGGACGCTGGTGGTGATGGCCAGGACGTTCTTGGTGCCGACCGAGCCATCGGCGTTGCGGTAGCCGTCGAAGGTATACCCTTCCAGCGGGGGCAGGTCGGCCGGCACCCGGGTGGCGAGGGGCAGCTCCTCCAGGACCGGCGCCGCCGGCAGGCGCACCAGCGATTCGTCGATCCAGCAGCCCCGGGCGATCGGCCTGACGGCATGGCCGATGGTCTCGCCGTAGCGCAGGATCGCGGCATCGGCGGCCAGGTCGGCCAGCGCCACCTTGTGCCCCTGGGGCACGTGCTCCTGGAGCACCAGCCCGCAGGGAAACACGCTGCCCTCAGGCAGGCCGCCGGCGTTGACGATGATCGCGACGTTGTCCATCGGGTGCAGCTTGATGTAGCGCGGCATGCCCTTGCCGATCGTTCCGGATGCTGTCATGAGGTTCTCCTTGGGGTGTCCTGCTCCGTGCCCGCCCGGACCAGCCTGCCCATCCCGGCCGCGGCCAGGATGGGCAGGCCGCCGCCCGCTACCGGCTCACCACGACCTTGGCCATCTTCTCGTAGTACTGCACCAGGCTGCAGTGGTCCGCCTCGCCCAGGCCGTCCGCCCGGAGCGCCTGCATCATCTCCATCACCGAGGCGGTGAGCGGCAGGGACACGCCCAGTTCGTGGGAGGTGTCCAGGGCATTGGCCAGATCCTTGATGTGCAGGTTGACGCGGAAGCCGGGGGCGAACTTGCGGTCCAGGACCAGGGGCGCCTTGGCGTCCAGGACGGTGCTGCCGGCCAGCCCGCCCCGGATCGCCTTGAACACCAGCTCGGACTCCACCCCGGCCTTGGTGGCCAGCACCAGGGCTTCGGCCATGGCGGCGATGTTGAGGGCCACGATCACCTGGTTGGCCAGCTTGGTGACATTGCCGGCGCCGATGTCCCCGGTGCGCACCACCGAGCCGGCCATGGCCTTCATGACGTCATGGCAGCGGTCGAACACCTCCTGGGGGCCGCCGACCATCACCGACATGGTGCCGTCGATGGCCTTGGGCTGGCCGCCGCTCACCGGCGCGTCCAGCATGTCCGCGCCCTTGGCGGCGAGCCGGGCCGCGACCTCCCGGCTCATCAGGGGCGCGATCGAGCTCATATCGATCACCGTCAGGCCCGGCCGGGCCGCCTCGATGATGCCGTTCTCGCCCAGCACCACATCCTTCACCTGGGGGGAATTGGGCAGCATGGTGATGACGGTGTCGGTGCGCTCGGCGACCTCCCTGGCCGTCGCGGCCGTTTCCGCGCCCGCGGCCGCCAGCTCCGCCACCGCTTCCAAGTTCCGGTCCAGCACCACCAGCTGGTATCCGGCCTTCATGAGGTTCATACACATGGGCTTGCCCATGATCCCGAGGCCGATGAATCCGATCTTCATTTGATCTCCTTGGTTGCCAGTCATGTTCACGATTGCAGAAGGCCCATGCCGGCCAGGACCTGGCGCAGGGCTTCCAGGCTGCTTCCCGAGCAGCTGGTGTTGGGAAGGATGGGGGCGCCCGCAGCCAGCCCGAGCAGGTTCAGGGCGTCCTTGGTCACCACCGGCCAGCTGGCGAGGCCGAAGGCGATGCGCAGGGGCGCCAGCTGGTACTGGGCCTCCAGCGCGCCCTTGAGATCCCCGGCCATGTAACGATCGTAGATCTTCACCACCAGGGCGGGGGCGATGTTGGCGGTGGTGGCCACGCAGCCCACCCCGCCATAGACCAGGGTGGCCAGGATCATGGTGTCCCGGCCGGCCATGACCCTGAAGCCGGTGCCCTGGGTCCGCCGGATGTACTCGCCGGTCTGGGTCATGTCGCCGCTGCTGTCCTTGGCCCCGACGATGGTCGGCAGGGCCGCCAGCCGCTCCACCAGGCTGGCCGAGACATTGATCCGGATCCGGTCGGGGTTGTTGTAGATGAGCACCGGCAGCGCGATCGAATCGGCGATGGCCTTGAAGTGGCCGAACAGTTCGTCGTCGCTGGAGGTGAGCAGAGGCGGCGGCAGGATGGTGATGGCCTGGGCCCCGGCGGCTTCAGCCCGCTTGGCCGCCCGGATGCACTCGCGGGTGGTGACCGCGCCCACTCCAGCGTAGACCGGCACCCTGCCGGCCACCTCGTCCACCGCGATCTCGATGGCCCGCTTCTGCTGGTCCTCGTCCAGTCCGAAGAACTCCCCGGTGCTGCCCAGGGCGAACACCCCGTGCACGCCGCCGTCCAGCACATGCTTGATGATCCGCCGGAACGGCGCCTCCTGGACCCGGTCCTCGGCGTCCACCGGGGTCACCAGGGGAGGCACCACGCCTCGGATGAAATCTGTGTTCATAAGCTGCTCCCATCAAAAATTCCGGGAATACCCCGGTCCTGCGCTTTGGCGAACCCGGCTGTCCGGCCAGTCTGCCGCCGGGACTGCGGGGGGTCAACGCACCATGCAGGGGCGTTTGGGGTCGAAGGTCCACCCGGGAATGAGGCACTGCATCCCGCGGGCGTCGTCCCTGCCTTCCAGTCCCACTTTCTGGTAGAGCTGATTGGCTTTCTCGATCTGGGCCAGGTCCGGTTCCACCCCCAGGCCGGGCCGGTCCGGCACGGCCACCAGCCCGCCCTTGATCTGGAAGGGGTCGACGGTCAGGCGTTCCCGCCCTTCCTGCCAGATCCAGTGGGTGTCGATGGCCGTGGTCTTCCCGGGGGCCGCCGCGGCCACATGGGTGAACATGGCCAGGGAGATGTCGAAGTGGTTGTTGGAGTGGGAACCCCAGGTGAGGCCCCACTCGTGGCACAGCTGGGCCACCCGGACCGAACCCTGCATGGTCCAGAAATGCGGATCCGCCAAGGGGATGTCCACCGAGTTCAACTGGATGGAATGGCCCATCTGGCGCCAGTCGGTGCAGATCATGTTGGTCGCGGTGGGCAGGCCCGTGGCCCGCCGGAACTCGGCCATCACTTCCCGGCCGGAGAAGCCGTCCTCGGCCCCGCACGGGTCTTCCGCGTAGGCCAGGATCCCGTGCAGGCCGCGGCACAGCCCGACCGCTTCCTTGAGCGACCAGGCGCCGTTGGGGTCGATGGTGATGCGGGCTTCGGGGAAGCGCTCCGCCAGCGCCCTGATCGCCTCGATCTCCTGCACCCCGGGCAGGACCCCGCCCTTGAGCTTGAAATCGTTGAACCCGTACCGGGCCTGGGCCGCTTCAGCCAGCCGCACGACCGCTTCGGGGGTCAGCGCCTCCTCGTGGCGCAGCCGGTGCCAGTCGTCCTCGGCCTCGGGCGCGCCCA
>Ga0316217_10007357_pt1 | contig 10545 bp, 11 predicted proteins | sample 1anoAmetaG_FD_203633 | JGI IMG/M metagenome (GOLD analysis project Ga0316217, IMG submission 203633) | Freshwater microbial communities from Trout Bog Lake, Wisconsin, USA - 1anoA | ecosystem: Environmental > Aquatic > Freshwater > Lake > Hypolimnion/Profundal zone | place: USA: Wisconsin... | reverse complement strand
TGGGTACTCCGGGTTATGACCGGCGTATTATATATTAGTCGTATATACAGTCAATAGCGTCCCACCGAAAAGGGAGGGTTTTTCAGCGGAATCTACATCCTATCGTTGCTAGAATCGAAGGATCGCGCAACCGTACCAATGCCACCTCGAAGAACAACGCCCCTTGCCACCGCCAGCAACGGTGGTCAGCCCACTCTCGGTGGCATACTGACCAAGGTGTTGACCAAGGTTGGCCACCCCATGACTGCGCTTGAAGTCATCGACGAAGCGGTCAAGATGGGCTTGTGGTCGGCAGACGTTAATCGGGGGCAAAAGCGGGCGAATCTGGCGTCTCTGGTCAGCCGGGAACTCAAGGTCAATGGCACGCGATGGATGCGCGTGGGACGTGGCCAATTTGCGCTTGGAACGCAGGTGGAAGCCAAGGTGGAGGGAACATTGCTGTAAAATGAAGAACGCCAGCCGTGCAACCGGATGGCGTTCAACTGAATCATTTTGCCAAAGGCTTGGAGCAGCCCGAGGCATCGGGATAATGGCTCCCGAAGGATCATCGTTCTTTCGGGCAGTTTAGTTCCATTTCCCCGACAAGTCAATAGCTCCAGCAAGGATTTTTGCACCATGAAAAAGGTGCGACAGAATCCGTACGCGCTGGCGGATCGTATTCCAGCGCGGGGACCGTCCCCACCATTACGAGGGATAAGCGCCAGCAGCGATTACGCCGACATGGTAATGTCGGGGAATCTCACCAAAATGTGGGATTCAGTTAGTCGCTACTGGCGCGAGGCAGCGGTGAGGAATCGCCACCCCAACGGTCGCTTCGGTCATTTTGACGGACGCGAGCCGAAGGTGCGGTTTGAAACCACGCGGGTTGAGACCCCATCGCTGTTTCGTGACCTAGAGGGTTTCTAGGCCAACAACACTACGGGCGGGGATTTCCCCCGCCCGTAGCTTTTATCGCGGCTGTGGTGGAATTGGCATACACGGCGCAACTGGAGTGCGCTGGGCAAAACCGTGCGGGTTCAAATCCCGCCAGCCGCATTCAATCGGAATCAGACCACAACGATCAGGATGACGGGTGAGACAGCAAAGAATGATCGGCTGTTGCGCCCACTGGCGTCTTGTAAAATAGCCGCTTGCCCTCCGCGCCGATTACTGCCGCATCGCGGCGCTGGAGATCGGTCAATTCGCGCCCGTTCCAACGGAAAGAAAACTCATTGGTGTAACGATGCAAATGCTTTTTACTCATCTTGTGATACACGCCGTAATGCCCGCGTTTAATCAGGGCAAAAAACGATTCGGCGGTATTGGTATTCGCGCCATCGCTGGCACGGACGTATTCGCCAGCGGAGTGATTGACCGTCTTGTGACCGCCGGTAATCTCAGCGTCGGCAATCGCGCTGGGATAGATGCCAAGATCATCGGTTACGATGCTGGCCGACGGTTCAACCGAAGCGTTGAGGATGTCACTCATGGTTGCGCTGTCAACATGTTTTACCGGCTTAGAAATCGCATGACCGCCCGTTTCAATCAATGCGACAACCGGGGCTTTGGACGTGCCGCGCCCGTGCTTGTGGATTTTACCATCGCCGGGCCGGGGCTTGCCGCCGACATAGGTTTCATCGACTTGCACTTCACCCTTGAGCATCCCGGCTAATGGTTCGGCCCGCATTGCTTCACGGATACGGTGGTTCAGGAACCATGCCGTGCGGTAGGAACCGATGCCGCAATTGCGCATAAGTTGCAAGGCGGAAAAACCCTTCTTGCTGGTGGTTAGGAAATGGAATGCTCTCGCCCACGTCGCCAAGGGAAGATGCGAATCTTCCATGACCGTACCAACGGTGACGGTGAATTGGTCCCGGCAATCGCGGCATTCCAATAGCCCTTTGCGATGCGACTTGCCGCCAACGCGGTAAACATTGATGCTACCGCAATGGACGCATACCGGGCCGTTTGGCCAGCGGCGGGATTCAAAATACTCGCGGGCTTGATCTTCCGTCCAGTTCGGGATTTCCTGACCCTTCTGCGATGTATTGGTGACTTTACTCATGGCGGTATCCTAGTACGGCTCGCTTACTTTGTCAAGTGCATATTTCCGGAAGATTTTATCGCAACAAACCTGCGATCAATGTGCGTCGAGAACTTATTAAAACCCACGCCGCTTGCGCCAATCGCCTGTGTGGCCCAAAATATTGCCGAATCCTTTGCATTCGCCGCTGAGCCAGGTAAGTGTAGCCGTTCACGGGCCAGCCGGCAGTAGTGAAGGCGTGGCTTGTCCACGCAAGTGAGCATCAAGGGCATCACGCAGATATGCAAAGACCGAACGGCCTTGCTGGGCGCAGGTGGCCATCGCGGTCCAGATGCGTTCGCACCAGCGCCGGCCACGTTCGCTACGTGTCCCTTGGGTCACCAAACGATCCAGCACCACGAAGCGGATCGCCTGTTCGGCCAGGTTGTTGGTCGGCTCGATTCCCGTCATCGGGGTCAACCTATACTCGATACATTTGTCATATTCATGCTCAACGGCGAACGCCGGCCGGCGGCAGCGGCCAAGCCTGTGCGGGGTACACCGCACGCCCATGTCCGGCGGGACGGCCACAAAGCGCGGCGCCGACGATCCGGGCCGAAGCGGGTTACGTTGGCCCGGCGAACAAGTACATCATGGAGCAGCGTGCGGCGGCGGGAAACCCGTGACGACAAGCTGAGGGGGACAGGTTGACAAAGAGGAACTGGCGGCGGAAAGAACGGCTCTCTGGAAGTTTTGCCGCCGGCCACTTACGCCCGATGTCCTATTGCATTCTGTTTGCGCCATGTTAAAATCGTTCTCCAGCGATCGGACATGGATGTCCAACCGCGTGATCGTTGAACTTATGTTCCACTGGAACCGGCCAAGGAGGGCTGCACCATGGAATTGTTCCCGCAATCGTTGGCGCGCTTTTACCAGCGGCTGACCGCGCTTTGCGTTCGCCAAAAAATCCTGGCGGCCGCTTTCTTCGTCATCATGGTGACGACCGTGGTGGGGTATTGGCATTATAACGCCACGCCGGACATGACCGCCTTGCTCAATCAGTCGCTGTCCAGCGACGAAATCACCCAGATCAGTTGTGAACTGGATACCCGGCAGATTCCCTATCAAGTGACTGGCGACCGTGTGCTGGTGCCCAGCACGCGGCGCATCGAAGTCCTCGGCGTGCTGGGATACGCCCGGCATTTGCCGCACGATACCAACCGGGCCTTTGACGAGATCGTCAAGTCGATTGGTTTGTTCGATCCACCGTCGGTGACCGACGCCAAGTTTTTGGAGGCCAAGCAGCAGACCTTGCAGATGATCATCAGCCAGTTCCCCGGCGTGAATAGTTCGGTGGTGGTGATCGATCCCAGCAGTATGCGGAATTTGGCCGGGCCGGACGTGCCGCCCACGGCCACGGTTTTTATGTCCACCGACGGGGATGTTCGCGGCACCAATAAACCGCTGGCCGAATCCGCCGCTGATATGGTCTGCGGCGCGGTGGGCGGGTTGGTGCGGTCGCGCGTGAAGGTGGTGATTAACGGCATCAACTATCCGCTGGCAAACGCCGCGGCGGAAGAGGGCGTGGGCAGCGATTATGTCATCGATTGTTACCGCCAGTATGAAGCGTTGTACCACGATAAGATCGTCAACCACCTGGGATTTATTCATGGCTTGATGGTGGCGGTCACGGTTAAGCTGGATCTGTCCACGGTGGAAAAACGCGACCACAAGGTTGATCCGGCCAACGGTTACAACGCCCAGCCAAGCACCGACACGCAGAACACCCCAACCGGCAACCCCACTACCGCTAAGACCGAATATGCCAACGACCACATGACCGAAGACGTGCAGATGCGGCAAGGGCCGGGCGATGCGCAGGTAATCGGCGCGGCGGTGCGCGTGCCGCGCAGTTATCTAATCGCGGCGTATCGCAATGAAAATGACGGGAAAAACCCGGATCAGGCCGCGTTGAAAACATTTACCGAAAGCGAATTGGACGCCATTCGCGCTGATGTGAAAAACTGCACCGGGCTGACCAGCGATGACGCCATCACCGTCGGCACCTACAGCGACCAGACGCCGGTCCCGGCGGCCGCCACCGCCACGCAGGCGGCGGTCAATCCGCCAAGCAATATCCTTAGCGCACACCTCAACCAAATCGGCTTGGGCGTGCTGGCGATCATCGCCGTGGTGATGGTTGGCAGCATGGTGCGCAAAGGCACGCCCGCACCGGCCGTTGCCAAGCTGGAAACCGAGGACAAGAACGAGCCGGAGCAAGCCGTGCCGTTCGCCTTTTTGCAAAACGCCGACAGCGCCAATCTACTGGCATTTCTTCAGGAGGAGCATCCGCAAACCATCGCGCTGGTGATGGCCCATTTGCCCTGGCAAAAATCCAGTGAAATTCTCGTCGGTTTGCCCAACGCCAAGCAAGTTGAAGTCGTCAAGCGTATTGCCGGCATTGAGCAGACCAATCCCGCGGTGATCCAGGAAATCGAGCGCGGGTTGCGGCACCGGCTGGGCAACATCGCCAGCCCGGCCATCGCCCCGACCAGCGATCCCGATTTTGCCTTCGAGGATCTGCTGCTGGTCAGCGACCAGCGTATTCAAGCCGCGCTGAACGAAGTGGGCCATGAAGACGTTTGTCTGGCTCTGAAAACCGCCGGCGCGGCGTTGCAGCAGAAGCTATTGGCCAACATGGCCGACGATGCGGCCCAGCGGATTGCCGACGACCTGCAGCATGTCGGCCCGGTACGTGTCCGCGATGTGGAGGCCGCGCAACAGAAGATCATCGCCGCGGTTTGCCGCTGGGAAGATCCCAGCGAACGGCGAATGGTGGCGTAGGAATTGAAGATTTGAGATTTCAAATTTCAGATTTGAAATTTGAGATTAGGTACGTTTCCCATGGGTTTAATCAAATCACCACTCGCCCCGCCATCACTCCGCCCCTTTTCGCTGCGCGACATCGAAGCCGAAGCCGCGGCGATTCTCGCCGACGCCCGGAAACAGGCCGAGGAAATCGGCCGCGCCGCCCACGCCACTGGTTTGGCCCAGGGCCGGCAAGAGGGCCTGGCGCAAGGCTTGGCCGAGGGCAAGCAATCCGGCCACGAGCAGGCCTTGGCCGAACATCGCGAGCGGCTTGCACAACTGGTGCAGGCGTTGGCCAAAACCGCTGCCGAATTGGATGCCAGCCGCGGCCAACTGGAAGCGCAAGGCTTGGTGGAAGTGATCGCGCTTGCCAGCGGCATCGCCCGCCGCGTCACCAAGCGACAAGGGATGATCGATCCAGCAGTGCTGCGGGCCAATCTGGCCGAAGCGTTGCAACTGGCGATCAATTCCGCCGATATCCGCATCGCCCTGCATCCATCGCAAATCGATCTGCTGAAGACCGAATTGCCTGAACTGCTGAAAAACTGGCCCAACCTGCGCCATGTGGAATTGGTGGAAGATGCCGCCATCGCTCCGGGCGGGTGCCGCATCTTCACTCCGCACGGGCAGGTGGATGCCGATCTCAATACCCAATTGGATCGCGTGATTGATTCGCTGTTTGTAAAGCCGCCGATGGTATCGACGGGGATTGCTTGACCATGTTGCTGGACGCGCAGATAGCTTCCGTTGCCGCCACCATGCCGTTTGGCGTGGTCGGCCAGGTTCAAGGCATCGGCGGGTTGACCATCGAAGCCTGCGATCTATCCCTGCCGGTCGGTTCGCTGTGCAAAATCACCAGCATGGGCGGGCGGATTTGCATTGCCGAAGTGATCGGCTTTCAGCACGATTGCACCCTGCTGATGCCGTTGGATTCCACCGCCGGTGTGGCCCGCGGCGACCGCATCGAAAATCTCGCCACCGAGCCGGCGATCAATTGCTCGCCGCTGATGCTGGGCCGGGTGCTCAACGGCTTCGGCCAGCCGATCGACCATCGCGCCTCCCTGCCGCTTGGGCAGATGCGCCGCATCGATTCCCGCGGCGCCCTGCCGCTGGACCGCCGCACCATCGACACACCCATCGCCACCGGCATTCGCGCCATCGACGGCCTGCTCACCTGCGGCCTGGGCCAGCGCATGGGCATTTTCAGCGGCCCCGGCGTCGGCAAAAGCACGCTGCTGTCGCAGATTGCCCGGCACACCAGTGCCGATGTTTCCGTGGTGGCGCTGATCGGCGAGCGCGGCCGGGAAGTGCAGGAATTCTTGCAGCACAGCCTGGGCGAAGAAGGCCTGAAGCGTTGCGTGGTGATCGTCGCCACGAACAGCGACGCTCCGCTGCTGCGCGTGCGTGCCGCCAAGGTCGCCTGCACCATCAGCGAATATTTCCGCGACCGCGGCCAAAACGTCCTGCTGCTGCTGGACTCGCTGACCCGCCTGTGTCAGGCACAGCGGCAAATTGGCCTGGCGGCGCGCGAACCACCGGCCACCAAAGGTTTTCCCCCCAGCGTTTTCGCGCTGATCCCGGAAATTCTCGAACGCGCCGGCAAGACTGCCGCCGGTTCGATCACCGGTTTTTATGCCGTGCTGGTGGAAGGCGACGATTTCAACGAACCCATCCCCGACGCCGTGAAAGGCATCGCCGATGGCCACCTGTGGCTCAATCGCACCCTGGCCAATCGCGGGCATTTCCCGGCCATTGATCTGCTGCAAAGCATCAGCCGGGTGCGCGTTGCCGTGACCCCGACTCAGCAGCAGCAACATGCCCGCCGGGTGCTCAAGCTCATCAGCATCTACGAGCAGATCGAAGACATGGTAAACATCGGTGCCTATGTGCCCGGCGCCAATCTGGAGTTCGACCTGGCGGTGCAAACCCGGCAAAAGGTGGCACAGTTCTTGCAACAGGGTTCCACGACGGCGTTTACGCTCCAGCAGGCACAAAAGGATTTGGCCGCGCTGGATGCGTGCATTGAACAGGCGGATCGCGCCCTGCACACGCCGGCACAGAAACCCAAACCATAACCAACGGAGTATATGACAATGGCCGCATTTTCCTTCGATCTTCAAGCGGTGCTGGAACAGCGTAAGCGATTACAGGATCTATGCCAGCGCGAAGTGGCCGAACTGCAAACCGCCATGACCGCGTTGGAAAAACAGCTTACCGAGTTGAATGACGGCGTTCGTGCCGAAACCGAGGACATGCGCCGCGGGAATCTGCTGGGAAACATCGATCTGGCCTATTGGACCGCCCATCGCCGCTTCACCATCGCCATGCAACAGAAAGCGACGCTCATCATGCAGGAATTGGCCGGGGAGAAAGTGAAGCTGGATGCCGCCCGCCAGCGTTTGCTGGCCGCGGTGGTGCAATACAAGGCGATTGAAAAATTGCGTGAGCGGCAGGCGGCACATTGGCAGCAAGCGCGCTCCCGCCGGGAAACGCGCGACTTGGACGAGATTTACAACCGTGCCGATGCGGGCAGGCGGTAACCGGCGACGTTATTTCTTCCGCGCCGCGGCTTTTTCCGCCAATAATTTTTGCAACGACTTGATATTCACCACCGCCAGCCCCAGGCAGATCGCCGCCAATAGGCCGACCAAAACCTGCATCCATGGCGTCAAGATCGGCACTTCATACGGCTCGGACCCCATCATAAAATCGGCGTACAGCAGCGCCAGCGGCAATCCAATGCCCAACGTCAGCAGCGGTGGAATCAACGTCTGCCGGCTGTAAATCGGATCGAACATTTTTGATTCGCCCTTGGCTTTTTTGCGTTTGGCGGCCAGGGCGGATGGCGTATAGGAGGAAGAAAACGACGACGAAAACGATCCCGACGAACCCTCGCCCATCGGTTGCGGCGTGGGCAGCGGCATTGGCATCGGATACGGCGCGGGCGCGGTGTTCGCCAGTTCGGGTTCCGGCGCGGCTTCCCCGGCAATATTTTCCTCGACGACGACTTCCCCCAGTTGCGGTGCCGATTCCTCGGCAAAAGCCACCGGTGGCTCCGCCGCCAGGACCGGTGCCACGGCCATCGGCGGGGTTACCACGACCTCCACCACCGGCGGCGGCGGCGTGGGAATTTCGGCAACCACTGCAACCGGAGACACCGGCTCAGGAAGCACCATCGCGACGGCAAGCGGTGCCGCCGGCCGCACCATCTGCGGTGCCGGCGCTGCCGAGGGTTTGATCGGCGGTAACGGTGCGGTGGGGGCGGGCGGCCGCACCGGCTTGGGCGGGGCCACCGCACGCGCCGGCGTTGGCGGCCGTCCCACCGGAATCGGCGGCGGCGCAACTTTCGTCACCGGTTTGGGTGTGGGCAACGCACCCCGCATGGTTGGCGTCGCCGGCCGCGCTGGGGCCGCCGGCCGGGCCGCCGCCGGTTTGCTCACTTTGGTCACGGGTGCGGTTTTCACCGGGGCCGGCGCGGCGGGAGTTTCCGCCGCCACGGGTGGCGCGGCGGTTTCTTCGCCAGGCTCCCCCTCCGCCTCGTCCTGATGCTGCCCGGTCGCTAACGCTTCCAACGCCCGCGCGATGTCATCGTGATCTTGGCTCATAGCTGTCTTCCAACCGTTTCTCGACCCGACCGAATGCGCAAAGAGCCGGGCCGTGTCGGCACGCTCCGGGGCGGGACGCCCCGGCTCTGCTCCATCATATCATTTCTTCACCAATTGTTCCCGGTAGAACTCGATCATCTTCGCCAAACCTTCTTTGCGCGACACCACCGGCGACCAGCCCAAAATCTGCCGTGCCCGCGTGATATCCGGACAGCGCACCCGCGGATCATCCGGCGGCATCGGACCAAACGTAATCGTGCTCTTGGATTCGCTGATCACCGCCAAGATGTCCTTGGCAATCTGCAAGATGGTCGTCTCTTCGGGATTGCCCAAATTGATCGGCTCATAAAAATCCGCTTCCATCACCATATTGATGCCGCGCACCAGATCGCTCACATAACACAAACTGCGGGTTTGCTTGCCTTCGCCAAAAACCGTCAGCGGCTCATTGTTCAACGCCTGGCGGATAAAACTGATGACCACCCGGCCATCGTAAGGGTCCATGCGCGGGCCATAGGTATTGAAGATGCGGATGATCCGCGTTTCCACCTTGCGTTCGCGATGATATGCCATCGTGCAGGCTTCGCTGAATCGCTTGGCTTCATCGTACATGCTGCGCAGGCCGATCGGGTTGACGTTGCCCCAGTATTCCTCGCGCTGCGGATTGATCGTGGGATCGCCGTAGCATTCGCTGGTGCTGGCCATCAAAAACCGCGCCCCCTTGGCCTGGGCCAATTCCAGCAGGTTCCACGTGCCCTGGCTGTTGACCTTCATTGTCGCCACCTGATGCTTGACATACCCAATCGGGCTGGCCGGGCTGGCCAAGTGATAAATGCGATCCACCTGCCCGTCGATCTGCACCGGCAGAATCACATCCGCTTCAATGAACGAATAGCGCGGATGCTTCCCGCGCAGGTGGGCGATATTTTCCGGCTTGCCGGTAATGAAATTATCCACGCCCACCACCTCCTGTCCCTGCCCTAAGAGCAGATCGGTAAGGTGGGACGCCAGAAATCCTGCCGCGCCTGAAATCAGAATTCTCATGGAGTAATTGATATCCCAACTGCCGCCTTGCCGGCCACCAGTAAATCATTCATAGCTTTCCACTACGGTCGTGCCCGCCGGTTCCCAGGGACCATTATCATTGGCGTCAACCTTGCCACCCCGCCGCCAGCCCACGGTATAGCGATGCATCACATGGGTGCCGTGCCCGGTGGTGGTTTGCACCAGCCCAAACAATTGCAACCGGGTCAGCTTTTCCCGCGTGTCATAAAACGCACCGAACTGCGGATAAGTGGTAAAAACCGCGGTGGCGGCATCGTCCAGCTTTTTCTTCACGCCATCCTGCGACGGCTTGAGGACGATCGCCTCCCATGTATCCGAAACCGTCAGCGGCACCAGCGTGCCATCATCCACATGCCCGGTCGGCGACCAGCGCGCCTGGTCCGTGCAGCCCGCCAGCAACGCCAGCAAAAGCCCCACCAGTATGGCCGTCCAAAGCATGGCATGGCCCAGGAAATTATCGCAACGGGTGATTGTTTTCCGACCGTCCATCGGCGTCTCCTTGTCGCAAGGGTGGAATGGTACATGCCGCGAAAGAAAACTCAAATCGGCACGGAAAAATCACCGGCGGAGCGGGGGGCTTGGCCACGGCACCATCACTCCATGCGAATCTTCGTTTAGCCGGCCCGTACACGGGCCGCGGCAGCGTGCCAAGTCGGTTCAAAATAACCCCTTGCCCAGAATGCCACCAGGCTTGTAACGCCATTTTTCCCCACCACCCACATTCGCCCGTCGCAAAGCGCGTCGGCCTTGTCGGGAATTAATATCATAAGTGTTTCCACGTAATTTTCAAAAATCGGCAAATTTTTCTTGCCCTTCGCCGCCGGCGCGGTACTTTAGCTCCCGACTTTTACAGCAGGAAACCTCTGGCGAAGACAAGGAGGTGCTTGTCAAGCGTGTGGCGTCAGTGATCTGCAAGAGCGGGGTCATAGCCTGACCTGCTGAACGGGTTGCCGCGGCGAGCGTGAGGATCATCCTGCGGGAAGCGCGACCAGCAGCGGCGTGCCG
>Ga0316217_10007356_pt1 | contig 10547 bp, 8 predicted proteins | sample 1anoAmetaG_FD_203633 | JGI IMG/M metagenome (GOLD analysis project Ga0316217, IMG submission 203633) | Freshwater microbial communities from Trout Bog Lake, Wisconsin, USA - 1anoA | ecosystem: Environmental > Aquatic > Freshwater > Lake > Hypolimnion/Profundal zone | place: USA: Wisconsin... | reverse complement strand
AGTGTAGTGGGACCTCGGCTCGGCCTTGGCGAGATCGTCGAGGATGGCCTTGACCATCGCGGGCGTGAACTCCTTGGACGAGAGCCCGTAGCGACCCGCCACGACGATGGGCTCAGGGAGCCCCGCGCGCAGACCCCGCCGGCGCGCTTCGGTGAAGGCGGCGACGATGTCGAGCCAGAGCGGGTCACCGACGCCGCCTGCCTCCTTCGTCCTGTCGAGCACGGTGACGCGCTTCACGCTCTTCGGCAGCGCCTCGAGGAACGCCGGCACGTCGAAGGGGCGGTAGAGCCTGACCTTGAGGACGCCCACGCGCTCGCCGCGCGCGACCATCCAGTCGACGGTCTCGTGGATCGTCTCGGCGCCCGAGCCCATGACGACGATGACGCGCTCGGCCTCGGGGTGCCCTGCGTAGTCGAACAGGCCGTAGCGGCGGCCGGTGAGCTCGGCGAAGCGATTCATCGCCGCGCGGACGTGGCCGGGGCAGGCGTTGTAGAACGGGTTGCACGCCTCCCGGGCCTGGAAATAGGTGTCCGGGTTGTGCGCCGTGCCGCGGAGCGTCGGGTGGTCGGGGGAGAGCGCGCGCTGGCGGTGGGCAGCCACCGCGTCCGAGCTCAGCATCGAGAGGATCGCGTCGTCGGGGAGGATGTCGATCTTCGCCACCTCGTGCGACGTGCGGAAGCCGTCGAAGAAGTGGAGGAACGGGATGCGCGACGCGAGGGTGCTGGAGTGGGCGATCGCCGCGAAGTCCTGCGCCTCCTGCACCGAAGCCGAGCAGAGGAGCGCGAAGCCGGTCTGCCGGCACGCCATCACGTCGGCGTGGTCGCCGAAGATGGAGAGCGCGTGCGTCGCGAGCGTGCGCGCGGCGACGTGCATGACGAACGGCGTCAGCTCTCCCGCGATCTTGTACATGTCCGGGATCATCAGCAGGAGCCCCTGCGACGACGTGAACGTCGTCGCGAGCGCCCCGCCGGCCAGCGCGCCATGGAGCGTCCCGGCGGCGCCCGCCTCCGACTGCATCTCGAAGACGAGAGGCACGTCTCCCCAGACGTTGGTCTTCCCCTTGGAAGACCACTCGTCGCACAGCTCGCTCATGGAGGAGCTCGGGGTGATCGGGTAGATAGCGATGACCTCGCTCGCGCGGTGCGCGACGCGGGCAACCGCCTCGTTTCCATCAAGAGTTAGCCAGCTCACAGGCGCCGCCCTTGCGACGTCCGAGCCAAGCCGGCGGTCGGGCTCGCCAGGCGGGTTCCGGCCGTACCGCCTCCGTCCAGAGGCGGTGGGTGTGCGCGAGGACTGCGCATTCGCGCAAATCTCGCGGCGTCCGCTCAAGCCGGGACCCTCTGCGCGGGGCGACCGGGCGTGCCCCATCCCGGCGCGGCGCCTTCGGCCGCGACTCAGGGGAGGAGGTCGATGAGGACCCGGAGCGCGTCGACCGTTGTGAGGACGCCGACAAGCTCGCCCCGCTCCGTCACGAGGGCCGACCCGAGCTTCCGGTCGGCCATGGTCGCGAGCACCTCCTTGAGCGGCGTCGCGACGTCGACGGCGTACGGGGTGCGGTTCATCACGGCCTCGACGCGCGGCTTCGGCTCGGCGTCGCGGGCGGCGGCGGACGTCAGGTCGCCCTCGGACAGGAGCCCGACGAGCGCGCCGTCGCGGACCACGGGGAGGTGACGGATGTGGTAGGTCCGCATCATCCGCTCGGCCATCGCCAGGCTGTCGTCCGGGCGGACCACCGACGGGACGTGCGTCATCACCTTCGCGAGCGTCCTGGGGCGTTGCGACGGGGGGCCCACGTCCGGGACTCTAGGGGAGCGGCGCCTCGGTGTCGACTTCGCGGGCGGCGCCGCGTTCGGGCGTTGATATCGGCGCCCCCTCGCTGGTACTCGCGACCCATGGGTCCAACGTCCAGGAGGCGCTTCGCGTGGCTCGCGACCTGCGCGGTGCTCTGCTTCGTCCTCATCGTGCTCGGGGGCGTCGTGCGCCTGTCGCGCGCGGGGCTCTCGATCACGGAGTGGAACCCGGTCACGGGCGTCATCCCGCCGCTCGGCGACGAGGCCTGGCGCGAGGCGTTCGACCGCTACCGCGCCACGCCGGAGTACACGCAGTTCAACGCCGGAATGCTGCTCCCCGCGTTCCGCGAGATCTTCCTGCTCGAGTACGCGCACCGGCTGCTCGCGCGCCTGACGGGGCTCGTGCTGGTCCTGCCGCTCGCGTACTGGCTCCTTCGCCGTCAGATGACCTTCCGCGCCGCGCGGCCGATCCTCTTCGTGTTCGCCGGCGGGGCGGTGCAGGGGGGCATCGGCTGGCTCATGGTGAAGAGCGGGCTCGTCGACGTGCCGCACGTGAGCCCGGTCCGGCTCGCGACGCACCTCGCCGTCGGCATCGCGCTCTTCGCGTCGCTCGTCTGGATGCTGGCGGCCGAGCGGGGGCCAGGGCCGGCGCCGGCCTCGAACCGGCTCGCGCGCCGGAGCGGCGTCGCGGTGCTCGTGGTGGCGCTGGTGACGGTCATCTGGGGCGGGCTCATGGCGGGGACGCACGCGGGGCACGTCTTCCCCACCTTCCCGAAGATGGGTGACGCGTGGCTCCCGGTCGACCTGGCGACCCTCCCGGCGACGTGCGTCACGGACGCCGTCGCGATCCACTTCCTGCACCGCTTCCTTGCGCTCGTGCTGGGAGTGGCGTGCGTCGCCTTTGCCTTCTTCGCGCGCGCGGCGTCCCCACGCGCCCGCCTCCTGTCGTCGCTTGCGCTCGTCGCCTTCGCGCTGCAGGCCACCCTGGGGGCGCTGGTCGTGCTGGAGCACGTCCCGATCACGCTCGCGTCGCTCCACCAGGCGAACGCCGTCGTCCTGGTCGGGCTCCTGACGGCTGCGGTCGAGGAGCTGTGGCGCGGCGCGGGCGTTCTCCCCACGAGTTGACTTCGGTCATCGACCCGGTCGATGGGGCGGGGGAACGTGCGGCGATGCAAACCCCCACGCGCGCCCTGGTCATCGGCGGGAGCGGCTTCATCGGCCTCCACGTCGTCGACGCGCTCCTCGAGCGGGGGTGGGCCGTCTCGGTCACGCGGCGGAAATCGACCCCAACGCTCTTCCTCCGCAAGCGCCCCGTGTCGCTGCTCGACGCGTCGCTCGACGACCGGGGCTCGCTCGAGCGCGCGATGGCGGGGTGCGACGTCGTGGCGCTCTCTGCCGGCTACTACCCCCGCTACTCGACGGACCGGGCCGCCGCGGTCCGCACTGGCGTGGAGGGGATCGAGAACGCCCTCTCTGCCGCCTGGTCGGCGGGGGTCCGCCGCGTCGTCTACACCTCCACGGTCGCGGTCCTGGGCGAGCCCGAGGCAGGGAGGCTCGCCGACGAGCGCGACGTGAACGGTCCGACGCGCGACGACGGCGTCTACGCCAGCGTGAAGCGCGAGATGGAGAAGCGCGTCGACGCCTGGCGCGCCCGGGGGATGAGCGTCGTGTCGATGATCACCGGCGGCTGCATGGGGCCCGGCGATCTCCGCCTCGGGACGACGGGCGTGCTGCTCACGGCGCTCCGGCAGATTCTCCCGTTCTGGGTCGACGGGTGGGTCAACCTCGTCGACGTGCGCGACGTGGCGCGGGCCCACGTGCTCGCCATCGACGCGCCCGGGCCTCGCTACTGCCTCGGCGGCCACGACATCCGCATGCGCGCGCTCCTCACCCGGGTCGCCGAGCGGTACGGCGTCCCGCTCACGGCGCCCGAGGTGCTCCCCGAGTTCGCGCGGGAGCAGGCCGATCTCGCCGAGCGCGAGGCCGAGCCCGTGCGGGGCCGCGTCCCCATGCCGCGCGAGCTCGTCGACCTGGTGTGCGCGGGGCAGCCCGTGTCGAGCGCGCTGGCGGAGCGAGAGCTCGGCCTCTCGTGGCTCCCGGTCGACGTCAGCCTCGACCAGACCCGCGAGTGGCTCGTGAAGTATGGCTACCTGAAGCGAACGGAGAGTCATGAGCAGCGAGCCTGAGAGGTCGAGGGTCCGTCCGACGCACGCCAGGACGCGCCGGTCGAGGGCGGCGGACGCGGTCACGCAGGGGCGCCACGGGCGACGTGGCGCACTTGACGGTTGTCAGGTAGCCTCAGGCGAGGAGGTGGACGTGTCCTCGACCAACAGCAAGGTTGCCTGCGCCACCTGCCCGATCGGCGCCGCCTCGCGCGTCGCAGACGGGGGCCGCTGTCCGATGATCGACCGGCGCCGCGTCGCCGGCGCGTGCCTCTACATGGCCGGCGCCCCTGCGGACACGATGTTCTACGTGAAGCACGGCGTCGTCGCCCTCTCGCGCGGCGCTCGCCTCGCCGAGGGGGACGGGGCGCCCCACGCCATTCGCCGCGCCGGGTCGCTCCTCGGCCTCGAGGTGCTGGTGCAGGACTCCTACGCCGACTCGGCGCGCGCGGTGACGGAGGTCACGGTCTGCGCCGCCGGGCGCTCGGAGATGCTCAGCTGGCTCGAGGAGGACGGGACCGCCCGCGCCGTCCTCGACTGCCAGGTACGGGACAGCATCTCGGACCACGCCGCGCGCGCGACCACCGACGGGAGCGCGCCGCGCCGCATCGCCCGCTGGCTCATGGGCTCGGCCAAGCAGCAGACGCTCCCCCGCACCGTCCTCGCGGGGCTGCTCGGGATGCGCCCGGAGACGCTCTCCCGCGCCCTCGCCGCGCTCGCCGAGGAGGGGTGCATCCAGCTGACGCGCAGCCGCATCGAGGTGACCGACCCGGCGCGCCTCGAGGAGATCGCGAACGGCGGCGGCCCCTGAGGGGGCTCAGCCCGCTTTCTTGGGCGGGAGGCGGCGCTCGAACGCCAGGCGCTGCGACGGGCTGAAACCGAACCGGTAGAGGAACCGGAGCAGCTCGAAGCTCGTGCGCGAGACCTCGGTCTCGAGGCTCTCGACGTGGATCGCCGAGAGGTTGTCGATCATCTGCGTGAGGAGCGCGCGGGCGAACCCCTTGTGCGCGAAGCCCGGATCGACGCCGATGGTGTCGAGCGCGGCCGAGGGCTGCACGTGGCCGAAGTCGCCGAAGTCGACGCGCACCATCGCGAAGCCGACGACGAAGCCGTCGTCCTCGACGACGAGCGAGACGGCGATGGCCGACTCCTCGAGCACCTCGTCGAGCTTCGCGCGGAGGTAGACGCTCCGGTCCTGGTCGGTGAGGCGGCGGTCGATGCGCTGGATCATCTCGAGGTCGGTCGCGCGGAGGTGGCGGACGAGCGGCGGCGTCTGCTCGATCTCCTCGTCGGTGCCGGGGAGAGGCATCCGGTGGACCTCGCGGGCGAGGATCTGCCGGGGGGCGAGCGAGAAGCCGGCGCCGTGGAGGAAGCGGAGCATCCCGTAGTTGCGCCAGTCGGCCTGCGTGACGATCGAGCCGACGTCGCGCGCGCGGAGGCGGTCCTCGAGCCCGGCCATCATCGCGCGACCGATGCCCGTCCCCTGCGCCCCCGGGTCGACCCCGACCGTCTCGAGTACGCCGGCCGTCCCGACGCGGCCGTACTCGCCGAGCGCCGTGCGCGCGAGCAGGAAGCCGATCATCCCCGAGGGGCCAGTCGCGGCGAGCTGCAGGTGGCGCGACGGGTGGCGGATGGCGGCGGCGAGGCGCTTCTCGAAGTAGTCGCGCCGCGACGTCCCGGTGATCTTGCGGTCGAGCGCCACGACGGCGGCGAGGTCGTCGGCGGTCAGCGAGCGGATGGCGACGCCGGTGGGGTCGGTCTTTCGGGGTTCCATGGATTCTCCGTCGGTCAGGCCTCCGGCCTTCTACCGCTTCGGCCCCGGGGCCGCCAGCAGGGCTCGCGCTCCCGTCACGCCTTCGGGTCGAACACCACGCGCCGGCCGAGCCGGTGGTGCTTCATGTCGTCCAGCACCTCGTTCACGCGCGACATCGGCGCGTGCTCGACGAACGGCGCGAGGACGACGGCCCCCGAGGAGATGAGGCGGAGCACCTCGGGGTAGGCCTCGACCGGGCAGCCCCAGGTGCCGTGGATGGTGGCGTCGAAGGCCATCAGGTTGGAGAGGCGGACCTCGACCGTCGCGGCGCAGTAGCCGGCCTGCACCATCGTCGCCGCCTGCGCGAGGAGCGTGTACGCCAGCGTCTGCCCCTGCGGCGTGCCGCTGCACTCGAAGATGCGGTAGCGGAGCGAGGGGATGCCCCAGTCCTTGGCGATGCCGTGGACCTCCTTGCGGACGTCCTTCGGCGCGCGCCCGTCCACGCAGACCGTCTTCTCGGCGCCGTGCTGCGCGATGAGCTCGAGCTTCGACGCGCTGACGTCGAGCGCGATGACCCGCGCGCCGAGCGCCCGCGCGACCTGGATGGCGTAGCCGCCCACGCCCCCCGCGCCGACGACGAACGCCACGTCCCCCTTCGCGAGGCCCGAGCGGCGGACGGCCTGGTAGGCGGTCGACACGGCGTCGGCGACGACGGAGAGGTGGCGAGGGTCGACGCTCGCGGGCAGATCGTCGATGGGGACGAGCGGCGCGCCGGGGACGACGAGCTGCGTGGCGAAGCCGCCGTCGATGTCGTTGCCGGGCATCTTCTGCTTCGGGCACGCGTTGCCGCGCCCCGCGCGACAGAAGTCGCAGTCGCCGCACGGCAGCACGGCCGGGATGAGGACCCGCTTGCCGACGAGCGCCTCGCACCCGGCGCCGGCCTTGACGACGCGCCCGACGATCTCGTGCCCGAGGACGAGCGGCAGCGCGTGCTTCGGGGCGACCTCGCCGCTGGCGTAGGCGAGATCGGTGTGGCAGAGCCCGCACGCCTCGACCTCGACGACGACCTGCCCGCCGCCCGCCACAGGGTCGGGGAGGGAGCGCTTCTCGAGGGGCTTGCCGGCGGCGGTGAGGACGTACGCGTCAATCATGGCGCGGCATTCTGCACCCCAGTCCCGGGGGTGAGAAGGGGGTTGGGCGGCGGCCTCCGCGTCCCGCTCGAGGACTCCGGGCGCCGGTCCGCGGCGCGTGGGGGGCGGAGGGGTCGCGGGTCGGTGGCATCGCCAAAATTCTCGGTCGGGTAGCCAAAATTCTCGGTCGCACGGGAAAAATTCTCGGTCGGGTAGCCAAAATTCTCGGTCGCACGGGACGAATTCTCGGTCGGGTGGCCAAAATTCTCGGTGGCATCGCCAAGATTCTCGGTCGGGTGGCCAAAATTCTCGGTGGCATCGCCAGAAGCGTCGGTCGCGGCGGCCGCGAGGAGCCTGACATCGACGTCATTCCAGGCACTTGCAGAAATCGTCACGGCCCGACGCGTCGAATCGCCTCCTCGCCAATAAGAGTCGGTGAGGGCGACACGACGAGGCATCCGGCCTCGCCCGATCCCCTCGGTCACGCAGCACCCGCCGAGGTTCCCCATGACACGAGCCAAGAGCAGCACCCCCGCAGCACCCTCCCCGAAGCCTGCGCCCGTCGTCCGCAAGACGACGAAGCGCAGGCGCACCCCGTCCCTCACCACGCCGCGCGCCGCGGCCGCGGTGGCGGACCTCACGCCGGCGGTCGTCACGACGCCGGCATCCCCGGTCGCCGCCCCGACAGGCACGACCTCCGCGACCGCGCCGCCCACGACGGCGCCGGTCCCCCTCACGACCACGGGCCTGACCCCCGTGGTCACGACGCCGCCCCCCGTGACGACCCCGGTCGTCACGACGCCGGCAACCCCGCCCTCGCCCCCCAACGCCCTGACGTCGCCGCCGGAGGTGGTCATCCCGTCTCCGCCCGGCGGCTTCAAGGCGCCCGTGATGCACGACTTCATGGGCTTCCACCCGAGCACTCGACAGCTCACGGCGGCGACCACGGCCATCGCGGACCTCCTCGGGATCGGCGACCTCGCCGCGCTCGTCGGGCCGCTGGCGCCCCCGGCCGGGGCGGTGGCCGCCGCCCTGCGGCTGGGCATGGAGTGGCGGCAGGTGCGCGACGAGACGAACTCGTGGGACGCGTACGTTCGCGCGCAGGACGCGATGGCCTGGAAGGCGGCGCTTCAGCTCGTCGACGAGCTGAAGCCCCTCTTCCTCCTCGCCGTGTCGAAGGACCCTTCGCTCGCCTCGCAGTACGCGGGGCTGACGGAGCTCTTCGGCGCGCCGAAGGTCGCGGCGACGAAGGCCGCCGCGACGAAGGCCAGGAACGCCAGGACGAAGGCCGCTGCCGTCGCGAACGCGCCGGCGCCGGTCACGGAGGCACCGGCCAGCCCGGCGGCGCCGACGAAGACCGTCACGGTCAGCGTCTAGGCAGAGGTCGAGCCGACGCCGCACGCCCGGGGAGGGGGCGTGCGGCGACCTGCGGTCTCCGCGGTCGCCGCAGCCGCTGCGTCTGCGCGGCAAGCCTTGCCGTGGCGCGGATGAGCCGCGAGCCGCGGCGGTCGAACACTTCCGCGAACCTGCGCGCGCCTGGCCGCCCCGCGCCACGGGCACGCGCGATGCCTCCCTCTGGATCGGCCGCGGCCGCGGAGGGCGCCCGTGAATCGTGCCGGGGCGCTCCGCGGAGCTGCCGGAGGCTGTGATGCACTACTGGACCGGAATCGCGGTACTCGTGGGCGTGCTGACGGTCGCCGGCAGCGCGAGCGCCCAGTGCAAGGACGACCGGGACTGCAGGGCGGGGCGCGTCTGCAAGAAGGGGCGCTGCGTCGAGGCCGCCTGCACGAAGGACGTCGACTGCCCGAACAGCGGCGTCTGCGAGGAGGGGGTCTGCAAGGCCGCCGCCCCTCCGCCCGCGGCGCCGCCCGTCGTGACGCCCACGCCGCCGCCCGCCGCCTCTCCGCCGCCGCCCGCGGCGAACGAGCCTCGCAACGAGGGGAGGCCGGTGCTCGACCGCGCGGCCCGTCAGGCCCGGCTCGCGGACGTCGCCGGCTCGCTCGTCGGCATCCAGGTCGACGTCGGCGGCTTCGTCTTCTACGGCCCGGCCGTGAGCGTCGAGGTGGGCAGCCACCTCGCCTTCGGCGTGGAGGCGCGGGCGGTCGGCTTCGGCGCCGTGACCCAGGCCACCGCGGGCCAGAACACTACCTCCAGCGCGAGCGACTTCGGCGTCGGCGCGACCGTCCGCTACTACTTCGGCCAGATGGCCCACCGCGAGGGGCTCTACCTCGGCGGAGCGGTCGAGTACGTCTCGGTCACGAACAACTATAAGGGGAGCATCGTGACCGTGGAGTGGCCGGCCAAGGAGCTCCTGATGGGGGTCAACGCCGGCTACCGCTGGGTCTTCCCCAACCGGATGACCCTCGGCACCGGCCTCGTCGCCGGCTACATGCACGTCCTCTCCGCGACGTCGGTCTTCCCCGCCGGCGAGGACGCGCAGAGCCTGCTTCAGAACGGCTACGGCAACGGGACGAGCGACGGCCCCGGCGGGCTCCTGACGATGGAGCTCGGCTACGCGCTCTGACCGTGGCGACCTCGAAGCCGCCACGCGCGCGTCAGAACTGGATGGTGCGCTCCCTGTGGTCGAGCCCCTTGAGCGCCTGGCGCGGCTTGTAGAACTCGCGCCAGAGCTTCAGGTAGCCGGCGAGGAGCTGCTCGGGGGTCATCTGCGCGGGCTGGAAGACGACGTTCGCGTCGTTGTAGAGCGACCAGTCGCGCGTCAGGATGCGCCCCTCGCCGACCAGCTTCGCCCAGACGGGCGTCCCCGGGTACGGCGTCATGATGGCGAACTCCGCCTTGCGGATCTTCGCCGTGTCGGCGAACTCGAGCATGCGGTCGAAGACGCCGAGGTCGTCCTCGTCGTTGCCGACCAGGAACGAGGTGTACGGCTCCATGTCGTGCGCGTGGGCCTTCTTGATGGTCTCGTACGCGCGCTCGAGCGCCGCCGGGTCCTTCCCGGTGAACGCCCCGCGCGTGATCGGGTCGAAGCCGCCGACCAGGTAGAACATCTTGATGCCGGCCTTGCGCATCTTGCTCAGCGTCACGTCGGACGCGGCCAGGATCATCGGCATGCTGACGCCGAGGTAGCTGATGGGGGCCTCGTTCCCCTCGGCGTTCATCGCCTCGACGACCTCGAGGAACTTCCGCATCGCCGTCGGGAAGAAGACGGTGTCCTCGGTCAAGGAGCCGAGCTTCTTGTAGCGCGAGAGCTGGTCGATCTGCCCGCGGACGTGGGCGGCCGGGTAGTAGCGGAGCTTGCGCCCGAGGACGCCGGGGATGGCGCAGGCGACGCACTGCAGCGGGCAGCCGCGCGAGGTCTGCACGGGGTAGTCGTCGGGGCAGTACACGCGCCCCTCCTTCTCCATGTAGAGGTCGATGCGCGGCAGGGGGAGCGTCGCGAGGTCGACCGGCGTCGTCGCCTGGTAGCGGGGCTTCATCGTCCCGCGGACGGCGTCTTCGAGGACCGTCGGCCAGACCCCTTCGCCCTCGCCGATGACCACCGAGTCGCAGTGCGGCGCGCACTCCTCGGGCATCATGGTGGGGAAGATCCCCCCCATCACGACCTTCTTGCCGCGCGCGCGGAACGCGGCGGCGAGCTCCATGGCGCGGCGCCCCGACGGCGTGAAGCAGGAGATGGCGATGAGGTCGTCCCCCGCGTCGTCGAGGCCGACGTCCTCGAGCCGGTCGTCGCGGAAGTCGATCTGCCACGACG
>Ga0316217_10007355_pt1 | contig 10548 bp, 8 predicted proteins | sample 1anoAmetaG_FD_203633 | JGI IMG/M metagenome (GOLD analysis project Ga0316217, IMG submission 203633) | Freshwater microbial communities from Trout Bog Lake, Wisconsin, USA - 1anoA | ecosystem: Environmental > Aquatic > Freshwater > Lake > Hypolimnion/Profundal zone | place: USA: Wisconsin... | reverse complement strand
CCAGGGCGCCGTCATCTCTGGGTCGGGAGGGCCAGGCCATCATCCCGGCGGGGTCGTTGGGCCGCATGGCCGGCCATGAGCGACGCCGGCATCTGCGTCCGGCGCGTCACGCTTGGTGACTTCGAGCCCGACGGCCTGGCTGCGCTTCCCGATGCGCCGCCTGCCGCGGCGACGACAGCGCACGCGACTCGCGTCAATCGGCGGCGTGACCGGCCGGCGCGGGCGAGCGGTAATGTCGCTCGGCATCGAGCAGGGCGCTGATCAGTTGCACCGAGCGCGGGTCGAGCCGCTCGCGCATGGCCGCCGCGACCGCACCGACCGGCTCCGTGCTCAGCATCGCGGCGATCCGGGCAGCCTCCGCGTGAAAGGCCCGGTGCAGCCCGTCGATCTGCTCGCGATGGGCCGGCTCCAGCGATGCCGGCTCCCCGGCCAGCCAGCGGCCCAGCTCGCAGCTGCGGAAGTCGCCGGCCTCCTCGACCGAGATCGCCTCCCGCGTGGCGCGGCTCACGGCACTCTGGAAGCGACCGACCCACGCGACGTGGGCCGAGATCGCGGCATTGAGCTGCTTGATCATCCCGGCAGATCCTTCACCCTGCGCCGGGGTCGCGCCCCGCCCGCGTCGGCGGAGCGCAGCCGGCCCCGCGTTACTGCGGTCCGGCGAGCGCTCCGTGACACTGCTTGTACTTCTTGCCCGACCCGCACGGGCACGGGTCGTTGCGACCGATGTCGGTCGGGAACGGCACGTCGTCCGCCGCGAGCTGCCCGTGGCACTGCTTGTACTTCTTGCCCGACCCGCACGGGCAGGGGTCGTTGCGGCCGACCTTCGGCATTGCGCGATGGAACGGCGCCTGCGCAGGCTCCGGCGCCGCGACGGCAGGCTCCGCGGGCTGCCCTCCGGCGGCGGCGACGGCCGGATCGGTGCCCAGGTCCACCGACGGCGGCGCCGCGTGCTGGAACTGCATCAGCTTGGCCAGGCGCGCCTGGCGCTCGGCCTCCTCGGCCTCGATGTCCGCCTCGGAGCGCACCTGCATCCGCGACAGCAGCGTCACGGCGGCGAACTTGATGCGGTCGAGCATCGCCGAGAACATCTCGAACGCCTCGCGCTTGTACTCCTGCTTGGGGTTCTTCTGCGCGTAGGAACGCAGGAAGATGCCCTGGCGCATGTAGTCCATCGCGCCGAGGTGCTCGCGCCAGTGGCTGTCCACCATCTGCAGCATCAGCGTCCGCTCGATGCGTCGCAGGTCGGCGGCGTTGACCTGCGCCTCCTTGGCCCTGTACGCCTCGTCGAGCAGGTCGATCAGGTGCTGCTCCAGCTCGCGCGCGCCGCGCGCCTTGTCCGCGTCGAGCCAGGCGCGGATGTCCACCTCGAGGCCGAAGTCGCGGGCCATGGCCTCCTGCAGCATCGGCAGGTTCCAGTGGTCCTCGATGCTCTCCGCCGGGATCGCCTGCGCGACCAGCGAGGCGACCACCTCCGCGCGCAGGGCGGTGATCGTGTCGGCGATGTCGTCCGCCGCCATCAACTCGTTGCGCTGGCCGTAGATCACCTTGCGCTGGTCGTTGGCGACGTCGTCGTACTCGAGCAGGTTCTTGCGCAGGTCGAAGTTGTAGGCCTCGACCTTGCGCTGGGCACGCTCGATCTGGCGCGTCAGCAGCGAGCTCTCGATCGCCTCGCCCGGCTTCATGCCGACGCCCGACAGCAACGCCTTCATGCGCGTCGGGTCGCCGAAGATCCGCATCAGGTTGTCGTCCAGCGACAGGTAGAAGCGGGAAGAACCCGGGTCGCCCTGGCGGCCGGAACGGCCGCGCAGCTGGTTGTCGATGCGCCGCGACTCGTGGCGCTCCGTACCGATGATGTGCAGGCCGCCGGCGGCGACGACCTGCGCGTGGCGCTCCTGCCACTCGGCCCGTGCGCGCTCGACGGCGGCGGCGGTCGGGGCCGGTGCGCCCGGCTCGGCGGCGTCCGGACGGCCACCGAGCACGATGTCCGTGCCACGGCCGGCCATGTTGGTCGCGATCGTCACCGCACCGGGGCGGCCGGCCTGCGCGACGATGTGCGCCTCGCGCTCGTGCTGCTTGGCGTTGAGCACCTCGTGCGCGATGCCCTGCTTCTTGAGCAGCGCCGCGAGCAGTTCCGACGTCTCGATCGAGGCCGTGCCGACCAGCACCGGCTGCTGCCGGGCGAGGCAGTCGCGGATGTCCTCGACGATCGCGTCGAACTTGTCGCCCTGGCTCAGGTAGACGAGGTCCGAATGGTCCTTGCGCACCATCGGCCGGTGCGTCGGGATCACGACGACCTCGAGCCCGTAGATCTGCTGGAACTCGTAGGCCTCGGTGTCGGCCGTGCCGGTCATGCCGGCGAGCTTGCCGTACATGCGGAAGTAGTTCTGGAACGTGATCGAGGCGATCGTCTGGTTCTCCTCGCGAACCTCGACGCCCTCCTTGGCCTCCACCGCCTGGTGCAGGCCGTCCGACCAGCGCCGGCCGGGCATCGTGCGCCCGGTGAACTCGTCGACGATGATGACCTCGCCGCCACGGACGATGTACTCGATGTCCTTGTGGTAGATGCCGTGCGCGCGCAGCGCCGCGTTGAGGTGATGCATCAGGCGGATGTTGCCGGCGTCGTACAGGCTGCTGCCGTCGCGCAGCAGGCCCGCCTGCGCGAAGATCCGCTCGACCGAGCGGTGGCCGACCTCGGTCAGGTGCACCTGCTTCTGCTTCTCGTCGACCCAGTAGTCGCCGCCGACGGCCAGCTCGTCGCGCTGCTCGTCGGTCAGCGCCTGCAGCGACAGTCCGTGCACGACCATCGCGGCACCGTTGCCCTCGACCTTGACCGCTCCCGCGCCCGGCGCCTCGACCGACACCGTGTGCTGGCTGCGTTCGCGCCAGACGTCGACCTTGACGCGCCCGGGCACCTTGCCGGAGAGCGCGTTGGCGACGTCGGCGGGCCGCGCCGCCGGGGTGCCGCCGATCTTCAGGATCACGTCGCCCGGGCGCAGGTCGCCCTGGCACGTCGCGCCGTCCACGGCGGCGACGTACAGGCCGGTGTCCACCGGCTCCTCGCTGCCGGCGCGCGACAGCTGCGGCACCAGCTTGTTGATCGCGATGTAGGCCTCGGTGCTCTCCTCGGCCGGTCCCGAGATGATCAGCGGCGTGCGGGCCTCGTCGATCAGGATCGAGTCGACCTCGTCGACGATCGCGAACTGCAGCCCGCGCTGCACCCGGTCCTCGAGGCGGAACGCGAGGTTGTCGCGCAGGTAGTCGAAGCCGTACTCGTTGTTGGTACCGTAGGTGATGTCGCAGGCGTAGGCGGCACGCTTCTCGTCCTGGCTCTGGCCGGAGCGGATCACGCCGACCGTCATGCCCAGGAAGCGATAGACGGGCGCCATCCAGTCGGCATCGCGGCTGGCGAGGTAGTCGTTCACCGTCACGACGTGGACGCCCTTGGCGGCCAGCGCGTTCAGGTACACCGGCAGCGTCGCGACCAGCGTCTTGCCCTCGCCGGTGCGCATCTCGGCGATCTTGCCCTGGTGCAGCGTGATGCCGCCGACCAGCTGCACGTCGAAGTGCCGCAGGCCGATCGTGCGCCGGGCGGCCTCGCGGACCGCCGCGAACGCCTCGGGCAGCAGGTCGTCGAGGGTCTCGCCCTTGGCGAGGCGCTCGCGGAACGCGGCGGTGAGCCCGGGGAAGCCGTCGTCGGGCACCGCCCGCATGCGCTCGTCGAGCGCGTTGGTGGCAGCGACGAGCTTGCCGTACTGGCGGAGCAGGCGCTGGTTGCGGCTGCCGAAGATCGAGGTCAGGAGCTTGAACACGGGTCAGGGTCCTTCGGGGGCTGACCGGCGGGAACCGGATACCCAGGAAAAGTCGCGCATTGTACTAAGGAGTGGCGACCATTACCCGCCGATGGCGTCACGACCGCTCCCGGAACCCCCTTTCCCGGGGTCGGAAGGGCCACGATCCGCCGCTAGCGGGACTTCGCCAGCAGCGGCGCGGCGTTCTGGTTGATGAAGGCCATCGGATCCACCGGGTTGCCGTCGCGCAGCACCTCGAAATGGACGTGCGGCCCGGTCGAATGGCCGGTGCTGCCGATCAGGGCCAGCGCCTGCCCCTTCTGGACGGTCTCGCCGACATGGACCAGGACCTCGGAATTGTGACCGTAGCGGGTCACCAGGCCGTTGCCGTGGTTGATCTCGACGAGGTTGCCGTAGCCGTTCTTGTCACCGGCCCAGGTGACCACGCCGGTCGCCACCGACTGGACCTGCGCCCCCGCCTCGCCGGCGAAGTCGACGCCCGGGTGGAAGCTCGTGTAGCCGGTGAACGGATCGACCCGCTCGCCGAAGAACGAGGAGATGAACCCGGACTGCACCGGCCGGCCCTGCGGGTAGACCTCGCGGCGCAGCTCCCGGGTCAGGATCAGGTTCTCGAGCGCGCCGAGCTGGCGCTCGCGGTCCGCCAGCTGCTCGGACAGGTGGTCGAGCATGTCCGTCAGGATGGGCATGCTGGCCGGCTGGCCGGCCGCGTCCACGCCGCCGACCGGCGGGGCGCTGTCGAAGTGGAACTCGCCCTTGCTCAGGCCCGCCATCTCCGTCAGGCGCTTGCCGAGCGCATCGAGGCGGATCACGTGGGCGTTCATCTGGCCGACGCGCGTCGCGAGCACGTCGACCTTCTCCTGCAGCATCTGGCGCGCCGCGTCGAGGTCCTCGCGCTGGCGCATCAGTTCCCCGGACCAGGCCTTGAGCTGGCGGGCCGGGCGGGTCTGGGCCCAGTGGGCGCCGATCACGGAGCCGGCGAAGAACACCGTCCCCAGAACGAGCACCAGCGCCGAGGCGGCGGCGGCGAGGAACAGCGGCGAGCGCAGGTCGATCTGGCGCGCGCGGCCGTGTTCCCGGCTGAACAGGATGATGTTCATGGTGAGATCTCCAAGCGTCGTCCCTCCCCGGTCCGCTGCGCGGACCGCGAAGGCCGGTCGACGGATCGACCGGTGGCAAAATCGATCCCGGCGCGAGGCCGGGGGCTGGTCGACCGCCAGGCCGGGCAGCCCGGGCAGGGCTGCCGCGTCCGCGGCCGGCACGACCGTCGCTCGCGTTGGCGACGGCCCGCAGTCGAACTCGCGCGCACCGCCATCTTGGCGGACCTGCACACGGGGCTGCATGATCCGGACTATCCTGTCTGGTATCGCTGGCGACCCCGCTGTCGTGGCTCGCGCCGTAGACCGGAAGCTTTGCGTCCCCGCCTTTCGACGGGTTTGCCTTGATTCAGCGGGGGCGACTATGCAACAAAAACCCTCGACGGATCAACCACTTTTGCCCACAGACGACCGTCCCAGGCCGTGCCGAGCATGCGAAAACCGATCCCTATCAGCGAGTTACTGGCCCTAGGCAAAACCCGGCTGCAGAGCCTGCGGGCGGGCGCCGAGAGCGCCAACCGGACGCTTGCTGCGGTGCAGCGCGCGCTGCCCGCCGAGCTCGGGCCGCATATCTTCGGGGCGTCGGTCGACGACGGCGGGGTGCTGACGCTGCTGGTGGACGGCGGTGCGTTCGCGACGCGGGTGCGCTATGCGCTGCCGGCGGCACGGGCCGCGATCGAGGCCGAGACCGGGCCCCTCACGCGCACCCAGGTGCGCGTGCGGCCGCGGCCCTAGTGGCCGACGGCGGCCGCCGGGACGTAGGAGATCGGCGCCTCGGCACGGTCGCGGAAGGTCACTTCCTCCCAGGCGGAGGCGTCGGCCACCAGCGCCCGCAGCAGGCGGTTGTTCAGCGCATGCCCTGACTTGTAGCCGCTGAACTCGCCGATCAGGCTGTGGCCCAGCAGGTACAGGTCGCCGATGGCGTCGAGGATCTTGTGCTTGACGAACTCGTCCTCGTACCGCAGGCCGTCCTCGTTGAGCACCTTGAAGTCGTCCAGGACGATCGCGTTGTCCAGCGTGCCGCCGAGCGCGAGGTTGTGTGCCCGCAGCGTCTCGAGGTCGCGCATGAATCCGAAGGTGCGCGCGCGGCTGACCTCGCGCAGGAAGGACGTCGTGGAGAAGTCCATCGACGCGCGCTGCGAGTGGCGGCGGAAGATCGGGTGATCGAACTCGATCTCGAAATTGACCTTGAAGCCGTTGAACGGATCGAAGCGCGCCCACTTGTCGCCGTCGCGGACCTCGATGCGCTTGCGGATGCGCACGAAGCGCTTCGGCAGCGTCTGCTCCTCGATGCCGGCCGACTGCAGCAGGAACACGAAGGGTCCCGCACTGCCGTCCATGATCGGGATCTCGGCGGCGCTGACCTCGACGAAGGCGTTGTCCACGCCCAGCCCCGCGAACGCCGACAGCAGGTGCTCCACGGTGGAGACCTTCACGTCGCCGTTGACGAGCGTCGTGCCGAGCATCGTGTCGCCGACGTTCTCGGCACGCGCCTCGATGTCGACGGGCTCGGCAAGGTCCACGCGACGGAACACGATGCCGGTGTTGGGCGCGGCGGGCCGCAGGGTCATGTAGACCTTCTGGCCGGAGTGCAGGCCGACGCCGGTGGCGCGGATCGTGTTCTTAAGGGTGCGCTGGTTCAGCATTCGGGAGGACTGGCTCGAAAAGATCGGCCGACAGGTCGGCACCATCCGCGCACCCTAACACAGGCGGCAAAACCGCTACAACCTGTTGACCTGACTGCATTTGGACACAGGTCGTCGGGCGGGCGCGGCCATCCGGGGGCGCCCGGTCCCGCCCGGCGCCACGCGGGCCGGCGGCCCGCAGCGCCCTCAGCCGGCCGCGGCCGAGGACATTGAGTCGCGTCTTCTCCCTCACCGGGGCTCCCGTCCTGCCGCCGGGGCGGCAGGACGGGTGCGCGTCAGTCCGCCTGACGGCGCAGGAACGACGGGATGTCGAGCAGTTCGTCCGACTCGTAGTCGACCCGCAGCCCGTCGCCGACCGCGCTCTTGCGCGCGATCGCCGGCCGCCGGGCCATCTCGTCGTAGTTGGGCGGCGCGACCGGCGCCACGCGCGGGCGCACGGCCTGCGGCCGGCCGGCGTCGGGACGCGCGACCACCGGCGACGGGATCGCCAGCCGGCCGACTTCCGGCCGGCCGAGGCCGGTCGCGACGACCGTCACGCGGATCTCGTCCTGCATGTCCGCCTCGATCACGGTGCCGACCACGACGGTGGCGTCGTCGCTGGCGTACTGCTTGACGGTGTTGCCGACCTCGTCGAGCTCGCCGATGGCGAGGTCCATGCCGGCGGTGACGTTGACCAGGATGCCCTGCGCGCCGGCGAGGTTGATGTCCTCGAGCAGCGGGCTCGACACGGCCATCTCGGCGGCGATGCGCGCGCGATCCTCGCCCGAGGCGTGGCCGGTACCCATCATGGCCATGCCGGTCTCGCTCATGACCGTGCGCACGTCGGCGAAGTCGACGTTGATCAGGCCCGGGCGGGTGATCAGCTCGGCGATGCCCTGTACCGCGCCCTGCAGCACGCCGTTGGCCGAGTTGAACGCGTCGAGCAGGCGGGTCTTCGGGCCGAGCACGGTCAGCAGCTTCTGGTTCGGGATCGTGATCAGCGAGTCGCAGTACTTGGCCAGTTCGCTGATGCCCTGCTCGGCGATCAGCATGCGCTTGCCGCCTTCCATCGAGAACGGCTTGGTGACGACCGCGACGGTCAGGATGCCGAGTTCCTTCGCGACCTGCGCCACGACCGGCGCGGCGCCGGTGCCGGTGCCGCCGCCCATGCCGGCGGTGATGAACAGCATGTCGCAGCCTTCGATCAGCTCGATGATGCGATCGCGATCCTCCATCGCCGCCTGGCGGCCGACCTCGGGATCGGCGCCGGCGCCGAGGCCCTTGGTGATGTTGGTGCCGATCTGCAGCGTCGTCTTGACCTTCGCCTTCTTCAGCACCTGCGAATCGGTATTGAGGCAGACGAAGTCCACGCCCTCGATGCCGGCCAGGAGCATGTGATCGACCGCGTTGCAGCCGGCGCCGCCGACGCCCAGCACCTTGATGACAGCGCTTTGGCTGTAGGCATCCATCAGTTCGAACATGTTGCTCTCCTTAAGAATCGATTGAAGCGTGTAGAGACGTAGAGACGAATCTGCAGGTCAGAAGTAACCCTTGAACCAGGATTTCATGCGTTCGAAGACGCCCAGCGCCGCGCGCCCCGGCGTGAAGTCGGCCACCGGACCGGCCTGGGCGCGCGCATAGAGCAGCAGCCCCACGCCGGTGGCATGCACCGGGTTGCGGATCACGTCGCCGAGGCCGGAGATGCCCTGCGGCACGCCGAGCCGCACGGGCACGTGGAAGACCTCCTCGGCCAGTTCCACGGCGCCCTCCATCTTGGCGCTGCCGCCGGTGATCACCAGGCCCGCGGCGATCGCCTCCTCGAAGCCGGAGCGGCGCAGCTCGTCGCGGATCAGGTTGTAGAGTTCCTCGTAGCGCGGCTCGACGATCTCGGCCAGCGTCTGGCGCGCGAGCCGGCGCGGCGGCCGGTCACCGACGCTCGGCACCTCGATCGTCTCGTCGGGATTGGCCAGCTGCGACAGCGCGCATGCGTAGCGGATCTTGATGTCCTCGGCGTACTGGGTGGGCGTGCGCATCGACACCGCGATGTCGTTGGTCACCTGGTCGCCGGCGATCGGGATGACGGCCGTGTGCCGCAGCGCGCCGCCGGCGAACACGGCGATGTCGGTCGTGCCGCCGCCGATGTCGATCAGGCACACGCCGAGGTCCTTCTCGTCCTCGGTGAGCACGGCGTAGCTCGACGCCCACTGCTCGAGCACGATGTCCTCGACCTCCAGTCCGCAGCGCTGGACGCACTTGACGATGTTCTGCGCGGCGCTCTCGGCGCCCGTGACGATGTGCACGCGCGCCTCCAGGCGCACGCCCGACATGCCGATCGGCTCGCGGATGCCCTCCTGGCTGTCGATGATGAATTCCTGCGGGATCACGTGGATGATCCGCTGGTCGGCCGGCAGCGCGACGGCCTGCGCCGCATCCATCACGCGGGCGATGTCGCCCTGCGTGACCTCCTGGTCCTTGATGGCGACGATGCCGTGGGAGTTCAGGCTGCGCACGTGGCTGCCGGCGATGCCGGTGTAGACGGCGTTGATCTCCACGCCGGCCATCAGTTCGGCCTGCTCGACGGCGCGCTGGATCGACTGCACGGTCGAGTCGATGTTGACGACCACGCCGCGCTTGAGGCCGTGCGACGGGTGCGAGCCGACGCCGATGACCTCTATCTCGCCGTCCGGCCTGAGTTCGCCGACCAGCGCGACGATCTTGGACGTGCCGATGTCCAGACCGACGATCAGGTTTCGTTCGTTGCGCTTAGACATCTTGGTCCCGCTTCTGATTCATGGGCGCTTCCTCGCCGGCCGCCGGCCGCGCCGGCGGCGCACCGGGCGTACGCCAGCCGACCGAGAAGCCGTTGGAGTAGCGCATGTCGAGGAACGCGATGTCGTTCGGGCGGCTGGCCACGAGGGGGGCCGCCGCCTTGAGGAAGCGCTCGAGCCGCTCCTGCAGCTGCCGCCGCCCGAGCCGGATCGTGATGCCGCTGGCAAGCTCGAGTTCCCAAGCACCGCGTGGATCGAGCCGCAGCGCGCTGAGCGGCAGCCCGGCCTCGAGCATGCGCGGCTGGATCTGGAAGAACACGTCGGCGACGTCGTGCACGGCGCCGTCGGGCCCTTCGAGGCGCGGCAGCTCGGACGGCACGTGCCGGGCGAGCCGGATGAACAGCTCGCCGCGCGCGTTGATCAGGCCGTTGTCGCCCCAGCGCGCGATCGCGCTCTGCTCGGTGACCTGCACCGCGAGCGCATCGGGCCAGCGGCGCTGCACGCGGGCGTGGTCCACCCACGGCAGTGCCTCGATCGCGTGCTGCACCGTATCGAGGTTGGCGCTGACGAAGCCGCCGCGCAGCCGCTCGCGCACGACGTGCTCCACGTCCAGCGACGAGACGCGCTGGAACGCGCCGACCATCTCGATGCGCCGCACCGGCCGGTCGAGCGCGAAGCCGGCGAAGCCGATCAGCGACGAGATCGCCCCCAGCCCCAGGCCGACCGGCGCCAGTCGCGCCCAGTTGACCTGCGGCAGCCGCAGGCTGAACCCGGGCGCCTTCTCGACGCGGGCCCGGTTCTTGGCGCGACCGCCGAACAGGCTGGCGAGCAGCTTCATGCCCGCCCCCCGCGCCGCGACGTGAAGCTGGTCTCGAGGATCCGCCAGACCAGCTCGTCGAACTCGATGCCGGCGGCGCGCGCCGCCTTCGGCACCAGCGAATGGCTGGTCATGCCCGGCGTCGTGTTGACCTCGAGCAGCCAGTTGCCGCCCGCCCGGTCGCGCATCACGTCGACCCGCCCCCAGCCCCAGGCGCCGGCGGCCTCGAACGCGGCCAGCGCGAGCGCGCGCATCGCGGCGTCCGGCGCCGGCTCCAGCCCCGGGCACAGGTACTGCGTGTCGTCGGCCACGTACTTGGCGTGGTAGTCGTAGTACTCGCCCGCCGGCACGATCCGGATCGACGGCAGCGCGGCGCCGGCGAGGATGCCGACGGTGAACTCGCCGCCCTCGATCAGCTGCTCCATCAGCAGCTCG
>Ga0316217_10007354_pt1 | contig 10548 bp, 5 predicted proteins | sample 1anoAmetaG_FD_203633 | JGI IMG/M metagenome (GOLD analysis project Ga0316217, IMG submission 203633) | Freshwater microbial communities from Trout Bog Lake, Wisconsin, USA - 1anoA | ecosystem: Environmental > Aquatic > Freshwater > Lake > Hypolimnion/Profundal zone | place: USA: Wisconsin... | reverse complement strand
TGGAAACGCTGGCGGACTGGCAGGGACCGGCCTCGACGCCGCTGTGGGAATGGACGACGAACCGGGTCGGTGTTTACACGCTCGCCGTGCAGTATGTGGACCGCGATTTGAACCGGTCCAAGCCTGGCGCCGTAGTCCTCCACCTGGCGCCGCCGTGGTTTGCGAATGCCTGGATCATGATGCCGTCGGGCGGCATGGCGGTGGGGTTGGTGGGGTGGGCGTTCGTGGCCCGGTCGCTAGTCATCCGCCGCAAGCGCGAGTCGGAACAGTTGCGGGAGGAGATGGCTAACCATGATCGCGAGGCGCGGGCCAAGCTGGAGAAGGAGGTCGGGGAACGCGAACAGGCGCAGGTGTATTTCCAGTCGCTGGTGGAGAACGTGCCGGTGATGGTCTATCGGCGAGATCTGGAAGGGCGGATCACCTTCTGCAACCGGCTCGGCGGCCAATTGCTTTCAGAACTATTCGGTTTGCCTGGGGACCCGGCTGATGCGCTCGGCAAAGGCTATGAGGCGATGGAAGGTTTTGCGAGGCCCGAGGTGATCGCCGCCATGGCGGGAGCCGACCGCGAGGTGATCCGAACGGGACGCCTTTTGGAGCGCGAATTCAAATATGAGCGGCAGGACCGCCCTACCATTTGGCTCCACACGATCCGCACACCGGTGCTGGCCCCCGACGGTCGAACTGCCGGCGTGCAATATGTGACCTGGGATGTGACCAAGGAGAAGGAGGCCGCCGAGAACCTGAAGCAAGCCAAGGAAACCGCTGAGTCCGCCAACGCGGCCAAGAGCGAATTCCTGGCGAATATGTCGCACGAGATCCGCACGCCGATGAACGCGATTCTCGGTTTCTCCGAACTACTGCGCACCCAAATGGCCGCGTCGAAAGACCGCAATTATCTTGATGCGATTTCCTCCAGCGGACGAACGCTGCTCACGCTCATCAACGACATCCTGGACTTGTCGAAGATCGAAGCGGGCAAGCTGGAATTACAATACGAGCCGGTGTCGGTGGCGCGGGTGGTGGATGAAATTCAGAAAGTGTTTTCGATCAAGGCGGGCGAGAAAGGGATCAAACTGGTGACGGAGATTGATCCGAAGCTGCCGCGCGGGTTGATGCTGGATGAAGTGCGCCTGCGGCAGGTGCTCTTTAACGTCGTGGGCAACGCGCTGAAGTTCACGGAGAATGGGCATGTGAAGGTAAAGGCGTGGGCGGAGCCGCTGGCGGCCGTTCCCCCTCACCCCGTCCCTCTCTCTCAGGGAGAGGGAGCGACATCGGCCGCGCCCGACGAATCACAGGCATCCCAACAACACGACCAACGGACGACGGTTCTCCCTCTCCTTGGGGAGAGGGCTGGGGTGAGGGAGAACCCGGCGCCCGAACGCCCCATTGTCGATGGGAATCCCCCTGAGCCCGACGAGACCCGCGTGAACCTCATCCTCGAAGTCTCCGACACCGGCATCGGCATACCGGAGGCCCAGCAGGAGCGTATCTTTGGCGCGTTCTCGCAAGTGGCGGGTCAGAGCACCCGCAAATTTGGCGGCACGGGCCTGGGCCTCACCATCACCAAGCGGCTCACCGAGATGATGCGCGGCAAGATCACGGTGACGAGCGAGCCGGGCCAGGGTAGCAAGTTCCGATTTGAATTCCCGAACGCGGCGATCACGGAGCTGGCGGAGTCCGACGTCGTCGCAACGAGCGGCGAAGGCGACTTCAATCAGTTCGCGCCCGCGACGGTCCTGGTGGCCGACGATGTGGCGTTGAACCGCGCGTTGCTCACCGGCTACTTTGAAAGCACGGCGCACAAGGTGGTGCTGGCGACGAACGGACTCGAAGCGTTGGAACAAGCGGAGAAGCATCACCCCGACGTGATACTAATGGACATGCGGATGCCGGAACTGGACGGCCACGAGACAACCAAACGATTGAAAGCCAATCCAGCGTTGAAACACATCCCGGTGATCGCGGTCACGGCGTCGTCGTTCCGCGAGGAAGAAGCGAAGGCGCGAAAAATCTGCGACGGTTTCATTCGCAAGCCCTTCAACCGCGCGGAGCTGATCGCGGAGTTGAAGCGGTTTTTAAAGCCATCTCAATCCCGCGCGACTGAAACGACTCTCAGCCCCGAAACTCGCGTGGCGTCCATCGCTCCCCTGCCGGTTTCCGCAGTGGTGTTGGCCAGGCGGCCCGAACTGCTGGACAGATTACGGGAAGAAGAAGAACGCGTCTGGCCCGGGCTCTGTAAAACGATGGCGATGGACAAGGTTGAACAATTCGCGTCGCGGCTCAAAGGTTGGGCGGCCGAGGGCCAATGGTCGGCCCTGGGTACTTATGCGGCAGATTTGGATCAACAGGTTCAGGAATTTGATCTCACGCGACTCCCCTCAACGTTGAACCATTTTCCGACGATTCTGCTTTCCCTCTCGTGAACACATTCCCTTCCTCTGGCGCCGATTCAAGAGGCTCGTGCGTGCTCGTGGTCGATGACATCGCCAAGAACCTCCAGGTCGTTGGCACCATGCTCCGGAATGCGGGCTATGTGATCATGCCTGCGACCAGTGGCGCTAAGGCGTTGGAAGGGGTGCGGGTGCAGTTGCCCGACTTGATTCTGCTGGATCTGATGATGCCAGAAATGGACGGATTGGAAGTCTGCCGGCGTTTGAAAGCCGATCCGTTGACGCAGCCCATACCAGTCATTTTCCTCACCGCCAGCAACGAGATGGAGCACCTGGTTCAAGGGTTCGAGGTGGGGGCGGTGGATTACGTGACCAAGCCGTTTAATCCGCCGGAACTGCTCGCCCGGGTGCGCACTCACCTGGAACTGAAACATGCGCGCGACACGATCGTTCGCTACGGCCAGGAACTCCACCGACTCAACGAGGAAAAGAACGAGTTCATGGGCATCGCCGCGCACGACCTGCGCAACCCGCTCTCGGCCATCAAGGGCCATGCGGAAATGGTGGTGGAGGATGGGCAGGCCCTGGTGCGGGGCGCCGTGTCCAATATCGCCGCCTGCGGGCGGGAGTTGGAGGCGAGCGGCCAGCGGATCGGTGACACCGCCGCGCGCATGGCGGAGATGGTGCAGAATCTTCTCGATGCCAATCGCATTGAGCGCGGGGAAATGCGGTTGAACTTGGCGCCGATCGATCTGGCCCAGACCGTGGCGGCTGTTCTCGAAGCGCAGCGCCCGCGCGCGGTGGCCAAAGAGCAGACCCTCCACTAGCAGAAGGAAGCCGGGGCGGTCTCGGTGCTGGCCGATGCCACCGTGCTCACGCAAGTCATCGAGAACCTCGTCTCCAACGCGGTCAAATACTCACCCCCAGGAAGGAACATTTGCGTGCGCCTGCTCAAATCACCGGAAAGAGCGCGCTGCCAAGTGCGGGACGAAGGGCCTGGTCTGAGCGCGGAGGATCAGAAGAAACTGTTTGGCAAATTCGCCCGTTTGAGCGCTAAACCCACCGGCGGCGAGCACTCGACTGGTCTGGGCTTGTCCATCGTGAAGAAGATGGTGGAAGCCATGAACGGCAAAGTCTGGTGCGAAAGCGAACTGGGAAGCGGTGCGACGTTCATCGTGGAGTTTCCGACTACATCATCATGAATTTTCGGTTAACCTCATTTGTTGGTCTGCTGGCTGGGGTTGGGCTGCTCGCCCAACTCACGGTGGCCCGCGCCCAACCGGCTGTTCCAACCGCGCCCAATCACGTCCTGGAACTGGATGGCACGAACAGCTACGTTCAGCTTCCTCCACACATCTTCGACGATCTCACCGAAGCTACGGTCGAGCTGTGGGTCAAATGGGACCGCTTCGCCCCGGGTGACGCGCTTGCTTTCTGTTTTGGCGAGGAAGGTCAGAGCATGTTTATGGGCAACCCAGGGCCAAGTACCCGACTCAAGTTTGCGTTGTATGACCGCGCGGGAGCTCGGCATCCGGCGGGGGGAAGTGGTCATGTAGACCCGCTCAATGTGGATCTCTTGAGAGCGCGCGAATGGTGCCATGTTGCGGCGGTGTCCGGTCCCGGTGGGATGCAACTCTACTTCAACGGCACGCTGGTTGCGCAGGACGAATACCCTGGCAGTTTCGCTCAAATGCCCAAGTCGGCCATGAATCTCCTCGGTCGGAGTACTTGGAAGGGAGATGTTGATTTTCGAGGTCAAATGGGCGAAGTCCGTGTCTGGAAGCACCGGTGCACGGAGGCACAGATTCGTGAGAACATGTTCAAGAACCTCACCGGCCGTGAGCCGGATCTGGTTGGCTGGTGGAATTTCAACGACGGCTCGGCCAAGGATTCGTCCACGAACGCTTACCATGGAAAGTTGGTGGGCCAGGCGCGGGTCGTTAAAGCACCCTTGCCGACCTCCAGCCAATTGAGTTGGCCCGCCGTCCTATTCGGCAAAGTCATCGACACCCTGGGAAACCCGTTGACCAATGCCACGATCCGCGCCTTGCTCGAGGACCAGGAGATTGCCACGACCCAATCTGGCCCGGATGGAACCTATTCCATGGTGGTCCGGCCAGAGCAAGCCCACAGACCGTTCGACCTTCGAACGGACGCGGGCGATCTGGGGGCCTGGGTGTCCGGCGTGACATGTTCGCGCGGCGAGCGCAAAGAAGTCAATGTCACTCTCGCCAACGCGGTGAGTGTTGCGGGCAAGGTCACGGCCTTCGATGGATCGCCGATCCCGGATGTCATCGTCCAGGCGGTGCGGGCCAACGCGCCGCCGCGCGAGGCCGGACGTCTGGCCACGCCGGGACTCGCCGACACGGTCCTCACCACCACGACGAACACCGGTTATCGCTTTCTCAATCTGCGCCCCGGGGAATACAAAGTCAGAATCCACGTGCCGGAGGGGCAACTAGCGTATCACCAGGGCGAAGCCTTGCACGTGGTACCGGGCAAGGCCCTGGCAGCCGATTTCCAGGTGGCGCCGTTCCGCAAGGGCCGGTGGCGCCGTTACACCACCGCGAACGGACTGCCCGGCAATCAGGTTTGCGATCTCCATTTCGCGCCGGATGGCGCGCTCTGGGTGGCCACGCAGGCCGGCGTCTCGCGCTTTGATGGACTCAAGTTCACCACTTTGTCGGAACGCGATGGGCTCATAGACAATCGCGTGTTTTGCATCCACGCCGGGCCCGAGGGCGGGCTTTGGTTTGGAACCGAGAAGGGCGTTTCGCGGTATGATCCCGCGGTCGGCCGTTTCCAAAGCTTCCCCAGCGGAACCAACGGCCTGAGCGCCGGTCGCGTGGTCGATATCGAAGCCACACCGGATGGGATGCTCTGGCTGCGAACACGGGAAGGGTTATCCCGCTTCAACGGCCAATCGTTTCAACCTATCCCCGGCATCCCGCGCTTCGACCAGGCTACCAAGGCTAAGGCCCTGGCGGTGGATCGGCAAGGCCGCGTGTGGACGGTGACCGAACAAGCGGGACTGTGGCGCGTGGAAGGGACAAACGCGGTGGAGGTTGCAGAGGTTAGCCGGGACACATTCCAGGACGCACTGCACGTGGGGCTGGATGGAATGTTATGGCTCCAGGACGTATCGCCCAATGGGGGTGGTCGCATCGCGCGGTACGATGGCAAAGGTCTTGAACACCTGGCACCCGCCGAAAGCGCGATAGACGAGTTCGTCACGGCCATTCACACGAGCCCGGAAGGCATCTTGTGGCTGGGGGATCGCAGCGGAGGCGTAACTCGGTTTGATCCGGTTCGGTTTTGTTTCACTCGATTCGGGGGAGGAAAAGACGCGCCCTCTCGGGCCGTGATCAAAATCCGATCGGGACCGGACGGCGCGCTGTGGTTTGCCACGCTCGCCGGCGTTTATCGTTACGAAGAAGGGACCTTCGTGAGCTACAGCAAAGCGGACGGTCTGCCCAATGACGCTACGTTCACAAGTGCCGTGACGACGGACGGAACAGTCTGGTTTTCGGGGGACGGAAACGGGTCTCTCGCGCGCCTGAAACCGGCTGCGCCCGCGGCGGGGGAAAGCCGCTTTGTGGACGCGCGCACGGAGGGGCTGGAAAAAACCGGTGTGCGGGCGTTGCTGCCCGACGCAACCGGCGGTCTTTGGGTGGGGGGAAACCCGGATTTGGGCGGAGTGTATTACTATGCTCCCGATGCCGTGGCGCGCGGGGAGAAGCCGTTTCGTTCGCCGCCCGGCGCCGAGACCCTGACTTCAGGCTGGAACTATGGATTCCACATTGATGCCCAGAAGACACTGTGGGTCGGCAGAATCCTTGGAGGGTTGCACAAGTTTAATTTGAACGATCTCTGGGCTGGGAAAGCGACGGACGAAAAGGTCCAGGGCGTCACGAATTGGGTCGCCAGCATTTACCAGGATTCCCACGGCGCCATTTGGACGGCCGGCCGGTATAGATCCGACGGCATGTCTCGAATCAAGGGAGATGAGGTTCAACATTTCTCGACGGAGACGACCGGCGGCGGCCTGCCCTCCGACTACGTCTGCTGTTTCCAGGAGGGCGCGGATGGACTGCTCTACATAGGTACCCAGGCAGGTTTGGCGCGGTACAACGGAACCAATTTTGCCGGTTTGGAAGGCACTTCTGACCGGCCCGTGCCGCGAGGAAACGTTTTTCAGATTCTTCGCGATCGTGACGACGTGCTGTGGTTTGCCTCGGACTCGGGATTATTTCGGTATGACGGCGTGACCTGGTCCGCACTCGATGAAGAGGACGGTCTGCCTGACCTGAATGTGGAGACCGTCACGCAAGGCAAGGACGGCGCGTACTGGATCGGCACGTCGAAAGGCGTCAGTTGTTACCGGCCCACTCGGCAGGCGCCGGCACGACCCCAGTTGGTGGTGAAGACGGACCTGGAACGCAACAGCGCGGAGAAGATACCCTCGATCAACCCCGGGCAACTGGTCGGGTTCCGCTTCACTGCGGTGGATTTCAAGACGCAGCCGTTCCGGCGGTTTTATCGGTGCGCCATGGTGCCCGGGAGGGCCGAAACTCCCCCTGGCAAACGGGACGCGGCCTGGCGTGAACCGACGCTGGCGACGCAGTTCGACTGGAATCCGAAGGTTCCAGGCGACTATACGTTCTTTGTCCAATCGATTGACCGCGATCTGAATTATTCGGAACCGGCGAGAGCGAATCTGCGCATCGTCACGCCGTGGTTTGCGAACGCCTTCATCATGGCGCCGTCGGGCGGCGCGGCGTTGGGGCTGATAGGCTGGGCGTTTGTGGCGCGGTCGCTTGTCATCCGGCGCAAGCGGGAGGCGGAGCAGTTGCGGGAGCGGTTGCTGGCGGAAGAGAAGATGGCGCGTGAGGCAGCGGAGAAGGCAAAGGCTGAAATGGAAGCCAAGAACGCTCAGTTGGAGGCAGCACGAGCGCTGGCCGAATTCGCGCGCGCGGAGATCGAAGCCAAAAACACACAACTCGTGGCCGCCAAGGAAACCGCCGAGTCGGCCAACGCCGCCAAGAGCGAGTTCCTGGCCAACATGAGCCACGAAATCCGCACGCCGATGAACGCGATTCTGGGTTTTTCGGAGTTACTGCGCGCGCAGATGGCGGCGTCCAAGGAGCGCAACTACCTCGATGCCATCTCCTCCAGCGGCCGCACCTTGCTCACGCTCATCAATGACATCCTGGATTTGTCGAAGATCGAAGCGGGCAAGCTGGAACTCCAGTATGAGCCGGTATCGGTGGCGCGCGTCGTGGATGAGATTCAGAAAGTGTTTTCGATCAAGGCGGGCGAGAAAGGCATCAAGCTGTTGACGGAAATCGATTCGAAACTGCCACGCGGCTTGATGCTCGATGAAGTGCGGTTGCGGCAGGTCTTGTTCAACGTCGTGGGCAACGCGCTGAAGTTCACGGAGAAGGGGCACGTGAAGATAAAGGCCTGGGCGGAGCCAGTGGTGGACGTTCCCCCTCACCCCGTCCCTCTCCCCCAGGGAGAGGGAGCGACATCGGCCGCGCCCGACAAATCACAGGCATCCGAACAACACGACCAACGGACGACGGTTCTCCCTCTCCTTGGGGAGAGGGACGGGGTGAGGGAGAACCCGAGACCCGAACGCCCCGTTGTCGATGGGAATCCCCCTGAGCCCGACGAAACCCGCATCAACCTCATTCTCGAAGTCTCCGACACCGGCATCGGCATACCGGGGGCCCAGCAGGAGCGTATCTTTGGCGCGTTCTCGCAAGTGGCGGGCCAAAGCACCCGCAAATTTGGCGGCACTGGGCTGGGACTCACGATTACGAAGCGGCTCACCGAGATGATGCGCGGCGTGATCACGGTCGAGAGCGAGCCGGGTAAAGGCAGTGCGTTTCGGTTTGTGTTCCCGAACCTGGCCATCACAGAGCTGGCCGAGTCCGATGCCATCACCTCGGACGGCCAGGGCGACTTTAACCAATTCGCTCCGGCGACAATTCTTGTGGCGGACGACGTGGCGTTGAATCGGGCGTTGGTGGCGGGATATTTTGAAGGCACGGCACACAAATTGGTCACGGCCATGAATGGGTTGGAAGCGCTGGAACAGGCGGAGAAGCATCGCCCCGACGTGATCCTGATGGACATGCGAATGCCAGAGTTGGATGGCTACGAGGCGACCAAACGGCTCAAGGTGAGCACAGAACTGAAACACATCCCGGTGATTGCGGTGACGGCGTCGTCGTTCCGCGAGGAGGAAGCCCGGGCGCGCAAGGCGTGTGACGGCTTCATCCGCAAGCCCTTCAATCGCGCCGAACTCATCGCAGAGTTGCAGCGGTTTCTCAAGCCGGCTGTTGCGCCGTCCTCGGAGCCGGTTGCCGCCAGAATGCAGGTGCTTGAAGCGGCGCCAATTGGCCCGGCGCCGCCGGAAGTCGCGGTGCGCCGGCCGGACTTGCTCGCCCGTTTGAGCGTGGAACAAACGAGCACCTGGCCGCGATTGAGCCAAACGATGGCGATCGGCGAGATCGAAGACTTCGCCGCTAAACTCAAAGGGCTGGCCGAGGAGGGTCACTGGCCGGAACTACGCGCTTACGCCGGCGCGCTCGAACGGCAGGCCCAGGACTTTGATCTGGATCGCCTGCCACAGACACTGGGGCGTTTCCCGGAAGTGGTTCAGGCTCTCGATGGCAATGGCAGCCCGAACTTATGAACACCCTTTCTCCACCTACCACCGGCCCGGGCGGCAAGACCCGCGTTCTCGTCGTGGACGACGTCACGAAAAACCTGCAGGTCGTGGGCACGATGCTGCGAAACGCAGGCTACGAAGTCATGCCCACGACCAGCGGGCGCCAGGCCCTGGAGCGCGTCCGCGCGCAATTGCCCGACCTGATTCTCCTGGACCTGATGATGCCGGAAATGGACGGTCTCGAAGTCTGCCGACGGTTAAAGGCCGACGCCGCGACCCAGCAGATCCCGGTGATCTTCCTCACCGCCAGTAATGAGATGGAACATCTGGTCAGCGGCTTTGAAGTGGGGGCGGTGGATTACGTCACGAAGCCTTTCAACCCGCCCGAGTTGCTGGCGCGCGTCCAGACGCACGTCGAGCTCCGTCAGGCGCGCGAGCGTTTGCGCGAGATGAACGAGGAAAAGAACGAGTTCATGGGCATCGCCGCGCATGATCTGCGCAATCCACTCTCGGCCATCCAGGGTTATGCCGAGATGGTGGTCGAGGACGCCCAGGCGCTGGCGCACCGCGAACTGGAGGGCAATGGCGAGCGCATCCGCGAAACCGCCAAACGCATGGGCGAGATGGTGCAAAACCTCCTTGACGCCAACCGAATCGAGCGCGGGGAATTGCAACTCAACCTAGCGCCGACGGATTTGGGGCCGGCGCTGAATTCGGTGGTGGAATCCCAGCGGACCCATGCCGCCGCCAAGCAACAGACGATTCAGCTCGAGGTTTCGACGACGCTGGTCTTGGCCCTGGTGGACCCGGGTATCACCGTGCAGGTGCTGGAGAATCTGGTTTCTAATGCCGTGAAGTACTCGCCCCCGGGTAAGAACATCTTCGTGCGCTTGGAGCCGTCAGCGACGGCGGTTCGTTGCGCCGTGCGGGATGAAGGCCCCGGCCTGAGCGCGGAGGATCAGAAGAAGCTCTTCGGCAAATTTGCTCGTCTCAGCGCCAAACCCACTGGCGGGGAGCACTCGACCGGCCTGGGCTTATCCATCGTGAAGAAAATGGTGGAAGCCATGAACGGCAAAGTCTGGTGCGAGAGCGAACTCGGCAAAGGCGCGACCTTTATCGTGGAGTTTTCAACTACTTCAGACTGAGTTGATGGGGTCCAACGCTTGTTCCGCCGGAGTTGATGGTGATGATGCGCAACATCCCCAAGTCGGCAATCCTCAGGGACATTGCGCCTTCGGGGAATGCCGAGAACCTTTGGGCAAATCTGCTGTACGTGAATAACTTCCTGCCCTTTGCGAAACAGTATATGGTATTGGTTCTGGGACTGTCGTCGCTACTTTACGCGACGGTAGAGAAGCCTCAGGACTCCTGATCTCGTGGAATTTGACTGGCCCGGACCGGCTCAAGAACCAAGCGTAGTTCGGTTCCCGGATAGGTCGTTTCTGTGGCGGTAAGTTCGGCGCACAGATGCTCCAGCGC
>Ga0316217_10007353_pt1 | contig 10548 bp, 7 predicted proteins | sample 1anoAmetaG_FD_203633 | JGI IMG/M metagenome (GOLD analysis project Ga0316217, IMG submission 203633) | Freshwater microbial communities from Trout Bog Lake, Wisconsin, USA - 1anoA | ecosystem: Environmental > Aquatic > Freshwater > Lake > Hypolimnion/Profundal zone | place: USA: Wisconsin... | reverse complement strand
AACCCCTATTATCGTTTGGGCTACAATAATATGTTCATAATTGAATAATTTGGCTTCAATCATAGATTCGAATATGCTCATCAAAGCTTAGCTTTCAGCCATTCGCCTCCAACTCTAGGAATAAAGCTCATGAGCTCTGGTTCTCTTTCGACCGGATAATTTAGTTGTGCCAAGCATTAGAACTCCTATTCGCTGAAATTTCCCCAGGTCTAAACAACCTCAACTGTGAAATCTTCAAGGTAAAAATCGTTCAGCGCTTTTTTGACTATGAAGTTTGTGAACTCCTCACATATTTTACGGTAGAAAGATTGATGGCTTTTCAGAGTAGGAAGCACAGAGATTAAGTTTTTCAAAAATGTCATATATCCCCATAATGTGGAAGCTTGAATTAGATTTATCTGTTATTTTTAATTCCAAACAGTTTTATAGGGAACATTATTTTAGCTGTAGGTTTCTATTCTTTGCTTGATCGCAGCTACTCGATTCAAAATGATGAACTAAAATGCTTTAACGGCTGACTCCCAACTATTACTTTTGAAGCTTTTATTCAAGTCCTTCACTGTTTTGCTGTTCCCGAACTTAGCAAGCAAATAGCGAGCAGTTTGCTGCAATAAAACCAAGTTATCGCCTTCATAAGTAGCACTCGGGATATACCCAGTAAAGAGGCTGGGAATGGCAGTGGTTTTAAACTTCGTGACGTCATTGTAAGTCAAAATAGTGGAGTTAGTATCTATTCCAAGTCGACCTTGATAAGCATAGCTGTACTTGAAAGCGCTTTGAAAGTTGAACTCATTATATGTATGGTCACCAGAAGTTTATCAGCCTGATCGTAGTTTTACGCAGCTATCTATTTCTGAAAAGCTTTGTAATAATTAACAGTATTCATATTACTCAAAATAATCCCATAGCCTAAACAGAGTTTTTACGTCAAAAACCTTTTATGCTCTACTTGCTTCTACACTCCCATAGTCTTTAGCAGCTGATAAAGCGAGATTGATGGACTAAGTATGGAACCCCAGCCGAATAGAAATGTCAGCCTTATTCTGAGATTGACCATAGAACCGTAGCTGTATTTCATCGCTGATTAGTTCTATAATCCTTTGACTGTTCCATCCTGTTCTACAGTCACATATTTCATCAGCATTGCATCTAGTGGGACTTATAGATTCCTAAAAAAGATACCTCCGTTATCAACTCTATCAAAACCGAGCTTCGGCCCAATATCAAACACTTAAACATTCGGAAGACCCTCCAGTTTTCTTTATAATATTTTGGGTACTTGTTTCTTATTTCGACAACAAAGGTTTGGTTGCCTAATTTCTGTCCTTTTACAATTGTTTTGGCTTGGATTACGAGGTGAGTCGAATATTGCCCTAGCAATCCTGGCCAGAATTTTCCACTAGTAATGGTTGGAGAATTGATAGTCCAAGTGCGTTTGGCTTCATTGTAGGTGGCAGTTGTCTATAGACCTTTAACATCTGAACCATGACCGACTTCAGTTTGACCATATCCTCCAACAACTTTACCGCCCAGCACCTGGCTTTGCCAATACTGAACCTGTTTTTCTGTGCCCAAAAGTTCGATTGTGGTCAAAAACGCTCCAGTGTTAAGCATAAATCCATCTATGTTATCTTCATTTTACTCGAAATCGCCACTAAATCTGTATCTCTATAAACTATATTAGGGTTCGACAATTCGCGAGACAGCTTAAACAATTTGGAATACATCCCTGCATTGTAGCGCATTGCTTCTTTTTGGTCCAACTGTAGATGAGATCTCTTTTCGATAAGATTATAGGAGGTGAGCTTAGAGACTGCGTTATTACAAAAATACGAGGGATTTCCTTCTTAATTATTGCTATTAGCTCTTCTCCCGCTATCACTCCGTAGATAAGTTGGTTAAAATCTTTCTGCAATGATGTCATAAAATAAACTATAAAACCGAAAATGTGATCGGTACGTAAACCCAAACTGCAATGAAAAGATTAAAATCTTAATTTAAATTTGAATTTGCAAAACAAGATTGATCGATGTATTTGACCGTATCTTTATAATAATTGGCTCAACTCTTAAAGCTGCTCAATTGGTAACGTTAAGATTAGCTCTGGTAACTTTGCTTATCATTTTTACTTTTAAAATCAAACTCCAACTGGCCTGTGTAAGAAATCGTTAAAATTAAAGCATATCATAATTATATCAGTTAGGATGAAGAGCAATAGAGGAAAGGAGAACATCCAAAGCGCCAGCAACCAATGGGTCACTTCCACCTATCGTGTGGAGTCCGACCAGAAAGACTTGATCATCAAGGCTCTGCGCGGAGATTGTGATAACCTCAAAAAGAACTAAAACTAGTATCATCGCCTCTATGACACCTACAAACAACTACAGCACAAATACAAACTCCTCCACGATGAAAAGGTAAACACTCACTCATACAGGACAACGATGATAGATAGTTCAAAATGAGGCATGAGGCCGCCATCAGAAATATCGCACAACTCAAAAATGAAATTGATGCACTGAAGGCCTAGTTGAGAGACAAAAAGCTGGAAACAGGCGATCTCTAGAGCGATGAGGCTGCACTCAAGCAGCAGTTCGATGAGAAGAACATCTAGCTTTAGAACCTCCGCAATGACTATAAGTCCTGTGTCGGTAAAACTATACTTACTCAGCTGATAGCGAATAACTGGGAGCTGAAAAGTAGAATTTGAATAATGCTACCATCAAGCTGCGTGGAATAATTGCCCAAGCTCAGGAAGAATGCAGGCTCTTGAAGGAAGACAATGACAGTGTGGATCGTCGGCTCTAAGAATTATCCAGATATCAAGAACAACTACTGCTCCAATAGAAAATACTGAGATAAAAGATTCTTGGCTATGAGAATGAAAACAACTAGCTAGACGGCACTATCAACGAATACTGCTAAAATCTATCAAATCTATAGCTTGGAATCAAAAAGGCACAAGATGAGCTCACAGAGCTCCAACAGGCGATTGCTGAGCTTGGACTTTTGAATTAAAAATACAAATCCTAGAACAATCTTGTTCAAAAGAATATACAGGCGGAAATCATCAAAAACAACAACTTTATCAAAAATCTCAAAAATGCTGAATATACACAAAAAGTTAGAATCGGACAAGTTGAAGAAGCCACGCAAGAGATAGCTGGCCTCAGATCAGAAAACTAATCGCTTTAAAGGATCAACGAAAAATTGGCTGAGGATCTCTAAGCCTGCCGTGCCCATCTCTAAAATTTGGGGCTCGTCAATAACAAGGTAACTATTCTATTATTAAGTTAGTCTAGCACCTGGAGAACTTTAGCCACTAAGACGAAGAAGTGCGCGAAGTGATAAACAGAAAAGGAAGAGTAGAATTCGCTCGTGGCCGCGTAGGCGAGGTCTCCTCACATAAATTTACTCTGGCTTAAACCAAATTCCCCACTAGCAGGGTCGAATATCGCTGAATGATGCTTTATAATATTTACCCAACAATCTTGAGAGGCCCTCAGAAATAGTTAGAACTATTAACTACAAAATAATTATTCTTTTATTACCGTATAGTTATATCATATGGAGGAAATCGTTTAAATTGACGGATCCCTACACGAAGGAGGCGGACAGATGATCCGCAGCTCACTTGCTCTTTCGCTCATCCTCAACAAACAATTTACTATGATCAATATAAGAAAGAATAGACCTAATCCTGGCATCAACAATCAACTCAGAAACGTTTTCTCAGCCTTTACTGACAAACTTCCCAAAGTGGGAGACTCCTAGGTTTACTTTTATCCCAAATTTCTTGAGCCGACCTAGATCAAAGCTAGCACTGCAGCCAGTTGCACACTGATGATGCAGTGCCTCATCCCAGTTTTCACAGCCATAGGTTACGAAAAAATCGTTCGCATAAATGGTGGGACAGATGTCAGCAGGTCCCCTCCCTTGTAAAGTATAAGGTTAGGTCTGATTCCATTGCTAAATAGAATGGGAATCAACCTCTAGATCGTAGAGATAAAGCCAGGCTACTACCCAGTAGGCAAAGGATACGTAGATGTGCGTGTACCCAAAATTGAACAAATCAGACCAATCTAATTGCTTGTTCTAGGTAAACCCAGACAAGTAATAATTACCTACTATGTCAAAGACAACAAGCTACCTGGCTCAAGCAAATAGCTGAGAAAAGATGTCAAGAAGATACTCGGACTTGCCTTCGGAGAAGATAACAACATAGAGTTTATAGTGAAAACTCAGAAAGTATTCTGCACAAAAGATTAATACGGTATAGGCTGCTTAGTTTTGGGTGAAAACCTGGTGTGGGACGTGGGAACAGTGGGAGAAAAAATAGCATAGGGACAGATCATCTAAAAGCTGGAGCATTTGGTTCAAGTAAAGTCTTGCCTTGACGAACACCACCAAGACCAACTGCTTCTCTTCGCAGCCCTCGCACAAGGAACTACGAAATTGCTGGTCGGAGAAGAAATCTCACTACACACTCAAAGCCTCATCTACATCTTGAACAAATTCTTACCAGAAGTATAGGTGAGCCACGAAAATGGAGTACTGACCATAACTGGGATAGGCTATCGCCAACCCTGATCATTTATAAGCTGAGTGTTCCCACATAATAATGATTCACAAGAGGCGCTAACTCTCTCATTTTCTCCGGCCACCATTTCGAGCCACAATCTTTACTTGGTTTGTTATAATATGCAGGAGAATCAGAATTATCTTTTTAAAGGCTGGCTCAGTTCAGTCAATTAGTATTTTAGGAAGAGACAAGCTGAATTAAGCTACGAAATCACGCCTTAGAATCATAAGCTCAATGCTAAATTAGGCATCGCTAAAAATTTTATGCGTCTGACCAATAAAGCTCTCTTAGGTATGAACAAAATACACTTCAGCCGAACTGCCATCTTCTCAGGACTGCTCGGACTACTCTGCGGCTGGCTCTATTCGTAGGCAGATACCAATATTCAATTTTTGATTGACAACCATCGCCAAGTTACCAAAACAGCATTAATCAAATAGGTTTTAAGGAACTCGGCTATAAAGAACAAACTTAATTAAGCCTTATTGAATAACGTCTACACCAATCCTGATGTACAATACAAGCTGCATGAGCTACTAATCAGAAAAGCTATTCTACCTCAGACATCTAACCTCTTTTAGTTATCGAATACAGAGATCATTAAAGCTTTAGAATCAGACCAGTTCATTAAAAGTGCCTCCAAGTTAGCGGCAGAAGCTATAACCGAAAACGGAGACAAAATCGCCAAATTAGCTTTGTAGTTCTTAGGAAGTGACAAAATGATAAATTTGATAAATAAGAATGTTTCAGAACTGCTACAGAGGGAAGAGACAAATCAGCAAGTAGCTGAGCAATTGAGATAATTGATTTTATCTCAGATGAAACTGACCGAAAATAAAGAATCATTGTATAAATGGATTAGGTAAAACTTTATTAACTGGTGATCATTCACAGTATTTATTGCATTCTTATTCATTAGCTCATATTATGAATAATAGTTATGAAGCAGTTTAAAATTCTCAAAGTAAAATCAACGGATATTGACCGTCTTCCATTCGTTTAAAAAATCTTACAGTGACACAAAAGGTTGCTATTTCACCTTATCGTCTTCAGCTGGCTGTTTTCTTCCCTCATAGGCTAACCTTTGAGCTTGCATAACAATTGAGATATGTTTTGGCTCCTCACCTTCCTTCATCTCTTTTGACTTTCTTCGTAAATGATTCACTTTTCTAATCTACCGTATTTTTTGAGGCAGGACAGGCTTAGATTAATCTTTTTTAAGTTCAGCTGAGGCACAATGCCGAGAGGGTATTAGTTTTTTCTCTCTTGCGATAGCTAACTTTTTGAGGTTAAGCTCCTTTATTTTCTATTGCTATCCTGTCTAGACCGAAAGGTTTTGAGACAACAGCAATTTAGATTTGTTACTCTAGAGATGGGCGGGTTTAATTTTGAAGAAAGATAAGTTTTTAGAGTGGACTTTGAACTCAGTTTTTTCTCTCTTATGGGTGGCTGAGTAGATACGAGGCTATTAGTTTTCTTTGTTGGGAGGGTGGTCTTTTAGTATAGGAAAGGAAGTTTACTTAGTAGCCAGACGATTTCTACTTATCTTCTTGAGCTTATTTTCCTCTCCTTTCTCAGTATGCTTGACTTCCCCCAGTAGAGATTTCTGGTATGATTCGATACTTTGTTGTAGCGGGTGTGACCTTGCTGATACTTTTTTCATGTTGCGGCTATACGTTTTTTGGAATAAGATTATATTAAGTGTTTATTTTCCATTTTTTTATTCTATCTCACTTTATACAAATTAGTTTATGAAAAACAACAAAAAAAAAGAAGTCATTACTCATAAATAATCTAGCTAGAACACGCTTGTTCCCAAGTCTATTTTGCCTGCTACCGAGGGCTATCGTCTAATCATCGAGGGAAAGCCCAACAGCAAGCAAAGTAAAATTATATAAATCAATGAGTAGTATATAGGAGTAGCGATAGCTGCTCCCCCGAAATAGGGAGAGGCCAACGAATAGCTGCTTAGATTCTTAGCTGAAATTTTGGGAGTAAAAAAGAACACAGTTTACCTAGATAAAGGATGCAAATCTCGTCATAAAGTTGCAATAATTGGTACAAAGTAAATATCGATTGAGCAAGTTTACTAAAACCTAAAGTATGATTGGGAAAGCTGATTTATTTAGTGGTTATCTGCTGTGATAAAATTATAAAAGCAATACAAAGATGGACTATGATCATAAGTTTTCAATTTTTGTGATCTTTGTTCTCTGGAGTGTGTTTCCTTTTTTGTTTTTCAGGGGTCGATTATTTTTGGTTCTTTTAATTCTCCTGTGATCTGTTTTTGCTTTATTTTTCAGGTGTCCCATTTTTACTGTTTTTCTAGGATTTTCTTTTCTTAGATCTATCTTTTTCTTTAGAATGGTCTTTATCAGATTTTTTCTATCTTTCGGAGTGCTAGTTGTGTGATCTCTTCTGGCTCTATCGCTAACTTTTGTGAGAATGTTACTCTTAGTTCTTCTTCTTTTCCAGTTTTTTTTTGTCTTAGACATAGCATTAGCTGTCATCATCCCACGAACTTTTATTATCTTACTTTTCATTCTGCCTATTCCCAGAGTGAGAACGATCGGACAAATTATCTCGTCTTTAGCTAAAACTTCTCTTATGTGAGCGTCGTATCTTATTTTGGTTTTGTGGTCCGATCAAATTGTCTTCATGATTAGCTTCCAAATCTTGGTTAGTCTCGAATGTATTGTCTGCCTATGGGGCAGGTTACTCAGGCGATTATCTGAACTTCCTTAGTCCGTTGATAGCTGCGTAAGTGCCTACAGCCAAAGCTACCATTCCGCCTCCGATCGATAAAAAAATGGAAGGATCCACAACATTAGAAGGTACATCATCTTCAGTTAAACTATTAGGGTCATTGGAATTAGCATTACCATTAGTTTTAGCGTTAAACTGGTCAACGTTAAGCGACCCAATTCTTTAGGCAGCTGCTATTTCTTCAGTACAGTTATTGGTGGTGCAGTTCTTAATTGTAATGTTGTAAGTCAAGTTATTACCTCCAATCGTGAAGTACGTATAATATAGAATTTTAATCGCTGAAATGTTCTTTTTTATGGTGACATTCTCGGCAACTACTGGAGCGATGTAATACTAAAAACTGGTGACAGATACTCTGTAGACTTGTGAGCAGTTACAGTTTGAAAAGGTATCTGGGAAGGGATCATAATGGGATTGCAAGACCTAAGTCGTTTGAGTGGTTGGATCGCTCCCATATGTGATCGTCATATAATAATAACTGTTTCCCGTCGAATCCCTGGGTAGTCTGTAATAGTTAGGATAAGAGATGTTTCTCACCATACCTCCTGATAATGTTGAATTCAGAGCAATATCTGTATACTGATGGGCTAAAACATTAGGGAGCTGAGTATGAAAAGTTGTTATGGCTGAGTAGGAACTGAGATAGATTAGGTTTGACTGCGTGTAGGCAACTTGCAAAAGTTGAGAATTTGTGAATCCACTTCCAATGCCCACTGCAATAATTGTTATTCCAACGGCTCGAGCATACTCTGAGGCATAGTAGACGTCATCCAAAGAAGAACTTCCGACAAGAAGCACCAAAAGTTTAGGCACCCCATTAGCAAAGCCAGCTGCGTTTATTTGGCTTATTGTATTGTTTATCGCGTTACCAAGATTACCGCTGCCTGAGCCACGATAAGTTTTTGATGATATTCTGCTTAGAATAGCTGCCTGTGAATTGCCATACCCTATCGATGAATCAAAAGTTGCATCATAGTAGTTGATAGACATTAAAGTAGGATCATCCTTGGTTTGAGTAACATAGTTTGTCAGGAAGGTCTTAGCATAGTTAAAGTTGCTACTCCCGATAGCTGCTGATTCGTCAACCAAGAAGTTAACAGACTGGTACTTATCGCAGCTTTGAGTAATTGAGTCAATCAAATAGGCACTTCGCAAGTAGGCAAGAGTACTCGTATTCGAGTAGTTTGCTTTCAGCTAGCTGGACATCCCGGTGTAGTTGGCCGCCAAAAGATTATTCCAAAAAGTGCTTCCGAGAAAGTTGCCGTTGCTAAAGTTGATTATTGTCATCTCCAGCACAGCAGTTATGACATTGATGTTTAGAGTCGACCAAGAAGGAGTACTCGCAGCTTTTTTTACTGCGTATATAGCTGAAAGGTTGTAACTCAGCCTGGAAAGATAGCCACTCATCGCAGTATTACTTTGAGTGTCTGTTAGTATCAGTGGGAAATAGTTATTGAGGCACATCGCACTTGAGCCCGAAGAATTCAAATAAGGCTTGATAAGGGTTGTAAGAGTTGCATCTGAAGGGATGATATTCAATAGCTCGGAATAACTCATGTTCAGCTGCATACCATTGGCAATCGTAAGGAAGTCGTTTTGTTGCTCCAGAAAGCCGCAGTTGTAGTCATATTCTTCGCAGAGAAAGAAATTGGGGTCGAAAGTATTGATAGATGGGATGTTAGATCCTCCTTTTTTGAGGCTCAGCAGTCTATCAGTAATGTTAGTGCCGTAAACACAAGTTCTAGTGAGTGATTAGATGCAAGTCGTATAATAGGTCGCTTCCGTTAATGAAACAAGCAGGAGAAGAATGCAAAGAGAGGTTATCACTCTCATTTCTTGATTATAATATATAAAGCTGGATCTATCACATTTATTCCTACGCAGGTGGCTACTCTGGCTGTTCTGCCTAAACCTGCGGCTGTTGGTTTGCAGCGTTTTAGTTAACTAAGTTTTAGCTTTAGACATTTGTGTTAAGAGGTTCTTCTTCAGGCGCTTCTTGGAACTTTCTAGCCCCGTAAATCATAGCAAATGTACACAATCCCATCGCACCCAGTCCTGTACCGATACCAATAAATATCGAAGTATTGGGCACATTGTTTCCGCCATTATCATTGTAGGGGATTACTGGAGGTTGAGCTGCCTGCTGTTGCTGTTGTTGTTGCTGCTGTTGTTGTTGCTGTTGTTGTTGCTGCTGTTGTGCTTGTTGAACGAAGGGTATACTGGCTACTGCACTAGTTTGTCTTTAGACAGTGCAGTTAGAGGTGGCACAGGCCGTGAGGGTGATATTAAAGTTCATGTTGGTGCCACCCACACTAATGTAGGCATAGGCAGGAGTCTGTTGCACTGTAAGTGTCTTTTTAACAGGTATATCCTCAGCTGACTGAGGCGAGATGTAGTATATCCTGACGTTGTTGTTGGTTTGGTAGTTTTAAGTTTGGGCGAAGACTGAAAAGTTATCTGGGAAGGGGTCGTAGTGAGACTACCTTACTTCCTACCCCATAGACGCGATGTAATTCTGGTAGATAAGAGACAACTGGTAGTATTGGTTGGCTGTGCTGCTCCTCGCGACTCTGTAGTAATTGGGACAGGAGGGCACTCTTACAACATTACCATATATAGGCTGGTTCAAATTCACGTCGATTATCTGTTTGCAGAAATAGTTGGCGATGATATAGGCCAGCTTGCTTAGAGTGGCGTAGTTTGAGATGTAGAGAATGTTTGATTGTGCGCCTGTGATTTGTAGTAGCTGCACGTTGTTTACGTTAGAACCTATCCCCACGCAAAATAAGGTGATTCCTTTAGATCTGGCGTAGTTTGAGGCGTAGACAACATCGTCACCCGACCCACCGTCTGTTAAGATTACCAGCAACTTGGGTAGGCCGTTGGCAAAGTTTTGGGTAGCGATTTTGGCAACTGAAGCATTGATAGCTGCGCCTGTTTTTGTTCCGCCTGAACGGTAGTTCTTTGAAGTAACCATTGACATTATTGTTGAACGATTGTTGCCAAAACCAATATAGGGCTCGTAAGTTGAGTCAAAAAAATTGATAGACATTTAACTTAGGTTGTCCAAAGTCTGGTTTACATAGATATTTAAAAACTGGAGAGCGTACTGAAAGTTTGACGAACCAATGCTTCCCGACTAATCCACTAGGAAATTGATAGACTGCTACTTGTTGCACGGAATAGTCACAGAGTCGATC
>Ga0316217_10007352_pt1 | contig 10549 bp, 4 predicted proteins | sample 1anoAmetaG_FD_203633 | JGI IMG/M metagenome (GOLD analysis project Ga0316217, IMG submission 203633) | Freshwater microbial communities from Trout Bog Lake, Wisconsin, USA - 1anoA | ecosystem: Environmental > Aquatic > Freshwater > Lake > Hypolimnion/Profundal zone | place: USA: Wisconsin... | reverse complement strand
TGAACAACGGCACGGGCGGCCCGCTGACGTTGGCCGCGAGTCCGAGCTATGTGCCCAGCATCACGGTCAGCAACCAGACCGCGACCATCAATGCGACGCTGGCGGGAAACCAAGGGCTGATAAAAAACGGTGCCGGGACGCTGGTGTTGAATGGTTTGAACACCTTTCTTGGTGACACCACCATCAATGGGGGTGTTTTGGAGGTCAGCATCAACTCCTGCCTTTATAGCGTGTGGAACAACATGGTCCAGCCAGCGAGTTTCGTCACTATCAATTCCGGCGCGACACTCCAGCTTGATGGCTGGTATGGTTATGGTGGGCCTACCGGAGGTGACATCAATCAGTCCGATGCGGGCAATCCCAATGAACTGACTATCAATGGCGGCACGCTCAAGTTTGGAGGTTCTTCGACGGGGACTTCGTCGCGCGCTTTCGCCATCGGCCCGAATGGCGCGACCCTGTTGAACGGGAGTCCGAACGGTTCAGCTTGGAACTTTAGCTTGGGTGGGAATAGCGTTCAAGACACGGTGATCAACAACTCAAGTTTGACGCTGGACGGCGTGGGCTTCAGCAGTTTGGCAAAAACAATTACCGGCACCGGCTCCTTGATCAAGAACGGCAGCGGAACGTGGACGCTCACTGGCACCAACACATACACTGGGGTCACAGTCATAAATGCCGGCCGATTGGCCTTGGGTGGTGGCAGTGTCATTTCCAACACGTCTTTGGTTACCCTGGCCGGTGGCGCGATGCTGGATGTCACGGGATTAAGTGGTTCGACGCTGATTGCCGGTCAGACATTGAGCAACAGCACCTCCACCGCGACGGTGGCGGGGAGTCTGAACACGGGTTCCGGCAAGATTGCCTTGACCTACGCTGCGGGAACCCCCGCGCTGCTGATCACCAACGGCACTTTTACGTTGTCCTCGAACACTTTGTTTTTCGTCAACAACACCGGAGCCAGTCTGGCCACCGGCAGATATAAGCTCATCGCCAAAGCCGGCGGCAGCCATGCCGGGTTGGTGGCGGGCACTGTGCCGGCCGTGGTCAGCGTCGGCGGCGGGGGAACTCCGGGCGGCGCGGCCCTCCAAATCATCGGCGGCGAACTTTATTTGAACGTGGGCGGCAACGTCATCACGGGGTTGAGCCTCAGCAACAATGCGATGGCCAACATAACGGGATATGGACTTTCCAATTATGATTATGTTTTGCAACGCGCCACCAATTTGGCCCAGGCGGCATGGTTGAACGTCGTCACCAACCTTGCAACGAACAATGGCGCAGTGAGCTTGAAAGATTATTTCAAGGATTTTGGCAGCAATGCGCCGCCGGCGGCTTTTTACCGTTTGCAGCGGCAGCCTTAACAATCATGCATGTTAAAACTCAAAACCAGCCGCTTCTGCTTTATGCAAGCAATCTTTGGAAAACCACCCTACTCTTTTGAGGCATATGCGGAATGTGCGGGCCCAGCTATAGTTTCAACATGAAAGCAAGCTCCGCTAACCAAACATCCTGCCGTCCCCGGAAGTTCATAAATTTGGGATTCCCGACATTTTTTTGAAACATATCGTCCTAAAACTTATCTTTATTTGGATTCTGATTGCGCTGGCCGGTTCCGATGTGGCCGCTGGGTCACTGCGTCAGGACAACAATATGCACCGGGAATGGAAATTCAAGTTAGGTGATTACCCTAGAGCGGAGGCCGTCAGTTTTGATGATACAACCTGGGATGCGATTAATCTTCCCCATTCTTTTAGTCTGCCCTACTTTCAATCCAAGGATTTTTACGTTGGCTACGGCTGGTATCGGAAGCATTTGCAGATCAAGCCCGAATGGGTTTCAAAAAGGATATTTGTCGAATTCGAAGGCGCATTTCAAGATGCGGAGCTATTTGTCAATGGCACCCGCATCGGCGAACATAAAGGCGGTTTCACCGGTTTTTCCATGGACATCACCTCTGCAGTTCGTTCAGGGGATAATCTGTTGGCAGTCCGGCTTAACAACAACTGGAACGCGCAGATCGAACCGCGTGGCGGCGATCATACCTTCATGGGGGGCATTTACCGCAATATGCATTTGGTCGTTGTGGATCCGCTGCATGTTTCGTGGTATGGAACATTCATCACCACCCGCGATGTTTCCACCAATGCCGCAACGGTGAACGTCAAAACCGAAGTCGTGAACCAAGGTCAGGCGGTCAAAAACTGCGTGCTGACCACCCGGATTGTGGATCCCGATGGCAAACCAGTCGCGCTGCTCACGACGACCCGGCAGGTGGGTGCTGGAGAGACTGCTACTGTTGATCAAACCAGTCCGGCGATTCCGTCCCCAAAGCTCTGGCACCCGAATCATCCATTTCTCTACACGGCAGAGACGACTATTTCCGACGGTTCGACGCCGCTTGATGATTATACTACAACCTTTGGTATTCGTTCGATTAGGTGGACCGCCGATCAGGGTTTTTTTAGCAACGGTGAACATTTCTATTTTCACGGGGCGAATGTGCATCAGGATCATGCCGGCTGGGGCGATGCCATCACCAGTTACGGTGCCTGGCGTGATGTGAAATTCATCAAGGAAGCCGGGCTTGATTTCATCCGGGGATCGCATTATCCGCACCACCCGGCTTTTGCCGATGCCTGCGACAAACTGGGAGTTCTTTTCTGGTCGGAAAACTGTTTTTGGGGAATCGGAGGGCCAAGACAGGATGGGTATTGGAATGCCGCCGGTTATCCGCCGAACGTCGCGGATCAGATGCCGTTTGAACAGAACGCACTGGATACCCTGCGAGACGAAATCAGGATTTTTCGCAACCATCCGTCAATCATTGCCTGGAGCATGTGCAACGAAGTGTTCTTTTCAACCGACCCGGACAAGGTCAAGGGGCTGCTCACCAAACTGGTGAATGAAACCCATGAACTCGATCCCACCCGACCGGCGGCTATCGGCGGCTGCCAGCGCGGCGGCTTGGACAAACTTGGCGATGTCGCCGGTTACAACGGCGACGGTGCGTGGATGAAAGAGTTTCAGAATCCGGGGATTCCCAGTGTCGTCAGCGAATATGGAAGCCATATTTCCGACCGGGGCGATGCGAAGACCGACCTCTATGACGGCATGTTTAGTAAGGACACGATTGATTATGGCACGCCAGAATATCCCTGGCGCAGCGGGCAGTCGCTGTGGTGCGCATTTGACTATAGCACAATCTTGGGGCATTTCGGCTGCATGGGTTTTATTGACTACTTTCGCATTCCGAAGCGTTCTTGGTATTGGTATCGGAATGAATACCGGCACATTCCGCCGCCCGCATGGCCGCAGAATGGGACGCCGGAAAAACTTTCGCTCACGGCGGATAAAAGCACCATTCTAGGCACTGACGCGACCGATGATTGCCAGATTCTAGTTACGGTGCAGGACAAGAACGGAAAGCCAATCTCTAACTCGCCACCGGTAACATTCACCATCGAATCAGGACCGGGCGAGTTTCCGACCGGTCGTTCGATAACCTTCAACCCTCCCTCGGAGGATCCCAATTCCGACATCGCCATTCGCGACGGTATGTCGGCCATTGAGTTCCGCTCTTATCAGGGTGGGAAATCTGTCATTCGCGCCACGTCACCCGGCCTTCAGTCTAGTAAGGTGACTATCACGACGATAGGGAATCCGAAATTTATTCCGGGACGAACGCCGCTGGTTCAGAGCCGCCCTTATGTTCGCTTTATCAAATCCAAAACGCGCGACGCAACGGGAATTAATGTGGCCATCAATCATCCCACCAGTTCAAGCAGCGAAACGCCTGGGCATGAGGCAAGGCTGGCAAACGATGGAAATAAGGACACCGGATGGCAAGCCGCCACTCCCAATCCTGGCGTATGGTGGCAGATTGATCTAGAGAGGATTACCAGTGTTACTTCGGTCGAAACAACTTTTGGCAGTGCGGCAGTTTATCAATATAGAATCGAGGCTTCGCCCGACGGCACTGCCTGGACGATGCTGTCGGATCAGACTCACAACCACAGCACTGACAGGGTGCGCATCGATTCCTGTGCCCCCAATGACTACACTCGTTATCTGCGGTTGACGCTCACCGGACTACCCAACAACGAGGCCGCGCAAGTCGAAGAGGTTGGGATTTTTACCAAGCCCGCTTCATGAAATCACTAAAGAATATGAATTCCAATGCTGCAAAGAATAACACCAGTCAGACTTCAGGCTGGCCGCGCCGGGAGTTTCTCAAACGCGCCGGTCTTGCCGCCGGCGTGCTCGTCTTCCAGCCGTGGCGCACGATGGCCGGGCCGTTGAGGCGCGAGGGTTTTGACCATCTCGTTCCCGCCGACAAAAAACTGTCGCCGGACTGGGTCAAGTCGTTGTTCGCGCGCGGCACGCCGGAAGTGCTGCGTGGCGACGAGCTTAAATTTGTCGGGATGCCTGTGGGTGGAATCTGCGCCGGACATCTGTATCTTGGCGGCGACGGACGGATCTGGCATTGGGATATTTTCAATCAATACATTTACACGGGCGCGGAACATTACGCCAAGCCGATGGTTCCGGCTTCGCCGCTCGCGCAAAAGTTTTCCCTGACGGTGGGCGGTCAGACGCGCACGCTGGATCGCGACGGATTTCCGGGCGTCACCTTTCGCGGCGAATATCCGATTGGCATCGTGGAATACGCCGACGCCGGCCTGCCGGTGGCGGTGAAACTCGAAGCGTTTTCGCCGTTCATTCCGCTGAACCCTGACGACTCCGGCCTGCCCGCGACGATCCTGCAATTCACCGTGCGCAACACTTTCACCACGCCGGTGGAAGCGACACTGGCCGGCGAATTGGAGAATGCCGTCTGTTTGCACCATCGCGACCGGAATGGCCGATTGTGCAACCGCCTCGTCCACGAGCCCGGTTTGACCGCACTGGTCTATTCGGCGGAAAAAGATGCATCGTGGCCGCCCCAGAATCCGGACATCGTTTTCGAAGATTGGAGCAAGGAAACCTACGACGGCTGGAAAGTGGAAGGCACGGCGTTTGGCAGCGGGCCAATCAAAAAATCTGAAATGCCTTCCTATCAAGGTGACGTTGGCGGCGATACGCCGCGCGTGGTCAATTCTCACGCCACGGCTCCCGGCGATTCCATTGACGCCAAGGATAGCGCCACCGGCAGACTCGTCGGCCGGAACTTCACCATCGAACGCAATTTTATCACGTTCTGGATTGGCGGCGGCAAGGCGCGAGCCAACTCGCGCTTTGGCCTAACGCTGTTCGTTGAGGGGCAGCCGGTGCAAACGGTCGCGGGACAGGACAACAACCAAATGTCGCTGGAACATTTTGATGTCCGCGCCCACATTGGCAAAACGGCGCATTTGGAAATTCTCGATGACGCCACCGGCCCTTGGGGCAACATCGGTGTCGGTAAAATAACTTTTGCCGACCAGCTTGCCGAGACTGGTCCGCTGGAGAAGCTGCCGGATTTCGGCACCATGAGTTTGGCATTGTTCGGTGATTCTGCGGATCAGGTCAGCCCGGATGCCACTGCGCCGTTCACCGAAAAATTATCCGGCTCGCTCGGCCGCAAACTCAAGCTCGCGCCCGGTGAATCGGCCACGGTGACGTTCGTGATTGCGTGGCATTTTCCGAACCTTTCGCTGGGCGGTTGGAATCCGGCGCAAGACACGCGTGGCGGGCCGCTGGAAAATGCCGGGCGCTATTATGCCACCAAGTTTCCTTCCGCGCACGCCGTCGTGCAATACATCGCCGCCAATTTCGACCGGCTTGCGGGCCAGACGCGACTGTGGCGCGATACATGGTATGACTCGACGCTGCCATTCTGGTTTCTGGACCGCACGTTTCTCAACACTTCCATTTTAGCCACCTCGACCTGTTATCGTTTTGCCAACGGACGATTCTACGGCTGGGAAGGCGTCGGCGATTGTCCTGGAACGTGCGGCCATGTTTACAGCTATGCCCATGCGATCGCGCGGCTGTTTCCCGAATTGGAACGGATCACGCGTGAACGGGTGGACTTTGGTCTGGCGCAGCAACCCAATGGCGCGATTAATTTCCGCGGCGAGTTCAATGACTTTCCCGCCGTGGATGGACAGGCCGGAACCATTTTGCGGGCGCTCCGCGAGCATCAGATGTCGCCAGACGCGGCATTTCTTAAACGCAACTGGCCGAAAATCAAGCTGGCCACGCAATGGCTGATTGCGAAGGACGGCAACAATGACGGCATCATCGAAAGCAACCAGCACAACACGCTCGACACCGACTGGTTCGGCCCGGTGGCGTGGTTGAGCGGCTTGTATAATGCCGCGCTGCTGGGCGCGGTGGCCATGGCGGATGAGGTTGGTGACGCGGATTTTGCGCGGCAATGCCAGGAAATCGGCGCGGCCGGCCGCAAGAATCTGGTCGCGCAACTTTTCGACGGCGAGTATTTCATCAACAAAGTTGATCCGAAACATTTGGATGCCATCAATTCCGGCACGGGTTGCGAGATTGACCAGGTCATGGGGCAAAGCTGGGCTTTCCAAGTCGGCCTGCCGCGTGTTTTTCCGCAACCGGAAACCGTAACCGCACTGAAATCGCTCTGGCGCTATAATTTTTCGCCGGATGTCGGGCCGTATCGCGAAGTCAACAAACCGGGCCGCTGGTATGCCCTCCCTGGCGAGGCGGGATTGCTGATGTGCACGTTTCCGCGCCCCGATTGGGACTATGCGCAGGCCAAGGGCAAGGGACCGGAATGGGCCGCCGGATACTTCAACGAATGTCAGGTGGGTTATGAATACGAGGCTGCCGGTCACATGATCTGGGAGGGATTGCTGCTCGAAGGTCTGGCCGTGACACGCGCAGTGCATGACCGCTATCACGCGTCGAAACGCAATCCCTGGAATGAAATCGAATGCGGCGACCACTATGCGCGCAGCATGGCGAGCTACGGCATTTATCTAGCGGCGTGCGGTTTTGAATATGATGGGCCGAAGGCGCACATCGGCTTCGCGCCAAAACTTTTGCCGGAGAATTTCAAGTGCGCCTTTACCAGTGCCGAAGGCTGGGGAACTTATTCGCAAAAATCCGAAGGCGGGAAAATGAAAGCTGAAATTGCCGTGCACTGGGGCAGATTGAAATTGAAAACGCTCGCGCTCGAAACTGCGGCGGGTCACTTCCTTAACCTTTCGTTTGAATCGAAGAATCTCCCGGCGAAATTGGCGCGTGAGGGTCAACGAATTTTAATTACGCCAGCCCTGCCGGTGGAAGTTGCGACCGGAGAAAGACTGGAAATTTCTGTTTCCTAAACCATAAACCATGAAATGAACAAAGCATGAAAAAACAAATCCTGTATATACTGACGCTGCTATTCCTTTTGACGACCACGGCTGTGTTTGCCGCCGATAACTGGAAGAAAAAATTGCAGCAAGCGTTGCCGCTGCTTGGCCACCGCAACTGGATTGTCGTGGCGGACTCCGCGTATCCGTTGCAGACCGCGCCGGGCATCGAGACAATCTGCGCGGATGCGGATCAGGTAACGGTGGTAAATGAGGTTTTGACGGTGCTGGCCAAGACTAGACACGTCAAGCCGACGATTTATACCGATGCAGAAATGAAATTTGTCGCCGAAACAAATGCGCCGGGCATTGGGGTGTATCGCGTTGCGCTCGCGAAAATTCTGGCAAATCGGCCGACACAAGTTATGCCGCACGAACAAATCATCGGCAAGCTTGACGAGGCGGGGAAAACCTTCAAGGTGCTGATCGTTAAGACGCCGTTGACGCTTCCTTACACCTCCGTTTTCTTCCAACTGGAGTGCGGTTATTGGAATGCGGCCTCGGAACAGGAGTTGCGCGCTGCCATGAAAGGGGAGAAATGAATTCAATCGGTTCCCGAAGTTCTTTCAAACGGACAGCCTCGGCTGGCTCTGTAATGGTTGAAATTGACCAACTCACACATCATGAAAAACATTGTTAAAATTGCACTACTAATATTTCTGGCTTCGGCAGCATCGCCCGCTCTGGCTGCGGGCAACATAGCTTATTCCGCCGCCCTCTCCGCCGCGGCCGTTTCAGAGAATAACATCTCGGATATTTCCCGCTGTGGTTTGGTCATCGGCAATGGCGATATGAATGCGATTGTCTATTCCGTTGGCAACGACCTTCATCTGCGCCTTGGCAAAAATGACTGTTGGGATTTGAGGGTGGATACCGAAAACGATCCACCCATGGCGACCATTGACCCTGCCACCGGGAAAGTTTCAAATGCGCACGGGGCGACTGGCAGTTGGGAAAATCCCTATCCCACGGCGCTGCCCTGCGCCGAAATTATTTTGAATGCCAATGGCCAGAACGAAATCACCAATGCCACACTGGATCTTGCCAAAGCCGTCGTCACAGTGAAAACCAGCGGTGCGACCATGGCGATGCGTGTGCTTGCCCAGAAAAACGTTTTGCTCATTCACTCGGATCGCCCACTTTCCTTCGCCGGCATTCTCGATTTCCTAAAAGAGAAGGATCTTGATACATGGGTTAGCAAGGCAGATATCGGTTCCCAAGGCGGTTGCCAATTCCTTCACCAAAACATCCCCGGCGATAAAGACATGACGGGCATGGACATTTATGTTGTCGCCGGCAAACGCGGTTCAACGCAGGCGGTGGCCGTGGTGACCACGCGCGAGTCCAAAACCCCTTTGCGGGATGCCGTTGCGCTCGTCACCAAGACGCTGGCGGATGATCAAGCCATCGCCAAACACGAAGCGGTCTGGCAGGATTTCTGGGCGAAAAGCGGCGTCCAGCTTGGCGATCAAGAACTCCAAAACTGGTGGTATCGCATGGTTTATTTCTTCCGTGTTTTGTCCCGGAGTAATGGCAACGCGATCGGGGTGGCGGGCTGTTTCGATCATCTGGCCGGCTGGCACAATTCGCTCAAGCTTAACTATAATATCCAGCAGACATATCTCACCGCCGCCCCCATCGGCCATCCCGAGTTGCTGGAGCCGTTCATTGATGTTCTCACGCGCGATCTTCCCCGGGGCAAATGGTTTGCCAAGACCAGTTTTACCGGCGCGGAAGGGGCATTTTTCTTCAGTGATATCTACCCGTTTGAACCCGACCCGGCCAAGTGTCAGATGAAATGGAAGCATCAGCAAACCTATATGCCTTGGGGTTACACCTGGGGTATGGCTGGCCACATCTCCGCTGTCATCTGGGATTATTATAAATATGCTCCTTCGCCTGAACACCTGAATCGGGTTTATCCTTTGATAAAGAATTTCGGTCTCTTTTATTGTTCCGTCCTAGAAAAGTGTGCGCTGGTTGACGGCAAGCGCAGGATTGGGCCGAGTTACTTCCCGGAAATTGGTCGGTTTGATGAGTATAATGTCTGTTACGATATCACCTTCATTACCGCGGCACTCCGGGTTGCCCGCGAAGCAGCGCAACTGAAGGGCGAAACAGATTTTGTCAAACGAATCGACGCCAATATTGGTCAACTGCCCACCTATGGCACCCAGCCTGATCCTAATCAGGGTAACCAAACCGTGATTGAAGAATGGTCGGGAGCACCATTTGAGGGCGACTCCGACCGCCATGGGACGATGATTCAAGGCATTTTTCCGGCGGGCATTATCAATTGGTTTTCCAGTGATGATCTCAAGGAGTTGGGCAAACGCACCATCAACCGCGTTGAGAAATCGACCACCCACGCGAATTCGAACGTCGCCATCAACATCGCTCGTGCTCGGCTGGGTTTAAGTGAGGAAGCCATTGCCAACGCCAAGATGTGTTTTTCCGAGACCGAGACTGGTAAGTATTCAAAAGCACAACCCAACGGCCTCTTTTTTTGGAATGCACACGGCTATTACATGACGGAACAGGTGGCCATCGCTCGCTTGGTGACGGAGTTGCTGCTGCAAAGCGTGGGCGATGTTATACGTATATTTCCAGCTTGGCCGGCTGGCACGGATGCCAGCTTTACGGATCTGCTGGCGCAAGGCGGTTTCACGGTTTCCGCCGATCAAATTGCCGGAACAATCAGCAATGTCAGGATTCACTCCACCGTGGGCGGAACGGTGAAGTTGCTCAGTCCGTGGTCTAATCATAGTTTCACCGTGGTTGAAGAGGGGAGTAAATCCACGATTCCGGTCACTACCCTGGCAAACGTCTGCTCCTTTCCCTCAAGTGCCGGAAGAACTTATCTTTTGAGCCTTCAATAAATATGGAACCTAAGCCTCCCTTTTCGAATGTATAAATCTGCGATGAAACTACTTTGGCAAACTCCACTTTTGATTGCGATGTTGCACTGGCTGAATCAGTCAGTGCACGCCGACACTACTGCGGCGGTCATTACCGTCAAACCTTCTCCAGATGAATCGCTGCTGATCAATCCTGGTAAAGGGTTTGTGGAATACTATGGTGCCACGGCCTATACAAAAAGCGTTATCGGAGTCGGCTACAGCCGGTGCGACTGGTCTGTTTTGGAGCCAGCGGAGGGGGTTTACAACTGGTCGCCCATCGACAACTTTATCGCGGCCTACGCTTCCTATGGACTTAAAATCGGCTGGCGCGTCATG
>Ga0316217_10007351_pt1 | contig 10549 bp, 10 predicted proteins | sample 1anoAmetaG_FD_203633 | JGI IMG/M metagenome (GOLD analysis project Ga0316217, IMG submission 203633) | Freshwater microbial communities from Trout Bog Lake, Wisconsin, USA - 1anoA | ecosystem: Environmental > Aquatic > Freshwater > Lake > Hypolimnion/Profundal zone | place: USA: Wisconsin... | reverse complement strand
AGACCGAGAGGTTCAGGCTGCTTTTCGAGAGGATGGGCAGGGACATAGACGCGGCGGGCTTCAGCTCGGGCTATATCCGCTGGCTTTCGAAGGCCTCCTTCCTCCTCGACGGGGCCGAGGAGCTCTGCGCCTACCTTGCGGGGAAATACCGGCTGGCGATCATCACGAACGGGATCAAGGACGTGCAGGAGGGCCGCATAGGAGGCTCGGCGATCAGGAGCTACCTGTCCGCGGTCATCATCTCCGAGGCTGTCGGCTCGAGCAAGCCGAGCCCCGAGATCTTCGAGCGCGCCTGCGAGGCCCTGGGCTTCCACGACAAGGACAGGATGATCATCATTGGTGATTCGCTAAGCTCCGACATCCAGGGCGGGATCAATTTCGGCATCGATACCTGCTGGGCCAACCTGGGCGGGGCGAGGAACGAGGGCGAGATAGCGCCAACCTACGAGATCCACAGCCTGGGCGAGCTGGCGGGCATCCTCTAAAAAAAGCCGCCCCGGTTGCCCGGGACGGCCCATTAAAGCGCAACGCGGAAGACGCGTCTTCGGCGCTTAAACTCTTTCTCTTACTTCCTGATGCTGTAGAAGGCCTTTCTGCCCGCGTACTCGGCGATGCCCTCCATCTCGTCCTCGATGCGCATGAGCTGGTTGTACTTGCAGATGCGGTCGGTGCGCGACATGGAGCCGGTCTTGATCTGCCCGGTCTCGCGCGCGACGACGAGGTCGGCTATGAAGCTGTCCTCGGTCTCGCCGGAGCGGTGGGAGACGACGGCCGTGTAGTTGGCCTTCTTGGCCATGTCGATGGACTCGATGGTCTCGGTGACCGTGCCTATCTGGTTGACCTTGATGAGGATGGAGTTGCAGGCGCCCATCGCTATGCCCTTCTCGAGCCGCTTGGTGTTGGTGACAAAGAAGTCGTCGCCCACAATCTGGATCCTGTTGCCCAGGGCCTTTGTGAACTTGACGTAGCCTTCCCAGTCGTTCTGGTCAAGGCCGTCCTCGATGGAGATGATGGGGTACTTGTTGACCCACTTGGTGTAGAGCTCGATCATCTCGTCGGCGCTGAAGAGCTTCCCGGGGTTGGACTTCCAGAACTTGTAGCCCTTGCGGTCGCCCTCGTCGAAGAGCTCGGAGGAGGCGCAGTCGAGGGCGATGGAGATGTCCTCGCCGGGCTTGTAGCCTGCCTTCTCGATGGCCTTCATGATGTAGTCGAGGGCGTCGTCGTTGCCGATGTTGGGGGCGAAGCCGCCCTCGTCGCCGACCGAGGTGTTGTGGCCGTCCGCCTTGAGGAGGGACTTGAGGTTGTGGAAGACCTCGGCGGTCATGCGCACGGCCTCGCGGATGGAGTCGGCGCCCACGGGCATCACCATGAACTCCTGGAGGTCGATCTTGTTGTCGGCGTGCTTGCCGCCGTTGATGATGTTGGCCATGGGGACCGGGAGCAGGGTGGTGTGGGGCCCGCCCAGGTACTTGTAGAGGGGTATGCCGAGGAAGTCGGCGGCCGCGCGGGCGACAGCCATGGACACGCCGAGGATGGCGTTGGCGCCGAGCTTGGCCTTGTTCTCGGTCCCGTCGAGGTCGATCATCGTGCGGTCTATGTCCACCTGCTCGAGGGCGTCGAGGCCGCAGATCTCGGAGGCAATGGCCGTGTTGACGTTCTCGACAGCCTTGAGCACGCCCTTGCCGAGGTAGCGCTTCTTGTCGCCATCGCGGAGCTCGACCGCCTCGTACTCGCCGGTGCTCGCCCCGGAGGGAACTGCCGCGCGGCCAAGGGTGCCGTCCTCGAGGACGACGTCCACCTCAACGGTGGGGTTGCCGCGGGAATCCAGGATCTCGCGCGCCTCGACGTATTCGATAATGCTCATATTGCTCTCCTCGCATGTCGGGATTGAAGTGCTGCTAAAACACTATCGGCGCGGCATACCTGAGTCAAGGGACGGGAGCCAATTATAGGCCCTTCCGGGCGCTCTCGGCCCTTCTTTTGGCCTCGGCGGCCACCCTGTCGATGCTGCTCCTGAGCTCGGGGGGCGTGACCTTGCCTATAATCAAATCCATGCCCAGGCCTGGCCTCCGGATGCCCGGCCTCGAGTAGTAGCGGATGTAGACGAGAGGGCGCCCGTCGATGAGGACCTGCCTGGCGTACCAGGAGCTGTAGAGCTCGAAAAAGCTCCCGTCAAGGCTCTCGAGGAGGCGGATCCTGTAGCCCACCTCGCCCGGACCCAGGTCGTCCCTCACCTGCTCGGCGCGGAAACTATAGCCAAGCTTCAGGCCGAGGAAGCCGAGCCCCACTTTCTGGTACATGACGAGCCTCTGCCCCTCCCGCTCCTCGATCCGCGCCGCGAGGACGCGGGGCGAATACAAGGTCGCCGAGGCCGGGTCGTCGAGGACCGCCCGAAGCTGCGCGAAGTCCAGGTCATAGAGCCCCTGGGCCTCGCCCCGGCCCTCGAGCCGCCATTCCCCCGCCTCGGCGTCCCAGTATCTGCGGGACTTCATCGATACGAGGCTGGGCCTGTCCAGGAGGCTCCCCAGGTCGGCCCCGGAGGCTATGCCATATCGCTCATCGAAGCCTGGGTACAGGGTCTTCTCATCTTGAGCCTGGGCTGCGGCGGCTACCAAGAGCAGGGCAAGGCAGAGCGCGGGCGCCGCGGAGGTGGACATGGCAGTTAGGAGAAGAGCTCCAGGATGCGCTCGAGGTCCTCGAGAGAGTAGTACTCGATCGCGATGGTGCCCTTCTTGCCGTCGCCCTTTACGCTCACCTTGGTGCCAAGGGCGCGGATCAAGCGCTCCTCGACCTCGCGTATCTCGGGCGATTTGGGTTTCTCGGCCTTGGCCTCGCCCTTTGGGGAGCCAAGCCGAGGGGAGTTGAGGTCCTGCGCTGCAGCCTCGGTCTCCCTGACCGAGATGCCCTCGGCTATGATCCTCGCGAAAAGGAGCTCGCGCCGACCGGGGTCCACCACCGAGAGGAGGGCCTTGGCGTGGCCAGCGCTCATCGAGCCCTCGCGCAGGGCGGCGAGCATGGACTCGGGCAGCTTGAGGAGCCGGACGCTGTTGGCCACCGCGCTGCGGCTCTTGCCCACGACATCGGCGACCTCCTCCTGGGAGCGGCCGCCCATGCTCATGAGCGTGCGGTAGGCCTCTGCCTCCTCGACGGGGTTGAGGTCCTCGCGCTGGACATTCTCGATGAGGGCTATCTCGAGGCGCTTCTGGGGCGTGTAGCTGCGGACTATTACCGGCACTTCGGTGAAGCCGGCCAGGGTGGCGGCGCGGAAGCGGCGCTCTCCCGCCACTATGAGGTAGGAGCCCTCGCCAGCGGCCTCGACGACTATGGGCTGTATGAGCCCGTGGGTCTTGAGGGAGCTGGCCAGCTCGGCGAGGGACTCGGGCGAGAAGGACCTGCGCGGCTGCTCGGGGTTGGGGCGCAGGGCCGCGAGGGGGAGGCTGAGCACTCCCTGGTCGGCCCTGCCGCCCTGGCCTGAGTCCTCAAGATCGCTCTCGGGTATAAGGGCACCCAAGCCCTTCCCAAGCCCAAACTGCTTAGCCATTGGCCTTCCCTTCAAGCGTGGCGGCGAGCGCTGTCGCCTCGCGCGTGATGAGCTCCTTGGCGAGTGCCTCGTAGCTCTTGGCGCCTATGCAGCCCGGATCGTAGAGGCAGATGGGCTCGCCGTGCGAGGGAGCCTCGGAGAGGCGGACGTTCCTGGGGACTATGGTCCTGAAGACCTTGTCCTTGAAATACTCAGAGACCTGCTGGACCACTTCCTGGGCCAGCTTGGTCCTCGAGTCGTACATGGTGAAGAGTATGCCACAGACCTTGAGCGAGGTGTTCATGCCCTTCTGGACAAGGCTCACGGTCTGGAGGATGAGGGAGAGGCCCTCGAGGGCGAAGTACTCGCACTGGAGGGGGACGAGGACCTCGTCTGCGGCGACGAGGCCGTTGAGGGTGAGGATGCCCAGCGAAGGCGGGCAGTCTATGAGGATGAAGTCGTATTCCGAGGCGACAGTCGCGAGGGCCCGCTTCAGGTATTCGTTGCGGTCGCTCCTGTCCACCAGCTCGACTGTCGCGCCCGAGAGGTCTATCGACGAGGGGGCGAGGTCGAGCCACTCGACCTTTGTGGGCCGGATGATCTCCTTGAGGCTCGCCTGCCCGGAGATGACGTTGTAGATGTTCTGCCCGCCGCCCGGCTTCTTGCCAAGGCCGCTTGTGAGATTGGACTGGGGATCGAAATCCACGAGGAGGGTGCGCTTGCCCGCCAGGGCCAGGTAGGCGCCCAGGTTGATAGCGCTCGTGGTCTTGCCCACTCCGCCTTTTTGGTTAACGAAAACAATTGTACGCGCCATGCCGCCTCTTCGCGCTGAGAGTTTTGGGAGTGTAGCATATTCGGGGAGCTGCGTCCAAGCAAGCGCGCGCTCCAGATCTTGACCCGGGCGGCTTAACCTGACTACATTGTGGTACTTGAAGGAGAAGCCATGCTCAACGAGAAGGTCCTACGCGCCATTCAGGATGTCCGCCCCTCGCTCCAGGCCGACGGCGGCGACATCGAGCTTGTCTCGGTGAGCGACGACGGCATTGTCAACGTGAAGCTCACGGGGGCCTGCGGCACCTGCCCCATGTCCACGATGACGCTCAAGATGGGCGTCGAGAATTATCTCAAGAAGATGATTCCCGAGGTCAAGGAAGTCGTCCAGGTCTGATTCTCGGGCCCCTCAGTCCACCCCGTCGTCGCATTCATCCTCGATGACGTTGAAGCGGAGGGCCTCCTGCGCCTGGGGACTCTCGCAGGGCTCCATGCCCTCCTTCGCCTCCGCAGGCATCGTATCCTGCCCCTTGTCTCCACCCTCGTCCTGCTGCTTCGACTTTTCGCTAAGTGCGCTCACCCTAGCCTCCCGCGGCGCGATCACGTCGACACCGTAGGGAGAACATACTATCTCCGCGACTGCGGCGTGTAGAAAATCATCGCTGCTGCTTGGCGAGGCGGGAGATGGTGGCCGCCATCTCGCCCAGGCTCACCTGTTGCGAGACATGGCCGAGCTCGAAGGCCACCTTGGGCATGCCGTAGACCACGCAGGATGCCTCGTCCTGGCCGAGGGTCAGGCCGCCCTCCCTGTAGATCGAGCCCAGCTCACGCGCCCCGTCCCTGCCCATCCCCGTCATGATGACGCCCATCGCCTTGTTGCCGTAGGCTTTCGCCACGCTCCCGAAGAGGACGTCGGCGCTGGGGCGATGGCCGTTCTCGGGGGGCTCCTCCGACAGGCGCACCACGAAGCCGAGGGGCCGCCTCTCCACGACTATGTGCTTGTCGCCGGGCGCTATGAGGATCCGTCCCGGCTTTATGATGTCCATGTCTGCGGCCTCTTTGACATCGAGGGGGCAGATCCTGTCGAGGCTCTTCGCGAACTCCTCGGTGAAGCCTGGCGGCATGTGCTGGACGACGAGTATGGGCTGGGGCAGGTCGGCGTCGATCTTGGCAAAGACCTCGCGCAGGGCGTTGGGACCGCCCGTCGAGATCCCTATGGCGATAAGCTCGATGGGCCCTGTCGGTCGGACGGGCTTCAGGGGCTCGCGCTTCTCGCGGCTGGCCGCCCTCTCGATCGCCCGCTCCTCGAGGAGGGGGGCGGGCTCGAACATGCGCTCGGGGGCCTCGAAGGCATACCGGGGCGGCGTCTTGCCCTTCCGCTTCTGGTGCTGGCTGCCATAGGCCAGGAGGAGGCGCGAGAGCTGGCCCGCCACCGTGTGGATGTCGGAGGAGACCGAGCCCGAGGGCTTGGTTATGAAGTCCGAGGCGCCGAGGCTGAGGGCCTCGATGGTGACCTGAGCCCCCTCGGTGGCGAGCGAGGACAGGATGATGACTGGCATGTCGAGGCCCAGGCGCTTGCGCTCCTTGAGGAACTCGAGCCCGTTCATCTCGGGCATCTCGATGTCGAGGACTATGACGTCGGGGTCGCAGCGCGGGATCTTCTGGAGGGCGAAGACTCCGTTCATGGCCTTGTCGGCGACGACGAGGCCGGGGGTGGCCTCGATGATCTTGGAGATGAGGTTGCGCATGAGGGCGGAATCGTCTACTACAAGGACCGATACAGGATCAGGCACTGCACTCTCTCCCTATGGCGGCTCGATGAAGGGCACGCGGCTTTGGCCTAATCAGGCGTTCTTGCGGTAAAAGGTGGCCCAGTCGGTCTTCACGAACTCGAATTTTGTGTTCATGCCGAAGAGGGATTCGGAGTGGCCGATGAAGAGGAAGGACTTGGGCGCCATGGCCTCCCAGAACCTCTCGATGGCCGCCTTCTGCGCTGCCTCGTCGAAATAGATGAGGACGTTGCGGCAGAACACGACGTCGAGGCCGCGCAGCCCCGAATCGTTCTTGAGGTTGTGGTAGTCGAAGCGGACGTTCTTCTTGATCTCGTCCTTGAGCTGGAAGCCCCCAGGCTTCTTGTCGAAGTGCCTTGAGAGGGAGTGCTCGGGTATGCCCACGATGCGTGAATCGGCGTAGAAGGCCTCTTTCCCGACCATGAGGGACTTGAGCGAGATGTCGCTCGCCACGATCTCGCAGCCCCAGCCCGCCGGCAATATCTCCTTGAGGAGCATGGCCAGGGTATAGGGTTCCTCCCCCGTCGAGCAGCCAGCGCTCCAAAAGCGGAGCCTGCGGTCGCCCGTGGAGCCCTTCATCTTTATGAGCTCGGGCACCACGAATTTCTCGATGGCGTCGAAATGGGCCTGGTTGCGGAAAAAGCGGGTGAGATTGGTGGTCACCGCGTCGAGGAGGGTCTTGAGCTCCTCCTTGTCCCGGTTGATGAGGGAGAAGTAGTCCTTGAGGCTGTCGAGCTTCTTCTCGCGTAGACGTTCCTTGAGCCTGCTCTCCAGTATGGAGCGATTGGTCGAGGAAAAGGTGATCCCGCTCGCATCGTAGATGAGCTTGCGATACAGCTCGAAATCGGCATCGCTCAAGAAGTCGGACATTCCCAAGTTCTCCGTTTTCCCCCGCGCCTTGAGCGGGAACGCCAAAAAAAAGCATAGGCGGCGGCCTCTTGGGTGTCAATAGCGGCCATTTCAGGGCTTGAAGCGGGCAATACCCAATGAAAAGCCAATCAAAGCGGGATAGATTTAGGCGGGTATGCAAAACGCTTGGCTTGAACTCAGGATTCGCGGCGTCTACATGGAAGACGAACAGCCGATTGTCATCCTCGAGGATCGCGTCACCGACAGGAAACTCATGGTCCCGGTAGGAGCCTTCGAAGCCAGCGCCATCATCCTCGAGATGGAGGGCATAAGCTCGCCGCGGCCCCTCACGCACGACCTTCTCGCGCAGTTTTTCGAAGAGGGCGGCTTCACCCTCGAGGAGGCCCTCTTCTTCGGCGAGTCCGCCGACGATGTCCGGGCCAGGCTCGTGTACAGGAAGGGATTGAGGAGGTTCGTGAAGGAGCTCAGGCCCTCGGACGCGCTGGCCCTCGCCATGCGGCTGGGCGGGCCTCTCAAGGCCGAGAGCTCGCTTATCGAGATACAGGAGCGCTGCGCCGAGCCCTGGCGCCGGCCAAGGATCCTCGCGCTCGACCAGTGGAAGGGCAAGGCGCTTCGGGCTTGATGCTGGGCAGGTACGCATTTATTATTCCCCCATGGGAATAATAGAAAGAATAAAGAACTGGTTCTCGAGGGCCTTCAGCCGTGACCCAGTCGAGGCCAATCGCAGGGCAGAGATCCACAAGCTCCAGTACTTCCTGGCCGAGCTCAAGCCTCCCTACTTCCGTCCCAAGCAGAACGTGGTCCTCCCCGGCTTCGCCCACGCCATCCACCATTTCTATTCCCTGCTCAAGCCCCTCGCCGAGCTCGCGCGCTCCACCATCGCCAGCTCCGACATCCGGATATCCCAGCGCTATTTCGACTTCCTCATCGAGCGAAGGCTCCCCGCGGCGGAGCAGGAGCGCAGGCGCTTCTTCAGCTACGACGGCATGTCCGAGCGCATCCAGGCGGCGCTGCGTCCCGACGACGAGTTCGAGTCCATTGTCCGTGAGTTCCAGGCCTTCCTGGGTTCCCTTGACAGCCTTGGCTCGCGCGCCGTCAACGCCGACCTCTTCGAGGTGGAGCGCTTCATAGATCTCTGCAGGTACGACTACGAGCGCATAGTGGGCCTATTCGACCCCAGCGCGAGCCTCGACGACCCCAGGTACAAGCCCGATTTCGCGCCCATATCCGGCGAGCAGGTCCTGCCAGAGCTCGCCGATTTCTACTACCTCATCGACGGCTTCATCTTCTCCCCGCACCTGAAGGAGAACATCTTCCAGCTCCTCGAGAAGCGCCAGCCTGACAATTTCGACGAGAGCAAGAAGAGCAAGATAGACAAGCTCTTCAACCAGCTCGACAAGAGCTCCACCGAGCGCCTTAGCAGGGACATCCTCCTCTCCCTCATCCGGGTGATCAAGGGCGACCCCGACTACGTCCCCCCCACGCCCCGCGAGCGCAAGGACTACCTAGAGGCCTTCCGCAAGCGCCTCATAACCCACTTCGACAAGGACAGGGAGCGCATCCTGCGCGAGCAGCACGAGAACGCCATAGCAGCGGACATCAGGAGCCTCTTCGGGGAGGAGGCCATCGCGGCCATCGACGGCTACGACGAGGAGAACGACTCATACCTGCGCCGCGAGAGCCCCAACGGCTTTGTCTGGATCAAGCCCCTGCGCATCCTCAAGACCTTCATAGCCAGCCAGTTCGAGCCCCAGCTCAAGGAATCCATAAAGCGCGTGCTGGTCGAGGGCTACTTCGACAACAAGGCCTTCCAGAACAACCTCGCCAACATCCTCTACCAGTGCGAGAGGTCGGGCGGCCGGATAGTCGAGTTCGAGACCTCGCTTCGAAGCAACGGTCGGATCTCCCTCACCGCCATGAAGAGGTATATAGAGGAGATGAAGAGGGGGAAGGACATTGCGTCCTTCCTGGGCCGACTCGTCGACGCGATAAACGACAAGGCCCGTGAGATAGTGGAGGACGAGGCTGGTCTCTACGCGATGCTCGGCGACGCGCTGGGCGATCTCCTCTCGGATTTCAGGCGCTCGAGCCCCGACATCGTCACCAACATCCGCACCCTGGGCGGCGGGCTCAACCGGGAGATCGTCTCCCAGATGCTGACGGGCAGGGAGAGGATACTCATCCTGGTCAAGATCATGCGCAACTTCACCTTCGTCAAGAGCGCGACCGGCGCGCCTATTCCGCAGAGCCCGCCTCCACCCAGCGACATCGGCATTCCCCTGGCGGCAGGCGAGGGCGAGGCGCCCGAGGACGAGTTCGCGGAGGGCAGGCTCTGAGCTCTCAGCCTTGGCGATGGGCCTGGATCTTGTCGCCTATATCGGGCCTGTACCATGACCCCTCGAAGCTCACTTCCCCAGCCAGCTTGTAGGCGCTGCTCCGCGCGGCCTCCCAGCTCGGGCCCAGGCCTACAGCCGTGAAGCAGCGGCCCCCGCCCGTCCTGAGCCCGCCCGCCTCGTCCCTTCTCGTCGAGGCATGGAAGAGGAGGCCCTCGGCCTTGCCCAGCTCGACGCGAAGGTCCTTGGGATAGCTGTCGGGATAGCCCGGGGCGGCTATCACCACCCCACAGGCATGGTCCCGCGAAAAGCGCGGCCGCAGCGAACAGAGCCCGCCATGGGCCACGCCCGAGAGGAGCTCGAGCGCGCTCGAGTCGAGGAGGGGAAATAGGGACTGCGTTTCGGGATCGCCGAAGCGCACGTTGTATTCCAGGAGCTTCGGGCCCTCTGCGGTGAGCATCACGCCGAAAAAGAGGACTCCACGATACGAGAGCCCCTCGGCCTCCATGCCCCGAAAACTGGGCTCGACAATCTCCCTCTCGATCCGCGCCATGGTTTTGGGATCGGCGTAGGGCACGGGGCAGAGGGCGCCCATGCCTCCGGTGTTCGGGCCACGGTCACCTGCCCCCGCCTTCTTGTGGTCGGCGCAGGCCGGGAGGACGAGAAAGTCCGAGCGGTCGCAGAGGGCGAAGACCGAGAGCTCCCTGCCCACGAGGTACTCCTCGGCGAGAAGCTCATCGGCTTCGAGCACCGAGGAGCCGAAGGAGAGGAGCTCGCACGCGTCGTCCGACTCGAGCACACCCTTGCCGGCGGCCAGCCCGCTCTTCTTGAGGACAATCCGCCTCCCCCTGTTCTCTGCGACAAATCGTTCAAGCGCGGCCCGGTCTCCGAGGCGGGCTGTCCGCGCGCAGGGCACTCCCCAGCGTTCGGAAAAGCTGCGCGCGTAGGCCTTGCTGCACTCGAGCATGGCCGCCTTGCGCGGCGGGCCGAAGGCCGGCACGCCAGCCGCCTCGAGGGCGTCGACGAGTCCTGCAGCCAGGGGACCCTCGGGTCCCACGACGACGAGGCCAATGCCCAGTTCCTTCACCGCCGCGAGGATTGCCACGGGCTCCTCGGGGTCGAGGGCCAGGTTCCTGGCCAGGGACTCGGTGCCCGCGTTGCCCGGAGCGCAGTAGACTGTGTCGGGGGCGCGGCCCTCGGCCTTGGCTGAGATAGCCCAGGCCAGGGCGTGTTCCCTCGCTCCCGATCCCACGATGAGCGCCCTC
>Ga0316217_10007348_pt1 | contig 10551 bp, 9 predicted proteins | sample 1anoAmetaG_FD_203633 | JGI IMG/M metagenome (GOLD analysis project Ga0316217, IMG submission 203633) | Freshwater microbial communities from Trout Bog Lake, Wisconsin, USA - 1anoA | ecosystem: Environmental > Aquatic > Freshwater > Lake > Hypolimnion/Profundal zone | place: USA: Wisconsin... | reverse complement strand
GGAATCATTCTTTTGATCTATCCTCATCCCAACCGATTTATTTTATTATCAACGATGCTCTAAACCACTGCCAATCCCTCAATCATTTCCATAGGTATCTTACCTGATGTTTTAAGATAGGAGATACAAATCATTTGTCGATCATTTTCCTCATCTTTAAGAAAACAACTTCATTCCGATTTGTACCCATCTTGCGCTGAGAATCAAAGAGAAGGTTTTACAGTCGTGGCTAGTGTAGCTTTCAAAGTAGCTTTTATCTTCTAGTGGTTATCTTCAGTGTTTTTGCGATTATCGGACCACACAACCTTATTCCCATCTTTTGTGATAATCACCACATCGATTTTGTTTGTTTTCGAGGAAGCCTCCGAAATCGTCACCTTCGCTTATGGGAAAGCTTGTTATAGGACTCTTTTGAGACGTACCGAAGGAGTTGTGAATCCTCAGCTGTTGCAGTACTAAATGTTTATTCTTTGTGACATAACTTAACAATTTTATTAGAAACAATCTAATTAAGGATTACAATTAAAGAGAGTTGATCTTTTTGGCTATCCTTGCCTTCATCATGTCATGAAGGCAACTATCTTAGCTATGAGCTTGCCCAGTATTTCAGTCCTTACGGTTGTTTCGGGTGCAGAAATAAGAGTTGAATCTGTGCAGATATCGGGAAACTTACAATTTTTTGTAAAATGAGAAATCCATATCAATAATACTGAGGATTGTGTGTAGTTTGCTGCAAATACAGTCAAATTTAATGTTAAAAAGAGAACTTGTGAATAAGATCTCTCCTTACCAGCCAAATCAATGATGTTTTTGCTTGAAAGGACTCTTGCTAGCTAGCTAATGCCAACCTAGCTTAGGCGAAATACGTATTATGATGGAGAGCACCTTTGTGTAACGTAGGAAAAGCTTTCCAAAATATAAAAATCCAGTTATTTTTTGTTAACTGTATCCGAGTCCATTCCTGAACTAAATTGCCTATACATTAAATGAACTATGCTTGAAAAATACCATTTCTCTGACCTTTCACCCGCTTGTCCATCATCCAGCCCTGCAAACACCTAACAACTCGTTTTCAAGAATAGCTCCCCAATTCAAATCAGGGCCCGACAATCTTGTCTAATATTAAACAGGTCAAACTAATATTCCCTGGCAATATTTTGAGGAGGCCATATAGTTTGTGTACTTTCAGATGCTTCAAGTTGAACTTGGCACACGATTGAGCTAGAAAGATGGGTTTTCATCGGAGGTAGGCTTTAAGTAGAATAATCTGTTGTGTAATGCACGAGAGACGCAGGACTCAGATACACTATAACTAATTCTAAGTTATCCTTTCATTCTCTTGCTTGCAGTCCTCAAAAATGTTCTATCCTCAAAGAGCCAATTTGGGAGAATTTCAATCATTGCTTCACTCCCTTGAAATCTGTTTTTACTACACAAAAAAATATTCAAGTAGCTTATTATTATGCTGGATCTTTGATTTATCAACGATTTACCAAATGATTTTGACCCTAAAGCAGTGATTTCCTTCAGCCCTTTTTATTTCCTCAATAGAAGGGAATTAATTATCGTAAATCTTTCGCATGTTAGTCGAAAATACTCGCAAAAGTTGCCTAAAAGATGACTATTACTATAATTCAAAGCTGCTATTAGCTTCAATCTATAATGCATCATGGAAAGAGTTGCTGAGATACTTAAAATTTTTACCCATGAAAATTTATCTAACCGAGCATAATTCCTTCAGTTGGCAAAAAATTCAGAAGGAAAAATCATGGCAGCAGTGCCTAAAACATACACTAATCGATAAAAACTATAAAATTATCGCACTAATAAATTATAGTGCGATTCAGGCGGATAACTTTAACCACCCTGGGAGACCCAACCCAGGAAAGAAAGATCCGCCCAGTCGAAGGCAGCAACATAAATTATCATAATGATAGAACTAGTGAATTGCTTAGATGGTATCAATGTACTCCAACTCGCATGAAGCATCATTTTAGTGCAACTTTGGTAGTGACAGATATTGGCGGGCATGGCTCAGGAGGCACCAAATGGATTGAAACCACCACCTTTGCCAATTTTTAGTGCCCACTCTCCCAATATCTGCACCATAAGCACCAACAGACCAACCCTCTAAAAAACAGTGATATAGGAGTACAAATATTTAAAAACTGGGATCACTAGCAAACGAACTAATAAAAGCAAACACACAGCAGCCCATGGAACAACTTGCGTAGCTTAGATTTACAGCACAACCAAAATCTAGCTGGAGTTGAGCATGGGAGAGATAGTCATTAGAAGAATTCCTCGTTGTTTTGTCCCATCGCCCGAATTTATTCAACTCCTCAGCGCAACTGTCAAAATACTTCGAAAGGCAAAGGAGTGGAGTGAGTGGGGTGCGACCTTGTGGAAGAATATGGGCATTCTGGCATTTGCGAGCTACGGGTTCGAAGTATTGGTTGTAATGGCACCTTTCACTGGAATTAGATATATAGACGAATTAAATTGTTCTTTTTTTGGAATATTCTATAATCAATCAAATGACTAATTTACTTCTTCTTGCCGCCGCTTGCCTGTGTCTCGTCTCTGCCGACATCATATATACTCCCGTCTATTCCACTCCCACTACTACTAACAATCTTGCATCTTCCCTCATTCGCACCACCTTGCCACTGTTACCGCCAACGCAGCCAGTTCCACTCGCACAGCCTCTCTATGCTACTCAGTCGCAACAACCACCTACTCAAGTTTCAACACAACCAGCACCCACTTCATGCTCACAACCTTCGCAGCCCACACAGCCCGCACAACCTGCACAACCTGCACAAACAATACAGCCTACACAACCTCCTCAACCCTTCGTGCCTCCAACTCCAAGCCAAGCTATTCAACCTTCGCCTGTTGCAAATTCCCCAATAATCATCGACAACTCAGCTGAAAACGTAACTTTTGTTAGACTGAACAACGACACCTGCACCTGTTCGCAACCTCCTTCAAATCCCCCACCTGCAGCTTCAACCTGCTCGAGTGCTTTCAATCCTTTGACAACTCAGAATAGTGTCAGTGGCCCTGCCAATGCCCCTAGTCTACTTTCTCGCTCTGTCACCAGTTTAATCGATAGTCCAGCTCCATATTCTCCTCCGAGTGTAGATAGCTCTAGTCCAGCACCTGCTTCTACCTCTCCTTCTACACCTTCACAAACTAGCCCAACTCCCACTCTTTCTTCCCAACCTTCAACAAATCCCCCTTCACCTCCACCTCCGCCAATGCCTCAAGCTCCTTGCGCATCTCCAGCACCTGTAACTGGCCCCACAAACAGCTTCGGAGGGTATCAAACTGGATCATCGAATTCAGGAACAAATATCAACCTTCCTTTCAATACTCAAAGCTCAAACACCGGCCAATCCAGCTACTCCTCAAGCAACACCAACAACGTAAGCGGAGCGAATAACCTTATCTCAGGCACATCCAACTACGGGTCAGGATCCAACAACTTGATAGTCGGATCATGCAACTCCCTAAACGGCAACCTCAACACAATGATCGGAAACGTGAACACAGTCTCAGGAAGTCAAAACCTGGTAATCGGTTCAAATAACTTGGTTGTTGGGCAAAATAACTGCATCAATAGCCAGGCATACCCCATTATTTGATGTTTCATATCTAATTCTCTGAGAATGCTTATAATTTCCATTAGAAGAACATGAACAAATCACTACAACTCATTGTCGCCCTCATCCTTTCCACTCTGGCCCTGGCTCAGCCCAACCACTTCTATGGCACTGGCAATGTGGCAACCAGAGGGGGTGATAATGTTGCATAGGGCAGGGACAACCAGTTCTCAGGGAACAGAAACTATGCTCATGGAGATCGCAATTCCTTCAAAGGAAACGATAACAGGGCTGAAGGAAACCAAAATGATATCTAGGGAAACGATAACGATATTTAAGGGACTTCAAATGAGGTGGTGGGGAATGGAAACTTCGTCTCTGGAGCAGGAAACATAGTGATCGGTGAGGGAAACTCAGTCAATAACCTCTCTGCCGAAGAAATCCAACAATTGCAATAGAAGATGATGAGGACAATGATGCAAAGAATGCAGGAAAGATTCGGTCAGATGCTGTGAATAGAATAGTGATTCAAATACTTCATTTTATATATCTTTGGAGAAAGTTTGAACTAACAATCATTAATTTTTGTACTTTACAGGGAATGATCAGATATCCTGCCAATCAGCTAACTCTTGGCCCCTAAAACCTCTGATTCTCAGGCATAAAACACATTTTCTCTATAAGTTATTTATCATTTTTGTAATTATCAATTTTGGCGGGTAGGCTAATAAATCTGATTTGTTCATGAATTCTATTTTGTTCCTATTTGCTAGCTTTTTTTACTTACCCATTCCAATTTAATAAAGGCTAGTATAACTGAGTTCTTGAGACTTGAACACTCCGTTTTATTGCAAAATGTCAGAAATTTGTAAATGGACCAAAGAACTGAATACCTCTGTCGATTTTTGAAACTTAATCTATTTTTATATCTATGGTTTTTACTTTTCTGCTTTGATCTTATTCTGTTCTTTTTATAAAATTATTATCCTCAAAGCCATGCAAAAAAAGGTTTAAAGCCCTCTTATAGACCCAGATCAGCCCTTTACTATTCTTTACAATTTCAGGACCAAGGCCAAACAACCCTAAAAACCTCGGCGCAAATCAAGCGCATGCGAAAGACACCACCCAATTGCCTAGCTCACCATTCGGACCAGAAAAATGACAGCTGAAATCTAGCTCAAGCATGAGATAGAAGTATAAGAGATGATCAACAACGAAGAATAGGCGAGCAGGTTGAGTCAAGAAGCCTGTATGAAATCGGAGGAAGATGAGTAGTTTTTCTTATAGAACGAGGACTAGCTTGAAAACGGGATTCCGATCAGTCCAGAAGCATAAAAGTAGATGCTGTTTGGGTTGGCTGAAAGCAGCCAGATATCCACCTACTCTAAACTTTAAAAAGCACTGATTGGATTCAGTTTGTAAGGCGATAAGTTTGAAGAATAGTGAAGGTTATGAGTGATTCAAATGATTGAGTGCTAGCTTTCTAAACATAAACCTATTACCTAACAAAATCATCTACGTCCAGTTTGTTCTGTTTGTACTTTTGACGAATTTGCAACTTATGGCTTTGCATTCAGTCCACTTTCGTAGCATTTTTCTGTGCATTCCTATAAATTAGCGCATACTGGGTAGCTTGTGAGCAAGTTCAGAAACATTGAGGGAATTGGAGTTTTTAATTGAAATTTGGAGTCAGGGATTCTTCAGCTAAAGTAGGATAATTTATTTTGTTAGATATTTGGCTAGCTTTATAAGATTTTTACCATAATAAATCTTCAAATATGACAAACGTAATAGGAAATCCTATACATTTGAAGCATATCCAAACTTCGCCCATTGATGGCCAAAAACCTGGGACTTCAGGCTTGAGAAAGAAGGTTGCCGTCTTCTCAAAACCCCACTACATCTAAAATTTCATCCAATCCTATTTCAATGCATTAAGAAAGGATGCCCTCTCCCGTAACTTGACATTGACTCAGCAAAAAACACCCTACTTGTTGGAGGAGACGGAAGATATCTATCTAAAGAAGCGATTTAGATAGTCGCCCAACTTGCATGCGCCAATGGAGTGAATGAGCTGCATATCGCACTGGATAGCATCATGTCAACCCCTGCCTGCTCCGCCTATATCAGAAAGCAGAATGAAGAGTTGGGAAACTGCCTGGGAGGGATCCTGCTGACAGCCAGCCACAACCCTGGAGGCCTGCATTAGGATTTCGGTATCAAGTTCAATTCTAGAAACGGAGGTCCTGCTCAGGAAGAGTTCACCAATCTCGTGCACAAAGAAACTACAACAATCAAAGAGTATACAATCACAGACTATAACTTTTTGCAGACTGTCGACATTCATAAAGTTGGGGAGTACCATTTCACTCATGTTCAAAGGCCGGCCAAACCTCTCTTCATTGTCAAAGTAGTCTAGAATGTCGCACTGTACGTTCAGACCATGAAAAGTATCTTTGACTTCAATGTTATTCAACAGCTTCTTAACAGATCTGACTTCAAAATGACTTTGGATGCGATGTATGGTGCTGCTGGGCCATACGCAACTGCCATCTTTGGTCATTAGTTAGGAGGCAAGGTAGTGCTTAAACATTGTGAGCCTAAACCTGACTTTAATGGTCTGCATCCGGATCCCAATCTTGAATGTGCCAAAGATCTAGTCGAAGCCTTGGGCTTAAAAACGGGGAAATCAGAATTCGATTTCGGGGCTGCCTGCGACGGAGACGCCGATAGAAACATGATCCTTGGTAAAGCCTTTTTCGTGACTCCCTCAGATTCCCTGGCAGTGCTTGCCAGCTTGAGCCATTTGTTCTTGAAATAAAAGTTGCAAGGAGTTGCTAGAAGTATGCCAACTTCAGGAGCAGTCGATAAAGTAGCGGCCAAATTGGGTATCAAGCTTTATGAAACGCCTACTGGATGGAAGTTTTTCGGAAACCTTATGGAGGAAGGGTTGATTGGACTCTGTGGGGAGGAAAGCTTTGGGACTGGCTCACCGCATGTGAGAGAAAAAGATGGACTTTGGACTGTTTTGGCCTGGCTGCAGGTCCTAGCCCGCACCAACTAAGGAGTTCCTGAAGGACAATTAATAAGCGTAGAGGCAATCCTCAAAAAGTTCTGGAGCGAATTCGGCCGCAACTACTACTCCCGCTACGACTTCTAAAACATCGAAACCTAGAAGGGCACTCATGTCTGGCAACATCTTCTTGACCAAATCAAGAAATACGTAAAACTGCCCTAACCTAGTCCGAAGGCGAGATCAAAGGAAGCGTGTTTGAATACACTGACCCTGTTGACAAATCTGTGTCTTTGAACCAAGGTTTGATCTTCGGGTGGCCAGATGGGAGCAGGGTTGTGTTCAGGCAAAGTGGCACAGGATCTGTCGGCATCACCATCAGGATCTACTTCTAGAAATATGAGCAGAAGAATGTTTTCGAGCCAAGGGAGGAGGTCCTCAAAGGACTTATCTAATTCGGATACCAACTCAGTCAAATCAGAGAGATAACTGGCAAGCAAACCCCCGATGTCATAACGTGATTATACAAATTGAGAATAACCCTAAACGCCACATTTAAAAGTGTATTTGAAATGCAAACTTTCATCATTTTTGGCTGTCCATCCTATACTTTGATATCTCAGCATTCGTCGCCCGACCTAGCGCATAGTTATCCCCCAAAGACTAGAACCTCTCTAAGCTATATTTGGTGGAGCTTAACACTCCATAGAGGAAGCCACTAGAGATCCCAACCAGAAACCCGAAAACGTGAAACTTGGGACTCAGCACCATCCTCATTTGGTCTAATTCGATGCACATTTACACGAGACAAGCGAAGTCAGCGATAGACTTCCTAATATGCCAGTGACCATTTGCGATTTGGTATACTTCATCTAGATCGAGGTACGTCCTTGCAGTGATTGAGAATGTATCTCTCCTCGGGCGTCGCACAGTCCATATTCCAATACTGCTAGTAAAACTTTGAGAAGACCCGGAAAGGTGAGAGAAAGGACTAGACGACCATCTCCCGCTCTTGGCTGCGTTCTCTTTCTGGATAGGAAATGCGTGACTCATGACGGTGGGGTCTTCGGCGACCGGCTGCTTATACTCCTTGAAGTAAGACTTGAGCATGTTTTCCTAATCTTACATCTCCTCCTTGATTTTCTGGCTGAAGTCCTTGTCCTTCTTGTAAAGGCTCTATCTTATTCTCTTATCTTCGCTCATAATTAACACTTATTATAAACAGAAAAATATTTCAATTATCAAAAAATTATATCAAAGTGCAACCTATCACCAGAAACCTATATTTGGAGCAATCGCACACACCACCAGCCATTGATCAGAAGGAGTATTCCTCGGTAGAATGAATCACTGTATATGTACATCATTAAAATCAAGTTCCTCCTTGAGTCTCCAGGGCTCAATCGGTTGGTTATCGCCAATGGTATTCCTCCGTTTGGACTATCTGCGCCTAGATGCTCTAGAGTGGACCTTCTCATCGCTAAATGTCCCATTTTATAATTTTAACTAATATCTGCCTATACTTTTTGATATGACTCCCTATTTTATGATCTGGCCCATCTTTCGCAGAAAGAGTCTCTACTACTTCCCCGACTCTGTCACTGCCCGCCCGTAGGAATTCATGAAGTATCGGAAGGGGTTGTTATTTTTCAGGAGGGATTCTCTTTTCGGGAACTGTTTCAGACTTGGTTTGTCACTCTTCGGCTTGGAAGCTTAGATTCTTTCAGTTCTGGACCTCACAAGTTTGCTTATTTTTTGGTATGTATCTTTTGGATGTGGGGCAATCATTTTTTTGGTTGAAGGCTGTTGTAGCTTGGATTGGAGGTGAGGTCTTGGCTAAGCGAAATAGGAATGGAGGGCGGCTGAGGATTTAGGCTAGATCCAGCCTGTGGCGAAGACTGTCTTTAGGCGAAATTACCTCTTATTTTACATTTATTATACTCTAACACAATTAGATTACACCTATTCAACGAATCCAATTATACAGCTATTAAGCTGCAAATTCACTGTCGGGATCCTCATCATCTTTATAAGCCAAGTAAGCCCAGTTATAGATCGTCCCTTCAAATTCAAAGACCAGAGACTGATTCTTCAGGATGAAAGACAAAACGAAGATCGCAAATATTGACTGTTCTTTAGGTTTAGAGAGAGAACAGCTTCTTGAGCTCAACTGAGGTAGGAATAGACTTCCTAGGATTTATGATTAACTCCACGACTTTTATCCAGTCTTAGAATAGCTAAAGTGCCCTTCTTCAGCTTTCAGTGCTTCCTCAAACCTTGTCCTTACAACTCTCATGCATAAATACCTCAGACAATTCAGTCACAGCTTTATCTGATAAAGTAAATCTGATTGGAACGTTTGTTATAATAGCTTATGAACCTAAGTCTAATATTCTTAGTCCTGATCATCTTTCTCCTCTATCTGCTCTACGACATGTTCAAAAAATCCCAACAGCAGCAAGAACTGCTGCAGGTGGGTCAAAAAAAACCAGTCAGCCACTAAAACCCTCAAAACCTCATACCAATCTGAATGTAGCATCCTGCGGCAACTTCAAGAACAAAAGATGGATGCTGCCAGAAATAAGCAGATATCTGTGCACCTGCAAGAGGATGAGGAATCGGGGGAAATTGATTCATATGGAGAGGCTAGACTTTAGACTCTGCTCAACACAATCCAGCAGCACTATAAGGTCTATGTGCTCGTTAATCGCAAACTGCAACTCAGAAATAAGTTGGTGCGGGTTTTGAGAAAAACTGCAGTCATAGAGATTGGGTTTGAGAGTGTGCAGTGGCCGTATTGAGGCAGTTGAGTTGCGGTGTGCATCTCGAGTCAAACTACAGATTGTCCCAACTGCTCAACCAATATTTAACTTCTATTTGGCTGTCAGAGAATGTTAAGCAAGAAGGCAGCCCTCAATTCAAATCTTAACTATATATGATCCTTGGTTTGTAGTCTCTGCTGAAAAAACCAACTAAAGGGCCCAAATAATAATGAAAGTGAAGCAGTGATGTTGTATGCGTTAGGTTCCAACATTATATGTCTATTCGGAGTGAGGGTTGCAACTTAACTAGGCAGATAATCTTTCAATACCCATTGATATTAGTGTAACAATTAAGATAAAGTGGTAGTTAATCTCTGAGATCATTCTATCTTGACTGCAACCTTCAAAAGAATACCTAATACATAATTGTTGCTGGATTCATGGGGTGCCAGGCGTTGGTATTATCTTAGAAGTGTTAATCAGAGAATTAAATATTATTATTTATAATTATTCTTTGCCACACAATGAAGTACCTCGCTGCTTACGCTCTCCTCGCCCTCTCCGGCAAAACCAATATCAGTACCCCAACCTTCATTCAGCCGCCAAAGATCTTAAAGCTCTGCTCGACAGCGTCCAATCTCACGCCTCAGACGAAGAGCTCAACAGAGTTGTCGAAGCTTTGAAGGGCAAGACTCTGCATCAGCTGATCTCTGAGGGCACCAAAAGAGTTGGAGCCAGCGGTCCAGTTGCTCCTGCTGCAGGAAAGGCAAAAGAAGAAAAGAAGTAGGCCCCCAAAAAATAATAACCCAAGAAGAAGTAGGAGCCCAAGAAGAAAGAAGAGCCCAAGGTTGAAGAGGCTGATGAAGATTTGGGAGACCTGTTCGGCTGATACCATCTCATTATTTAAATCGCAATCCCACCACTATCATATCTCTAACTACAACTAACTATAACTAACTATAACTACTATAACTTGCCATTGCCATGCCTTTGAAGCATTCAGCAAAGCCACAATTGATACAATAAATATAACCCGAATCTCTATGAATATCTTCAAATAAAATCAGGGGTTGGGGTTGGGGTTGGGGTTGGGGTTGGGGTTGGGGTTGGGGTTGGGGTTGGGGTTGGGGTTGGGGTTGGGGGTGGGGTTGGGGTTGGGGTTGGGGGT
>Ga0316217_10007347_pt1 | contig 10552 bp, 8 predicted proteins | sample 1anoAmetaG_FD_203633 | JGI IMG/M metagenome (GOLD analysis project Ga0316217, IMG submission 203633) | Freshwater microbial communities from Trout Bog Lake, Wisconsin, USA - 1anoA | ecosystem: Environmental > Aquatic > Freshwater > Lake > Hypolimnion/Profundal zone | place: USA: Wisconsin... | reverse complement strand
TAGCATTCCCGGGGTTCGAGGGTATCCACCAGCTCGCGCCCGATGAGGGTGCCCGCGCCGATGACGGCAATCTTCAACATGGATCCATCCAGAAAAGCTCTCGCTTGGTTGACGTTCAGACCCGCACGGCCACGGCTTCGGCCTGCTGGTGGCCCCGGAGGGCGGCGGTGATCTCGTTGGACAGGAACTGTCGCACCTGTTCGCCGGCGCGCCCCGTGAAGCGGGCGGGATCCAGCAGGGCGGCCAGTTCCGGCTCGGTCATGGCCCAGGCGGGATCGGCGGCCAGGAGGGCCAGGAGGGTGTTGGGCCGGCCCTCCTCCTTGATCCGCCGGCCGGCTTCCATGGCCGCCACGCGGAACCGCTCGTGGAGGTCCTGGCGGTCGCCGCCGCGCTTCACGGCTTCCATGAGCAGCACTTCGGCGGCCATGAAGGGCAGTTCCCCCTGGAGCCGCGCCTCGATCATCCTCGGGTAGACCACCAGGCCCGAAGTGACGTTGCGCAGGAGCACGAGGATGGCGTCCACGGCCAGCAGGCCCTGGCTCACGGTGAGGCGGCGGTGGGCGGAATCGTCCAGGGTCCGCTCCATCCACTGGGTGGCGCTGGTCTGGTAGGTGCTCGGCATGAGCCCGAGCACGAACCGGGCGAGGCTGTTGATGCGCTCGCTGCGCATGGGATTGCGCTTGTAGGGCATGGCGCTGGAGCCGATCTGCTGCTTCTCGAAGGGCTCTTCCACTTCCTTCAGGTGCTGCAGCAACCGCAGGTCGCAGGCGAACTTCGAAGCCGAGGCCGCGATGCCGCAGAGCACCTGGCCCATGCGGTCCTCCAGCTTGCGGGTCGCGGTCTGGCCGCTGACGGGGATGGCGGGGTGGCCCACCTTGGCGCAGAACAGGCGTTCCAGGGCCTCGACCTTCGCGCCGTCGCCGTCGAAGAGTTCCAGGAAGCTCGCCTGGGTGCCGGTGGTGCCCTTCACCCCGCGCACCGGGGTGGTGGCCATGAGGTGGTCCAGGTCCTCCAGGTCCAGCAGCAGATCCTGGAGCCAGAGGGCGGCCCGCTTGCCGACGGTGGTGGGCTGGGCGGGCTGGAAGTGGGTGAAGCCCAGGCAGGGCTGATCCTGCCACTGGGCCGCGAAGGCCGACAGGGACTGGATGACGTCCAGCAGGCGCCGGCGCAGGAGCTTGAAGGCCTCGTGGCAGATCAGGAGGTCGCCGTTGTCCGTGACGAAGCAGCTGGTGGCGCCCAGGTGGATGATGGGCCGCGCCAGCGGCGCCTGGTCGCCCCAGGCGTGGATGGCGGCCATGACGTCGTGCCGCAGGGCGGCCTCGTGCCGGGCCACGGCCTCCAGGTCCACGTCGTCCTGGGTGTCCCGGAGGGCCTGGATCTGCTCGACCGTGACCGGCAGGCCGAGCTCGGCCTCCCCTTCCGCCAGGGCCACCCACAGCCGCCGCCAGACCCGCATCCGGTACAGGGGCGAGAGGAGCCGCACCATGGCCTTGGAGGCGTAGCGCGACGCCAGGGGATGTTCAAAATGCTCCAGTTCTCGGGCATCGCTGGGGGGAAGCATGGACATGGCACACCTTTCCCATCCAGTTTGGCAGATCCGGCGCGGCGCAGGCGGCATTGTTCCATGTGGAACAACGTCACAGACCCGGACCGATAATGTGTGAGAAGATTTCCTCAAGAGGTGAATCCGATGCCCATGTATGAAGCCCTTCGCGTCGCCGACCCGGCCGTGTTCCAGTCGCTGGAACTCGAGGTGCAGCGACAGCGACACCACCTGGAACTCATCGCTTCGGAGAACTACGCCTCCCGGCCGGTCATGCAGGCGATGGGCAGCCACTTCACCAACAAGTATGCCGAAGGCTACCCCGGCCGCCGCTACTACGGGGGCTGCGTGAACATGGACACCGTCGAGGAGCTCGCCCGCAACCGCGCCAAGCAGCTGTTCGGCGCGGAGCACGCCAACGTCCAGCCCCACAGCGGCGCCCAGGCCAACATGGCGGTCTACTTCTCGATCCTGAAGCCCGGCGACACCGTCCTGGGCCTGGACCTGGCCCACGGCGGCCACCTCACCCACGGTCACCCCCTCAACAGCTCCGGTATCCTCTACAAGTTCGTGGGCTACCACGTGGCGCGCGAGACCGAGCGGGTGGACATGGACGAGGTCCGGCGGCTGGCCCTCGAGCACCGCCCCAAGCTCATCGTCGTCGGCGCCTCGGCCTACTCCCGCACCTTCGATTTCCCCGCCTTCCGGGCCATCGCCGACGAGGTGGGCGCCCTGGTGATGGTGGACATGGCGCACATCGCCGGCCTGGTGGCCACCGGCCACCACCCCTCCCCCGTGCCCTACGCCGATTTCGTCACCACCACCACCCACAAGACCCTGCGCGGCCCCCGCGGCGGCCTCATCCTCTGCAAGGAGAAGTTCGCCAAGGACCTGGACCGGGCCCTCTTCCCCGGCGTCCAGGGCGGCCCGCTCATGCACGTCGTGGCCAGCAAGGCCGTCGCCCTGGGCGAGGCCCTGAAGCCCGAGTTCAAGACCTACCAGGCCCAGGTGATCCGCAACGCCCAGGCCATGGCCGGCGCCCTCGCCAACAAGGGCTGGCGCATCATTTCCGGCGGCACGGACAACCACCTGATGCTGGTGGACGTCTTCCAGCAGGGCATCCCGGGCAACGAGGCCGAGCAGACGCTTGACCGCGCCGGCATCACCGTCAACAAGAACGGCATCCCCTTCGACCCCAACCCGCCCCTCAAGCCCTCCGGCATCCGGCTCGGCTCCCCCGCCGTCACCACCCGGGGCATGAAGGAACCGGAAATGGAACTCATCGCCGGCTGGATCGACATGGCCCTCCGTTTCCGGGCCGACGAAGGCTCCGCGGCCCGCATCCGGCAGGAAGTCTTCGAACTCACGGGACGGTTCCCCATCCCGGAATAGCCTTTTGGGGCACCTTCAATAAGAGGCCGAGGCACTCCCATTAATTCTTTTGGGGAGTACACTTGCACCGGGAGACTGTGCGTGGGTGAAACGTTCGATGGGCGCGAGGCGGGTGCGACCCCGCGTTCGCCACGCGGCAGGGTGCTGCTGGTGGAGGACGAGGTGAGCATCCGCTTCGTCGCCAAGGAGATCCTGGAAGGACTTGGCTTCAAGGTGGAGGAGGCCGTGGATGGCCAGGAGGGTCTCGACTTGTTCCTGGATCACCCGGGCGAGGTCGATCTGGTCATCCTGGATCTGGTGATGCCGCGTCTCCATGGCTTCCAGGTCATGGACGGGATCCGGCGGATCGCCCCCCGCGTCCCGATCCTCCTCAGCAGCGGCTATTCCCCCCAGGAGCGGCCCGAAGTGCTCACGCCCACCGACATCCTGGGCTTCCTCCCCAAGCCCTACCGCAGCCGCGACCTCCGGGAGCACGTGAGCCGGTTGCTCGGTCACACCCCCCAGTGACCGCCGACGGCCTGTTCGTCTACGGCACCCTCCGCACCGGGGGCCACAACCATGCCTGGGTGCTGCGGACCGACCCGGAAGGCCTCACCCGCGCCTATGCGCCCGGGCGCCTGTTCCACCTGCCCGGGGCGGGTTTCCCGGCGCTCATCCCCACGCCGGAACCCGAAGGGCTCCCGCCGGGGCCCGGGTGGGTGACCGGCGAATTCATCGGCTACGGCGATGAGATCGAACTGGAAAGTGCCGCCGCGGACCTGGATGCCTTGGAGGACGTGGACGGGGGCCTGTTCGAGCGCCGACTGATGCCCGTCGTGCTGGGCTCCGGTCACCGCTACCAGGCCTGGGTCTATGTGTTCCCCGAAGATCGGCTGCCCCGCCTCGAGCGGGAAGGCGTCGAGCTCCCGGACGGAGACTGGCGCGCCTACCTCAGTTGACGACCCCCCGGAAGCACAGGACGCTGAGGATCAGGCCCAGGAGGATCATCAGGACGTTCACGAGGTCCACCAGGGGGACGCCTGTCTGGCCGTGAGGGGAATGGGCAGGGTGGAGATGCATGGCCGGCCTCCTTCGCAGACCTTCCTTGTTCCCCCCAAATATCGGTCCAATCCCCTTGCCGGGCAGTGACATCTTTGTGACGCTTTTCGGCCGGCAACCAGGAAGGGAGGGGCATCGGCCCCTGGAGCCGACGACCCTCCCGTTCGGGTGGACTATTCCAGGTCCAGTTTCAGCTGCTCTCCGCCCTCGGGAATGGCGGGCAGGGACGCGGCCTCGCTCTCTCCGGTCAGGTCGTCGTCCTCCTCGTCCAGGGCCTGGGCGCTGGCGTCGATCTTGGCCAGGCCGACCACCCGGTCCGCCTCGGTGGGCATCTTGATGAGGCTCACCCCCATGGCGGCGCGGCCGGTCTTGCGGACCTCGTCGATGTTGAAGCGGATGACCATGCCCTCCTGCGAGATGAGGAGGCAGCCTTCGCCGGGCTTGACGAGGACGGAACCGACCACCTTGCCGTTGCGGACCCCGGCGCGGATGTTGATCACGCCCGTCCCGCCCCGGCCTTGCAGGCGGTAGTCCTGGAGCAGGCTGCGCTTGCCGTACCCCTTCTCGGTGACCGTCAGGAGCATGCCGTGGGCGGCGGTGCTCTCGTCGGCGACCTCGCCTTCGGGAAGGTCCGGCAGGGGTTCGGCCACTTCCATGTCGACGATCTGGTCGTTGCTCCCCAGGCGCATGCCCCGCACGCCGGTGGCGGTGCGGCCCATGGCCCGGATGTCCTCCTCGGGGAAGCGGATGGCCTTGCCCAGGGCGCTGATCAGGAGGATCTGCTTGTTCCCCGTGGACACCCGCACCGACACGAGGCGGTTGCCCTCCTCGATGTTCAGGGCGATGAGGCCATTGGCCCGGATGTTGGCGTAGGAACTCAGGCTGGTCTTCTTGACGGTGCCGTCGGAGGTGGCGAACACCAGGTAGTGATCCTCCGGGAACTCCCGCAGGGCCATCAGGGTGACCACCTTCTCGTCGTCCTTGAGGGAGATGAGGTTCTTGATGTGCTTGCCCCGGGTGCTGGCGGCGGCCTCGGGGAGGTCGTAGACCTTCAGGGCGTAGGCGTAGCCCCGGTCCGTGTAGACGAGGAGCGTGTCGTGGGCCTTGGTCATGAAGAGCCGCTCGACGAAATCCTCGTCCTTGGTCTTCATGCCCAGCTTGCCCTTGCCGCCGCGCTTCTGGCGCCTGTAGACGGCGAGCGCGGTACGCTTGATATAACCGGACTTGGACATGGTGACGACCATCTCGTCGTCGGGCACCACGTCCTCCATGCGGATGTTGCCGGAGAAGGCGGCGATCTCGGTGCGGCGGTCGTCCCCGAACTGGTCGGCCACGGCCTTGGTCTCCTCCCGGATGACCTGCATGAGCAGCACGTCGTCGTTGAGGATGGCCTTCAGGTGGGCGATGGTCTTCTCCAGGTCGGCCAGCTCTTCGAGGATCTTCTCCCGCTCGAGCCCGGTCAGGCGCTGGAGGCGCATGTCCAGGATGGCCTGGGCCTGGCGTTCCGAAAGGGCGAACTCGGGATGCGCCAGCAGTTCCTTGGCGGTGGCGAAGGCGCCGGCCATGAGGCCCTGCTTGGCCAGTTCCGGGGAGGCCGCGGCGCGGATCAGCTTGATGATGGCGTCCAGGTGGTCCAGGGCGATCTTGAGGCCCATGAGGATGTGGTGCCGCTCCTCGGCCTTGCGCAGCTGGAACTGGGTGCGCCGGGTGACCACCTCGCGGCGGAACCCGATGAACTCCTTCAGCACCTCCCGCAGGGTGAGGATCCTCGGCTGGCCGTTGACGATGCAGAGCATGGTGATGGGGAAGGAATTCTGCAGCTGGGTCTGCTGGTAGAGGCAGTTGAGGACGATGTCCGAGGACTCGCCCTTCTTCAGCTCCACGACCATGCGGATGCCTTCGCGGTCGCTCTCGTCCCGAAGGTCGGAGATGCCGTCGATCTTCTTCTCGTGGACCAGTTCGGCGATCTTCTCCAGGAGGGTCGCCTTGTTCACCTGGTAGGGCAGCTCCGTGAAGACGATCTGCTCGCGGTCACCCGCGCGCTTGATCTGCTCGACGTGGGACTTGGCCCGGACCACGCAGCGCCCGCGGCCGGTGCGGTAGGCGTCGACCACGCCCTCGTTGCCCAGCATGAGGCCGCCCCCGGGGAAGTCGGGGCCCTTGACGTGCGTCATGAGGCTGTCGATGCCCAGGGTCGGATCGTCGATGAGCGCGATGACGGCGTTGCAGCATTCCCGCAGGTTGTGGGGGGGGATGCTGGTGGCCATGCCAACGGCGATGCCCTGGCTGCCGTTGACCAGCAGGTTGGGGAAACGGGCGGGCAGGGTGAGGGGCTCCTGCATGCTGTCGTCGTAGTTGGGACCCCAATCCACGGTGTCCTGTTCCAGATCCGACATCATCTCGTTGGCCAGGCGGGAGAGCCGGGCTTCCGTGTAGCGCATGGCGGCCGGACTGTCCCCGTCGATGGAGCCGAAGTTGCCCTGGCCGTCCACCAGCACGTGGCGCATGGAGAAGGGCTGGGCCATGCGCACGAGGGTGTCGTAGATGGCCGAGTCGCCGTGGGGATGGTACTTGCCCATGACGTCGCCCACGGTGCGGGCGGACTTCTTGTAGGCGCGGTTCCAGTCGTTGCCGCCTTCCTTCATGGCGTACAGGACCCGGCGGTGCACCGGCTTGAGGCCGTCGCGCACGTCCGGCAGGGCCCGGCCGACGATGACGCTCATGGCGTAGTCCAGGTAGGACTTCCGCATTTCCTTTTCGATTTCGATGGGCTCGATGCGCTGGTTGGGGATCATTCGGCTTCCATTCGTTCCACGTAGAACAGTTTGTAAAGTGCTATTTCAGGACTACTTGCCTAGACGTCGAGGTTCTCGGCCAGGAGGGCGTTGTTCTCGATGAAGCGCCGGCGGGGTTCCACCGCGTCGCCCATGAGGATCGTGAACATCTCGTCGGCTTCCACCGCGTCGTCCACCATCACCTGCAGCAGGGTGCGGCGCTCGGGGTCCATGGTGGTCTCCCAGAGCTGCTCCGGGTTCATCTCGCCCAGTCCTTTGTACCGCTGGATGTAGAGGCCCCGCTTGCCCTCCTCGAGGATCATGACCAGCATGTCCTCCGCGGTCGGGAAGACCATCTCCTTGCCCTGCTTGGCCATCGGGGCCTCGGCGGGCTCGGCCTCCTCGCCCTCGGCGGGTTCGGCCGCGGGCACCGGGGCGGCCGCGGGAACGGTGGTGCGCCGCAGCTTGAGGGCGCCGCCGGCGAACCCGGCCAGGTCGGTGTGGAGGGCCAGCAGGCGCCGGAACTCGCCCCAGTGGGCCACGGCCTCGTCGATCCAGAGCGTGATGGGCCGGGACAGGTGCATGCGGGTGAGCTTGAGGTGATGCACGGCCGGGATGGCGACGCCGTCGACCTCCATGGCCTCGACGGTCTCCCGCTCGCATTCCCCGAGCTTCTTGGCCAGCAGCCGGCCCATGAGCTCGTCCAGGGCCTCGGGCGTGTGGAACCGGCCCTCGTCCAGCAGGCCGTCCTCCAGCAGGGCGTCCACCAGGGGCCGGGCGTAGCCGCGGCGCTCCAGCTTGCCGTAGAGCGCCTTGACCTCGCCCCACTTCTTCATCTCGCGCACCAGCTGGGGGCCGCTCTGTTCCGTGCCGTTGGGCAGGGCCAGGGTCCAGCCGTCCAGGGCCTTGTTGAAGAGGTACTCCTCCAGGGCCCGCTCGTCCTTGAGGTAGCGCTCCTGCTTGCCCTTCTTGACCTTGTAGAGGGGCGGCTGGGCGATGTAGAGGTGGCCCCGGAGGACCAGCTCGGGCATCTGGCGGTAGAAGAAGGTGAGCAGCAGGGTGCGGATGTGGGAGCCGTCCACGTCGGCGTCGGTCATGAGCACGATCTTGTGGTAGCGGAGGTTCTCGACCTTGAAGTCGTCGGTGCCGATGCCCGTGCCCAGGGCCTGGATGAGGATCCGCAGTTCGTTGTGGCCCAGGATCTTGTCGAAGCGGGCCTTCTCGACGTTGAGCACCTTGCCCTTGAGGGGCAGGATCGCCTGGGTGCGCCGGTCGCGCCCTTGCTTGGCCGAGCCGCCGGCGGAATCGCCCTCGACCAGGAAGATCTCGGAAACCACGGGATCCTTCTCCTGGCAATCGGCCAGCTTGCCCGGCAAGCCGGCGCTGTCCAGGGTGCCCTTGCGCCGGGTGAGTTCGCGGGCCTTGCGGGCCGCCTCCCGGGCGCGGGCCGCCTCGATGGCCTTTTCCAGGATGGCCTTGGCCTCCCTCGGGTTCTCCTCGAAGAAGCTGGTGAGCCGGTCGTAGACGATGGTCTGGACGATGCCCTTCACTTCCGAGGAGACCAGCTTGTCCTTGGTCTGGCTGCTGAACTTGGGATCCGGCACCTTGGCCGAGATCACGGCCGTCAGGCCTTCCCGGACGTCCTCGCCGGACAGGGACACCTTGGCGGACTTCAGGAGATTGTTCTTCTCCGCGTAGGTGTTGATGACGCGGGTCATGGCGGCCCGGAAACCCTCGAGGTGGGCGCCGCCGTCACGGTTGCGGATGTTGTTGGTGAAGCAGTAGAGCGTCTCCTGGTAGGTGTCGTTCCACTGCAGGCTCACCTCCACGGCGGTGTCGTTCTTGGTGTCCTCGATGTGGATGGGCGGCTTGTGCAGGGCCGTCTTGTTCCGGTTCAGGTGCTCGACGAAGGCGTCGATGCCGCCGGCGTTGAAGAAGTCGTGGTGCTCGCCGCTGCGCTCGTCGGTGATGCGGATGTGCACGCCCTTGTTCAGGTAGCTCAGCTCCCGCAGGCGCTGGCTGAGCACCTCGAAGGAGAAGTCCATCTTGAAGTGGAAGATCTCGTCGTCGGGCTTGAAGCGGACCCGCGTGCCGCGCCGGGTGGTGGGGCCGACCAGGGCCAGGGGCGCGTCGGCGTGGCCCCGGGTGAAGGTCATGGCGTGCTCCTTGCCGTCCCGCCAGATGGTGAGCCAGAGCCGCTCGGACAGGGCGTTGACGCAGGACACGCCGACGCCGTGGAGGCCGCCGGAGATCTTGTAGGAGTTGTCGTCGAACTTTCCGCCCGCGTGGAGCACCGTCATGATCACTTCGGCGGCCGAACGGTTCTCCTCCTTGTGGAGATCCGTGGGAATGCCGCGGCCGTTGTCCTCCACGGAGCAGCTGCCGTCGTCGTGGATGAAGACGTCCACCCGGGTGCAGTAGCCCGCCAGGGCCTCGTCGACGGCGTTGTCCACCACCTCGTAGACCATCTGGTGGAGGCCGCTGCCGTCATCCGTGTCGCCGATGTACATCCCGGGCCGCTTCCTCACGGCCTCCAGGTCGCGCAAGACGGTGATGTTGTCGGCGGTATACGTGGGTTCCGTGGCTTGGGTCTTGGCGGGAAGCGCTTCTTCGGTCATCAATACTCACTTTGTCAAAGTCTGTGCGGGCCGTATCGGGCTAGCTGGGGTTGGCGAATTTCACGGGCATGAGGATATAGCGGAAGGTCATGTCCTCGATGCTGGGGGACATGAAGATGCCCTGGCCCACGTCATCCTTGAACTGGTAGACCACTTCCTCGCCGGGGATCCGCTCGAGGAGCTCGGTGAGGTAGTCGATGTTGAAGGCCAGTTCCAGGGCCTGCTCCTCTCCGGAAAAGGCGAGGGTGCCCTGGTTGACGCCTTCGTCGGGGTGCTGGAAGAACACCCGCAGATTGGGGAACTCGAAGAACAGCCGTACGTTCTTGTTGTAGTCGTCCTTCTTCAGGCCGACCACGCGCAGGGTCTTGAGGAAGTCCTCCCGGTCCACGATGACCTTCTTGGGCAGCCCGGAGGGCAGCACCTTCTCGTAGGCGGGGTAGTTGCCCGTCACCCGCCGGGTCGAGAACTTGAGGCCTGGCTGGTCCATGAAGAGGCTCCGTTCGTCCCAGGCCAGGGTGAGGCTGCCCTCGTCGCCCAGGGAGCCTGGGAGCAGGTCCAGGGCCCGGCGCGGCACGATCAGGCGCGCGTCGGCCTCGAGCCCCGTCTCGACGGGCACTTCCACCACCGCCAGGCGGAAGCCGTCGGTGGAGACCACGCGGATGAAGTGCTTGCTCAGGTGCAGCAGCACCCCCGAAAGGGCCGGCTTGGTGGCGTCCTTGCTCACGGAGATGGAGCCGAGGGCGATGGCCTTGCGGAACGCCGCCGCGGGCACGGTCACGCTGGGCAGGCCGGCCTCGGCCTTGGGGAGTTCCGGGAAGCCCTCCCCGGGCTGCACGTTGTGCTCGGAGTTGAAGCCCTTGGCCCGCAGCCAGATGCGGTTGGTGGATTCCGGCCACTCCAGGGTCAGCAGGCCTTCCGGAAAGGCCTTGACGGTCTCGATGAACTTCTTGCCGGGGATGGCCACGATCCGGTCCCCGTGCCCTTCCACGGGCACGACCGCCTCGAAGGCCAGTTCCATGTCGGTGGCCTTGAGGGTCATCTCGTTGCCACTCACCTCCACGAGCACGTGCTGGAGGATCGGAAGCGTCACCCGGCGTTCAAGAGCGTGTTTCAGTATTCCAAGGGTCTTATCAAGACGTTCTTTGGAAACCTGTACTTGAAAGTTCATGAATCACCATGATTATGCT
>Ga0316217_10007346_pt1 | contig 10552 bp, 10 predicted proteins | sample 1anoAmetaG_FD_203633 | JGI IMG/M metagenome (GOLD analysis project Ga0316217, IMG submission 203633) | Freshwater microbial communities from Trout Bog Lake, Wisconsin, USA - 1anoA | ecosystem: Environmental > Aquatic > Freshwater > Lake > Hypolimnion/Profundal zone | place: USA: Wisconsin... | reverse complement strand
GCGACGGCCATGGCGGCGCCGGGCGCGGACTCGGCTCGCGGCTTCGAGGTCGACGCCGTCAGGGCGGCGAACCTCCTCGCCGCCCAGAGCGCATGGCCGGACAGCGCGCTCCCGCCGCGCGGCGAAGCGGCCGCGACGATCGACGGGTCGAAAACGTCTGAACCGGGCCAACCCGTCGCCATCGCCCGCGCTGCGGAGCCGCAGCGGCGGGGCGCCATGGCGCCGGGCGCCGCGAGCGGCGCGCCCGGCGTTGCGCCCATGACGCGCCCGCAGCCGCCTGCCGGAGGCTCCGACCCCATCTACGGAAGCGCCGCCAGCGCCGGGCCTGCGCGGGACGGCGAGGCTCCGGCGGGCCCGGCCCCGGAGACTTCGCCCGGTCCCGAGCAGGTCAAGGCGGCCCTGCTGGCGGCGGGTCTCAGGAGCGGAACGTTCGGCGTCGAGCCGATGGCGCCGGGCGGGCAAGTCGCCGGCGCGTTCGCCGCGACGCCGGCGCCGGGAACGGCGGTCGACGGCGGCGCGCCCGAACCCGTTCATGCGGCCGCGCGGGCGAGAGTATTCGAGCTGATCTTCGATCGGGACGCCCCGGGCGTTTTCCTTTGCCTGTTCGCGGTCGTCGCTGTCTATCTTGGCGTCGGCGCGCTGCTGAACGCCATGCTCAGCGACGTCGGCTTCGGCGCCATGCGCAACGGGTTGATCGCCCTGGCCGGATCGCTCGTCGGGGCGGCGGTGCGCGACCTCTTTTTCTTCGACGATTTCGATTTTGACCTCGAGCCGTATCTCGTCGTCGGCTTCATCAGCGTGTTCGCTTCGGGCGCCGTCATCGTCGCCTGCCTGTGGCGTTGCCGGCGCCTGCCGCGCGAACCGCAGACGCCCCGGCGCGCAACCGCCGCGACAAGCGCGCCCTTTGTCCGGCGCGCGCAGGGCCAACGCTTCGTGGCCGGACAGCGCTTCGTCAGATAAGGCGGCGCGGGCCCGCGTCCGCGACGCTGTGTCAGCGCTTCGCCGAGGCTTCCCTCGCCGCCCGCACCGACCGCAACCTGCGCGCCGCCGCCGGGCATGAGGCGGCAATTTCTCGTTAGCGATAATTCGACTTAATTGCGCGATAGCGGCGTCCGTCACCTGATTATTCAGCATTGTCCAATATCGGTCGAAGCAAGTTGAATAGGATTTCACGAGCCGTGACGGCCTCGCATGGACGGGCCGGCGATCCCGAAAAGGTGACAGCGTGGCGATGCGTCTTTTTCTTATCGCGGTCTTCATGACGCTGGTCGGTCTGGCGCCCGCGCGCGCCGACGATTGGCGGGTTGTCAGCGTCCAAGGCGAGGCGTTGGTCGCCAAGTCCGGCTCCTGGATCAGCCTGCGGATCGATGACGTCGTCTCCGACGATTCGCCCGTGCGCACGCTGTCGAACAGCTCCGTCGCCTTCCAGCGCGATCACGAGAAGATTTCCGTGATGGCCGACACGCAGATCCGCATCGTCGATCGCGTGGGCCAACGCTACACCACCGTCAACGACATCTTCGGCGTCGTCGCGATCGAGGCGAACGTCCAGAACGTCCAGCATTTCGCGGTCAAGACGAAATATCTCGCCGCCGTCGTCAAGGGCACGATCTTCTCGGTCTCGGCGGACAGCGCGAGTTCCTCCGTCGTCGTGACGCGCGGCCTGGTGCAGGTCACCGACGCCGAAAACGGCAAGACGCTGGATGTCCCCGCCGGCAAATCGACCACGGTCGGCAAGAACCTGTCGCCGACGCTCAAGGAGCCGGCCAAGGGCGCGGCCGCGACCGACGCCGCCATGGCCATGGCGGCGGCCAGCGCCGCCGCGCCGCCGACGCCGCCCACGCCGCCCGCCGGCGACGCCGAGGCGAAACCGGGAGCCGACGCGAAGCCGGACGCGGCCAAGGGCGACGCCAAAGCCGACGGCAAGGGTGACGGCAAGGATGACGGCAAAGACCCGAAGGCGGCCGACAAGGCGTCGGCCGAGGCCGCCGCCGCCGTGAAGGCCGCCAAGGCGGACGGCGCCGGCAAGGAACCCAGCCCCGACGAGATCGCCGCCGGCGCCAAGGCGGCCGGCATCGAGAAGGGCAAGTTCAAGGCCAAGGACGCCGCCGAGGGGGCCAAGGTCGTCTCCGCCGTCGCCCAGGCCGCGGCGCCCGACGCCGACGCGCCGCCGCCTCCGGCGCCGCCCAAGATCGTCGCCGCGCCCTTGATCTCGCTCATCCTGCAATTGGACTCGGGCGAACAGACGATGGTCTGGCTGGGTCTGGGCGCCGTGTTCTTCGGCGTCGGCGCGCTGCTCAACGTCATTCTCAAGGACGTCGGCTTCGGGGCGATGCTGAACGGCCTCATCGCCATGGTCGGCGGCGTCGTCGGCGCCGAGGTGCGCGACCAGTTCTTCTTCGACGAAGACTGGTTCAGCCGCGAGCCCTATGTCAGCATCGGTCTCATCACCCTGTTCTCCTTCGCAGCGGTGATGGCGGCCTGCGTGCTGAAATATCGCGAGCTGTCGAAGCCGGTCCCTTCGGCGAGCAGTCTCGCGGCGGCCCGGCGACCGAAGCCTCGCGAGCGATTCATCAAGTAACGCAACGGCATCGCCGCATTTCCGGCATGCCGCGCGCATGGCATCTGTACACCCGCGACCGCTTCGCCTATGCAGAGGCGAATCCCGCATGACCGAGGTGAGCGCAGATGGCTGAATTTCCGTCTTCCGGCGACCGGCTGGTTACCGTTTTCGGAGGCTCCGGCTTCGTGGGCCGGCATGTCGTGCGCGCCTTCGCGCGGCGCGGCTGGCGCGTGCGGGCCGCGGTGCGGCGCCCCGATCTCGCCGGCTTCCTGCAAACCAGCGGCAATGTCGGCCAGGTGCAGGCGGTGCAGTCGAACCTGCGCTATCCCGCTTCGATAGCCGCCGCGGTCGAGGGCGCCGAAATCGTCATCAACGCCGCCGGCGTGAAGAGCCAGAGCGGGCGCCAGAGCTACGAGGCGGTGCACACCTTTGGCTCCGGCGAAGCGGCGCGCGCCGCGCGCGCGGCCGGGGCGAGCGCCTTCATCCAGATTTCCGGCCTGGGCGCCGACGCCCATGCCGACAACCGCTACATCGCGAGCAAGGGCCGCGCCGAGGACGCCGCGCGTTCGGCCTTTCCCGACGCCGTGATCTTGCGGCCGTCCGTCGTATTCGGGCCGGAGGACGAGTTCCTCAACCGCTTCGCCGAAGTCGCGCGCATGCTCCCGGTCCTGCCGATGTTCGGCGGCGGCGGCGTGCGCATGCAACCGGTCTATGTCGGCGATATCGCGCTGGCGGCGGCGCTGGCGATCGACGGCAAACTCGCGGCGGGCCAGACCTACGAGTTGGGCGGCCCGGAAACGCTGACGCTGCAGGAAATCATGCAGCGGGTGCTGGCCATCGTCGAGCGCCGCCGCGCGCTGGCGCCGCTGCCGCTCGGCCTGTCGCGAATGCTCGCCAGCGCGACGGAAATCGCCAGCGCCGTCACGCTCGGTAAGTTTCCGCAGGCGCTGACCACGACGCGCGACCAGATCGATCTGCTGGCGCTCGACAATCTCGTCAGCGAGGACGCCGCGAAAGCCGGCCGCACCTTGGCCGGGCTCGGCATCGACGCGCAGGGCATCGACGCGATAGCGCCATCCTACCTCCAGCGCTACCGCCGCAGCGGCCAGTTCGCTCCCAGCCGCTTCGCCTGAGCGCAAGGCGGTTGCCAGCCCGCCGGCGCGGGCCTAACCTGACACCCCGCGTCCCGGCGCCGGGACTTTCCGCCGGCGCGCGCCGCCTGAGTTGCGCGGCCGCTGCGGCTGCGCGCAACCGAGAGTTTGGGTGACCATGTCATTTGCGGACTATGTCGTAGATCGTCGCCGCCTGCGTCGGCAGGTCACGGTTTGGCGCGCGGTCGCCGCCCTGCTCGTGCTCATCGCCATGCTGGGCGCCGGGCTGCGCTTCGCCGGTTTCGGGACGCATCAACCGCATATCGCGCGCCTCTCGATTTCCGGCGTCATCACCGGCGACGAAACCACGCTGAAGCTGTTGCGCGATGTCGCCGAGTCCCCGGCGAGCGCGGTCGTGCTGCGCATCGACAGCCCCGGCGGCACCACCGAGGGCTCGGAAGCGATCTACGAGGAAATCCGACGCGTCGCCACGAAGAAGCCGGTCGTCGCCGTCGTCGGCGCCATGGCCGCTTCGGGCGCCTATATCGCGGCCATCGGCGCCGACCGCATTTTCGTGCGCGGCAATTCGATTGTCGGATCGATCGGCGTGCTGCTGCAGTTTCCCAATGTCTCGGGACTGATGGACAAGGTCGGGGTCAAGCTCGAGAGCATCAAGTCTTCGCCATTGAAGGCGGCGCCGAACGGGTTCGAGCCGACCTCCGACGCGGCCCGCGACGCGATGGCGGCGCTGATCGCGGATTCCTTCGACTGGTTCAAGGGCCTCGTGCGCGAACGCCGCGCGATGAGCGACGAAGAACTCGCGCGCGTCGACGACGGCCGCGTGTTCACGGGCCGGCAGGGCGTGCCGCTGAAGCTGGTGGACGCGATCGGCGGCGAACGCGAGGCGATCGCCTGGCTGGAGAGCGAGAAGCATATCGCCAAGGGGCTGCCGGTGCGCGACTGGAAGCCTCAGTCCGATGCGCTGGGCTTCAAGCTGACAAGCATGGCCGCGGCGCTCGCCGACGATCTCGGACAATCCGATTTGGCCGCGATTTTGCGTAATTCTACGCTTTTTGGCGAGGGATCGGTTGACGGGCTCATGTCGGTTTGGCAAATGTCTTGGACGAGGTGACGTAGTGAACGCAGCGTGGCGCGTCACGCGTTTGTTCGAGGGGCGTGGGCGTGATCAAGTCTGAACTCGTTCAGCGGCTTGCCGCGCGCAACCCGCACCTGTACCAACGGGATATCGAGAACATCGTCGACGCCATTCTGGGCGAGATCACCGATGCGCTGTCGCGCGGCGACCGCGTGGAGTTGCGGGGTTTCGGGGCCTTCTCCACCAAGCAGCGTCAGGCGCGCACGGGTCGCAACCCCCGCACCGGCGACAAGGTGCCCGTGACGGAGAAGCACGTGCCGTTCTTCAAGACCGGCAAGGAAATGCGCGAGCGCCTGAACCGCTGAGGCGGGCCGCGCGCGGCCTGCGCAGCCCTGGGGGTTGGCGCGGCGCTGGAATTCGGGCAGTTTGTCGCCCGTCGAAACCGACGGAAACCAGAAGCCGCCCATGATCCGATTTTTCAAATATCTCGTGATCGCGCCCCTCGCGATCCTGTTTCTGATTTTCGCCTTCGCCAATCGTCAATGGGTCGTCGTCTCGTTCGATCCGTTCACCTCGGGCGACATTCCCGCCTTTTCCCTCGACGCGCCGCTGTTCATCGTCATCATCCTTTCCATCATGCTCGGCGTGCTGGCCGGGGGCTTCGTGACCTGGGTCAGTCAGGGGCGCCATCGGCGCGCCCTGCGCCAGCTGCGTGCGGATGCGGACAAAATGCGCTCGGATCTCACCGCCGCGCGCGACGCCGCCAAGGCTGCGCTGCCGGCGCCCGTGGGCCTGCAAAAGCGGGCCTGAACCGCCGGAGCCCCGCCATGCGTTTCTATTCCGCTCAGGACGTCGACGCCGCGCTGACGTTTCCGACGCTAGTCGAGGCTCTGGCGAGCGCCTTCAGCGGCGGCATGACGGCGCCAAAGCGCCACCATCACCCGTTCGAGCGCGCCGGCGGACCCGCCGGGACGCATCTGCTGATGCCGGCCTGGACCGACGGCGTCGACGGGCATATCGGCGTGAAGATCGTCAACGTCATTCCGGACAACGGCCAGCGCGGCCTCGCCGCGGTGCAGGGCGCATACGTCCTGCAATCGGCGACGACAGGCCAGACGCTGGCGGTGCTGGACGGACTGCGGCTGACGCAATGGCGCACCGCCGCCGCCTCCGCCCTCGCCGCCCGCTATCTCGCGCGCCCTGACGCGCGTAAGCTGTTGCTGGTGGGCGCCGGCGCGCTGGCGCCGTTTCTCGCCCGCGCGCATGCGAGCCAGCGGCCGATCGATTTCGTCGAGGTCTGGAACCATCGCGCCGACAATGCGCGCAAGCTCGCCGACGCGTTGAACGCGCAAGGCCTGCGCGCGCGCGCCACCGAGCATCTCCAGGAGGCCGTGCGCGAGGCCGACATCATCTCATGCGCCACGCTCTCCAACCATGCGCTGATCGCCGGCGCCTGGCTGCAACCGGGGCAGCATGTCGATCTCGTAGGCGCCTTCAATCTGCAGATGCGGGAAGTCGACGATGTCGCGCTGAAGCGCGCGCGCCTCTACATCGATACGCCGGCGGCGTTGACGGAAGGCGGCGACGTCGCGCTCGGCCTTCAGTCCGGCGCCATAGCGGCAAGCGATGTCGTGGCCGATCTCGCCGCATTGGTGGCCGGCGCGCCGGCGCGCTCGGACGCTCGGGAGATCACGCTGTTCAAATCGGTCGGCGCCGCCATCGAGGATCTGGCGGCGGCGATGCTGGTGGTCCGGCGCAGCGACGCGGCCTGACTCCCATGCCCCTGCCCTATCGCGTCGCTCTCGTCACCGGCGCCTCGAACGGCATCGGGCGCGCCATCGCCTGCGCGCTGCGCGACGAGGGATTGCAGGTGCTCGCGCTCGGCCGCGACGCCGCGGCGCTCGCTTCGCTGGCGGCCGAATGCGGCGCGACGCCCATCGTCGGCGACGTGCGGGACGGCGCGGCGATGGCGGATCTTTTCAACCGCCACGCCGTCGACGTCCTCGTCAACAATGCCGGCGTGCTGCTGGCGCGCGGTCCCTTTCAGGGCGCCGATCCCGACGCGGTCGACGAGATGATCGCCGTCAATCTGGCGGCGCCGTTGCGCCTGACGCAACTTGCGCTCGCCGGCATGATCGCGCGCGGGCGCGGGCATCTCCTCTTCATCGGCTCCTCGGCGGGGCGCACGCCGCATCCCGATCTCGCCGCCTATGGCGCCACCAAAGCCGCCATCGGCCATTTCTGCGACAGCCTGCGCGGCGACCTGCTCGGGACGGGGGTGCGGGTCACCGAAATCGCGCCGGGCCGCGCGCGCTCGAAACTTTACCGGGACACGATCGGGCTGGAGAGCGTCGACGCCGCCCTCTATGACGGCGTCGACCCTATCGAGCCCGAGGATATCGCGGCGCTGGCGATCACCGCGCTGGCGACGCCGGCCCGCATCGACGTCTCCCGCATCGAAGCCTATCCCGCCTCGCAGGCGATCGCCGGGACGCGGTTGCTGCGGAGGACGGAAACGGGCGAGTGAGGCTTGTCGGAGCCGCGGAGATAGGCTAGTTCACTATACGTTCTCGCTGACCGAAGGTGTGCGGCGGGTCCGCCTTGGGAGAGCGCATGCCCAGAATGATCCTCGACGCCGTAACCGTCACATCTTCGGACATGAAGGCCGCCGCCGCCTTTTATGCCCTGCTCGGTTTCACGTTCCCCCCGTTCGAGCAGGACGAAAAGCATCTCGAACCGATCACGCCGCCGGGTCAGGTGCGGCTGATGATCGACGACCGCGACCTGATGCAATCCATCACCGGCCACGCCCCGACGCCGGCCAACCATTCCGCTTTTGCGATCCGATGCGAGACGCCGGCCGATGTGGACGCGACGGTCGCGGCCGTTCGCGCCGCCGGGTTTCGCATCGTCAAGGACCCCTGGGACGCGTTCTGGGGTCAGCGCTACGCCATTGTCGCCGACCCCGACGGCTATCTCGTCGATCTCTTCGCGGCGCTGTGAGCGAAATCGCCGCAGGTCCGCGCCGTCGGGGCCTTTGACTCTTCCGCCGTCTTGCCCGAAACAGGCGCCATGTCCGCGACCATCAAGATCTGCGGCCTTTCGACCCCTGAGACGCTGGCGGCGGCGCTGGAGGCGGGGGCCGATATGGTCGGCTTCGTATTCTTCCCCAGGAGCCCGCGCCACGTGAGCCTGGAGGCGGCCCGCCAACTCGCGGCGCGCGCCCGCGGCGAGGCGGAAATCGTCGCGCTTACGGTGGATGCGCCGGACGAGGAGATCGCCCGCATCGTCGCGGCGCTGGAGCCGGATTTCCTGCAATGCCACGGCTCGGAAAGCCCCGAGCGCGTCGACGACATCCAGCAGCGCTTCCGGGTGTCCGCGATCAAGGCCATCGGCATTTCCGAAGCGGCGGATTTCGCCAAGGCCGAGGCCTACCGCGGCAAATCGGACGCGCTGCTGATCGACGCCAAGCCGCCGAAGGGTTCGCTGCTGCCGGGCGGCAACGGCGTCGCGTTCGACTGGCGCCTCGCCGCCGACTTTCATCCGCGCAAGCCGTGGCTGCTCTCGGGGGGCCTCGACGCCGGCAATGTCGCCGAGGCGATCCTATTGTCCGGCGCGCGCGGCGTCGATGTGTCCTCGGGCGTGGAGAGCGCGCCCGGCGTGAAAGATCCCGACAGAATCGAGGCGTTCTGCGCCGCCGCGCGCGCGGCGTTCGCGGCCGACGAACGCGCAAGGAGATCCGATGACCAAGGTCGATAAGCCCAATTCCTTCCGCAACGGCCCCGACGAGCGCGGCCATTTCGGCATATTCGGCGGCCGCTTCGTTGCGGAAACGCTGATGCCGCTGATCCTGTCGCTGGAGGAGGCCTACAAGGTCGCCCGGGCCGACCCGTCCTATCAGGCCGAGCTCGACTATTTCCTCAAACATTACGTCGGCCGTCCCAGCCCGCTCTATTTCGCCGAACGGATGACCGAGCATCTGCGCGGCGCGAAGATCTACTTCAAGCGCGACGAGCTCAACCATACCGGCGCGCACAAGATCAACAATGTGCTCGGCCAGATCCTGCTGGCGCGCCGCATGGGCAAGCCGCGCATCATCGCCGAGACCGGCGCCGGCCAGCATGGCGTCGCCACCGCCACCGCCTGCGCCCGCTTCGGCCTGAAATGCGTTGTCTACATGGGCGCGGTCGACGTCGAGCGGCAGAAGCCGAACGTGTTCCGCATGAAGATGCTCGGCGCCGAAGTGGTGCCGGTGCAATCGGGCGCCCGCACGCTGAAGGACGCCATGAACGAGGCGCTGCGCGACTGGGTGACCAATGTCGCCGACACGTTCTATTGCATCGGCACGGCGGCGGGCCCGCATCCCTATCCCGCCATGGTGCGCGACTTCCAGTCCGTGATCGGCCATGAGACGCGCGCGCAGATGCAGGAGGCCGAAGGGCGCCTGCCGGACAGCCTCGTCGCCTGCATCGGCGGCGGCTCCAACGCCATCGGCCTGTTCCATCCCTTCCTCGACGACGAGGGCGTCGAGATCTTCGGCGTCGAGGCGGCGGGGCACGGCCTCGACGTGCCGGACGGACATGCGGCTTCGCTGTCGGGCGGCCGGCCGGGCGTGCTGCACGGCAACCGCACCTATCTGCTGATGAACGCGGACGGCCAGATCAACGAGGGCCACTCGATCTCCGCCGGCCTCGATTATCCCGGCATCGGTCCCGAGCACGCGTGGTTGAAGGAAAGCGGCCGCGTCACCTATCTCTCGGCGACGGACAAGGAAGCGCTCGACGCGTTCCAGCTATGCTCGAAGCTGGAAGGCATCATCCCGGCGCTGGAGCCCGCCCATGCGCTCGCCAAGGTGATCGAACTCGCGCCGAAGAAGCCGAAGGACCATCTGATGGTCATGAATTTGTGCGGTCGCGGCGACAAGGACATCTTCTCGGTCGCCGAGCATCTGGGCGGGATGTGAGGGGCCTCGCTTCGGAATTGCCGCGGCCGGGGGCAGTCCACGTCATCGCTTCTCTGCGCTCGCGATGACGGGGTCCGAATTCAGCTCGCGACGGCCGCCACGCCTCACCCCGCCGGCAGCCGCGCGCGCAGTCCCGCCGGCGCCAGATGCAGCACAACCCGGCGCGCCGGGCTCCAGAACGCCGAGAGCAGCAGCAGCGCCGATCCCACCGCCAGCGCCGCCAGAGCGAGGCTGAGGCTCAGCGCCCCGGTGGCGCGCAACAGGTGGCTCATCGCATAGAGGAAATAGGCGAGCGAGGAGACCATCAGCGCGCGCCGGTCGATCAGCAGCGCCACCGCGCCGAGCCCGACATAGATCGCCAGCGCGAGCGCGGCGGTCGAGAGTGCGGGTTCGGCGGCGGACGCGGTAGGCCCGAGCCAGAGCGAGGCCATCGGGCCGCCGATCCCCAGCCACGCGAACAAGGGATGCACGATCAGCGGCGCGGCGAGCAGATGCAGCCAGAACGCGACGTCCGAGCGCCGCGTCTGGCGCCGGGTGTCGCTGGCGTCCCACCACAGCGCCAAGGCGAACACGGCGAGACCGCAAAGCTCCATCAGCGCGATATTGCTGCGGGGATCGAACTGCAGCCATGTCTTCATCGCCAGCAGAAACGCGCCGACGCCCGCCAGCGCGCCGGCCGCGACGGTGATCGGCACCTTGAAGCGCAGCCAGTGCAGCCCGGCGGAGGCCACGCCGAGAGCCCCGACGCCGAGGATCAGCGCGCCTTCGTTGGCGTTGGCGCTGACCGACATCAGCACGGCGTCGGCGCAGACGACGACGCCCGATACGAAGGTCAGCAG
>Ga0316217_10007345_pt1 | contig 10552 bp, 9 predicted proteins | sample 1anoAmetaG_FD_203633 | JGI IMG/M metagenome (GOLD analysis project Ga0316217, IMG submission 203633) | Freshwater microbial communities from Trout Bog Lake, Wisconsin, USA - 1anoA | ecosystem: Environmental > Aquatic > Freshwater > Lake > Hypolimnion/Profundal zone | place: USA: Wisconsin... | reverse complement strand
CGAAAGCACCAGGTTTGGCACGCGCCCGGTGTCGCGAATGGCATTTTCCAGCACGTCCGACATGCGGGCGCTGCCACTGTGGAACATGTCGAATGAATAAATCGGCTGGTGCAGCGCCAAAATGAGCGCGCGCTCCGTGGGGGCGGTGGCAAACTCGTTGGTGACCCACTGCTGTTGCACGGAATCAATCGAGCCGCCTTCGGGCACATTGGTGTACAGCCCAATGATGGTGGCGCAGGGCGTGACAAACGTCCAATACGGGTTGGGCAGGTTCAAGCTAACCCGGGGCGCGTCCTTGGAAATGGGGTCCACTTCCGGCTTGGCTTGCATGAAATAATCCACCCAGCCATCCAGAGAGGTTTGGGCGGTGGGATCGTCCACTTCGCCGTCATGGTTGCCGGGAATGGAGAAGATGGGCGGCGTATAATGGGCGTAAGGATCGTAGAACTGGGCATAATAGTCGGCATTCATCCCGGTGAAATAAACGACGTCACCCACATGGTAGCAGAATTGTGGGCCGGAAACGCCATCATGGGACAGTTGGGCAATCATTTCTTGGGCCACATTGTTCTGGAACTCCCCGTCCTGAACCCCGCCCGAATCGCCCAAGACATGGAACACCATTTTCTTAGCAGTCAGGATATTGCTGGCGATGGCGGAAAAATTATCGGCCAGCACATAGTGGTAGGGCGGCAGGCCAAGCGGGCGTGGCAGCGGCTGGAAGCTCAGGTTGCGATGGCCAACCGTACTCAGCGGATTTAGGCCGGGATGGGCTTGCGAATTCTTGGAGGCATGACGCACGGGCACGGCTCCGGGTTGAAGCACGTTGCCGGCCGGACTTTGGTTTTTATTTGTGGTTGGCATATTGGATACTTGGCTTTTTGTGTTTTGTTTATTGTTCGACGATTGTTTTCTTCAAATCCCTGACCGGCTGGGAGTTCCCGCAAGTTTCGACCGGGGTCAGCCTGAGGCTACGCAAACCAAGACATCGTACGCAGCGCGGGGCGGCGCTTGTGGTTCAAAGGATCGGGCCTGCGTAAAATGCACGATCGCCTCACCAATGGCCAACGCCGTCATTGTGAACTGCTCATCGAGACTGCGGCCAGGTATCATTGGGGCATCAACCTCCAGAACCTGTTTCACCCGTTCCACTTGAACAACCTGCGGGTTATCCACGGTCGCCGACCATTGATAACCCGCGGTCCCGAGGCTCTTCAGGGGAAGGCAGTGCTGTTCCTGAACGCGCAATCGGATCGTATCCACAAGCCGGATTAGTGCAGGATGGAGCCAAAGACCGGGCCCGGATGCCAACCAGCCCCGTCACGCCAGAAATGCTGAAGCGAACCATCGGTCAGCAGGGCGGTCAATTCCAAGTCAAAGCCGAAACTCGATTGGATTAGACCATGCACCGCCTGGACTTTTTGGCCGGCTACATTGGTGCCAAACGTGGCGCTATTCAACCAATGGGCGGCCTGTTCACCCGGCGTCCACCAATGTTGGATTTGGCCGTTTACCGCCACGCACAGTTCGTAATTGCCTGGCGTGGTTTCATCCGTGGCGCCAAATTGTGATCGAATCATAACCGGTGCGCTGTTTACATTGGAGCCAAAGGTTTCGCAAGCCGCCCAATTCATGGTGTGGGGGTCATCACGCCAATAGCGCTGCAGCTTGCCATCCTTGTTCACACAGACCACATCGAGCCCGCGGTCGAAGCGCTGAACCAAAGCCGGACCACTCATGGCCACATTGGCGCCGAAGGTGGGGCCTTGGAGCCATTGGCCGTTGGCTTGGTTGCGCCACCAATGTTGCAGCGCACCTGTGGCGACAAGAACCACGACTTCAAAATTGCCAGGAGCGCCGTAATCACTTTGAATGAATCCGGGGTTACCGGCGACATTCATGGGACCGAATACGGGGCCGTCATTCCATTTTGCCGTTGACTGGTCATAATAACGGTGGTGCAGCCTGCTGTCGGTGGTTCGATACACCATTTCAAAATTGCGATTGTAGGTCGTGCCAGTGACGGCTGGGCAGACCGCGCAATCATTGCCTTGCGTTTCCGCCACCGCCCATTTCAACGTGTTGCCATCGCGCCAATAGTGACGGATCGCATTGCCGGGCGCCTGCGCCCAGACTTCAAAATTACGATGGATGACCCCATCACCGCTTTCATAAAGATTGCCATTGTGCGCGCGGCGTTTCGTCCAAGGATCGGGATTCGTGCTGGCGCCGGGAACGCCCAATTTTACCCCATCGTCAATGCCTGCCTGCCCATATCCAAACCAACAATAACCACTCATGCCCCAGCCCGTCCCCCAGGAATTGCGAACCAGCCAAGCTTGCTTGGTATCATCATAACCGACAATCACGATGCAATGCCCGCCGTCAACCCCCGATGCAGGGTGGCAAATGTAAACGCCGGAGTTGGGTCCATAAGCTTGAAAATCCCAATAGCACGTGAAACATGCCGCCACAGGTCCCACCTGATCAATCCAGTTTTTTTGATCCTGAATGTTGTTAAGCATAACGTAGCTATCAAGCCTTACGGTTCTTCCGGCGCGATCGGCCGATGGTCCGTAGGGCCGGTTTTGGGTCTGATAGGCCCAACAACCAGGGTCGGCAACTCCATGTTGTTTGATCCAATCAAGCGCATTCTGAGGCCACCCGCCATCGGAGCCGTCGAGCTTGCAGGGCCAACCCATTCCGTCGTGAACATCGCCTTCAGAACGCAGGCTCCAGATGGTATGCTCAATGCGCGTTGTCGCTTCCACCGTGCCGACCGCGCCGAAGACCCAGCAGGAGCCGCAGGCCCCCTGGTCCTTGATTTTGGTCAACCAAGGCCAACCCCAGCGGTTTCGCCAGTCAACCGAGTGGGAGGCTCCGCCGGCGGCACCGCCCGCTGCCGGTGCGGCCGCTGCCGCGCCTGGGATTGGTTCCAAGCCGCGTGCCGGAATGGCCGAATTTGACGGCGAAACTCCTTCCAACAATTCTGGCGCCAAGTTGGTGGCCTTGAGAAAGCCGCGGTTAATTCGCAGTTGGCGCAAAAACGGATTGGAGGTGTCTGCGCTCAAGAATGGGCTGATATCCGTGCGTGCCACCTCGGTGATCCTTGGCACTTTGGTAAGATCGGCGCCGGTCGAGTGGTGGATAATCAAATCGGCATCCTTGAGCTGTTCATCAATTGTCCATGTGGAACCTGCCTTCGCCAGGATGGCGCGAAGTTCACCTGCCGTCATTTGTGTGGGCATATATTTCCTTTGTTATTGTGATTGTTAATGGTTATTTGTCAGTCCTTGTTTGCTTGAGTACATTGCCAGCATAAGCGGTTATAGTTAGGATTAAAAGCGCGAATGAATATCTGGCGCGGACATTGGTTATCTGGGGCGGACATCGGATGGGTGACAGGTGCCGGGTGACGGGGCTCAACCAACTGACCGCCCCGGCGGCACGCGAGGCGCGGGTGGCCGGGCGAGGCTCTCCGCGAGCAACGTCGCGATATCGGTTGGCGGTTGCAGCGGTGGTTCCTCCTCTGCCGGGTCGGGGAGGGTTTGGCGGTCGTGCCACACGATGTAGCTCGTGGGACAAACCCCATAGTGCGACTTGAATTCGCGGGAAAAATGGGAAGCCCGTTTGAAGCCGAGCTGAAAAGCAACGCTTTTGATGCAACGATGTTCCTTCAAGAGGTCGCCCGCCAGGTGCAGGCGCTGCTGATCCAGCCAGGCCTGCGGGCTGCACCCGAAATAGTCGCGGGTGTACCGGCGCAATTGGCGCGGGGAGATTTTCAGCGCCTGGGACAAAGCCCTCGCGCGATAGCCCGATTGCCTGGCCATCGCGAGCAATTGACTGATGTTCCGAAACGCCTCCGGGACCATATTGATTGCAACTCCTTTGCTGCTTTCGATATTGAGAAATTGGCTGGCTAATGCAAGGAAAAGTTGCGGGAAAATGCGATCCAGGGTTGGCGAACCCAGCCCAAAGGGATTGCCTTATTCCACCCTGGGTCAACGCAAGGTGAAACCCATCAACCCAGAATGGGGCTGCGGGACGGATGCGCGGAAGCCAGCCGGAAATAAGTTTTGCTTGGCAGACGACGCGCGGAACGGCTAAGCTTTTCCCGCAAAGGGTTAGGAAACAATACAATCATTATGAGCCATACTTGGAAATTCTTTCGCGCGGGCGGCTTTAATCAAGTCGTCGTCGGTTCGGGCGCCGATCTGATGAACCTCGACCAACTCGACCAGAAACTCTGGGTCGCGCTGGCCTGTCCCACCACGGGCGTGGAATTTGACAAAGCGACGCTGGCGCTGATTGACACGGACAAGGACGGCCGCGTGCGCGTGCCGGAACTCATCGCCGCCGTCAAGTGGGCGGGCGGTTTGCTGAAAAATCCCAACGACCTGCTCAAAGGCGGCGCCACGCTGTCGCCGGCGGCCATCAATGACGCGACGCCGGACGGCAAATTGATCGCCAATTTTGCCCGGCAGGTGCTGGGCAAGACCGACGCGGGCGAAGTCACCTTTGAAGAAGCGGCCGCCGCCGCCGCGACCTTTGCCGCCAAACCATTCAACGGCGACGGCATTGTGCCGGCCGAATCCGCGGAGGACGACGCCACGAAAGCGGTCATTGCCGATATCATCAACTGTCTGGGCGCGGCCACGGACGCCAGCGGCAAGCCCGGGGTGAACCAGGCGAAGGTGGAGCAGTTTTTTGCCGAGGCCGCCGCGTATTCCGACTGGTGGAAAAAGGCGGAGGGCGACGCGACCGTGCTGCCGCTGGGCGTCAACACCGAGGCCGCCGCCGGCGCGGTGAAGGCCGTCAAGGCCAAGGTGGAGGATTATTTTGCGCGCGGCCGGCTGGCGGCGTTTGATCCGCGCGCGGTCAACGCCTTGAACCGCGACGAAAAAGAATACGCCGCGCTCGCGGCCAAGGATCTGACGAACACCCATGCGGACATCGCCGGCCTGCCGCTGGCGCAAGTCGGCGCCACGACGCCGCTGCCGCTGACCCAAGGCCTCAACCCCGCGTGGGCCGGAGCCATGGCCGCATTGCAAACCCAGGCCATCACGCCGCTGCTCGGCGAGAAAACCGTTCTTACCGAGGCGGACTGGAACGCGCTCACCGGCAAGCTCGCCGCCTTCGAGGCGTGGAACGCCGGCAAGACCGGCGGCACGATGGAAAAAATCGGCCTGCCGCGCGCCCGGGAGATTCTGGCCACCAAGGCGAAGGAAACCCTGACCGCCCTGATCGCCCGGGACAAGGCCGAGGAGGGCAATTCGGTGGCCGTGATCGGTTTGCACCGTTTGATTCATTACCACCGCGACCTGGCCAGGTTATGCCGCAACTTCGTCAACTTCAGCGATTTCTACGGACGGAAAGAGAAGGCGATTTTTCAGGCGGGCACGCTTTACCTGGACCAGCGCAGTTGCGAGCTTTGCCTGTCGGTGGATGACGCCGGCCGGCACGCCGCGATGGCCGGCATGGCCGGGACCTACCTGGCTTACTGCGATTGCGCCCGCAAAGGCACCGGCGAAAAATTGTCCATCGTCGCCGCCTTCACCGGCGGTGACTCCGACAACCTCCTGGTTGGGCGCAATGGCATCTTTTACGACCGCGCGGGCCGCGATTGGGACGCCACGATCAGCAAAATCGTGGAGAATCCCATCAGCGTTCGGCAGGCCTTCTGGTCGCCCTACAAAAAATTGGTGCGCATGATCGAAGAACGCGCCGCCAAGCAGGCCGCCGCCGCGGATGCCGATGTGAACGCCCAACTGACCGCCGCCACCAACCTGCCCCTGACGCCGGCGGGAGGCGCCGCCCCGGCCGCGCCGGCCAAACCGGCGTTTGACCCAAGCGTCATTGCGCTGATCAGCCTGGCCTTGGGCAGCTTGGCCGCCGCCTTCGCCGGCATTATTGGTTTTCTGAAAGGCTTCGAGCAGTGGCAGGTGCCCTTGGTCATTGCCGGCATCATGCTCGTGATTTCCGCGCCGTCCATGGCCATCGCCTGGCTGAAATTGCGCAAGCGCAATCTCGGTCCGATTCTCGACGCCAACGGCTGGGCGGTGAACGCCAAAGCCAGGATGAACGTGCCGTTCGGCGCCGCCCTCACCGGGGTTGCGGCCTTGCCGCCCGGCGCCACCTTTGGCGGCGTGACCGATGCCTACGCGGAAAAACGCCCGGTCTGGCCCAAACTGCTGGCCGTTGCGTTTGTCATCTGGTTCATCTGGGCCTTTCTCAATGACAGCCAGTGCCGGCTCTATCACTGGACGAACTGGAAAATTGCCAAGGTCCCGGCCGACGTGCAAAAAGCCCGGGATGCGGCTGCGGATAAGAAATCCGACGACAAGAAAACGGCCACCGTGGAGGCCGGCACCGCAGTTGTCCCGGCCGCTTCGGTGGTTACCAATGCGCCGCCGGCCAAGTAATGTGGACCACGGAGGCACGGAGCGGCAAAGCCGCAACCAAAACAACAAAGCGAGGATGAGGATGAGAAGGGAGAATTTGCGCAGGCTGCGGGGACTTTGCTGAATAGTAGTGCAGCGGCACGGAGCGGCTGGAAGCACAAGCGATGCGCGGCGAAATATTTGGCGTGCGGATGCGCCACCGTTTCCCGTGCCAAGTCCATTCCTCGCCCAAGGGTTCCAAGCCGCAGGTTTACTGCAAGCCGGTGTAATTCAGTGCGGAGTAGCAGGCGCGACAGCCCCACCACCGCGCCCAAGTGGCCCAGCCGCGCCGGTCTGGACCAGCCAATCCATTGGTCCCGCGCCGCCAACGCAAAGGCCGCAGGCCCAAAACCCAGCGCGCCCAGCCAGCCCTGCTCGCTCCCGATCAGGTGGCGCAGTTGGGCCCCCACCCGCGGGGCGTCACTGCCGGGCTTCAGCACCGCTTTTGGGCGGGCGCAGGTTTTCTCTGGTTCGTGGTGTTCCCGTGCGGGCAATCAGCAATCCCGATGAATCAGAACGCGAAGGCGCGCAGTCTGAAACGAGCCGCACCAGAGGCCGGCGCTCCGTTATGCAAAAAACTTTATGTGGCGGCAGCTTCGTGGTTTAATTTCTGTCATGTCGTCCGACCAACACCGCTCTGGCTTGGAACGCGCCGCCATCATCAAGGCATTTCAAGAAATGTCCGATGAATTGGGCCGGCGCGGCACCACCGGCGAGCTGTGTCTGTTCGGCGGTGCCGTGATGGTGCTCGCGTTTGCGGCCCGTGTGTCAACGAAAGACGTGGACGCGCTTTTCCAGCCCACACACACCATGCGGGAGATCGTTCGGCACGTCGGCGAAACCAGTGATTTCCCGGAAAACTGGCTGAACGATGCCGCCAAGTCGTTTGTTTCTGCACGTCATGAGACCATCATGGGAAATTTGCCTCAATTCCCCCACCTTCGACTGACCATGCCCACGCCGGAATATCTGCTGGCTATGAAATGCATGGCTTCCAGAGTCGGAATGGTCGAGTCGGAGGCCGATGATGTCGGCGACATTATTTTTCTCATCCGGCATCTTCGCCTGAAAGACGCGCAAGTCGTCTTGGAACTGGTCGCGGATTACTACCCGGCCAATCACGTTCCCGTGAAGGCGCAATATCTGGTGGAAAGTCTTTTCGCGGAGGGCAAGATATGATTCCAAAATCGTTGGCGGAAGTTGCCGAACTGGCAGCACAGAACGAATCTTTCGACTTTTGTCTGCGGAATTTTTTGGACGGTTTTTATGCCGCACCGGAACCCACCGCGTTGCAAGCGGAACCGTCCCGGCTGGCGGAGAAGAACCCGCGCTTTGGCCAGATTGAAGACGCGTATCTCGCGGCTACCGCAGAGTGGCTCGCTTGGAAATTCAACCTGCCCCCGCCGTCTTGGGCTTTCAACCCGTCTCGTTCGCTGCGTCGCCCGTGGTTCGCCTCGCAACTTGCAGGTTTGCGGGCCGTCCTGATCCATGAAAGCCCCGCGCCATTTCGTTCGCGTAATTTGTTCGTCAGCGAAAACGCCTTGAGCCGCGCGTGAAATTTTCGTGAACGGCAAGACCGCCTTGCCATTCAGGGAATTCAAAGTTATGGTGGGGTCATGTTGGATTGGAGTCAATGCGCGGCAGTGGAACGTATTGCCGGCAAAGTAAGCGGTGCGTGGTTGTTCAAAGACACCCGCGTGCCGGTGGCGGCGCTGTTCGAGAATCTCGAAGATGGCGCGACGGTGGACGATTTTCTCGAGTGGTTTCCCGGGGTGACGCGCGAACAGGTCGAGGCCGTGCTGGAACACGCCGGACAAAGCCTGATGGCAGCGCAACATGATTCCCAAGACTCCGGGACAGTCGCCCACACAATCATGTCTTTTTAGCTTTGCCGTAAGTGCGTGGAAAGGAATCTTTTCCGGCGAGCCATAAATATACATCAATTTCCCTTAAGGTGAATTGATCCAGACCATAGAACTCCCGAAATTTGGTGATTACATGAACAAAGGTCTCGTAATCCTTCAAATCATTTTTTGAGAATGTGACAAAGGCATCTATGCCTTCATAATAATGAAGCATTTTTACGACGAAGGAATCGTAGATTGGAAAAGCTTCAGGCACATGGTGATTGCAGTATTTGGACGCGAACGAGTAGAAGTTCTTCTGTGTGCCTGCGATGACTATGCTTGCCAATTCATTGACCAAAGAGAGATCTTGAGCCTTCAGGCGACGATCGATCTTCTTTTCAAGGATATGCTTTGCGACAGGGAAAGTGGCCAAGATATTGGTGCTATAAAACGCGTTAAGAGCTGTGACCTTTAACAATATATGCTCGAGAACCTCGTTTGCCGGGCAAAAATCTTTGAAAAGCAGAGCCAAAGATTGCTCTTGCATTCGGTAATTTTCCAAGCGCTGCCATTTTTGCAGATAGGTTTGAATTAACGATGGTGTCGGGGGTTTTGGAGATTGCATTTGGGAAATGATGAGTTTGACTGCGAATTTGTCAAGCTTAAACAATTTTCACCAAATTCGTGTGGAGAGTGGCGTGGTGTCCGTTGCTGGTATTTCTCAATTCAGACTTTTCTGTCTGGGTGTTTTTGGCATCATGCCGTCATGTTCTCAACCGAAATCAACTCCGTCCATTTCATCGGCATCGGCGGCACCGCGATGGCGTCCGCCGCCGCCGCCATGCTCGACAAAGGCTTTGCCGTCACCGGCTCCGACCAGAATGTCTATGAGCCGATGGCGTCGTTCCTGGCCTCCAAGAATATTCCGGTGCTGAACGGCTACGACGAGCGCCACCTGGCCCACAAGCCCGATCTCGTCGTCATCGGCAACGCGATTTCGCGCGGCAACTCCGAGGCCGAATACGTGCTCGATCACAAGCTGCGCTACACATCGCTGCCGGCGCTGCTGGCGGAGTTCTTCATCCGCGGCAAACGCTCGATTGTAGTCAGCGGCACGCACGGCAAGACCACCACCACCTCGCTGCTGACCTGGGTGTTCGAGCACAACGGCCTCAATCCCAGCTACCTCATCGGCGGTATTCCGAACAATTTTTCCCAGGGCGCGCGCTTCACAGACAGCGATTGGTTCATCATCGAGGGCGATGAATATGACACCGCGTTTTTCGACAAGCGCAGCAAGTTCATCCATTACCTGCCGGAAATCGCCATCGTCAACAACCTCGAATTCGACCATGCCGACATCTTTGAAAACCTGGACGCGGTGAAAAAGACGTTCGGTCATTTCATCCGCCTGGTGCCGCGCAACGGCCTGCTGCTGGGCAACGGCGACGACGCGAATCTCAAGGCGCTGTTGAACGTGACGCATTGTCCGGTGAAAAAGTTTGGCCTGGGCGGTGACTACGCCGTGTATGCGTTCAATCTCCGTTACGGCCCCACGGCGACGGAGTTTGAAATTCCCAGCTTCAAATTTCATTTAAACCTGGTGGGCGAATTCAATGTGCGCAATGCGCTGGCGGTCATCGGCGCGGCCAAGCACTGCGGCTTGTCCAACAAGCAGATCCAAAGCGCGTTCGCCACGTTCAAGGGCATCAAGCGGCGGCTGGAAATCAAAGGCATTGCCGGCGGTGTGACGGTGATTGATGATTTTGGCCATCATCCCACGGCCATCCGCGAGACCTTGCGGGCGCTGCGCCACAAATACGCGCATGAAAAAATCTGGGCTGTTTTCGAGCCGCGCTCGAACACCACGCGGCGGAATGTGTTCCAGGACGAACTGGCGACGGCCTTTGCCGACGCGGATGCCGTGGTTGTCGCGCAGGTCGCGCGTCTGGAAACGCTGGCGCCGGCGGAGCGGTTGGACCCGGAGAAACTGATGCAGCAGATCGGTGCGGGAGGCAAACCGACGGCTCATCTGCCGGACGTGGACGCCATCGTGAATCACCTCGGCCAGCACGCCCAGGGGGGCGACGTGGTGGTGGTATTCAGCAACGGCGGCTTCGGCGGCATCCACGGCAAATTGTTGCAGCGCTTGGGACGGCGGTAGCCTCAGCAATTCTCATTTTGGCCCGGAGCGCGGCTGTGTCGTCCCGACCAGCCGCAGCATGCCTCCGGATTTCCCGCCCTTCGGAGACGGTTTAGCCGCTG
>Ga0316217_10007344_pt1 | contig 10552 bp, 5 predicted proteins | sample 1anoAmetaG_FD_203633 | JGI IMG/M metagenome (GOLD analysis project Ga0316217, IMG submission 203633) | Freshwater microbial communities from Trout Bog Lake, Wisconsin, USA - 1anoA | ecosystem: Environmental > Aquatic > Freshwater > Lake > Hypolimnion/Profundal zone | place: USA: Wisconsin... | reverse complement strand
GTTGAAGCTAATCTTATCTCACTGTGAGTTTTTTTCTCAGAGAAACCAACTCTTTTTCCAATTTCTATTCTTTTGCTGCTCGTAAAGTGTTCTATTCCTTGTATATTTTCAGTTTTTTCTATAAATTATTGATCTTATCTAAATTTTGCTTGATCTGGGCTCCTGTCAACTAAGTCTGAACCTATTTTTGCTATTTGTGCTATTTGTGCTATTTTTGCTATTTGTGCTATTTGTGCTATATGTGCTAGATGTGGTATTTTTGTGCCTTTTTGTTGTTGGTTTGGTTGGTGATTGATGAAAAATCATCCAACCCTTCTAGCCTACTTGGACTCTAATAACTAGAAACACATTATTTGGCTTCTTTCTACATATCATACGTTGTTTTTCTTTTCTCCACATGTAACCGGGTATCTTTCTAGGGTAACTAGTTAGACGATTCCGGATAGGAATAAGCATTCCATTTATTTAAAATTTAGTTGAGATCTTACTAGTTGTTTGACTTTTACTACTACAGACTTTCCCGTGAGTTGCCCCTGTTGCTTGCCTGAGCTATGCAACTTCTGTTGCCAGCTTTGAAGTTTCTAATATGGCTGGAATCTATAGAATTTAAACGTTCTATACAAGTCTTTTTGCTGTACCTCACTTTTGGAGTCTTTATGGAGGTGGCTGAGAAGTCATTGACAGTCTAGCTGCAAGGCTCTCCTTCTTCCTAAACCAGAAAGCCATTCTGAACTACACAATTGATGACATAGTTCACTCCCTCATGTTTATATTTGCTTTGCCGAACTTCCCATTCAGGGGTTTCTTCGTGCTGTTTTTGTTCAGAGTTAAAGTCAATATGTTATAGAATGATTGATTACTTGTTTCCACAATTTGAGCCGATCTCGTTTTCCTACTCCACCACAATGATCTATTGGTCTTCGAGGCGGCGGACGTTGGAACGGTAGGATTTGAAGATGGGGGAGGCAGGCTATTCGAAGGGATCAGGCATATTTAGATTTTGTATAAACTCTGCAAACCTTTCTTTGGATTCGCCTGAGACTTCACTGGAGAGATGCGACCCTTCAGAAACGTTGGAAAGCAGTTTGGTAAATTCTCTATAGCCTTAGGATTTGCCGTGGCTGGAGCGTGAATAGTTGGTGGGTGGCTGGTTTGATGAAAAATGTTGTCTACTACCCCTTGTTTATTTAGTTTGGGTTCTATAGCTTCCAGACATTTAAAAAACTTAAGCTTTCTATGATATTGGAAATCGGTTATTCTAGTTTAAAAAATGAACTTTTTGGAAAAGAATTAAAGTTACTAGTCAGGTCGGATAACGCGCCGAATTAAGCCGGTTAGCGAATGTATGGAGGCTGTAAGTTTTTAGAGCAAGATCTAGAGACTAGGTAAATACATATTTTTGGCAAAAAGCTTTAAATAAGTCATTAGGATAAGATAAGGTGATTATTTTCTGACTTTTATTAGTCACTCTGTATCCTTTTATATCATTTTACATTTAAAGCAAGCAGAAACAGTGTTGTCAGTGAAGTCCAGTAAAAAGTCAAAAAGAAAATCAGGCATGTCCTCAACGATTCCTCGAAAGCTATCAGATACAATATGATTCAGGACTATGCTATGAAAAATATAATCTATAGTTCCTTTCAATTTAAAGTTTGAAGTTCCTTTCAATTTAAAGTTTGAAGTTCCTTTCAATTTAAAGTTTGGCGATCATTTTAGTTGTTGCATTCTCAAAATCAATATTTCCTGCTACTTCCTCTGCACCTCCATCTTCAGCTTCGAGTTATCCTGCTACAGCTCGCTGATCATACTCTCTAAGTACTCCAGCTTCTCCTTCTTGAGCTGCTACTGATGAAGATCGGAACTATTACTCTAGTTGTATCTTTCGGTTTGGATCAGCTAGAGCTTTAGATGGGCGATTTATTCTTACTTTTTCACCATCTCTCTCTAGCTCAGTGTTTTGAAAGTTTGGTGCCTTTGGACTATGTCTTTGTACTTTTACTATAACTACGATCTTTAAGCCAAATATTTCAAAGAACTCAACTATTTTGAGGCCTATCCCACTTTTTACTGCCTCAATTACTAATTCTATTTCTTCAGCGAGGCTAACCTCTCTTTCAAAGACACAAAATGATCATACAACTTTCTGTAGTTCTCCTTCAACTTTTCTTCATTTGCCTTATAAACAGAGATTTCATCCTATAATTTACTCTTAAAGGCGTTTTTACTCTATTACTTGAAGCTCAAATACTCCGCCTTGATTAATTAGTTGAGCTTCTTTGATTATTAAAGTTCCTTCTCTAAAATTTCGTAATTTTAGCGGGTCTACTCACTAATTTTAGTTATGTTGCTTCTTTCTGAGATCATATTCGCCATTCGCTGAATCTCACCCATCAGACTCTAGTTTTGTTTCTTGTATTACTCCAAATCAGCCTACTTTAGCTCATACTCCTTCAAGAGTTAATTATATTTTAGGCCAAATTATTGAAACTAATATTTCAGATCTTCTATTTCTCGATGGCAGTATTCCTCCCTTCCTTTCGTTTAGTACTAATTTGCAGCAAGCACTTCGATTTCCCTTTTGAGCAGTGCAATTTCTGAGAGTAAGGTTTGCTTTTCCTCATCCAAAAGTATTGTTTTTTAAGAAATCGAAGATTTAGCTTTAATGAATTGCTGTAATTTCTCAGTTAAGACGTCATTTTGCATGGTTAGATTCTGAACTTCAGTTTGCAGATCTGCCATTTCATCAATCCGAGATTTCAAGTCTTAATTGGATTCTTTTAATTCAGCTATTTAACTGTTTAGCCTCGATATTTAATTCTCTAAGACTTGCCTTTGTAATTAGAACTAACTCCTTTTCGATTGTAGCTACAGATCTTATCTGGAGCGAAACTCTTCTTTTTTGGACTTTAATTCAGCCTGTTCAGATTTTAACTGTAATTCCTCTTTTAAGGTTTTGATCTGTTATTGTAACTATGCTTTCTATCGGATGCAAAGATTGAGCTGTTAGTTGAGCTATTGATTGTTTTGGATGTATTTATTGATATTTATGGCCTGTTGCTCTGATCTTTCCTAGAGAATCCTGATAACATTTTCCAGTTCTGTCTTTTCCTGCTCTATACCCTCCAAAGTGTTTAGAGTGGCTGACAGCTAATCGATAGTTTTGTTTCTCTGCACAACTATGTCTTTGTGATGCTCAATCTCCTCCAAAAACTGGATCCTCTATGCCAAAGATTCAGCTTTATGCTGCTACAGCTATTTAATATACTCTTTGTACCTTGATAGTTCTTATTAGAGTTTTGAAATCCTTTTGGATTGCTTCTCAGTTAGTAGTTCGTTCTCTCGGGCTTCTTTGAATGTTTTGTGGATGGGCTATTTGTATCCATAGTTATTGAATTTTTAGTAGACTTTTAGAAGATTAAACTTCATTTCTTCATTTTAGTAGTTTTATAAATATTTCTAGATCTAGCTATGATTTGACTTTTATTTCGGGTTTGGACTCAACTCTGTCACAACTTTTAAAAACCATCTAATTTTAGCAATCTCCGCCTACAGTTTATCAACTTTACTGTTAGCCAATCCGAAATCCGTGACCAACTGCTTGAGACTCTCTTCTTCTGCTTTTTTAATCTGTGGGTCATAATGTCCTGACTTAAAGTATTGATATGGCCTAGCTTTTTAGCTTGATCCCTATCTCAAGGCATAAATTTCTGAGAAGAGTGGCTAAAACATAGTTTGCAGTTTTTGTGGCAGTTTTTGAAGGATTCTACCGACTTATTAACGCGTATAAACTCTATTGGTTAATTTCTCTATAAAGTTATTTAGACTATTCTCGCCATATCTAAGGTTAGGCTATATCTCTACAAAGTTATTCTGCACCTTTTCTACCAAAGCTCTACATTTTAGCTGCAGCTGTTTGTCCTGGATGGCCGAAAGTGTCAAAATTTCTCTATTGAACCCAAATCTGAGGATGTCTGCTAAAAACTAGGAAACTTCCTAGTGGCTCTTCACTTTTTACTCGGCCTAGTTGGATCTGATGAGCTTTTTGGCCAGAAATCTGATATTCTGCTTTTCCTGGTAGTTCAAGGATGAAAATTTGTTTAGGTTGGTCTCAAATTACCCCAGATTTTGCTATTTAAGGTCTCGTAATTAGCTGAGATAAGTGACGTAAAGGTTATAGCTGTCGCTGTCACTCTACTTTTATTTTATGTATTCCTTCAATGCCTTAATTCGACTGCTTACTTCCCTGTGCTGCTTCTACAATGAGACTTCCCTACTTTCAGTGAGAAACTTCTTTTCCTTCAGCAGATCTTTAATATCTTACACCACCTAATTCTTTAAGCTGATTTCGGTTTTGACTGAGATTAGATAGCTGAGCAATGTGTGTTTGAAAATTTCGGCTTAGTTCTTCTACCTCGTGAGTTCTTTCTCAGGTCTGTAATAGTTCATGAGCTATTTGAACTTTTTGCGCTATTCGTAGCTGAAGACCACAGTTATCTGCTAAAAGTACATAACTCTTATTATAAAATATCACTCCTCAATAAATCGCTTCTTATAATTAGAATAAAGGTCCTTTGATCCCAAACTGCTACACTTAATCTAATCCAACCTGCTAGACTAATCTAATCAATCTCAAAATCGAATAATACAACTGATGGCTATCAAATTCAAGAATTCTACGCTTGTTCTAACTTCTTCTTGTGCTGCAAATTGGATATTAGTTCTTCTGCTAACCGATTGGGTATGAATGGTCCCTATCTACTGATGCTAGTCTTATCAAGGGGACAATTCTCTCTCAAATCGACGTGTCTTTGTATGCAAGTCCTGCAGAAGGTATGCCCGCAAGCAATCACCGTCGGCTGCGTCATTTTCTACATGCAGATACTGCATTGCAATTCTTGAGGCCACTCGCATTCGACCAACGTTTATTTCTCGGCTTACTATTATTTGTATATGGGGGAGAGATTGCTCCATTCAGTTTGGGTCTGTTACGCCCTTGCCCTTACAAAGATATAGTAATGGGTGTTATTGCAGTTATTGCAGTTCTAGCAGGGAGAAACAACATGGTGGCCGACCAGAGATTCACAGCTTATGCAGGTAATCCTTCGTATCTTGCATTCGCATTTGTCAAAAGTTTCGATTTCTTTGGTTTCACCCATAGCGGAGGTCTTGAAGTCAGTTGAGATGACATTGGTGACTCTGTCGGCAATCAAATAGGTCTGTTTGCCTCTCACACTGAGTCTGGCGTTGCAGACCAAGCAAAAGACGTTGCAAACTTTGGGCATTAAGCTTGCTTAGTTATATAATATTATACTCTTGCAAAGCCAATCAAGCCTTTAATCTAAATTTCAACGAATCCATTCAGAAGGGGGCTAGTTCAAACAAACCTAATAGTCATTCCAATTTTTTGGGGAGTGTTTGCAATACCTAGACAGACAGAGTGCTTGCTTAAATATTGATATGGATATATTCAGGTGTGAACTAAGATTATTTAATTGTGGTTAGTTCTTTCATAATGCTTAAAGTTTTTAATCGAATGACTAAGGTTAAATATCTTTGCTTAAGCGAATCTACAATCATGGGATAGGGTTGAGTACTACTGTTCTTTCAGCCTACAAATAAACACCCTCTCGTTTCAATTTGAGATTGGCTGTGCTAGTAAAATCATCTGGGTAGTAACGAGCTGATGATTTTTCTGCGTCCAATAAGCCCAACTCTTTGTATAATCTCGCCACGAGTTATGAGCAAAAGTAGGTCTTTTCGTTTTATTCTTCAACAGATCTATGCAAAGCTGAGCTGCGTCTGATCAACTTTGAAAGATTCATTTCATATCTCTTCCCCAAGGTCTTTGCTACGAAACTATCGATTTGGGCTATATCTTAATCCTTGAGTTGAATCTGAAGTCTACGCCACACGATTCTTAATCAAACTAAAGATACTCATCAAAAAAATCGTGATACCACTTATCTGATAGAATGTGCTTCCAAGCTGTTAGCTACACCCCTTATGGATACCCACTATGATAAATAAAAATCTCGTTTTTCCGGCTCCGAAGGATAACACCCACGTGATCTATATATTAGTCAAATTACTATAGGTGCTATTGGTGACAAACCTTATCAGACGGCCTGCCACAGTTTTCACTTTGAATAGCATTATATCGAGAGAGTTGCACGATTTGGCAAACTACTAGCTGGAGATGTGCTCTCGGCTGTGAAATCTGCAATCCTTGATGGCAGATACGTAAGGTGTTTCTGCTTCCCCAGGGTTCCATCTATAACGTTTTGTATGCAAATCACCCAGTTTTGAACAATGCTTGTTTTGGAATGCTCCTCAGCAGGTTCAAAATAAAACTTTTTGGGACATTCCTTGACAGAGAGAACAAAATAAGATCCGGATGAGGAAACTTCAACTTCTTCTGTCTCAAAGTTGAAAAACTGTACAACTGCTCCCTTAGATGAAACCAGCTTAAGCCTATTTCCTATGAGTTCTAATGAAAATCTTTTTCTCTGACAGACTCCACCAATTAATAGTGTCTTATAGCAAACACAACTTTCCTTCTGATTGTAAAAACCTGCCTTCTTATTTATCACAAGAGGGCTGTTGGGTTTGATGAAGTTTTGCATAATTCTGAATCGATTTTATTCAGCCTTTTATTTATAGTTGATAGAATCTATTTTTAAGTACGGCTTTAATTCAATCGAGGAGTGACATTTCTTGTTTCCCTTGGTTGCTTCCATTTATATATAATTAGGAAATCTTTTATGTTGCTAAATCGATGAGAGTCATTATTATATTTGCCTAAATAATCATTTTAAATCTCCTGTTAGTCATATAAATATTCTTTATCTTTATACATTTTGAGATTCCTCGATTAACAGCGAAATAGCTCACTACTCTGTTTATGAGCGTAAGCATGGGTATGACGTCAATAATCCGTACTTGCCTTCTTCAGTTTTAATCACAGATGAGAGTTGTTGACTATTTATAAATTTCAATAGTGGACTATAAATTCAGCTCCTCCCTCTCCTCTAATAACCATCATTACAATCAGCACAGCCGATGAGTCAATAAGCAATTTAACCCAAAATCGCGAATCAGTAAAACCAAACGCTGCGAATCGGCTCTTCTTTGTAGATCGTGAAAACCAAAGCTGCGAAAGGTATCAACCAAGAAGAAATTTTGCGGATTTTCAATGAGCAGCTGGAGAGAGAGTAACGAGAAAGAGAGTAGGTTGAGAAAAAGAGGATGGAGATGCGCCATAAGGCCAAAGAAGAGCCCAAACCTATAAACAAGCGAGTTGTCATTTAAGAGGAAACGGCTCCCTTCTAGCCGACTTTGAAGCAGACTCTTTTGCAGAAGTCAGCCCGGATCCGCAGCTTAATAGAGGCCAACTGCAAAAAGTATCACATGATGTTTCGTCCATCTATATACGACACTAAATTCATGCGCTATCGTTTTGAGTGCAAGTAAAAGCTATTCATGAACCTCAGCTACGGGCTGTAAGAACTTCGAGATCTCCTCCCCACCCAGCTCTCTTAAGCCTAAAAGCAAATGTTGACCCAAGATCCCTACGTCGTTCTGAAAAGATTGGTTGCGGCTGTGGATGCCGAGATGTGCAAGATATTGAACAAGGGCGACAAGCATGAAGTCAGTCGTTAGTACCGAATGCAGTGGGAGACGTTTTTGAGCAACATCAAAGATTAGGCGAACTTCGAGCTGAAACGCAAAATACTCTGCCAACGCATGGATGGCCGCAAAATCGCACTAGCGAAGTAGATGGATTTCTTTACTAGAGCAAAGCGAGAAGAGGAGCTTGACTGGCAGAAGAGATATGTTGCGGAGTTTACTGTTGAGAAGGTGATACTCACGCCCTTGTACACTGAAAATGCTGGATTCTTTGACTATTAGCTCCAACAAAAACTCAGGAGCCGTAAATCCAAAAACCAGCTCAGCTTGTCCCTAACTCGAATCAGCATCATCCAAGCACTCCCATGAGTTGATAAGTGCTAATAAGTTGGGTGGGAATTCATGAGGCTGTGATAACATTTGTAGGCATCTATGAACAATACCAGGATCAGATTGTTTTTCTATATTTTTCACTCTCTACTTTTGTCTACTCTAAACATGAATATCTTATATTTATCAGTGATAAAGTTTGAGCATTTGGCGGAATTTAACACTTTAATTACTTTGCCTCGAAGCATTGCCAGCACTCCCATTACCCAAACACACTACTAATTGACTTATAATTTCAAAGGGCTCCATTCCCCCAACTATTTCTTAGCAAAACCCCTGAAATAAACAAATACAAGACCAACCCACGCGCAGAATCGAGCATAATTTGACTCTTTAGCCAGTTTAGCCAAAAAACCCACCTTCGAAATGTGAGTATATCGACGGATCTAGCTGTAATAATTATTATCGCAGCGATGTCAGAATAGCTGCTAACAGTGCGAGTGCTGCTGGAGCATGACGACAACCTATAGCTCCATTCCAACCAACCCAACCTGAATCGGAGGGTTTCCTACGCCAGCCAGGCCAACGAGTAAAACCTAGTCCTTGCCATCTATCTCCCCACCTATGTTTACTGCTTCATAAGTGAGCTAATCAAGGTCGATTTGGCCGAAAAACTGGTGCAGTGCAAGTTCATCGTCTTCGTCACTGTCCAAACGCATCTGTAGGAGGCCATCACCGAAGAATTGAAGAAAAGGCATTCAAGACTCATTTAACAGAGGTATGGGGAGTAGGGCATCGAGTTGAAGAAACTAGCACACTTTCTAAACAACAATTTCATCATAGAGTGCGGCAACCAAACCATAGACATCGTCAACGCCGATTAAGACTAGCATTCTAACCATTACTAAAGGGCAGAATGTCAGGAAGATGATAAAGAGTCCCATTCTGAAGAAAACTACTTTTGGACCAAAGTATCCCAACAGAAGGATAACTACCACTGCGTCACTTACAAAATCTAAGGCATCTTCGATTGCAAATTTTAGCTTGAGAATCTATTCTTCCCCTACCATAGCATCAACTCCGGACTCTAAATCAAAATCCGGCAGCAATATTACAGCCATATGGTCATCAAGTACGATCTTTGCAAGATCTAACAACAAAAACAACAAAAGAAGGCAGAATACCCCGAATTGAAGCAGTTTTCCCTCAAATTTATCGATAGCAACCAAGGACGTTTCGGTATCTATCGCATCAACTTTAAAGCTTAAACTTACAGAGTATAGAGAAAATAGAACAAATACGAGTTCTAAAATCGTGAGAGTTTCCGTTTTTCCAGGCGCAGTGTTGATTACGGAGACGAATTCATTGAAGGATTCAGCTTCAACTTCGAGGTCTATGGCTATAGCGTACCGTTCATTCTCAGATATCTTGTCCCTCTTTTAGTCCTGTGCTTCGTATCCCTAATGAACTATTTTTCGGACATTAAGACTCTGAACATCTAGTTCGGGAATGTGATCCTCTTAACAGTGACCCTGGTGCAGCAGTTGTCGAACTTCAGAAAGAGCAAATACGACAACAACAGCTTCAACATCTACCAAGCAACCATTATAGGCATAATAGTGATTGTCTTTTTGCTGGCCATCATCACAGTCAAAAACTACTATGCCATCCTCACTTCGGAAGATGATGCAGAGCACCTTAAGTTTGTTAACCACTAGGATCGCATTTTTTGGATTGCGGTGGGGATTGCAGCGCTGTTGATGGGCATTAATACTTTTGTTGTTGTCTACTTCAAGTGTCAGGTCGAAAGCCATTATTCTTGGGAGGCTTTTCAGGTCAGGGAGAGCAAATATTTTAATTATATTTCGGCTAGCAACCATGAGATACTTGGGACTGCCCAAAGCCATTTCGACTATTGAGAGGAATTTCATGATTTTTAATCTTATTGATACTTAATCTCAATATCTGAAACTTCAAAGGTCTCATACTCTCTTTAATTCTAAATTAATAGAATAGATACTAACTCCTTTGAGCTCTGATTAGGTTTCTGAAAATCTATGAGAACATTCGAGTATACAAAGATGTCTTCTGTAAAAAGATAAAGAAATAGTGCAGTTTAGCGACACAAGAAGTAAAATTTTGTTTAGTTTTAGTGCTGGGTTTATCATATTTTCAGAAGATTAGATTCGATTCAAAATTGTAAATAAAACCAGTTATTGCAACTCCGCCAGGAACAGCTTATGAGATTTCAACGAAAAAGTCCAGATTTCAATACAAATAAATTAGTAAAAATCAAGCATTTTCTACACTCTGCAAACTGTGCAGTGAATTCATCAAGAAAAGAGCAGCCAGTTGCCAGCTTGCCATTATTTTTAACTATACGATCAACTCCATGAGGGAAGTCAAAGACGATTCATAAATAGAGAGAACTTGGATTTGCTTTAATATAAATTTACCAGGAGCAGTCAAATCGAAATAACCAAAGGTCACTGACAGAGAACATATTTGTAATGAACAAACTAGTAGCTGGCACATTCCTGGCAAAGATTGTGCACAATTCAAAGGGTTAGAATGATTAAATTAATTATATCCTTTC
>Ga0316217_10007343_pt1 | contig 10553 bp, 14 predicted proteins | sample 1anoAmetaG_FD_203633 | JGI IMG/M metagenome (GOLD analysis project Ga0316217, IMG submission 203633) | Freshwater microbial communities from Trout Bog Lake, Wisconsin, USA - 1anoA | ecosystem: Environmental > Aquatic > Freshwater > Lake > Hypolimnion/Profundal zone | place: USA: Wisconsin... | reverse complement strand
TCAGACCTATCTTTGGAACAACTGTTGAAGTCAACAAAATCACCATTCCCCACTCAAAAGCTGACAAAAAGCCTCTCAGATACGCCCGTGTTTTCTTCTACGTGAGTGACGTAAAATAAGCCAAAATTATTGCTGATAAGGTGACAGGAGAGAGTGAAAAGCAGCAAAACGAGTACGAAAAGATACTCGCGTGCATTTCAGACAGGATAAACAATGACTAAACCTTCGGAAAGTACGCTAGAAGCTAAATCTACGAATACACCAAGAAGAACCAGTCTAATGTTCTTCACCTCAAAGGAATCAAACACAACGCCAATGAAAACACAGAAGCACTTGCTGAAGAAATCAAGGAGTTCATGCAAAAGCAAGGACCTCAATGGAACATCATTAATGCCTATGCTTCTCCCTATCAAAGTAGAGGAGCTTGGGCTAATCTCACTTTTTCGACTTATGAAGAAACCATCCAAGCCTACTAACACTTGAAAAACAGCAAAATCAAATTCAGAGACAATGTCATTTATGCCAGTTTAAGAAACGTGAAAGATACAAGAACAGTGGTGATCTCAGTTGTAAAAAAAGACGCGACTGAAAAAGACATTGAGAGATTCTTAAATGATTTGGCAAGCAAATCTGCAAAGACTAGTCCTTTGGGTGAATAAGCCAAAAGAAAGTACGATTATTTCAGCTTCAACATCATTGAATCCAAGAAGTTCTACAAAATTGATGGAGATGATACTAAGAGTGTAACTGAAGATGAAGCCGATTCAGTTCATCCCTCATGGATTGTGGTAAACTAAGTTCCCAGAAGACTCATCATCCACTTTTTTGAAGAGTTCACTGATGAAAAGATCAAAGAACTCAACAATGATATCACAGTGACGCCAGGCTATGAAAACATTTTCCTGAAAGGTGACACCAAGAAACAGCTGAGGTCTAACCATCAAAAGGGACACGTCAATAAAGATGGTATCTACATCAAGCACACTGAGCTCAAAGGCAAAAAGAAACCTAAGCAAAACTAGAAGGAAAGACAGCCAAGAGGAAGGAACCAAGATATGAATCCTAACAGAGGAGGACACAGACTCACCAAACCTATTGATTTCTCTATGGGTGCACTTCCCATTAAGGGCGGAGCTCCTAAGCTTGGACCAAACTTTAACCCTCCCCAGTATGCAAGACCTCCTCCACCAATTGGACACAGTGGTCCTATTGGTGGCCCTATAGGTGGTCCTATTGGTGGACCTATTGGTGGACCTTCCCTTGCTCCACCTTTCCCAGGAAGCAGACCCCAACCTCCCGCTGGCTTCAATCCTCCTCCTCAACAATTCCTCGGTCAAAATATGCCACCTCCTGCATCATATCCTTTCACGAAGCCACCAAGCTTCTTGCCTTCTGGAGGAACAAATCTTCCCGGAAGTATAGCTCCTCCTCTAGGTTTATCGGGCAAAATGCCTATGCCAGGTCAATTCCCCCAGTTCCCGTTCAACAAGCCTCCAATGCCACCAACCTCAAGCCAGCCAACTCCCCCACCCCTCAAAGAATGATGATAGATCGTCAAATATCCTTAACTAACTATAAAATGTTGAAATTAAATCAAGATATTATTCTGCATTCAAAAATATTTCCAGTTTAGACCTTCGTATTTCTGATTTCTCCCGTTTCTTGGCACATTCTAGCTCAACCTCTGCAAGCATGCCCTGTTTGGGTTTTGCCTGTAGCTTTAGTCTCCATTCACAGATATTTTGTTTAGCGACTTTCTTCCTCTTGCGTACTAGTTTTATTTTTCCTCCCTTGAATCTTTCGAGTCCTTAGTCAAAATGTATGAAGATTTCAAGCTTTGTTGCGTATTAGATAAAATAGACTGAGTAGTTGCTTTACTGCTATTGAGCTCAGCATTTTTTTGAGCTAACTATCGCTGGAGCACTTTAGACTACATTTAGAAGTTGTAAATCTTCTCTCTCCAAACATTTTAAGTCTATTTTAAGCTTTTCGCTAAGCAGTCCCTTTCTTCTTCAATCTCTCTGATTTTCGACTGAAGCAGTCTTGTTTGCTTAGTTAGTGTGCGCAGTTGATTGCCTAACTTTTAGTGCTATTACTCAAGTACTTCAAATTTCGCCCTCATTTCGTTTTATTTCCGACCATACTCCTTTTTCTAAGTTAAACAGTTTTTATGGTTCTCTTCATTGCTGGCTAACAGTTTCTTGAGCTGAGTGATGATTTCGCCATCACTGCAAAGTGGACAGTGGTTTTGCATAATTTTAGCTGAGGCTTTGGTTTTCTTAATTTCATCTAACAAGGCTATATTCTGCCTCTCTAAGGTCTAGAGTTCTTATTTGAGCTTCCACTCCTTGAGCCCAAAGTACTCTTCTTGCTTATTCAGCTTCAACTCATACTGCTTGACTAACGACTACATCCGTAGATCGTACTCTTCTTGCGCTAGCTTCAAGCAGTGCTAATCGTCGATTTGCGATTACTATGTTCTGAGTGCTTTTTTGCGTTCTTTCTTTAGCTATGTGCTGCAGAACGGACGGTCCTCAATAGACTCGTTCGTCCTCAAGCGAAGGAACTGGTCGATTGACTTTTTAGGAGCCTCGATGCGCGACATGGTATCGAAGCTGAAGGAAACGGGAGCTTGGTGATCCATGAAGAGGCTGCTATGCTGGGAACTCATATTAACGTTTAAATAATTAACTTTATTATTAAAGCTGATTAGCGCATTTTTCCTTTTTCAGAGATTTAACTTTTTCCGGCCAAGAACGATAGCCGTTTTACAGGCGACTAATATCTCAGCTCTCGATTGAGAGTGGAATAGCTTAAGTGGGTTTTCCAAAATTTGAATTATTTTGGTGGAAATTATGAAGTTTGCAAAAGTTGAGTATTTCTTGCCAAGTGGGTAATAAATCAGGAAATTAAAACATCAAGAGTGGAGCTAGAGTTCTTAGCTATCGAACTCCTCGGTCGAGCTCATCTTCCGATCCCCCTTAAGTGCCCTTCTCTTGCGGCTCTGCACAATCGATTTGGCGGTGGAGTAGTTTATGCCGAACTTCTTTGAGACCTTTCATACAGCGAAACTTACATTAATGATGCTCCAGCCGTTCTAGATGCATTTGAGGAGTCTGAACTTGTCCTGCTTGCTGACCTTTTTGTACTTTTTGGTGGCAAGACGAGCCTAGACGAATAGAGGTTCGAGGGGGTTGCAGACGAGCTAGATGGGATGGGCTTCTAAACCTCCCTCCAAATCAACAAAACCAGCTCTCATCTTAATAATATTATATAATATTATTAAGCTAAAGGTGCAATAAAATGAGAGAAGGTACACTCCACTCTCGTCCAAAACCCAAACTCCCCTCCCTTCCACCCTCTTCCTCTCCCCCACTGCATTTCATGAGTTCAGTGACATGTCTTTTGGTGGCATTTGGTCAAATGGGTTGGTTTTTGGGTGAGTTGTTTTGTTTTGTTTAGATTTGTAATATTTAGGGCGTTTGCTAATTTTATAATAAGCTATTCAACAAGCTGATGAACAGCTATTACCAATACCCTGCTTAGTACACACAGACAACAAACTCTAAGTGGCCGTACATTGAAGCCAAAGACTATAATAATTGGGAGTCCGTTCTGCAGGCGTTTCCTCACCTGAAGGGCATCAACTCCGAGGAATCCGTCGAGAACAACAAGGTAGTTAATGGGATAGTGATACGCAGTGCCAACGACGACAACGTCCACAAAGTAGAACTGGTATAAGTTAGGCCATTAAGTTCGGGATTTGGACCACTACGCCCAAAAACAAAAGCAAGATCGATCAGTTGTGGCAGAGGAAGCTGACCAACGGTACCAACACTTATCTTTTCTTTAGCGTGGTCAAGAGTGGCATGTTCGAAGGAGTGGCAAGGCTCAACTCAGGCTACCACTAAGAAACTTTCCCCTACTGGTGGTAAAACCACACGCTCAAATTCAAGGGGTACTTCTAAATCGAGTGGGTCTACATCAAGGACGTCAATAACAAGCATTTCGCAGGGCTGGCCAACATGGAGGGCGAGTAGGTCATCAAGAGCAAGGACTGCGACAGCCTTGACACCCAGACCACCCTCAAGATGCTCGGTATCTTCGGTAAGAAGAAGGCCAAGAGGCACATCTTTACTGATTTCGCATACATGGACGAGAGATAGAGGGAGTACATCCGCAAAATTTACGAAGTCACTGCCTACTACAACCAGTTCAACGTGGGCTACAATGGCTTCGAGTTCAACCAGTTTAACATGCTGGGCCATCCTCTCAACCTGATGAGCAACCCCAATACGACTCCACCTCAACTGGTGCCTCCGCAGATGATTCCCAACCCCATCCTAACCCAGCCGGTAGGTCCTTTGACCAGCCTACCTCAGAGGCCGCCGATCGAAGGGGAGATACAGCGGAACAACCTTGGGTTTCAGATGAACCCGGTCAGCAAGAACAAAAAGAAATGAGATTGATCTATTTCTGCTTTTGGTTAGAAGGTTGCATAGTTAGGTTAGCTAGAGATTACAACTTCTTTAGCCTTCTTGGTTTTCTGCGAAATGACTTTCTATTCATCAGATAATGTTCAAGACGGGACAATCATTTCTTTTGGAGAATATTGAAGAAATATTAGACTTAAAGGATGCCATCCTCAACCAGGTCAGTGCAGTGAACTCCGTTTTTGGCCTTGTCTCGCCCGAACACTGCGCGCAGGGATTTGGGACGCACAGAACGAGCCAGTTCAGGGTCATGGGGGCCGCACAGTTCCCTCAAACTCGGCACCACGTTCTATTGTCTTACTTCTAAGGCGATGCAGGGTCCATTTGTGAACTCTTACACTAATTGGTTGTATTAAGGCACAACTCCCTTGTAAACTTACAGAAACTCCTACATAGTTTATAGCATACCTAAGCTGAAGGCCTATCTAGCCAAAACATCTCTCCAGCACTAACTTCGAAGCCCGAGCTCAAAACAGCATCCAAGATCTGCCCAACATAGTTCTCAGTGATGAGATGAGGTTTGATGACCAAGCATGAGCAGTTATTGAAGTAAGCTGGCGACTGCAGAGGCGAACTTGCCGCAAAGAACAGCTCGAGTTCCTTGGCGGCTGAGCTTGTGGAGTCACTGATCTGCACTCCTGACCTTATTTGGTCAGTGCCGAACTTTGATTTTAGAGAACTGCCTACTTCTCTTAGTTTGTTTATGCAGTTTTAGGCCAACACTTACAGAGCTAAGACTAAGTCAGAGGAGACAAAGGTAGTCAGCTCGTTGAAGTAAGGTTTTGCTTTCTGGGGCTCGTAAAGTCTCTCTGCCTACTGTTTGGAGAGTTTGGCGATTTTGAAATTTGTGATACTAAACCCTGCCTACTCGACTGCGTTGACTACTTTTCCAAAGTTGAGATAGGCGTCAGGAGTGATAAGAATGAGCCCCCTGGGTTATTATAAGCGTACTTCCCCTTCTGCACTTAAAACTTGTTGCGGGTGAATTCATCGGCATAGTCGATAACTTTGAGCTGGCGTGAATAGACGTTGAGCACTGCTCCGACGAAGATGTCCTTGAGCTGGAGGGCACCGTATTCGCACCTTTTGAGAAATATGCGCTTGTTTTTGATATCGAACTTGATCAACATCTGGTTACCATTTCGATGGATTTGTCCTTGATGAAGTAGGTCAGGTTGTAGGTGCGCACTAGCGAGGCCGCGGAGTCGAACCACTCCACGATGAACACGTATCTATCCTCGGCCATCAGTTACAATTTCAGATTATATACATCCAAATAAGCAATAGAGAAACTAACACATTCCATCCAACATTAATATCCACATTATCATGCAACTGTTCCAGTGCTTTACTCCCTCTAGCCATAAGGGAAGTATACCAATAGCTTCGTAAAGGGTTGGCTCAAGTATACCAATAGCTTCACAAAGAAAGGGGCATGTTCTATATTGATTGAATGTTGTATCTTTCACTTTTTGGGAGTGGGTTCAAACTTGCAAGAACTAGCTTCAAGCTTAACTTATAATAGCTAATCAAGCTTATATCAACTGCTCAAATAATAGGCATCTATTTGAGGATTAATCATTGATAAGCGATGATTTCGAACTCGTCTTCTGTGTCGAACACTTTTATGAAGCTGATTCTGATGGATTCGTTGAAATAGGTGGCGTTCACAGTGGAGTTCCAAAGGCTGTTGGCCTTCTGATCGATGCTGGGCTGAGTGAAATAGGTCACTTCTGAGCCATTAACGGTGACTTTGCTAGGAACTGTTTCTCCAGGAGCCAGGAGGAGAGCAACAAAGAAGAAGGTCTAAAAAGGTTTGTAATTGTCGTGTTCTCTTACAACAGTGACCTTTCTATGATTGGCTTCTTGAACGTGTTTCACATTAACTTGCCTGAACTCTTCTTTTGCCAAGGGGTCACCTCCTTCTTCAATGGGGTGGGCATGGGATGACGCTGACGAGCGACTGACTCCATCATCAAGGTAGGCATTGTAGCCCTCGGGGTCGGAACTTCCAGGATAGATGTTGTAAGTGATAGGGTTTTAACGGCCGTTTTTGTTGAATTCTCCCACATATTGTTCGATTTCGATGGTAGGAATGATGGCACCTTCTTTGACGTAAATAGGAACAACGAAATTGATGTGATCCCAGTTAGAGTTAATACTGGCGTCGAAGTCTCTAATCGTAGTTCCACCCTCAACTTTGGCGCTCAAGGGTTGAGTGTTGTTCTTGAAGCTATACCAATTGAACCCTGCAGGCAAATAGACGTCTCTCCAACCTCTGTTGTCAACCCCATTGTTAAATCTAGATGAAACTTTAAGTACCTGGGTTACAGAACGGGGGCAATAAGTAGGTCACTGCCAACAAAGAACTAATTGTTGAGAAACTTCTCTTTATCATTGAAAAGGGTTTCATCATCAGGAGCTTCAAAGAAGAGAGGTCTGCAGATGGGAAGACCAGTCAAGGTGTTTTCGAACAGCAAATCATAGAAAAGCTGCAACAGACGGTAGCTGAATAGGAGCCAAATTACCGCAATTCGATGTAATACTTGCCGATTGGCAGCACACTCTCATATAAGTCTCGAGGCTCAGGAATAGGTAGTCCACGTTCTTTGAAATATAGTGTGTATTGGAAGAGCTCCTGGAACTCTTTACGCCCCTTTCTGACATAGTGGTTTCTGAACCAAGGCAAGAAGGCGCCTGCAGCTGTCCAACGAATCACAAGCTAGGGGTTGGCCCATCTCTCATCATCTTTGTCCTGCTCGAAACCTCCAATATCCTGTCCGTTGATGATAACTCCGCAAAGTCCGAGGGAAAGAGCTTGAGAGACGTTGATTCTGAGGAAGTCCCAAGTGGAAGAGTTGTCTCCTGTCCAAAGACCAGAGAATCTGTGAGAGCCAGTGAAACTTCCACGACCGATGATGAAATTTCGCTTGTTTTGTCTGGATGCCAGATTATTGAGGCCTTTATAGGTAGCTTTATGGAGGTTGTAAGAATACATGTTCCATTCCTTGACAAAGGGAGTTAGAGTGGTGACAGACCTTTCATCGTTGGGACCTTTGAAGGCGCTAGAAGTAACCAACAATCTAAAGGGGAAACTCTTCATATCTCCGTATCTATCCCTAATGGCAGGAGTTGTCATGTCTTGCCACACAAACTCAAGTCCAGTGTTGAATAAGTATTCATATTGTCTTCCCCACCATTCTTGCACTTACTCTCTACCGAGGTCTGGGTAGTGGCCTGATGAGCCAAGCTAAACGTTGCCTTGGTTACCGTAGTAAACTCCTCCTACGAAAGGAGTTCCACTGTTGAATCCTTAGATGCCGTTGGGGTCATTGGGCCTGAATTAGTTGCCTCCTCCATAAAGCTGATAGTTGCGGCTCTCTGGGTCCTCTGGGTGAATTCTACGATCAAGGACAAAGTAGTTGAATTTCTTACCCTCAACATAAGTTTGATAGTTGGGATCTTCACGACTGATCACGGGAGTGATATTGGTGCTGCACTTGATTCCCTGATTTCTGAGGTTTGTGAACATTTCTTTAGGATTGGGGAAGTTGTTGAGGTTGATAGTGAAGGTCTGATATTTGTTCTGAACATCGACATCAATGTGCAATCCGTCCAAAGGAATCCTGTATTCTCTGTGTTTGTTCACTGCCCATTAGACATCAACTCTTCTTTCGTAACCATAGCATCCTTGGTGGTAGCCTAAGATGTATCTGGGTTTTAGCCTTGAGCGACCGACAACTGAGGTAAAGTTGTAAACGAGCTTTTAGGTATCCTGGCCCGTGAAGAAATAGTAATCGAGGTCATTGTATCTGGTACCAATCAAGTATTTTTGTGAATTGCTAAAACCAACATCAATCAAAACCTGGCCAGGGTTTGCTATGAAGATAGCATTGGCGATCTTTTAGCCTGGAACGTTGTTGTATTGGAAGAAAAGAGGCTCAGAGTGATAAAGGGGCTAGCGGTGGTCCAAAGGCCCTCGGTTATAAACCTGCATGTAGCGCATGTTGTCAAAGTTGAAGTAGTTGAGCTGAGAGCTGTTCTTGCTGAGGCAGATTCCTCCCTGTTCACCAAAACCCACAAACTTGGCATTAGCTGGTTTCTCAACTGCCTGGATGATAGCATAGTCTCCATCATTTCCGTTGCGGGTGAAGTAAATACCAGGCACGGCTGTCCTCCAGATCACTGGAGCCTCTTCAGGAGTAGGGCTTTGAGGGGTGATACCTTTGGCTTAGATCTGGAAAGGGTTCTTGTAGACATTGACAATCAAAGTAAGGATTCCATATTTCCACAATTAGATATAGTGGTATTACCTTCCTTCCTCATTGAACAAGATTTTGTTCTTGACGACTCTTGCGGATTCACCGATGGCTCTCTTTTGGCGGTTCTTGTTGTGTCTGTCCCTGGCATTTCTCAAGAGTTAGGTTGAATCTTGGATAACGTTTCTAGTGTTGTTCTAGTAGACAGTTTTAGTAGGATTGAACCTCAGTCTGAAGATATCATCGTCAATAAACTCAAGTTTGAGGACGGCATCACTTCCGTTTATATTGAAAGTCAAATTCAAAGTCAAATTTTTGTCATCATAAGTAGAAGAGACAACTGAGCCGATGGTCTGCCATTACCTGTATCTTCGGAAGTAATCCTCGACCTTGATGAACCTGTAGGCCTCGGTTTGGGAAAAGATTTGTTGTGACATAAGATATGTTGAACAAATAATTATAAAGTACCCAAAAATATTGAGAATTAGTATCAACATCTAAAAATGCGTCATAAATTGGCCAGAAAACACAAAAAATGACGGAAAATTGGTCATAAATCTCCCAGCTCCAAAAATAATTTTTTTGGGTAATTTTGATTATATTTCTCAAATCACGTGGTATTAGTGTGCAATCCAAATGCACTCAGTTTCTGCGTAATATTGGTGCCAAGGGTACACAAACTCTCCTGTTGCGTCAACACTTGCAAACGGAATATGGGTGTCTCCTTGGGCCAAAATTTCTGCGTAAGTCACATGTTCTGGGGGAACTTCGTAAAGAATATCTCCTTGCCAGTCTTTTTGTGGGAACTTCTGCATCACTCCTACTCCGTAGATTTGGGTATGGACCTCAAAGATATCGTGGGGCTTGACGTGGAAATAGTGAAGGCCGCAGTTAGTCTTTGAAGGACAGTACCACAGATTGACTTTTAAGTGATATTTTTTTTGGTTTTATGTGCGGAAAAGGGCTTGTCCTGTGGCTGCAAGAGGGTCCATTAGAATCTATCCCAAATCAAACTGCTGCGATTTCCAGAGGGGAACTTTTTTTGGGAAATCGGCAACATCGCCCAAAAGATTCCATGTTGGATCAACTAAGCTTTTTCCGATGTTGATTTCATCATTTATGGGGAAAATGAGCACTTCATGCACCTGGTAAATTGTTGTGTTTTGTAGGATGATAGATTGTCTTGAATGGAGTTGTTTTGGAGGAGCATTGATAGAAGTTTCAATGGTCACTGGAGCACTGCCAAGATTGATAACGATTGACTTCTTCTAAACTCTATACTAGTTATGGTACTTCAGCCAAAAAGCTGGAATATCGCTGGAAAAATGGATTTTGTGGGTGTAAGGAGGTGAAGAGTAAAGTTGTTGTCCTAAGTTTTACTGAGGGATTTTTTGAACTGCTTCTTCTTTTTTTCCTCCTTAAAGAGCCGGATTCTTCAAATTTGCGAATTAGTTGTAAAAAACTACGATTGAAGGATTTTCAGTTACGTAATAGCCCTAAACTGCATAGCCAATAGTTGCGAAGTCAAGACGCCCATCGTTATCAAAATCAGCAATGGCTATCCTTGCAGCTGAGTCATTGGAGACTTTCCACTTCACCCAAGCGTCCTTTTTGATATCTATAGCTTTGTAGTAGTAAACTCCTTGCCAAGGCTCAGGCCCTCTCAAAGTAACCAAAAACTAGTCATCTCCATCACCATCTAAGTCAGCACAAACAACATAGTGGCAAGGTCCTTCGTGTTTTTGATTGGGATTGTCGTAGGTATCCAAAACAACTCTTTTCCATTCCCACGGCCAGCCGA
>Ga0316217_10007342_pt1 | contig 10555 bp, 10 predicted proteins | sample 1anoAmetaG_FD_203633 | JGI IMG/M metagenome (GOLD analysis project Ga0316217, IMG submission 203633) | Freshwater microbial communities from Trout Bog Lake, Wisconsin, USA - 1anoA | ecosystem: Environmental > Aquatic > Freshwater > Lake > Hypolimnion/Profundal zone | place: USA: Wisconsin... | reverse complement strand
GGATTTTGCTCTGGAGCATTTTTCGGGCGAAGTGGATACCGGTTCGCCCGAAGAAAATGCTGCGCGCGGCAAAGGGCCTGTCGCTAATCGGTCTTACGAAGGCGCCAGGTTGGTGTAAGCATGCGCCGCCGCACCGACCGCCGACTCATTCAATCTGGACGCTTCGTGACCCCCATCATCCGCATTTCCGGCCTCAGCAAGACCTATGATACGGGCTTTCAGGCGCTGAAATCCATCGATCTCGACATTCAGCCCGGCGAGATCTTCGCCCTGCTCGGCCCCAACGGGGCGGGCAAGACCACGCTGATCGGCGCCGTGTGCGGCATCGTCCGGCCAAGCGCTGGAACGATCATGGTCGACGGCTTCGACAATCAGGCCCAGTACCGCGAGGCGCGGGCCAGGGTCGGCCTCGTCCCGCAGGAGCTGCATACCGATTCCTTCGAGACCGTCTTCGCCACCGTGCGCCACAGCCGCGGCCTGTTCGGCAAGCCGCCCAATGACGCGCTTTTGGAGCGGGTGCTGCGCGATCTTTCCCTTTGGGACAAGCGCAACAACAAGATGGTGACCCTGTCGGGGGGCATGAAGCGCCGGGTGATGATCGCCAAGGCCCTGTCGCATGAGCCCAAGATCCTGTTCCTGGACGAGCCGACGGCGGGGGTGGATGTCGAGCTGCGCCGCGACATGTGGTCGATGGTCGAGCGCCTGCGCGCCGAGGGCGTCACCATCATCCTGACCACCCACTATATCGAAGAGGCCGAGGGACTGGCCGACCGGATCGGGGTGATCTCGAAAGGCGAGATCATTCTGGTCGAGGACAAGGCCGCCCTGATGCAGAAGCTGGGCTCGAAGGAACTGCAGGTGGAGCTGACCGCCCCGCTGGCGGCGGTTCCGTCGGACCTTTGCGCCTATCCTCTGGAGCTGTCCGAGGACGGGCTTCGCCTGACCTATCGTTTTGACGCGCGCCGCGACGGGACGGGCATTCCCGAACTGATGCGCCAGCTTGCCGCCTCCGGCCTCGATTTTCGCGACCTGCAGACCCGGCAGAGTTCCCTTGAAGACATCTTCGTCACCCTTGTGAGCGACCGCCGATGAACCTCCACGCCGTCCGCTCGATCTACAAATACGAACTCTCACGCTGGTTCCGCACCCTGTCGCAGAGCATCCTCGCGCCGGTGATCTCGACGTCGCTCTATTTCGTCGTGTTCGGCTCGGCCATCGGCTCGCGTATGGCGGCGGTCAACGGGGTCAGCTACGGCGCCTTCATCGTGCCGGGGCTGATGATGCTGGCGGTGCTGACCGAGAGCCTGTCCAACGCCGCCTTCGGGATCTTCATGCCCAAATGGAACGGGACGATCTACGAGGTCCTGTCGGCCCCCATCTCCTGGCTGGAGGCGGTCAGCGGCTATGTCGGCGCAGCGACCACCAAGTCGGTGATCTTAGGCTGCATCATCCTTGGAACCGCCCGCCTGTTCGTGCCGTTCAGCATCGCCCACCCCCTCGCCATGATGAGCTTTCTGGTCCTGACCGCGCTGAGCTTCAGCCTGTTCGGCTTCATCATCGGCGTCTGGGCCGACAATTTCGAAAAGCTGCAGGTCGTGCCGCTGCTGGTCATCACGCCGCTGACTTTTTTGGGCGGAAGCTTTTATTCCATCACCATGCTGCCGCCGATCTGGCGCAAGATCACCCTGTTCAACCCGGTGGTCTATCTCGTCTCCGGCTTTCGCTGGAGCTTTTATGGCCTGTCGGACGTGGGCGTGGGCTTGAGTTTGAGCATCACCCTGATCTTCACCCTGGGCTGCTGCGGCGTGATCTGGTGGATCTTCAAGACCGGATACCGGCTGCGGTCCTGACTCCATGCCCGCCGCCGAAGACGCGATCCGCGCCAAGCGAAAGCTGACCAATCGCCTGATCGCGGCGCATGACGCAGAGCGCCTGCGCCCGCACCTGACCGAGGACATGGTGCTGATCGTCGGCGACGGCGGGCTGATCGAGGGCGCGGACGCGGTGATCGCCGCCTTTGCCGGACAGTTCGCCGACAAGGCCTTCATCACCTATGTGCGCACCCCTGAGACGGTCGAGATCGCAGGCGACGGCCAGCGCGCGGCGGAAACCGGCCGGTGGGTCGGCCAGTGGACCGGCGGCGCCGAGATGCGCGGCGTCTACATGGCCGCCTGGCGGGAGCGCCGCGGCCAGTGGCGGCTGGAGCGGGAGCTTTACGTCACCTTGCAGGGCGCAGGCTGAACGCGCCCTTGCGGCCCGCGCGCTTCGCCCCCAACTGCCACATGCGCTGTTGCGCGCATCGACGACAGTCCACCCCAAGAAAGTGAAGACCTATGACCCTTTCCCTGCACGGCATCGCCGTTCCCGCCTTTGTCCGCGGACTCAGGGCCCTGTCCGCCCTCCTGACCAAGGCCGAAGAGTCGGCGACGGCGCGGGGCTTTGACCCGGCGGTGCTGCTGACCTCGCGTCTGGCCCCCGACATGTTCCCCTTGACGCGTCAGGTCCAGATCGCCAGCGACGGCGTCAAGGGCGGCGCGGCGCGCCTGGCCGGCGTCGAGGCGCCCTCTTTCCCCGACACCGAAGCGACCTTCGCCGAACTGCAGGAGCGGATCGCCAAGACCATCGCCTATGTCGAGAGCCTGGACGCCGCCAAGTTCGAAGGCGACCCGGACCGCGCCCTGATCGTCAAGATGGCGGGGCAGGAATTCCCGTTCACGGCCCAGTCCTTCCTGTTCGGCTTTGTCCTGCCGAACCTCTATTTCCACATCACCACCGCCTACAACATCCTGCGCCACAACGGCGTTGCGGTGGGCAAGCGCGACTATCTCGGCGGGATCTGAGCCTGAGCTTGCAGGCGGGGCCGTCAGATCGGCTTCGCCTGCAGACGCTCGCGCCAGAGCGCCTGACGCCGCTTGAGCTCGTTCGGGCGGGACAGGGGCGGAAAATCGTCACGCAGACGCTCCAAAGCCTCAAAGCGGAACGCCGCCTCGCCATGCGCCGTCCAGGCCGCCTGCAGCGTGCGGTGCGGGCTCGCCCCCTGGCGCAGGCCGAACCACAGCCCGTTCTGCTGGGTTTCCAGATGGCGGCTTGTCCCCACCCACACCTGTCCCGTCGCTTCACAGATCACCGCGAACACGCCGAAGCCGGCCTTGCGCTCCTTGTATTCGGCGATCGCCGCCTTGCGCGCACTGTGATCCATGTCCGCCCCCCGTATTTCTATCCGGGTGATATTGACGCATATTTTTATCCGGGTAAATAGAGAACATGACCGATCGACCGCCCCGCTTCGTCGCCTTTTCCGGCCAGACCCGCCTCTGCGCGGGGCCCCTTGCGGAGGTCGCCCAGGCGGTCCGGCGCGCCATGGCGGCGGAGGCGGCGGCCGTCATCGTCTTTGACGGCGCCACAGGGCGGGTGGTGGACCTCGATCTGCGCGGAACCGAAGCCGAGGTCGCGGCGCGCTACGCCTCGCCGGCTGAGGAGGCCCCCCGGCGCGGTCGGCCAAGGCTGGGCGTCGTGTCGCGGGAGGTCACCCTCCTTCCCCGCCACTGGGACTGGCTGTCGGCCCAGCCCGGCGGCGCCTCGGTCGCCCTGCGAAAACTGGTGGAGGCGGCGCGAAAGACCGACGCCGAGACGGGCGCCCAGCGGCTGAGGCTGGACGTCGCCTATCGCTTCATGTCGGCCCTTGCGGGGGATCTACCCGGGTTCGAGGAGGCTTCGCGCGCCCTGTTCGCCAGGGATCCTGAACGCCTCGACGACCTGATGCGCCCCTGGCCCGCAGACATCAGGGACGAGGTGCGGCGCGCGCTCCACGCCGCCGACGCGGCGTAGCGCAGATCAAGACGGCCTGGAGGGCGGTTTCATCGCGGCGTTGACCGCGCCGGCGATCCCGGACGCCCGCGCGTTCAGGGGCTTGGCCGCATCCTGCGCGGTTTCGGTCAGAATGTTGGTCACCGTGTTCAGCTGCGCCATATAGGCCTTGCGAAAGCGTGCGGTGAAGCCCGCCTGCAGCTCCATCGCGTCGTGCAGCGTTTGCACCGACATCAGCGCGGTGGCGATGGCGTGGTGGTCTTCCAGCGTCTCCCGCGTAAAGGCCATGGCGCTGGCCATCAGCGCTTCGGCGCCCCTGGCCGCCGCCGCAGCGCTTGCGGACACCGCCGCCATATTGCCCGCCGCCACCTGACCAAGGTCGCGCACAACGCCGTCATCGGCCATCACGCCCGGAACCTGCGGCGCAGGCGCGGGCCGGGTCGTTTGGGACGCATTGGAAATCAGGAATTCAGCACCGTCAGCCATGACGTCTCTCCGGTTTGTTAGAACGAAGGCGCTGATCGCGCCCCAACGCACTCAACCGAAACTGATGAATTCAATTGTGTATGATTTGATGTTGACGTCAAGTCAGTCGAGCCGGGGGTCGAACACTGTACGGATCTGATTTTGCTCTGGAGCATTTTCCGGCGAAGCGGATACCGGTTCGCCCGAAGAAAATGCTCTAAATTTATAGGTTTATGAGCAAAGTCCGATCCAATTGGATCGGATTTTGCTCTGGAGCATTTTCCGGCGAAGCGGATACCGGTTCGCCCGAAGAAAATGCTCTAAATTTATGGGGTTTTGCTCTCGCCGCCGACAGATGACAATGCCGCCTTGTCCGCTGCAGGTGACGCATGACCCAATTTGAGCACGACCTTGATCTCGACGCTCACCTCGACCGGCTGGGCGCCCAAGGCTTTACGGTGCTGCCGGACTTTTTGTCCGCAGATCAGCTGAAAAAGGTCCGCACGGCGCTGGCCCCCCACCTTGGACGACACGCCGGCCGCAACGCCTTTGAGGGGTTTGAGACCGAACGGGTCTACACCCTTGTCGCGCGGGGCCGGCTGTTTGAGGATCTTGCCGAGGATCCAAGGCTGCTGGCGATCTTCGACCAGACCTTGCTGCCCGGCTATCTGTTGACCGCCAGCCAGGCGATCAACATCCAGCCCGGCGAGGCGGCGCAGCCCCTGCACGTGGATGACGGCTTTTATCGCCTCCCCCGACCGCGCCCGGCGATCAGCTTCAGCATGATCCTTTCGATCGACGACTTCACCACCGACAATGGCGCGACGGAGCTGATCGCCGGCAGTCATCTTTGGGGTCAGGACCAGGTGGACGCGGCCGTCCGGGGGGAGGGCCCTGCGCCCCGGCCCATGATGATGCCGGCCGGGTCCTGTCTCGTCTTCTCCGGCGCGCTGGTCCATCGCGGCGGCGCCAATCGCAGCACAGCGCCGCGCCTGGCCATCACGTTCCAGTACTGCCAGCCCTGGGCGCGGACCCAGGAGAACTATTTCCTGTCGGTCCCGAAAGGCCGCGTGCGCGCCATGTCGCCCAGGGTTCAGGCCCTGCTGGGCTATGCCATCTGGCCGCCCTTCATGGGCCATGTCACGGCCAGCCATCCTTTGAAAGCCATCGCGCCGGACTTCACCCCTCCGGCCGCGCTGGATCCCTGGTCGGACGCCGGACTCTGAAAGCCCCCTAAGCCCGATCGCGCTGACCTGCGGCGCGCAAGATGAAGGACGGCGCAACTGACCGCCGGGGCCGGGCGCGGTCGCCGCCCGAAGGCGCCTTGGCCCCGATCCGCTCCAAAAGGCGGCGCCGTGCGGACCTGCGCCTGACGGGAGCGAGATAGTCATTGCGGGCCGGACGCCGGGCCCGCATGCTGGCCCCATGATCCGGGCCGGCCTGCACCACCTCACGCGCTATACCTACAGTCGTCGCATCACCCTTGGGCCGCAGATCGTGCGCCTGAGGCCCGCGCCGCACAGCCGCACCGCCGTGCCCAACTATGCGCTGAAGATCTCCCCCGCCCAGCACTTCATCAACTGGCAGCAGGACCCGCACGGCAACTGGCAGGCGCGGATCGTCTTTCCCGAACCCGTCGATCACTTTTCCATCGAGGTCGACCTGATCGCCGATCTGTCGGTCATCAATCCGTTCGACTTCTTCGTCGATCCTTATGCCGAGACCTCGCCCTTCGCCTATGACGATCAGCTGGGGCAAGATCTGTCGGCCTATGTCGGCGGCGAAGCGCAAGGGCCGCTGTTCGACGCCCTGGCGGGGGCCTATGCGGGGCGCACCGCCCAGACCATCGACTTCCTGGTCGAGCTCAATCAGGTCCTGCATCACAAAATTGCTTATGTCGTGCGCATGGAGCCTGGGGTGCAGACGCCGGAGGAAACGCTCTGGCTCGGCTCCGGCTCCTGCCGGGACAGCGCCTGGCTGTTCGTCCAGCTGCTGCGGCGTCTGGGCTACGCCGCACGCTTCGTGTCGGGCTATCTGATCCAGCTTGTCGCCGATGTGGCGCCCCGCGAAGGCCCCAAGGGCCCCGCCGCCGACTTCACCGACCTGCACGCCTGGGCCGAGGTCTATATTCCAGGGGCGGGCTGGATCGGTCTGGACGCCACCTCGGGCCTCTTTGCGGGGGAGGGTCACATTCCTTTGGCGGCGACGCCGCACTACCGCTCCGCCGCGCCGGTCACGGGGCTGGCCGAGCCCTGCGAGGTCGATTTCGACTTCGCCATGAGCGTGACCCGCATCGCCGAAGCCGTCCGCATCACCAAGCCCTTCACGGACCACCGCTGGGCCGGCCTTCTTGCCCTGGGCGACCAGGTCGATGCGGACCTTGAGGCCGGCGATGTGCGCCTGACCCTGGGCGGAGAGCCGACCTTCATCGCCGATGGCGACTTCGGCGCGCCGGAATGGACCAGCGAGGCGGTGGGGCCGACCAAGGCCCGCTATGCCGACCGGCTGATCCGCAAGCTGCGCGACCACTTCGCCCCCGGCGCCCTTCTGCATCACGGCCAGGGCAAGTGGTATCCGGGGGAAAGCCTGCCGCGCTGGGGCTATTCGATCTATTGGCGACGGGACGGCGTTCAGGTCTGGCGGGACGCCTCTCTGATCGCCGAGGACGTCGCCGCTGGCGCCGAAGCGCTCGAACCAAAGGCTCTGACCGCAGAGGACGCGCAAGACTTCCTCGCGCGGACCGCCGGTCGCCTTGGTCTTGAGACCCAATATGTCAAGCCGGTGTTCGAGGACGCCGTCGCCTGGATCGTCAAGGAGGCGGAGCTTCCCGAAAACACCGCCCCCACCGACCCCAAGCTGAACGACCCCGAGGCGCGGGCGCGCATCATGCGCACCTTCCAGCGGGGGCTGAACCAGCCCGTCGGCTATGTCCTGCCGGTGCAGAGGTGGAACAGCGCCGCCTCCGGCGCCCCCCGCTGGCGCAGCGAGATCTGGGCCGTGCGCCGCGGGGCCCTGTTCGCGGCCATCGGCGACAGCGCGCTCGGCTATCGCCTGCCGCTGGGCGCCCTGCCCCATGTGCCCGCCGCCGACTATCCCTACATCCATCCGCAAGATCCGTCGGAGCCCCGCGCGCCCCTGGGCGATCCCCGCGCCATGGCGGCCGAGCGGCTGAAGGCCCGCCCGCCGCGCCTTGCCGCTGAAGCTAAAGGCGATGCGCCGAAACGGCAGGACCGCACAGAGCAGGTGGCCATCGAAGGCGCCGTGCGCACGGCCGTGACGGTGGAGGCCAAGGCCGGCCATCTATGCGTCTTCCTGCCGCCGGTGGAGACGCTGGAGGACTATCTGGACCTCATCGCCTGTGTGGAGGCGGTGGCGGAGGAGACGCGCCTTCCCGTGCGGATCGAGGGCTATCCCCCGCCCGCCGACCCCCGCCTGTGCGTCCTCAAGATCACCCCGGACCCCGGCGTGATCGAGGTGAACATCCACCCGGCGGCCAGCTGGCGGGAGTCGGTCGAGATCACCGAGACCCTCTATGCCTGCGCCCGGGAGACGGGTCTGACCGCCGACAAGTTCCTGGTCGACGGCCGCGCGGTCGGCACGGGGGGCGGCAATCACATCGTGCTGGGCGGGCCGAGCCTGCACGACTCGCCGTTCCTGCGCCGCCCTGACCTTCTGAAAAGCCTCATCATCTACTGGCAGCGCCACCCGGCGCTCAGCTATCTCTTTTCGGGCCTGTTCATCGGTCCGACCAGCCAGGCGCCCAGGATCGACGAGGCCCGCCACGATGCGCTCTACGAGCTTGAAATCGCGCTCGCCCTGACGCCGGGAAAAGATGCGCCCGAGCCCGCCCCCTGGCTGGTGGACCGGCTGCTGCGCAATCTTCTTGTCGATGTCACCGGCAACACCCACCGCACCGAGATCTGCATCGACAAGTTCTTCTCCCCCGACGGCCCCACAGGCCGCCTTGGACTTGTGGAGTTCCGCGGCTTTGAGATGCCGCCGGAGCCAAAGATGTCGCTGGCCCAGCAGCTGCTGATCCGCGCCCTCGTCGCCTTTTTCTGGAAACAGCCGCTCGACGGCCCCCTGGTGCGCTGGGGAACCAGCCTGCACGACCGCTTCATGTTGCCCCACTTCGTCTGGGCCGACTTTCTGGACGTGCTGTCGGACCTGCGCGGCGCCGGCTATGATTTTGATCCCGTCTGGTTCGAGGCCCAGCGCCAGTTCCGCTTTCCCGTGCACGGGGCCATAGAGGCGGGGGGCGTTCGCCTCGAGATCTCCCATGCGCTGGAGCCCTGGCACGTGTTGGGGGAGACCGGCGCCATCGGCGGGGTGGTGCGCTTTGTCGACAGCTCGACCGAGCGGCTGCAGGTCCGCGCCACGGGGCTGGTCCAGGGACGGCACGTGATCGCCTGCAACGGCTGCCGCGTGCCCATGACCTCAACGGGCGCGCAAGGCGAGGCCGTCGGCGGCGTGCGCTACAAGGCCTGGCGCCTGCCCAACGGCCTGCACCCCAGCCTGGAGACGCAAGGCCCCTTAACCTTCGACGTGCTGGACGCCTGGAGCGGGCGGTCCCTGGGCGGCTGCGTGCACCACGTCGCCCACCCCGGCGGCCGGGCCTATGACGATCCGCCGATCAACGCCTATGAGGCCGAGGCCCGCCGCATGGCGCGGTTCCAGGCGAACGGCCACTCCCCCGGACCGCAAGCTCTGCCGCCGCAGGAGCGCTCATGGGAGTTTCCCCTGACCCTCGACCTTCGCCGCCCGGCCTGTCTTGGCTAGCGCAGGCGAAATGGCGGTTGACCAGGCTCAAGCGACGCCCTATGACCTGCGCCTCTCGTCGCCGAGACGCTTCCCCATACGGAGCATCTCACAAAGGCCCAGGTGGCGGAATTGGTAGACGCGCTGGCTTCAGGTGCCAGTGATCGAAAGGTCGTGGAGGTTCGAGTCCTCTCCTGGGCACCAACGGCGCTTCCGGACATGTCCGGAGACATCCACAAAAGTCCATATAAACAAGGCGGTTAGCCCCTTTTAGGGTCCGGTCGCATCCGCCTGAATCCATGGCAACCGGCGGAAATTTACGGTACATTTTACGGTACTTTTTCGGCCATGAGATACCGCCATGCTCTCAGACTTAGCCGTGAGAAAAGCTGCACCCAGCGAAAAAGCCTACAAGCTGACTGACGGGGGCGGACTATATTTGCGGGTCACACCGGAAGGGAAACGCTACTGGCGGATGGACTATCGTTTCGCCGACAAACGAAGCACCGCCGCACTTGGTGTGTACCCCACGGTGTCTCTAGCCGAGGCTCGCGCTAAACGCGCTGAGATCAAGAAGCAGATCGCCGAAGGATTTAGTCCAGCAGCGAAGCGCAGGATCGACAAAATTACGGGCCCACTTGCCAAAGAGAACACCTTTCGGGCCGTCGCGGCTGAATGGCTCGAGAAGGCGAGGCGCGAAGGCCGTGCGGAGGTGACCTTGGGCAAGCTGACATGGCTGCTGGAGTTCGCCTTTCCGATCATCGGCCAGAGAAAGATAAGCGAGATTCGGGCGCCGGAACTGCTGGCTGTGCTCCGCAGCGTAGAGAAGCGCGGGCACTATGAAACCGCACGTCGCCTTCGCAGCACGTGCGGTCAGGTTTTTCGTTACGCGATCGCTACAGGACGCGCCGACCGCGATGTGTCAGCCGACCTCCGAGGCGCACTGATCGCGCCTAAAGTCACACATCGGGCCGCCATTTTGACGCCCACAGAAGCTGGCGTTCTCATGCGCGCCATTGACGCTTATTCCGGCTACCCGGTCACCCACGCCGCCCTTCGTCTGGCGCCGCACGTCTTTGTTCGGCCGGGCGAATTGAGGCACGCGGAATGGACGGAATTCGACTTTGTGAAAAACGTCTGGACGATACCAGCCGAGAAAACAAAAATGAGGGTCGCTCACAGAGTACCCCTGTCGATCCAGGTAATCTCAATTCTCCAGGACATCCGCCTATTGAGCGGAAAGGGGCGTTATTTGTTCCCTGAGGTGGTCCCCGTTTGCCGTACAGTTTGGCGGCTTGGCTAAGGTCGGTTCAGGTTCGTTTTACGCCGCCAGTTGGTCCTCAGGTTTAGCCCTATCCGGGGCGAGCCCTGGATAGGGCGGCACCCCGGCTTGGACCTCATAGACCTCGTCCGGCGTGGCGCCGGCAAGGGCCGAGTGAGGTCTGTGGCCGTTGTAGTAGGTGATCCACCGAGCGAGGCCGGCCCGAAGCTCCGATCCCGTCTCGAAGGCATTGATGTACACGCA